>Ga0207889_1000009_pt1 | contig 326240 bp, 312 predicted proteins | sample LinPmetageLP47_FD_184058 | JGI IMG/M metagenome (GOLD analysis project Ga0207889, IMG submission 184058) | Marine viral communities from the Pacific Ocean - LP-47 (SPAdes) | ecosystem: Environmental > Aquatic > Marine > Oceanic | place: Pacific Ocean | collected 2011-06-12 | reverse complement strand
TGACCTAAAAAGCCAAGAAGGATACCGTTAATCGAGGCAAATTAAAACTAATGAGCTTCTACAGGCCAGGAATGACGCGGCCTACAGAGCGAATTGCAATCTATGGCGGGAAAATCCCCAGAACCCCTTATTGCGAGAAGATCAGCAAGGGCGAGTGGCGAAAACCAACTTCAGCAGAATAGGAGTGGGCAGGCCATTAAAGACCTAAAGCTTCGGCGGCGACTTAGGTAGGCCAGTCATATCCAACTGGTCACCTACCTTCAGGTCCAGAGCCTGCGCCGTGCCCGCTGGCAGTTCCAACACGTAGCGCAATGGCTGGGTCGCCTGATAGATACTGCAGGGGGTCTGTTGGCAAGGAGGTACCGCGGCGAAAACATGCAGAATACGGCCATCAGTACTAACAAACAGCAGATCGAGACTAATCTGCATATTATGCATCCAGATCGCTGGACGGGTGCCTGCCGGAAAATCGAACAGCATACCCGTATGCGCAGCCAACTCGCGCCCCATCAGACCTTCGCGACGGCTGTCTGGGTCGGCCGCCACGTCAAAACTAAACAGCTGATTGCCGAGCATCAACTGCTGCTGCGGTTGCGCCGATAAGCTCAGCGGCCCGCAGAACACCAGTACCAACAGCAGCCTGCTTAAGATCACAGATTTTCCTTCAACAGGTTTTGATAAACCATGTTGGTCAAATACAAGCGGTCCTGCTCGCTCAGATCAACAAACTCAACGCCTGTTGCAACCTGACTCTGCTGGGTCTCGTCGCTACTTACTGCACGCACCCGCGCATTGATCGTCAGGTAAACATCCAGCCCCGCCGGATTAATACGGAAGGACAGCTTAAGTTCTTCTTCTTTCTGAGCAAACGGCTTGGGCGATAACATGCGCGCGCCCCCCACGCTCATATCAGTCATCTTAGCGGCGGCTTGACTACCATCAGCGCGATGGACAGCGGTCACCAGATCCACAGAGACTCTCGCAGAGCTACGGATGCGCATAGACTGCACGCTGTCGGGATAAGCGAGGTGCAAATAGGGATAGGGCGACAGGTTGGACTTCAGGACACGGGTTTTATAGGCCACAGCGTCTTTACCAACAAAGCCGCGCACCAGAAACTGCTGGCCTTCCTTCACAAAAACCAGCTTGCCCTGCTGCATAGGCGCGCTCACCAGTAAGCTGACAGGCGCATGGAAACCGATCATGCGTACCTGATAACGCTCTGCGTGAGTCGGATGCAAAGTTTGTAACTGAACAAGATCTCCAGGCGCCAGTTGCACCTGGGCTAAACTGGATATGTGAGCATCCACCGAGGGCGCGGCAGCTGGGGCTTCACGCTCCGGTTGCGGGGCCGACCGAAAAAGGCCTAGCTTGAGTAGCTGGCCTAATAACGGCTTGTTGTCGATCACATGACCATGCGGGAACAGCACCTTACCGTCCGCATCCACAACATTCCACGGCAGGGCCTTACCCAGCGGAATATCTTCCTCAACTAAGGCTATCAACGACACACAATCGCTCCGATAAGAGACAAAAAATCTGCGTATCAATGTAGCAGTGTTAATGGCCTCAGGCTATCTCAACGATAAAGATCAGCGCGCGTCCATGGCAACCCAAGATGACCACTTTCGAACGGCTTCACCGCCAGTATTTGGTGAATATTCATCCAGTTCTTGGCAAAACCATAAGCGCATCCGGCCAGATAGATTCGCCAGATGCGTAGTGCGCGATCATCCACATACTGACTGGCTTTTTCCAAATGCGCTTCCAGATTAGCGCTCCAATACTCCAGCGTGCGTGCATAGTGCAACCGCAGGCTTTCCACATCGACCACCTCAAAACCTTGTTCACTCATGCTAATGGCCACGGACAAATGCGGCAACTCGCCATGCGGGAATACATAACGTCCGATAAACTTCCCAGCGCCCCGCCCAACCTGCCGGCCATCTGTGTACTTGGCGGTGATGCCGTGATTCATTACCAATCCGCCAGGTTTTACCTGCTCGTGCAATATGGCGAAGTATCGATCCAGATTGGCGTGGCCCACGTGCTCGAACATACCTACACTAACTACCTTGTCGAATTGTTCCCGCCCCTTTAGGTCCCGATAGTCCTGCAACTCCAGCTGTACTTGTTTACTCAGCCCCTGCACCGCCACACGCTCCCGCGCTAACGACAACTGCGCTTGACTCAGGGTAATTCCATACACGCTAACGCCATATTCACGAGCCGCGTGTCGCGCCAATCCACCCCAACCGCAGCCCACGTCCAGCAATCGCTCACCCGCCTCAAGTCGCAGTTTACGACACAGATGATCGAGCTTTTGGATTTGCGCTCTGGCCAAGGAGTCAGTGTCGGTATGGAAGTAGCCACACGAGTAGACCATCTCAGGGTCCAGCCAGAGCGCGTAAAAGTCGTTAGAGAGGTCATAATGGTATGCGATTGCCTCCGCATCCATCTGCTTATCATGGGCAGTGCGAGGTCGCGCGTTTTCCGAGGTATCGCCAAGCAGGCATTTGCTTAGGTGATCAGCTACCGCGATCACATCCATAATAGCGCCATGAATGTTCATGCGTTGCTGAATAAAAGCCTCACCGAGCTTATCCAACGTTGGGCTGGATAGCTCCTGCAGCAGTGAAGGATCCTGTATTTCTAGGATGACCTTTGGATCAGGGCCAAGATCATAGGACACGCCGTTAGCGAGACTGATGCGCAGCGGCAGTTTAAGCGAACTCAGCGATGTAGAGAGTTGTACAAGCATGCGTGAGTACCTCCGGCCAGGCCAAAACATCTATCAATATAGAACAGCTATCGATAGATGTTGTTTATGCGCTGCGAACGATACTTCTATTGCCGGTTTACTGCTGAGCTGCACCCGACGGCTTTAACTCTTCTGCGGACGTTTCCAGCCGCTAATGTTGCGCTGCCGCGCACGGCTCACTGCCAGACTGTCGGCTGGGACATCCGTGGTGATGGTGGAGCCCGCTGCGGTAGTTGCCCTAGCACCCACGGTCACGGGTGCAACTAGTGCAGTGTTAGTACCGATAAAGGCGCCATCTTCGATGACGGTTTTGTGCTTGTTGGCGCCGTCATAGTTGCAGGTGATGGTGCCAGCGCCGATGTTCGCGTCACTGCCGACCTCTGCATCCCCAATATACGACAGATGATTGACCTTGGAGCCCTCACCGATAACGGCGTTCTTGGTTTCCACAAAATTGCCTATCTTGGCGCCCTTGGCAAGCCGCGTGCCCGGACGCAGGCGCGCGTAGGGGCCGACATCACAATCTTCTCCCACAACAGCCTGCTCCAGATGACTGAACGCCTTGATATGGCTACCCGCAGCAATAGACGAATCACGGATGACGCAGTTGGCCTCAATGATCACGTTATCGGCAATACTGACCTTGCCCTCAAACACCACGTTGATATCAACGCTGATATCCCGGCCCACGGTCAATTCACCCCGCACATCGACGCGCTGCGGATCAGCCAGCGTGACGCCTGCGGTCATCAAACGCAGCGCCTGACGCGCCTGATACTCGCGCTCCAGCACCGCCAGTTGCATACGGTTATTGGCGCCCATGACTTCGTTCTCGGTTTCCGGCTGGGCAACCTCGACTGGCACCGCCTCAGCAACTGCCAATGCAACCACGTCGGTCAGATAATATTCGCCCTGTGCGTTCTGATTCGACAGACTGCCCAGCCAGTCGGACGCGCGGCTTCCAGGCAACGCCATGATGCCGGTGTTGCCTTCGTTGATCAGCAGTTGCTCTGAGCTAGCGTCCTTCTGCTCAACGATAGCCATCACGCGCTGTGCGGCATCACGCACTATCCGTCCATAGCCGGTGGGATCCTGCATACTCACTGTCAGCAAGCCCAGCGCCTGCGAACCAGCCTGCCGACTTAGCTGCGCTAGCGTTTCCACCTGCAATAAAGGTACGTCCCCATAGAGCACCAGGATCTGCTCTGCCCCAGCAGTAGCCGGCAGCGCTTGAGCTACCGCATGACCTGTACCGAGCTGCTCATGCTGCATAACCCAATTAATGTCCGCGGCATCCAGTTGCTGCTGCACTTGCTCCGCACCGTGACCAATCACAACGTGAATACGCTGGGGCGAGAGTGCGCGGGCGTAATCAATCACATGTCCCAACATTGGCTTGCCCGCAACCGGGTGCAAGACCTTGGGTAGCGAAGAGCGCATACGGGTGCCTTGGCCGGCGGCGAGAATGACAACGTGCAGATTCATTGAAACGTCCTGTTATGGAAATAAACGTGCGGAAGATGATAGCAAAAGACGCAGCTTCCAGCGTCGGGCCGACAGTTAAAAACAAAAAAGGCAGCCGAAGCTGCCTTTTTTGTTGCCGGAAAAATCAGCGATTATTGCTCGCAGATCCACCGTATCTCTTGCGAAGTTCCTGCACGGTACGCAGTTGCGCTGCCGCCTCAGCAAGACGGACAGAAGCCGAACCGTAATCGAACTCGGCGCCTTTCTCGTTGAGAGCCGCTTCCGCGGCTTTCTTTGCTTCCAGAGCAGCTGCTTCGTCAATGTCACCGGCACGCACAGCTGTGTCGGCAAGCACTTTGACCACGTTGGGTTGCACTTCCAGGAAGCCGCCAGAGATGTAAAACACCTCTTCACTGCCATCCTGTTTGATCACCCGAACGGGACCCGGCTTGAGGTCGGTCAGCAACGGTGCGTGACCAGGCATGATACCTAGGTCACCTAAGTTACCGTGTGCTATCACGCGCTCAACCAAGCCTGAAAACAGCTCTTCTTCCGCGCTTACGATATCGCAATGCACTGTCATAGCCATTATTTTGCCTCGGTTTTGCGTCCCCTCACGGGGACGCACCCATTACATTTTCTTCGCTTTCTCGATTGCTTCGTCGATGGTGCCGACCATGTAGAACGCCTGTTCAGGCATATGGTCAAACTCACCATTGAGGATGCCCTGGAAGGCACGAATAGTGTCTTTCAAAGACACGTACTTGCCAGGTGCACCGGTAAAGACTTCGGCAACGAAGAACGGCTGCGACAGGAAGCGCTGGATCTTACGAGCGCGGGCTACCAGTTGCTTGTCTTCTTCGGACAGTTCGTCCATACCCAGGATCGCGATGATGTCCTTCAGCTCTTTGTAGCGCTGCAGAACATACTGTACGCCACGGGCACAGTCGTAGTGCTCCTGACCGATAACCAGCGGATCCAGCTGACGAGAGGTGGAGTCCAGCGGGTCAACCGCAGGGTAGATACCCAAGGAAGCGATATCACGAGACAGTACCACGGTCGCATCAAGGTGAGCGAAGGTGGTAGCCGGAGACGGGTCAGTCAAGTCGTCCGCCGGTACGTATACCGCCTGGATCGAGGTGATAGAACCTTTCTTGGTTGAAGTGATACGTTCCTGCAGAACGCCCATCTCTTCAGCCAGAGTCGGCTGGTAACCTACTGCTGAAGGCATACGGCCCAACAGTGCAGATACCTCGGTACCGGCCAAGGTGTAACGGTAGATGTTGTCGATGAACAACAGTACGTCACGACCTTCCTCGCGGAACTTCTCAGCCATGGTCAGACCCGTCAGAGCTACGCGCAAACGGTTACCCGGAGGCTCGTTCATCTGACCGTATACCAGGGCAACCTTGTCCAGTACGTTGGAGTCTTTCATCTCGTGGTAGAAGTCGTTACCTTCACGAGTACGCTCACCAACACCGGCAAATACCGAATAACCGCTGTGCTCGATGGCGATGTTACGGATCAGCTCCATCATGTTGACGGTTTTACCAACACCGGCACCACCGAACAGACCCACTTTACCGCCCTTGGCAAACGGGCAGATCAGGTCGATAACCTTGATGCCAGTTTCCAGCAGTTCATTGGAACCAGCCTGCTCGTCATAGCTCGGAGCAGGGCGGTGAATAGCCCAACGCTCTTCTTCGCCAATCGGACCAGCTTCGTCAATAGGGTTACCCAGCACGTCCATAATACGGCCCAGGGTCTTGACCCCAACCGGTACGGAAATGTTGGCACCGGTGTTAGTCACGGTAAGACCGCGCTTGACACCTTCGGTGGTACCCATGGCGATGGTACGTACGATGCCATCACCTAGTTGCTGCTGGACTTCCAGGGTCAGCCCCTTGTCAGTCACGTGCAGCGCGTCATACACCTTCGGCACGTCTTCGCGTGGGAATTCCACGTCGATGACGGCGCCGATGATTTGAACGATACGTCCGCTACTCATTTGTTGGTTCCTCTAAATGGTTGAAACCGTTCCCGTGTTACCGGGTCGCGTCAAACCGCGGCGGCGCCGCCGACGATTTCCGAAATTTCCTGTGTGATCGCTGACTGACGAGCTTTGTTATAAATAAGCTGCAGACTGTCAATGATGTCACCGGCGTTGTCGGTCGCACTTTTCATTGCGATCATCCGCGCGGCTTGCTCACAGGCGTTGTTTTCGACCACTGCCTGGTAAGTCTGGGATTCGATATACCGAACCAGCAGGCCATCCAGCAGTTCCCGGGCATCGGGCTCGTACAGATAGTCCCAGGTCCCCTTTTGCGTACCTTCGTCATCGGAAGGCACCAGCGGAATCATCTGTTCCACCTTGGGTTGCTGAACCATCGTGTTAACGAAGCCGTTGGAGACCAGGTAAAGACGGTCGATGCGACCTTCGTTGTAGCCATCCAGCATTACTTTGACGCTACCAATCAGATCATTCAACGCAGGTCTTTCACCCAGGTTACTGATGGCTGCGACAACGTTTCCGCCGTAGCTACGAAAGAAGGAAGCGCCCTTGCTACCGATCACACACAACTCGGTTTCAACGTTGCGGTCACGCCACTCTCTCATGCTATTAACCAAGGCCTTGAACAGGTTAGTGTTCAGACCACCGCAGAGACCACGATCCGTGCTCACCACGATGTAACCCACCCGTTTTACTTCACGCTCTTGCATGAAAGGATGGCGATACTCCGGGTTGGCGTTGGCCAAATGACCAATCACTTGCTGGATACGCTCCGCATAGGGACGGCTGGCAGCCATGCGCTGTTGAGCTCTGCGCATTTTGCTGACCGCCACCTTCTCCATGGCGCTGGTAATCTTCTGCGTACTTTTAATGCTCGCGATTTTACCGCGAATCTCTTTTGCGCCTGCCATGTCACACCTTTCCAGGTTTGCCCTTGGCCGGATCGCACGATGCGGGATGCAGCATCGCTACATCCCGCCTTCGGCTTACCAGCTTTGGGTTGCCTTGAACTTCTCGATGCCAGATTTGATGCTGGCTTCGATATCGTCGTTGTAATCGCCTTTCTCATTAATCTTGGCAAGCAGTTCTGCGTGCTCAGATTTGAAGTAGGCGATCATGGCTTTCTCGAAAGCACCGATCTTGGCCTGCTCTACATCGGCCAGGAAGCCCTTCTCGGCAGCGAACAGGCTGACGCCCATCTCTGCGACGGACATAGGCGCATACTGGTCCTGCTTCATCAGTTCGGTAACACGCTGACCGTGCTCAAGCTGCTTACGGGTCGCTTCGTCCAGATCAGATGCAAACTGGGCGAAAGCCGCCAGCTCGCGGAACTGAGCCAGCGCAGTACGAATGCCGCCAGACAGTTTCTTGATGATCTTGGTCTGTGCTGCACCACCTACCCGAGATACCGATACACCTGCGTTAACCGCCGGGCGAACGCCGGAGTTGAACAGGTTGGATTCCAGGAAGATCTGACCATCGGTGATCGAGATCACGTTGGTCGGTACGAACGCAGAAACGTCACCAGCTTGGGTTTCAATGATCGGCAGAGCCGTCAAAGAACCGGTCTTGCCTGTTACTGCACCGTTGGTGAACTTCTCAACCCAATCTTCGGATACGCGGGAAGCGCGCTCCAGCAGACGGCTGTGGAGATAGAACACGTCACCAGGATAGGCTTCACGGCCTGGTGGACGACGCAGCAGCAGGGAGATCTGGCGGTAGGCAACAGCCTGCTTGGACAGATCGTCATAAATGATCAGAGCGTCTTCGCCGCGATCACGGAAGTACTCACCCATGGTGCAGCCGGCGTAAGGGGCCAGGAACTGCAGGGAAGCCGGGTCGGAAGCGGAAGCGGCAACGATGATGGTGTGACCCATAGCGTCGTGCTCTTCCAGCTTGCGTACCACGTTGGCAATAGTCGACTGCTTCTGACCAACTGCGACGTAGACACACTTAACGCCAGAATTTTTCTGGTTGATGATCGCGTCAATAGCCATCGCGGTCTTACCAGTCTGACGGTCACCGATGATCAGCTCGCGCTGACCACGTCCAACCGGCACCATGGCGTCAACCGCCTTGTAGCCAGTCTGGATGGGCTGGTCAACTGACTTACGCCAGATCACGCCCGGAGCAACCTTCTCAACTGCGTCGGTGACTTTGGCGTTGACGTCGCCCTTACCATCGATCGGTGCGCCCAGTGTGTTGACCACACGACCCAGCAGTTCCGGACCTACCGGTACTTCCAGGATGCGACCAGTACACTTGACGGTCATACCTTCGGCCAGATTCAGGTAATCACCCAGAATCACAGCACCTACGGAGTCTTGCTCCAGGTTAAGTGCCATACCGTAAACGCCTTCAGGGAATTCAAGCATTTCCCCGTACATAACATCGGCGAGACCGTGAATCCGCACAATACCGTCAGATACGGAAAGAATCGTACCTTCGTTACGTGCTTGAGAAGAGATATCGAGCTGCTCGATACGCTTCTTGATGATGTCACTGATCTCTGATGGATTCAGTTGTTGCATGCCTTTATCCTCAAAACCTTATGCTGAAATCAGGAGCCCAATGTCTCGGCCAGTTTGGTCAGCTTTCCGCGTACAGAGGCGTCGATAACCAAGTCGCCGGTGCGAACAACCAATCCACCAATCAATGATGTATCCAGGGTCGTTTCGATCTGAACGTTACGATCGAGTTTTTTCGACAGCGCCTGGGTGAGCTTCTGCTGCTGTTCTTCAGTCAGCTCAAACGGCGAGCTCACATTGATGTCGATGGTGCGCTCAAGATCAGCTCGGAAGCTGTTGAAAAGCGTTGCAATCTCGGGAAACAGGCCAAGCCTGTTATTTTCCGCCAGAATCATCAGAAAGTTGTGTTGCTCCTCGTTTGCCGTTTTACCGGTGCACTCAAGGATAAACTCAGCCTTCTGCTGCTCCGTGATACCCGGATTGGTCAGCAGCTGTCGAGTTGCCGCATCAGCCACTACTTGACCGGCGACGGTAAGCAACTCATCCCACTCAGCCAGCGCTTGTTGGGCTTTCGCCCGCTCAAACGCCGCTTTTGCGTAGGGACGTGCCAGCGTAATCAGTTCTGCCATGATGACCTCGCTTAGAGTTCGGCTACCAGCTTGTTCAGCATGTCGCCGTGCTTGTCAGCATCGACAGAAGATTCCAGAATTTTCTCGGCACCGGCGATAGCGATAGCAGCGATTTCAGTGCGCAGAGAGTCTCTGGCCTTGACGCGCTGCTGCTCAATTTCTGCCTGAGCCTGAACCAGAATCTTCTGACCTTCTTTGCGAGCATCCTCTTTGGAGGCTTCAACAATCTGGTTGGCGCGCTTATTAGCTTGCTCAATCAGTGCTGCTGCCTGCTCTTTGGCGTGACGCAGTTCCTTGGCTGACCTTTCTTGAGTCAGTTCCAGATCCTTGGCCGCCCGATCAGAGGCTGCAAGACCATCCGCGATCTTCTTCTGGCGTTCCTGCAAAGCAGTGATGACCGGAGGCCATACGTACTTCATACAGAACACCACGAAGATGAAGAACGCGATAGCTTGACCTAGTATCGTCAAATTAATGTTCACGTCTTCACCTCTTGCCTATCGTATTCAATACCATCAAGTCGGAGTCGCCGTTACCGGCGACCACCTTAAGCAACTTGGGCAAGGAAGGGGTTGGCAAAGGTGAAGAACAAAGCGATACCAACACCGATCATAGTTACGGCGTCAAGCAGACCTGCGACGATAAACATTTTGACCTGCAGCATAGGGATCATTTCTGGCTGACGCGCGGCGCCTTCCAAGAATTTGCCACCCAGGATACCAAAGCCGATAGCAGTACCCAGTGCGCCCAGGCCAATCAGCAGTGCTACGGCAATCGCGGTCATTCCAACTACAGTTTCCATTTAAAGCTCCCAGTTTCAGTTAATTTCAAGTTGTGGGTTTTCGGTTAAAGCTAAATCGTTTGCGCCAACTCAGTGGCCGTCTTCGTGCGCCATACTCAGATACACGATGGTCAGCATCATGAAGATGAACGCCTGCAACGTGATAATCAGAATGTGGAAGATAGCCCATGGCACAGACAATGCCCACTGCGCCCAGAAGGGCAGCAGGGCAATCAGGATGAAGATCAGCTCGCCAGCGTACAGGTTACCGAACAGTCGCAGGGCAAGAGAGACAGGCTTAGCCAGCAGGCTTACGCCTTCCAGCAGCAGGTTGACCGGAATCAACAACAGCTTGAGGAAGATATTGCTGGAAGAGAAAGGATGCAGAGTCAGTTCACCGAGGAACCCACCGACGCCCTTAACCTTGATGCTGTAGAAAATGATCAGTGCGAAAACAGACAGCGACATACCCAAGGTGGCATTCACGTCGGTCGTCGGTACCGCTTTCATGTATTCAACACCCGCCAGATGGAACAACTGGGGAATGAAGTCGACCGGAATCAGGTCCATCAGGTTCATCAGGAACACCCAGCAAAAAATAGTCAGTGCCAAGGGTGCGATGACCTTGTTGCGGCCGTGGAAGGTTTCTTTGACACTCTGATCGACAAACTCGACCATCATTTCAACGAAATTCTGCAGGCCACCGGGAACATCAGAAGTGGCCTTGCGAGCAGCCATTCGGAAAATGAAGAGGAATAAACCACCGAGAAAAATGGACCACCCCATGGTATCCAGGTGGATAGCCATAAAGCCCATGTCGGAAGCTTCTTGACCACCGTGGGCAATAGTCCAGGTGGCGGTATCCAAAACCGTGCCGTCGGCACGTTCATAACCTTCTGGGAGCTTCCCATAGGTCAGATTCTGGAGGTGGTGCTTGATGTAGTCTGATGCGGTGCCTGCCATATCGTTCTCTCAGGTCCTTTAGCTTTGCTGCGTTTTACCACCGAAAACTACCGGTGTTAGCCAGTTGGTAACCAGCATGATCGCAAATGTAAGAAACAGTGCCGATACGTCTAACGGCTTAATACTTTTAAACACCACCGTAAAAAGGATGGCGCAAAGAATGAGCTTGCCTGTCTCACCCTTATAAAATGATCCCATTATCTGCTTGGCAGCACGCGCACCGCTGTAACGAAAAGCCTTGAGCGCGAAATACACATTTGGGAGGAAAAAAATGATGCCTCCCAGCAAGGCGGAATAAGCCGCCACGGGGCTTTTAATCCAAAAAACCAGCCCCATTAAAAGAATTACGCCAGCCTGGAACGCAAACCACTTTGCCAGCGGGGGACGACGAATGGCATTTGTCTTCATTGTCGTCATAACTGCTCTGTTCATCCCGCCGGTCGTTGCGTGTCTGTATCGAATTACCGGGCTACCCGTAAAGCGCCGGTGATTATATGTGTTCGCCTGCCCTGAATCAACAAAACGCTGGCCACGCTCACCCCCGCGAAGGCGCATGATGACTGAAGTTCGCGGGAGTTTTAGCTCACTTGGTGGTACTTGCGGCTATGCCACTACATCTTGTGGTTGCGGGTGCTGATTCCCCATTCTACGGTCATGTTTTGTAATAATTATTGACCCAAGGCAAGGCCTCGGGCGAACGGCGACCAGATCAACGGAGCTTAGCGGATATGTCCAAGAATGCCATCGAGCTCATCCAGTGAGCTGTAACTGATTACCAATTTACCCTTACCTTTGGCACCGTGCTGCAGTTTGACCTCGGCACCCAGGCGCTCACCTAAATCCTGTTGTAGACGCTCGACATCAGGATTTAGGCGCTGTTGGCCCGGATCACGGCGCGGATTCAGCCATTGACGAACCAGGGCTTCGGTCTGACGAACGGTCAGCCCCTTGGCGACTACCTGGCGTGCGGCGGTCGTTTGTTGCTCTGCCGGCAGGCCCAACAGCGCACGGGCATGGCCCATTTCCAGATCACCACGTTCGAGCATGAGCTTGACGTCTTCCGGCAAGCTGGTCAGGCGCAGCAGATTGGTAATGCTGACGCGACTTTTGCCAACCGCATCCGCTACCTGTTGTTGGGTGAGTTCAAATTCCTGCTGCAAACGTTGCAGCGCGATGGCTTCTTCGATCGGATTGAGGTCTTCACGCTGGATGTTCTCAATCAAGGCCATGGCGATGGCGGCTTCATCGGGTACATCACGAATGACCGCGGGGATGGTATCCAAGCCCGCCAACTGGGTAGCGCGCCAGCGGCGCTCACCGGCGATTATTTCGTAACGCTCACCACCGATTGAACGAACGACAATAGGCTGCATGACGCCTTGGGCGCGAATTGATTCGGCCAACTCTTCGAGCGCTTGCGGGTCCATATCACGGCGTGGCTGATACTTGCCGCGCTGAATCAGATCGACGGGCAACTCTTTGAGTTGCTGGTCCTGACTGTAAGTATGGCCGTCACTGTCGGTGGTACTGCTCTGTCCGAGCAATGCATCCAACCCTCGCCCCAAGCCGCGTTTCTTAGCCGCCATGCCGCTGTTGTCCTTTTGATTATTCGGTTGAATCAGTCACGGCAGCCGCTTTGGCTGCCTGTCGGGTGCGGCGCACCAGTTCGCCGGCCAGCGCCAGATAGGCGACGGCGCCACGCGACTGCTTGTCGTAAGTCAGCGCCGGCATGCCAAAACTGGGGGCTTCTGCCAAACGCACATTGCGCGGTATCACGGTCTGATACAGCTTATCGCCAAAATGGGTGGTCAATTGCGCAGACACATCGAGTGTCAGACTGTTGCGCGGGTCATACATGGTGCGCAGCAGACCTTCGATCTGCAGTGAAGGATTAAACACTGAGCTAATCCGGCTGATGGTGTTAACCAGCGCCGAGAGCCCTTCGAGTGCGTAATACTCACATTGCATGGGGATAATCACCCCATCCGCCGCGACCAAACCGTTAACGGTCAGCATGTTCAGCGACGGCGGGCAGTCAATAAGAATGAAGTCGTACTCGGTACGCGCCTTAACCAGTGCGTAGCGCAACCGACTCTCCTTCATCTTGATATTCATCAATTCAACTTCAGCGGCGGTCAGGTCGCCGTTCGCAGGCAGCAAATCATACTTGCCATGCTCAGAGGTCAGTAACGCATCGGCAAATTCGCAGCGCCCGGTCAGTAGCTCATAAACAGAGTTGTCGAGCTCAGCCTTGTTGATGCCGCTGCCCATGGTGGCGTTGCCCTGAGGATCCAGGTCAATCAACAGCACTTTGCGCTTGGTCGCGGCCAAAGAGGCGGCAAGATTGATGGTGGTGGTGGTTTTACCCACTCCGCCTTTCTGGTTGGCGACTGCCAAAACCTTGCCCACGTAAACCCCCTATCAAGCTGCTATGCGAATTAACCCTGATCCGTGCGTCGCAGTATCAGCAGATGTCGACTGCCCACGCAACCGGGGACCGACAATTCTGCACTACGCTCGAGCTTGAAGTCGACCGGCATGGCCGCCAACTCGTCCTCAGGATACACACCTTTCATCGCTAGCCAGCGAGTTTCTGCATTGCCTAGCTGTCGGGTTTTATCAACGAAATCACCGAGCGCGCTGAACGCCCGCGAGGTAATACCGGCGAAAGGCTCGTCCAGCTCCAGGGCTTCTACGCGGCAGTTCACGACTTTCAGGTTATCCAGCCCGAGCTCAAGCTTCACCTGGGTGAGAAAACGCGTCTTCTTGCCATTGCTGTCGAGCAAAGTGAAATGCTGCTTGGGGCACATGATGGCCAGAATCACACCGGGCATGCCGCCGCCACTGCCCACATCCAGCCAGGTTTCGCCTTGGATGTAAGACAGAATGCTGAGGCTGTCGAGCAAATGCCGACTCACCATTTCTTCCGGATCACGCACGGCAGTCAGGTTATACGCCTTGTTCCACTTGTTCAGCAGGCCAAGGTAAGCGAGCAATTTATCACTTTGCTGCGGTTGCAGGTCGATGCCTAACTGTTTGGCACCGCTGGCCAGTTGAGCTGCGTGGTCCGCCATCGGTGTTATGCCTCCTGGGCCAATTTGCTGGCGCCCAGGGCGTTGCGTTTTTTAAGGTGAATCAGCAGCAGGCTGACTGCTGCAGGAGTCACACCCGGAATGCGCGATGCTTGACCCAGCGTTTGCGGACGCACATCAGTCAGCTTGTGGCGAATTTCGTTGGAGAGGCCGCTTAGGTTGCTGTAATCCAGATCCAACGGCAAAGCGGTTTGTTCGTGCTGCCGCAGACGATCGATTTCTTCCTGTTGCCGCTCGATATAACCCGCGTATTTGGTCTGAATTTCAACCTGCTCGGCGGCATCAGCAGCGATATCGACCTTACCAGTAATCTCGGTCAGTGCCTGGTAATCCACTTCCGGACGACGCAGCAAATCCAGCAAATTGTATTCGTGGGTCAATGGCGTGCTGTAACGCTCGCTGTAGGCCTTGCCAATCTCACTATTCGGTTGCACCCAGGTGCTGCGCAAACGCTGATTTTCCTGATCGATGGCCTCACGCTTGATGTTGAACGCAGCCCAACGGGCGTCATCCACCAAGCCGAGTTCACGGCCCTTGGCGGTGAGTCGCAGGTCGGCGTTATCTTCGCGCAACACCAGCCGATATTCAGCTCGCGAAGTAAACATGCGGTAAGGCTCGCGGGTACCCATGGTGATCAGGTCGTCCACGAGTACGCCGATGTAAGCTTCATCGCGGCGCGGGCACCAGGATTCCAGACCCTGAGCACGGCGAGCAGCGTTTAAACCAGCCAACAGGCCTTGGGCTGCGGCTTCTTCATAACCGGTGGTGCCGTTGATCTGGCCAGCAAAGAAAAGCCCGTCGATCACCTTGGTTTCCAGCGAGTACTTCAGATCCTGAGGGTTGAAGTAATCGTATTCGATGGCGTAACCAGGACGCAGAATATGCGCGTTTTCCATGCCCACGATGGATTGCACCAACTGCAGTTGCACATCGAAGGGCAGCGACGTAGATATGCCGTTGGGATACAGCTCGTGGGTGGTCAAACCTTCAGGTTCGATAAACACCTGATGCTGGTTCTTATCGGCAAAGCGATGAATTTTATCTTCAATCGACGGGCAGTAACGTGGCCCCACGCCTTCGATCACACCGGTGTACATCGGTGAGCGATCCAGGTTATTACGAATAATCTCGTGAGTGCGTTCGTTGGTGTAGGTAATCCAGCAATTCACCTGCTCGGGATGCTGCGCCGCATTGCCCATGAATGACATGACCGGTATCGGCGTGTCGCCAGGCTGCGCGGTCATCTTGCTGAAATCCACACTGCGACCATCGATGCGTGGCGGTGTACCGGTTTTCAAGCGATCGACCCGTAACGGTAATTCGCGTAATCGCTGAGCCAATGCGATGGCTGGCGGATCACCCGCGCGACCACCGGAGAAGTTATCCAGGCCAATGTGAATCAAGCCACCGAGGAAGGTACCGGTAGTGAGCACCACGTTGTCAGCGTGAAAACGCATGCCCATCTGGGTAACCACACCACAGGCCTTGCCCTGCTCAACCAACAAATCATCGCAAGCCTGCTGAAAAATCCACAGATTGGGTTGGTTTTCGAGGATTTCACGGATAGCGGCTTTGTACAGCACGCGGTCAGCTTGTGCCCGAGTCGCCCGCACTGCGGGGCCTTTGCGGCTGTTGAGCACCCGGAACTGAATACCTGCCTTGTCGGTAGCGATTGCCATGGCACCGCCGAGGGCGTCGATTTCCTTGACCAAATGACTCTTGCCAATACCGCCAATGGCGGGGTTGCAGCTCATCTGGCCCAGTGTTTCAACGTTGTGACTCAGCAGCAGAGTTTTCACGCCCATACGGGCCGCCGCCAAGGCAGCCTCGGTACCGGCATGACCACCACCTACGACGATGACGTCAAAACGACTGGGGAAATCCACGTAACACCTCGTTGCTCAGGTTTGGCCTGGCTTCGGAAAAAGGGGGCTGATTATAGGGTCTGGCGGAGAAAATTGCAGCTGCTGTTGGACATTTTTTGTACAGGTCGTTGGGCCATATCCAGCAAGCTCATAAATATAGAATAAAATATAAAGAATTATATAAAGCTTAATATAGTTACTACTAATGAGTAGCGGTTTATCTGTGGGCAAGCAAATAAACTTAATATTATTCAACTAGTTGGCGAAAGCATAAGTGTGTGTGAAAGCAGTACTGCACAGGTGGGTAAGCGGTGCGGGGGCTGTGCATAAAGTAGCTACTTATCCACAGGTGAGTTATACCCCCGTCTATCCACAGGGTTATGGACCGGGCTTAGGGGCGGTTTTCCACAGACTTTAAAGCGCAATTTTTTTGCTTTTTACAGCTCCTCAAGTGCCGATTTAGATGATCAGGTTGGTGCGGCCTGCATCAGTTTGCTTGTTCACTGTTCTCTTTTGGCGCACAACTGCTTTCTTCTGCTAAAGGATTTGTTCAATTTGCACAAAGCAATATTGGCTGGATTGACCCTACTGGCATAAAACCAAGCGCTGGCATAAGCATTGCTAAAACCATTCTGATTCACGAAACCGGCAGCACGCGGCGATTAACGCTGCCTTGCAGATGCATTCGATGACAGGAGAGCAACCATGACGACTAACACCACAGCGCAGGAGCAGGATTACCCGCTCAGCGCGGTACCTGCCTCGGCCAGAAAGAGTCTCTGGTCCATGGGTTTGGTATTGCTTGGCTTTACCTTTTTTACAGCAACCATGTGGGCCGGCGGGACCGTAGGCACGGCCTTCGATTTTTCTACTTTGCTGTGGGTGCTACTGGCGGGCAATTTGCTGCTGGGCATCTACGCGGCCATTCTCGGCTATATCGCAGCCCGTTCAGGAATGAATACCGCATTAATGAGCCGCTATGCCTTCGGCGATATGGGTAGCAAGTTATCGGATTTTATTCTCGGTTTTACCCAGATCGGTTGGTACGCGTGGGGCACCGCGACCATGGCGCTGTTACTGGTCAAGATGACGGGTCTGCCGGAAGGTGCCACGCTGCCCTTGATGGTGTTGTTTGGCTTTGGTTTTTGTGTGACAGCTTTTATTGGTTATCGCGGGCTGGAGTTACTGTCGCGTGTTGCTGTGCCAGCGATGATTGTCCTGATCGCGGTGAGTATGTTTATTACTGCATCCGATGCCGGCGGCCTCGCTGGACTAACCAGTATCACACCGACCAGTGATTTGAGTGTGGCTGCGGCGATTACGCTGGTGTTCGGCACTTTTGTCAGCGGCGGGACTCAGGCGACCAACTGGACGCGCTTTGCTCGTTCGGGCAAAACAGCAGTACTGGCTACGTTAGCCGCGTTCTTTCTGGGCAACGGTTTAATGACTCTGGTGGGCGCGCTCGGTGCATTGGTTTATCAGCAGGCAGATATCGTCGACATCATGGTGGCGCAGGGCCTGGCGACGTTGGGTATTCTGATGCTGTTTCTTAACCTGTGGACTACCCAGGACAACACTGTTTACAACTTCGCGGTGGCTGGCTGCAACATGCTACGTACTCGCCGCCGCAAGACAGTTACCTTGGTTGGCGCGGCGATAGGGACGCTGCTGGCAGTGCTGGGGATGTATGAATGGCTGATTCCCTTCCTGATTTTGCTTGGTACTTTCATTCCTCCAGTGGGCGGGGTGATCATGGCCAATTTCTTCGTGCGCTATCGAGGCGAATATCCAGATATTGCTACCGCTCAGCTGCCCTCCTTCAATCTGGTAGGTCTCAGTGCCTATGCCATCGGCTCCTTTGTGGCTTATAGCTCAGCTTGGATCGCGCCTCTGGTTGGTGTGCTGGTAGCGGCCTTCAGTTATGCGGTATTTGAAACGGTGGTAGAGGGTGTTAAGGCACGCCGCGCGGGCGCCATGGGTAGTTTGTAAAAAATGCCTTTGCGCTGTGCTGACATCCCTAACCTGCCTGGCCTCGGCGAGATCGCCTTGCGTGCAGGATTGGCTGGGGGTGATCGGCCGGTGCGCTGGCCTTATGTGGCGGAAAACCGGTCCTTTAGCCCCTGGATCAAGGGGGGTGAGCTGGTTTTTATTACCGGGATAGGTCGCCACCACACTCAGAACAGTTTATTTGAGCGGCTGTATGAAGCGGTGGAGATCGGCGTTGCTGGTTTGGTGATTCTCACAGGCGAGGCTTATATAGGGCAACTGCCTAACGGGCTATTACGCCTGGCAGATCAACTAGGGTTGCCGCTACTGGAGCAACCTTATTCGCTGCCGATGGTGCAGGTGACTGAGACGATCAGCCGCGCGATTTTGCAACGCGAACAGGCTCAGACGCGCAAGGCTGAGCAACAGGACAGCTCTCTGGCAGAGCGTTTACAGCAACGCTTGGGATCGACGGCAGAGATTGCTGAGTTTGTGCGGCCATTCATACGCTGCGCGCCAGAAGCCCTCAGCGAGTTACAACCCACTTTGGGTGCCTGGCTCGCACATCAGGGCAACTTATCTGCTGCTGCAGTAGCGCTGGGCTGCCATCGTAATTCGCTACGCTACCGTTTGAACAAAGTATGTCGCATGACGGGCCTGGATCCGCAATGTGCTGCGGATATGCAAACATTGATTTTGCTGCACGCGTTGCTGTCTGAGACAGCAGAGCAAGCAGGTAATTTGGAGATACAAAATGATTCAACACCCTGAGGCCATCATCAACGCGCGTCTTGCGGGCAAGGATGGGCTGCACACACTGACCATCAGTGATGGTCGCTTTGTCAGCCTGGTTGCACAGCAGCAGACGCTGGCAGCCAGTGATCAGCAACTGGACGCCGACGGCAATCTGGTGTCGCCGCCGTTTGTCGAGCCGCACATTCATCTGGACGCTGCGATGACCGCGGGCGAGCCGCGCTGGAATCGTAGCGGCACTCTGTTTGAGGGCATCGAGTGCTGGGCTGAACGCAAGGCCACACTGACCCGCGAAGACGTAATCGCTCGGGCTGAGCAAACACTCAAGCTGTTTGCAGCGCACGGCATTCAATACGTACGCACGCATATTGATGTGACAGATCCGTCGCTGGTTGCGCTTGAGGCCATGGTCGAGGTGCGCGAGCGCGTACGCGAACATATTGACCTGCAGATTGTGGCTTTTCCGCAGGAAGGCATTCTTTCCTATCCCGGTGGGCAGGATCTGATGCGCCGCGCTGTGGAAATGGGTGCAGACGTAATCGGCGGTATTCCGCACTTCGAGTTCACCCGTGACTATGGCGTGGAGTCGGTAAAATTATTAATGCAGTTGGCTGAAGACAACGACTGTCTGGTTGATGTGCACTGTGATGAGATTGATGACCCCAATTCACGTTTTCTTGAGGTATTGGCCGCCGAGGCGCTGAGCCGGGATTACGGCACCCGCGTGACCGCTAGCCACACCTGCGCCATGCATTCCTATGAAGATGCGTACTGCAGCAAGTTATTCCGTTTATTGCAAAAAGCGGATCTGCGGTTTGTTGCGCTGCCGACCGAGAACCTGCATCTGCAAGGCCGTTTTGATGGTTATCCAAAGCGTCGTGGTATCACGCGCGTGCCCGAGTTGCTGGATGCCGGCCTGAAGGTTTGCATGGGGCAGGATTCGATTCGTGATCCCTGGTATCCAATGGGTAACGGTAATCTGCTACGCACCCTGGATGTGGGTTTGCACGCCTGCCACATGCTGGGTATTGAGCGCATAGAAAAGGCGCTGGAGATTGTCACAAACAATGGCGCAGCAGCGCTGAATCTAAGTGACTACGGTATTGCGCCGGGCTTGCCAGCGCGCTGCATGATACTCAACGGTGCAACGCCCTATGAGGTGTTACTGAATCAGTCGCCGGTATTGGCGTCGGTCCGCGATGGCCGGTGTTTGTTGCAGCGCGCAACAACGGTTAATACGGTAGCCGGCTGGGCATAGAGGCAAGGCGAGAGAGCAGGTGGCAAGCAGAGATATGCTATTTTGAGTAGCTAACTGACCCTTCTCTCCCGTTGTAAGGACGCCTGATTGCGCATGAAAGACCCCGACGGTTTGCCGATGCCCCAGCGCCTCGGCGCCATTATGGCGATAGCGCTCGGGGTTACCATGGCGGTACTGGATGGCATGATTGCCAACGTCGCCCTGCCGACCATCGCTGATGATTTGGGTACCAGCGCTGCCAATTCAATCTGGATAATCAACGCCTACCAGTTGGTCATCACCATGAGCCTGTTATCACTGGCCTCATTCGGTGATCTGTGGAGTTATCGCAAGGTTTACCTGATTGGACTTTGCGTATTTGTCAGTATGTCGGTGCTCTGCGCGCTGAGTGATTCGTTGCTTACCCTGACCATTGCCCGGATGTTACAGGGGTTGGGTGCGGCGGCAGTGATGAGCGTGAACGGTGCATTAACGCGATTGATTTATCCCAGCCGCATCTTGGCGCGCGGTATTGCCATCAATACTTTGATCGTGGCGGTATCCGCAGCGGCCGGCCCTACGGTCGCGGCTGGCGTGCTCTCGTTTGCCAGCTGGCCCTGGCTGTTCGCTATCAATGTGCCTATTGGCATACTGGCGTTGGTGATGGGCTATCGATTTTTGCCAGCTAACGCGGGCGTTCGTGAGCAACGCTTCGACAAACTCAGCGGCCTGCTTAACGCGATAACCTTCGGCTTGTTCTTTGCGGCTTTGACCGGCTTTGCCCAAGGCCATGCGGGCTGGATGATCGGCTTGCCGCTAATACTTACGCTGGTGGTTGGATGGTTCTTTGTGCGCCGACAGCTGGATCAACCTTTTCCGTTATTGCCGATTGATCTGCTGCGTATCCCGATCTTCTCCCTATCCATAGGCACCTCAATCTGCTCCTTCGCCGCACAGATGCTGGCCATGGTGTCGATCCCCTTCTATTTTCAGAAGACGCTCGGGTTGAGCGAAATAGAAACGGGTCTATTAATGACGCCCTGGCCCTTGGCAACCATGGTGATGGCGCCGATTGCCGGGCGCTTGCTGGATCGGGTCCACGCTGGCTTGTTGGGTGGCATAGGCTTAGCGCTTTTTTCAGCGGGCTTGTTCGCTCTGGCAGCCTTGCCAGAACAGGCAACGCATATGGATATCATCCTACGCATGCTGCTCTGCGGCGCGGGTTTTGGTTTGTTCCAGTCACCCAACAATCACACCATACTGACAGCAGCGCCCCTGGAGCGCAGCGGCGGCGCCAGTGGCATGCTAAGTACCGCGCGCTTGGTAGGTCAGACCACCGGCGCTGCGCTGGTGGCCTTGGCGTTCAACCTGTTCAGTGACAATGGCACCCACGCCTCGCTGATTGCGGCCGGGAGCTTTGCTTGCTTAGCTGCAATAGTGAGTTGCTTGCGCTTGAGTCAGACGCCGATACGCTAATAGGTTCAACAGCGATTTATATCGGTCACAGCTGCTGCTTTTCAATAACACCTGAATTTAAGGTCTGATCAATATGGGCAAATTCGAACGTTATCTCTCACTGTGGATTGCTTTAGGTATAGGCGCTGGGGTGCTGCTAGGCAGTATTGTTCCCGGTGTCTTTTCAAGGCTGGCAGCGATTGAATACGCGCACGTTAATCTGATAGTCGCGGTGCTGATCTGGTTGATGATTTACCCGATGATGATCCAGATCGATTTTCGTTCCTTGAAGGATGTCGGCCGCAAACCCAAAGGTCTGGTATTAACGCTGGTGGTCAACTGGTTGATCAAACCTTTCAGTATGGCCTTGCTGGGCTGGCTATTTTTTCATTGGGTGTTTGCCGATTGGGTCGATCCGCAGTCGGCTAATGAATATATTGCCGGGATGATTTTGCTGGGTGCTGCACCCTGCACTGCGATGGTATTTATCTGGAGTCAGTTGACCAAAGGCGACCCAAATTACACTTTGGTTCAGGTATCAATCAACGACATCATCATGGTTTTTGCCTTTGCTCCCATCACTGCTTTGCTGCTGGGCGTTAGCAATATTCAGGTGCCATGGGAAACCCTGTTGCTGTCGGTAGGCTTATATGTGGTGCTGCCACTGGTTGCCGGGATGATCACCAGACAAAAGCTCGACCGGGCTGATGATCATCAGCGCCTAGACGCTTTTGTTGCTAGTTTGAAGCCCTGGTCGATCATTGGCCTGCTGGCGACTGTGGTGTTGCTCTTTGGCTTTCAAGCCGAAACCATCTTGCAACAGCCGTCCGTCATTGTGCTGATAGCTATCCCTTTGTTGATCCAAACCTACGGTATTTTTGCGCTCACCTATATTGCCGCCAAGCGTCTGAAACTGTCACATGCCATCGCAGCGCCCGCCTGCATGATTGCCACCTCTAATTTCTTTGAGCTAGCGGTTGCGGTGGCGATCTCGCTGTTCGGATTACACTCAGGCGCGGCCTTGGCCACGGTAGTGGGCGTGCTGGTAGAGGTGCCTGTGATGCTGTCGCTGGTCTGGCTGTTGAATCGCAACAGAGATAGCTTCAGCTGAAGCGCGTTATTTGCCGATACAAAAACTGGAAAAGATACGCCCGAGCAAATCATCGGCACTAAAGGCGCCGGTAATGCTGCCCAGCGATTGCTGAGCCATGCGCAGGTCTTCCGCTAGTAGCTCGCCGGCGCCCATAAGAGTCAGCTGTTGATAACCGTGACCAAGATGCGTGGCGGCGTCTTCCAGGGCGTCCAGGTGACGACGACGGGCGCTGAATAGGCTCTCGCCGGTTTGCTCAAAGCCCATGCAGGCTTTCAAGTGTTCACGCAGCAACTCAATACCTTCGCCTTGGCTGGCTGATACGCGCAGGCTTACCGAGCCGTCGTCTGCGGTCGCAATGCCTACGGAATCGCCGGTGAGATCCACCTTGTTGTAGATCAGCGTGACCTTCGCAGCGTCGGGCTTTACCGTGAGAAATTCGGGCCATAGCTGATCTGGATCATTGGCTTCAGGCTGGCTGGCGTCGACCATCAACAGGATACGATCGGCCTCGCCGATGGCGGCCATGGCGCGTTCCACACCAATGCGTTCCACCTGATCATCGGTATCGCGCAGCCCCGCAGTATCGATGATGTGCAATGGCATACCATCAATATGAATATGCTCGCGCAGGATATCCCGCGTGGTGCCTGCAATGTCGGTGACGATGGCGCTGTCACGCCCGGCCAGCGCGTTCAGCAAGCTGGATTTACCCGCGTTGGGTCGCCCTGCTATCACCACCGTCATGCCATCGCGTAACAATGCGCCCTGGCCTGCCTGCCGTTGTACCTGAGTTAATTCGGCCTGTACTGCTTCCAGTTGCGTCAGCACGTGGCCGTCGGCCAGAAAGTCGATCTCTTCCTCGGGAAAGTCGATTGCGGCTTCAACGTAAATACGCAGCGCAATCAGTGATTCAGTCAATGCGTTAACCCGATCCGAGAAAACGCCCTGCAACGAGTTCAACGCATTACGAGCCGCCTGCTCGGAACTCGCCTCGATCAGATCGGCAATCGCCTCGGCCTGCGCCAGATCGAGCTTGTCATTCAGGAATGCACGTTCACTGAATTCGCCCGGCCGTGCCTGACGCGCGCCGGCAGCCAGGCAAGCCTTGAGCAGCAGGTCCATCACCACTGGCCCGCCGTGACCTTGAAGTTCGAGCACGTCTTCGCCGGTGAATGAATGAGGACCGGGGAAGAACAGTGTCAGACCTTGATCGAGTGCCTGTTCGCCAGACCAGAAGGGGCCGTAGTGCGCGTACCGTGGCCGTGGCTCGCGGCGGGCAATCTGCTGGGCAATCACCAGTGCTGCTGGGCCAGACACGCGAATGATGCCAACGCCGCCCTGCCCGGGCGCGGTGGCGAGCGCGGCTATAGTGTCAGCGTGGTAGGGCTGGTTCATGGTCACTCCTGGTCGTTCACTGGCATGGCAGGCAGAAAGCAAAACGCCCCGAAAACGGGGCGTTTGACTGGCAGAATCGGATCAGCTCTTGGCGGCTGCGCCCTTCTCGATCTGGCGGGTAATGTACCACTGTTGCGCAATAGACAGACAGTTGTTGACCACCCAGTACAGCACCAGACCAGCCGGGAACCACAGGAAGAAGAAGGTGAAGACGATAGGCAACATCTTCATTACCTTGGCCTGCATTGGGTCCGGTGGAGTCGGGTTCAATTGCTGCTGAAGGAACATGGTGGTGCCCATGATGATCGGCAGAATGAAGAAGGGATCCTTCAGCGATAGGTCAGTGATCCAGCCCAGCCATTCAGCCTGGCGAATCTCGACGCTTTCCATCAGCACCCAGTACAGCGAGATAAAGACCGGCATCTGCACCAGAATCGGCAGACAGCCACCCAGCGGGTTGATCTTCTCTTTCTTGTACAGCTCCATCATGCCCTGCGACATCTTCTGACGATCATCGCCATGCTGCTCACGCAGCGCCTGCAGCTTGGGAGCAACACGGCGCATGTTGGCCATGGAACGATAGCTGGTGGCGGACAGTGGGAAGAAGATCAGCTTGATCAGACAGGTCAGCAGAATAATGCTCCAGCCCCAGTTGCCAACAAAGCTGTGGATGAAGCTCAGTACCACAAACAGCGGCTGGGCGATCCACCATAGAAAGCCGTAGTCGATGGTCAGATCCAGGCCTGGCGAGATCGCTTTGAGGTCATCCTGGATTTTTGGGCCAGCGTAGAACTGCGATGTGATCGTGGTTTGTTCACCGGGGGCAACGCTCACCGAGGGGCTAGTGAAGCGCACGATGTAGTTGCCTTGGCTATCTTTTAGCGTGCTGAAGGTATGCTGGGTGTCAGCATCGGGTACCCAGGCACTAACGAAGTAATGCTGCAGCCAGGCAATCCAGCCACCGTTGACCTTCTCGTTCAGCTTTTCGTCATCCAGGTCGCCCATCTTCATCTTGCTGTATGAGCTGTCGGCACTCCAGTAAGCGGCACCCAAAAAGGTCGCCATACCGGTCGCAGTGGAGCTGGAAGGATCACCGGCGTCGTCACGTTTGAGCTGACCAAAAGCGCTACCAGACCATGCCTCGCTGCTTTGGTTGTCGATCAGATAATCAACCTCAACCAGGTAGGTATCGCGAGTAAATGTATAGCGCTTGATGAAGTTGACGCCAGCGTTGCTGGTTTTCAAATCAACCACCAAGGTGCTCTGGTCATCGCTCAAGCTGTAACTGCTTTGCTCACTGCTGTATTGCGCGCGACCTTTGCTACTGTCTGGGCCTTGGCGACCAGTCAGGCCACTTTGCGCTACGTACAGACGGTTGCTGGATTGTTCGAGCAGCTGGAATGGTAAGTCGGGACGATCCTTACGAGCTGGATATTTAGGCAGAGACAGCGAAACGATATCGCCACCAATCGGATTGATGGTGACGTTCAGCGTGTCGGTAGCCACCTGAATCAGGTTGTCGTTCTGTTTGGCGGGCATGTCGCCTGCGCCAACAGTAGGCTCGCCGTTAGCATCGATTGGTTGAGGTACATCGCTGCTGTCCCCATTGGCCAAAGGAGCAGTTTCGGTCGGCAAATCAGAGTTGTTGATTGGCGCGACGCTGGTTTCAGCAACAGGCGGCAAATCCTGTTGCATGAAATCCGTGTTCCACTGCAAAACCATGAGATAGGTAATCACAAGCAAAGCAGCTATGAGGATATTTCGTTGCATGTTCATGGTTTGTTGGCCATCTGGGAAGGTCGGTTGTCAGAATGAGTTGGTACGGGATCATACCCGCCGGGATTCCACGGGTGACAGCGCCCCAGGCGCCGGGCACTCAACGCAACACCCTTAAGCAAACCATGTTCTTCAATGGCTTCTTGGGCATAGCAGGAACAGGAGGGATAGAAACGGCAATGGCTGGCCATCAGTGGACTGATAGCGTAGCGGTAAACTTTGATCAGTCCGAGTGCGAGATTACGCATTGGATGATGGGGGTCCAGAAGTGCGTGAGCGATTCTTTGCAGCGGTCTTAATAAGCCTGCGCCACATGCCTTCGTAGAGAACATGCAGTGCAGTATTGTCCAAGTCGCCTACGCCCTTGCGGGCCAACACGACAATGTCCAAATTGCCCAACTCAGCACAGTGCTGGCGGAACGACTCACGGCCGATACGTTTGACCTTGTTACGATCAACTGCTCGGCGGACATTTTTCTTGGCAATAACCAGACCCAGCCGACCGTGTGCCAGGTCGTTCTCTCTGGCAAGCAACAGTAGACTGGGTCCTGAGACTTTACAGGTGGCTCCATCGAATACGTTCTTGAACTGAGCAGGCGTTAATAACCTGAATTCAGGAGCGAAGCCGAGACCCACCTGGCAGCCGGTTCTTAAGCTGACAGGCGCTGACGGCCTTTGGCACGACGACGGGCCAAAACCGCACGACCGTTTTTGGTGGCCATACGAGCACGGAAACCATGGTTACGCTTGCGCTTCAGTACGCTGGGTTGGAAAGTTCTTTTCATCGTCAAATACCTGAGTAATTCAAATCAGAGCAAAGTGCCCTTTCAAGGGATCGGCAATTCTAGAGAATAAGATCGCCTAGGTCAATTTGATTTACAGCCGAATAGATAACTAAAAATAAAATAATAAGATTTTTAAATAGATAAATGATGTTGTTATAAATGAGTAAGCTGTTTTCGGTGGATAAGCCTTTAAAAGACTTAAAAATCAGCCAATTGCAGCAAGTATAAAGCTGTGGGGGAGCTGTTGACCATAGGGGGTCTAAGATGTGTGCGTTCTGTGGATAAATTGCCTACATATCCACAGGGTGATTTATCCACTGCTTTCATACTGATTTGCCAACAAGGCTCATGTTGGTTTTTCCACAGGGTCTACAGGGCGCTATTTATAAGGCTTTGTCAGAAATAGTGAGATTCTATGATGCTTAGGTTGCTACAGGCCGACCTAGCGGTGACGATGGAATTGGTTGTATCCAGTGTGGATAAGTCGGGGTTGAAAGGATAGAATAGACGGCTATGTTGTACCGTCGGAAACCGAGGTTTTTGCGGTATCCATTCGTTTTCAATAAGAACCGTCAGATGTCGGCGGACCGGGGGATTTAGTGTCTGTTGCACTTTGGCAGCAATGCATCGATTTTTTGCAAGATGAGCTCCCCTCCCAACAATTTAATACGTGGATTCGTCCATTGCAGGCGGATGGTGATCAGAGTGAGATTCGCCTGTACGCGCCTAATCGCTTTGTCCTTGATTGGGTTAATGACAAATATCTGAACCGTATTCAGGAACTGCTGGATGACCTTTCTCACGGGCAGGCGCCAATGGTTTCCCTCCTTATAGGGAGTCGTCGCGCTACCTCCGCTGCTGCGGTAGGTCCACGCGCTAGCAATACAGCCTCTGCTCCTACGTCAGCCACCCGAAACTCTCCCCCGACACCACGTCAGAGCGTGCCTGCTGCGCCACGGGCGCAAGTTAGCGCACAGGGCTTTCAGCCAGATCCGGGTAAAGCCTCGGTCGAGTCGGATGAAGAGAACCGGACTGCGCCTGAGCGCAACGACCAGCCCAACAACAATCTGGTCAAGCACACCAGTTATCTCAATCGTAGCTTTACCTTTGAGAACTTCGTTGAAGGTAAGTCCAACCAGCTGGCTCGCGCGGCTGCTTGGCAAGTAGCAGACAATCTTAAGCACGGTTATAACCCGCTGTTCCTTTATGGTGGCGTTGGTTTGGGTAAAACTCACTTGATGCATGCTGTGGGCAATCATCTGCTAAAAAAGAACCCGGCCGCAAAAATTGTCTATCTGCATTCCGAACGATTTGTAGCTGACATGGTTAAGGCGTTGCAGATGAACGCCATCAATGATTTTAAGCGCTACTACCGCTCGGTAGATGCGCTGCTGATTGATGATATTCAGTTCTTTGCAAAAAAAGAGCGCTCCCAGGAGGAGTTCTTTCATACCTTTAATGCGTTGCTCGAAGGTGGCCAGCAGGTGATTCTCACCAGTGACCGCTATCCGCGTGAGATCGATGGGCTGGAAGAACGGCTTAAGTCGCGTTTTGGTTGGGGTCTTACTGTCGCGGTTGAACCACCTGAATTGGAAACGCGTGTCGCTATTCTGATGAAGAAAGCCGAGCAGTCGCGGGTAGATTTGCCGCACGATGCGGCCTTCTTTATAGCTCAGCGCATTCGCTCCAACGTGCGAGAACTCGAAGGTGCACTGAAACGCGTAATTGCCAGCTCGCACTTTATGGGCCGAGATATCACCATCGAGCTGATCCGCGAGTCATTGAAAGATTTGCTGGCCTTGCAAGACAAGTTGGTCAGTATTGATAATATTCAGCGCACCGTTGCTGAGTACTACAAAATCAAGCTCTCTGATATCTTGTCCAAGCGCCGCTCGCGCTCTGTGGCACGGCCGCGTCAGGTGGCCATGGCGATGTCCAAGGAGCTGACCAATCATAGTTTGCCGGAGATCGGTGACGCCTTTGGTGGTCGAGATCACACAACTGTGTTGCATGCCACGCGTAAAATTGCGGAACTGCGTGAAATTGACGCGGATATCCGCGAAGATTACAAGAATCTGTTAAGGACTCTGACTACCTGATAGTCAAATAACCATCTGCCAACCTGCACGAGGTTTGAGGAACACAATGCAATTCACCATTCAGCGCGAAGCCCTGTTGAAGCCCCTGCAATTGGTAGCTGGGGTTGTTGAACGTCGCCAGACACTCCCGGTGTTGTCCAACGTGTTGCTGGTCGTGGACGGCAACACCCTGGCCATGACCGGTACTGATCTGGAAGTTGAATTGGTTGGCCGCATCAACCTGGAAGAAGCCGCTGAGGCAGGTGAGATAACAGTACCTGCTCGTAAGCTGATGGATATCTGCAAATCCTTACCAGACGATGCCACGCTGACCTTTAAGGTTGAAGAGAACAAAGCGATTATTAAGGCTGGCCGCAGCCGATTCACTTTGGCGACTTTGCCGGCCAACGATTTCCCTAACGTAGAAGATGGCCCTGGCGCCATGAGCTTCTCTATTAATCAGGCGAAACTGCGCCGGTTGATCGAACGCACCAGCTTTGCGATGGCGCAGCAAGATGTGCGTTATTACCTCAATGGTCTGTTGCTCGAGATCAATAAGGGTCAACTACGTGCAGTTGCTACAGACGGCCATCGCATGGCGATGTGTACTGTCGATGCCGATATCGACTATCAAGAGCGCTATCAACTGATCGTGCCGCGCAAAGGTATTCTTGAGCTATCGCGTCTATTGGGTGAAGCGGATAACAGCGTCAACATCGTATTGGGCACTCACCACATTCGCGCCACCACGGGTGACTTCACCTTTACCTCCAAGCTGGTTGACGGCAAGTTTCCGGACTACGAGCGAGTGCTACCGCGTGGCGGCGACAAGATCGTGTTAGCGGACCGTCAAACGCTGCGAGATGCTTTTGCTCGTACTTCCATTCTTTCAAACGAAAAGTACCGTGGTATTCGTTTGATGCTGCAAGCTGGCCAGTTAAAAATTCAGGCCAACAATCCTGAGCAAGAGGAAGCAGAAGAAGAGGTGATGGTTGATTACGAAGGCGCCTCCTTAGAAATTGGCTTTAACGTGAGTTACCTACTCGATGTTATGAACGTGTTAGGCCATGAGCAGGCAAAACTAATTCTCTCTGATTCCAATAGTAGTGCGCTGGTGCAGGAAGCAGAGTCTGAAGACAGTCTTTACGTTGTAATGCCGATGCGCCTCTAACGCGCAATGCCCCTCAAACGCCTCTCTGTCACCGCGGTGCGTAATCTGCACCCGGTGACGATCTTCCCCTCCCCGCGTATCAATCTTTTGTCCGGCGCTAACGGCAGCGGTAAGACTAGCCTGCTGGAAGCGGTGCACATTCTGGGTTTAGCCCGCTCGTTCCGCAGCACTCGTTTGCAACCCGTTATCCAGTACGAACAAAATGCTTGTACGGTGTTTGCCGAGATCGAACGCCCTGCTGTTCCGTTGTGCTCTATGGGTATTACTCGAAACCGACAAGCGGAATACGAAATACGCCTGAACGGTCAGAATGTTAAAAGTACTGCGCAGTTAGCCGAGACATTGCCTCTTCAGTTGATCAACCCCGACAGCTTTCGTTTGCTCGAAGGTGCTCCCAAACAGCGAAGGCAGTACTTGGATTGGGGAGTGTTCCACGTGGAACATCGGTTTTTGCCCACTTGGCAGCGCCTGCAAAAGAGTTTGAAACAACGGAATTCATTGCTCCGACGTGGTAGAATTGAACGTTCTATGTTGTCTCCTTGGGAGGCTGAGTTAGTGGCCGCTGGCGAGCAGATAGACATGTTTCGCAGGCAGTATATAAGCCAACTCAAACCCGTATTTGAAGAGGTCCTTGGAGAGCTATTGCAGCTCGATGGCTTGTCCCTCAGCTACTACAGAGGGTGGGATAAGGAGCGATCTTTAGCTGAGGTGTTAGATTCTCAGTACGACCGAGACCTCGCCATAGGCCACACCCAATCAGGGCCTCAACGCGCTGATTTACGGCTCAGGATTCAAGGTTTGAACGCGGCTGAGGTACTGTCGCGGGGGCAGCAGAAGTTAGTAGTGTGTGCGCTCAAGTTGGCGCAAGGCCGCTTGCTCAAGGAGTTCGGTAGGCAACAGGACTGCGTTTTTCTCGTTGACGACCTTCCCTCTGAGCTCGACCAACAACATCGCCAAGCGCTCTGTAGCTTGCTGGAATCGCTGGACTGCCAGGTATTTATAACCTGCGTTGAAGCTGAGCCGCTGCTGAATTGCTGGAAGAAAGAGACACCTTTATCTATGTTCCACGTGGAACATGGACACATTGTGCAGACCGAATGAAGTCTGGAGTGACTTAAGATGACCGACAATAACGCCTATGATTCATCAAGCATTAAGGTACTAAAAGGCCTTGATGCAGTCCGTAAGCGCCCGGGGATGTATATCGGTGATACGGACGATGGCACCGGCCTTCACCACATGGTCTTTGAAGTCGTCGATAACTCTATCGATGAAGCCCTTGCCGGGCACTGTACCGATATCGATATTATTATCCATACCGACGAATCCATCACCGTGCGCGATAACGGACGAGGCATTCCGGTAGACGCTCACGAGGAAGGCGTTTCTGCTGCAGAGGTCATCATGACCGTACTGCACGCGGGTGGTAAGTTCGACGACAACAGCTATAAGGTATCCGGCGGCCTGCACGGTGTAGGTGTTTCCGTGGTCAACGCGCTCTCTGAGCTGCTTATCCTGACTGTTCGCCGTCACAATAAAGTGTGGGAGCAAACCTACGTTCACGGCGTTCCTCAGGCGCCTGTGGCGGCTGTTGGTGACACCGATAGCACGGGCACCCAGATTCACTTCAAACCTTCTGCAGAGACGTTCAGTAGCATTAGCTTCAGCTGGGATATTCTCGCTAAGCGCCTGCGTGAACTCTCCTTCCTGAACTCCGGTGTAGGGATCAACCTGACTGACGAACGATCAGGTAAAAAGGAGTTGTTCAAATACGAAGGCGGGTTACGTGCCTTTGTTGATTACCTCAACGTGAACAAAACCGTAATTAACTCGGTTTTTCACTTTGATTTTCAGCGCGACGACGGTATTGCTGTAGAAGTGGCGATGCAGTGGAATGATAGTTTTAACGAAAGCATCCTTTGCTTTACCAACAATATCCCGCAGCGTGACGGTGGCGCTCACCTTGCTGGCTTCCGTAGCGCACTCACTCGCACGCTGAATACTTACATCGAACAGGAAGGTCTGCTGAAGAAGTTAAAGGTCAGCACCTCCGGCGATGATGCGCGTGAAGGTTTGACCGCTATTATTTCGGTTAAGGTGCCCGACCCGAAGTTCTCCTCGCAGACCAAAGATAAGCTGGTCTCCTCCGAAGTGAAGACCGCGGTCGAGCAGGAAATGAACAAGGCTTTCGCAGATTATTTGTTAGAAAAGCCGGGTGAAGCTAGAGCGGTTGTCGGCAAGATGATCGACGCTGCTCGGGCTCGCGAGGCTGCACGCAAAGCGCGTGAAATGACTCGTCGTAAGGGCGCGCTGGATATCGCGGGACTGCCAGGCAAATTGGCCGACTGCCAGGAAAAAGACCCAGGCCTTTCCGAACTTTACATAGTGGAAGGGGACTCGGCCGGCGGATCCGCCAAGCAGGGCCGAAATCGTAAAACCCAAGCCATATTGCCGCTTAAAGGTAAGATCCTTAACGTCGAGAAAGCGCGCTTCGACAAGATGATCTCATCTGCTGAGGTTGGTACGCTGATCACCGCGCTGGGTTGTGGTATTGGCCGTGATGAGTTCAACATCGAAAAGCTTCGCTATCACAACATCATCATCATGACCGATGCTGACGTCGACGGCTCACACATCCGCACCCTGTTGCTGACGTTCTTCTTCCGTCAAATGCCGGAGCTGATCGAGAACGGCTATATTTATATAGCACAGCCGCCACTCTACAAAATTAAAAAGGGTAAGCAGGAGCAGTACCTCAAGGATGATGAGGCGCTGGAAGAGTACCTTACGCAATCTGCCCTTGAAGACTCTTACTTGTTCGTTAACGAAGATGCACCCGGTATCACCGGTGAGGCGCTCGAGCGTATCGTGCAGGAGTTCCGCTCTGTTATGCGCACACTTAAGCGTCTTGCGCGCTTGTATCCGCAGGAACTGATGGAGCACTTCATCTACCTTCAGCGTTTGACCGTAGAAAACCTGGCTGACAAAGCTTTCATGGATGAGTGGATCAAAGGCTTTGCGACTCGGGTTGCTACCGGTGACAAGTCTGGTCAGCAGTACCATGTTAGCCTGCGTGAAGATCGTGAGCGCCATCTGTGGCTGCCAGAAGTGGAATCCATCACTCATGGCTTATCGAGCTACATCACCTTCAACCGTGATCTGTTTGGTAGCAATGACTACCGCACCATGGCCGAACTGGGTGAGAAGCTGCAGAGTCTTCTTGAGTCTGGCGCCTATATGCAGCGCGGCGAGAAGAAGAAGCCGATTAGCACCTTTAAAGAAGCGCTTGAATGGATGATGAGTGAAACAGCTCGTCGCCATACTATTCAGCGCTACAAAGGGCTGGGCGAGATGAACCCGGATCAGCTGTGGGAAACCACCATGGACCCGGAAAGCCGCCGCATGCTGCGAGTGAATATCGAAGACGCCATTGCGGCGGACCAGATCTTCAACACGCTGATGGGCGACCATGTTGAACCACGCCGTGATTTCATTGAAAAGAACGCGCTGGCGGTGTCCAACCTGGATGTCTAACACCTAGGTTGCGATACTAAAAACCCCTTAAACCTCACGGTTTAAGGGGTTTTTTGCGCCATTCACTAGTTCAAATCAGCGAAAATCATCAGTCAGATCAGAGTCCGAAAAGCCGGATGAAGGGGTTTTAAGATCCAGCTCGGTTTCTGACGGTTTTTCCGGTTCAGTCATGGGTAGCGGCGATTCACGGCGAGTGTCGTTGAACTTGGTTTTGAGCTTCAAATCCGTTGGCGAGTCGGCATACCGCATGGCCATATCCAGGGTAACGGTGCCCGCGTCGACCAATTCGTGCAGGTGTTGATCAAAGCTCTGCAGGCCGGGCTCTTGGCCGCGGTTCATCGACTCTTTGATCTCGCTCAGCTCATCGCGGGCGATCAGGTTGCGGATGTAGGGCGTGCGCAGTAGGACTTCTACCGCAGCAACACGCTTTTTTTCCTTACCCGGCACCAGGCGCTGCGCAACAATGCCAGCCAAGTTCATGGAAATATCGCCCAGTGTTTGTTTACGCTCCCCTTCCGGGAACAGGTTAACGATACGATCAACTGCCTGTACGCTGTTGGTTGCATGCAACGTTGCGATGACCAAATGCCCTGTTTCGCTGTAATGCAGGGCGTGTTGCATGGTTTGTTTGTCGCGAATCTCGCCGATCATAATCACGTCTGGCGATTCGCGCAGCACGTTGCGCAGTGCGTGGCCAAAACTTTTGGTATCCAGGCCAACTTCGCGCTGATCGATAATGGCTTTCTTGTGCTTGTGCAGAAACTCGATGGGGTCTTCGATGCAGACGATATGACCGGCGCGATGGGTATTGCGGTAGTCGAGCATAGAGGCCAGCGTGGTGGACTTGCCCGAGCCGGTTGCACCCACTACCAGCACCAGACCGCGATCCTTCAGGGCCAGCTTCTCTAGCTGCTTGGGTAAACCCAGCTCAGCGAACGGAGGTATTTTGTGGCTTATATGGCGAATAACCATACCCACTTCACCGCGCTGGTAATACACGTTAACGCGGAAGCGCCCTACTTGCGGTAAGCCGACGGCAAGGTTCATCTCTTGTTCAGCTTCAAACTCGGCGATCTGCTTCTCGCTCATCAGCTGATAGGCCAGTTCTTTCACCCCGCCGTTGGCCAGCGGACTATTGCCAAAGGCAAAGAACTCGCCTTCACGTTTGAGCGTCACTGGGGCGCCAACACTGAAAAACAGGTCGGATCCTTCCTTTTCTACCAAAGCTTTCAGGTAGCGATGAATATCCATGTTGATTACCGATCACGCGTGAATAGGGTGGGCCCATAAGAGCTTGATCGCTCAGTATGGACCATTCTGGGCTCAGGCGTCTCTGGCGCTTTGCAGGGCCTGATTAATCCAGGCCTCTGCCTGCTTGTTGGCAGCGACAATAGAACGTGGATCGCTACCGGCAGGGTAGATGGCCGGTCCAATCATGACTTTGATGGTGCCCGGCTTTTTGCCCCACCCGCGTTTGGGCCAGTGCTCACCGGCGTTGTGTGCGATCGGGATGATAGGTGCATTGTTGGCGCAGGCCAGCGCCGCACCGCCACGGGAGAACTTGACCTGCTCGCCCGGCAGGTTACGGGTGCCCTCAGGAAAGACCAGAATCCAGATGCCCTCAGCCAAGCGCTGGCCTCCCATACGCGTTAGCTGCTGCAATGAGTCGCGTACGTTGCTACGGTCAATCGCGATGGGTTTGGCCAAAGCAAAAGCCCAGCCAAAGAACGGCACGTAAAGCAACTCTTTCTTGATTAGCTGGGTTTGCGGCCGAATCAGCTGGGGCAGAAAGAAGGTTTCCCAAGTACTTTGATGGTTGGCCAGAATCACACCTGGCTGCTCAGGAATGTTCTCGCGACCTATCACCTCATAATCAATACCAACGATGGTTTTGGTTAGCCAGACTGCGGCACGAGTCCACCATTCAATAATGACTTTGATGCGCCAGCGGGTGCTGAGAAATGGCGCAATAAAGACGATCAGCACGCACCAGATGCCAGCGCTGGAAGACAGCAAAAGATAAAAGAATATGACGCGTAGGCGCATCAGCAATGACATGGCTCAGGCTTCCAGAAGGTGGTCGACAACGGCGGCTAGATTATCAAAAACCCGAGTGCCTTCGGGCAGTAGTTTGTGCTGGCTGCTATGGCCTTTACCAGTGCGCACCAGATAAGGCACGCAACCGACGGCAACGCCTGCCTCCAGGTCTCGGAGGCTATCACCCACAGTAGGTACGCCTGCCAGCTCGGTTTGCAGCGTGTGGGCAACCTGCCGGAACAAACCAGGCGCCGGTTTGCGGCAATCGCAACCTGCGTCCGGACTGTGTGGGCAATGCAGAATCACGTTTACCCTGCCGCCCTGCTCCGCCACCAGTTCACGCAAGCGTTCATGCATGCTTTCAAGCGTTGCTTCGGTGTAATAACCACGCCCAATACCAGATTGGTTGGTCGCTACGGCGATGGTCCAGCCGGCTTTGCTCAGACGCGCTATTGCATCGATGGAACCCGGTATGGGAATCCATTCGTCCAGTGTCTTGATATAGGCGTCGGAGTCCTGATTGATGACGCCGTCGCGGTCGAGAATGATCAGTTTCATAAAAGCCCAGCTGCAAGCTTTAAGCTGCGAGCGGCAAGCCGGTCGGTGTTGCACCGGCTTGCTTGCTGCAACTCGCTGCCTGGTTTATCCCAACAGGGAAATATCGGCGACACCGAGGAACAGCCCGCGCAGACGTGCCAACAGAGCATAACGGTTGGCTTTTATCGCAGGGTCGTCGGCGTTAACAAGAACTTTTTCAAAGAAGCTGTTTACCTCTTGGTGAATTGCAGACGCCCTCAAAAGAACTTCGACGTACTCTTCTTTGTTGTAAAGAGGGGTTATGTCTCGGTGAGCTGCATCTAGGGCTTCTCCAAGGTCTTTTTCAGCTGGCTCCAAATAAAGCGCTGGATCGTCATTACTGTTGTTGGCGCTAATAGGGTTATCTTCGCTGTTTATCATATTCGCGGCGCGTTTGTTGGCGGCTACCAAAGCGCTTGCTTCTGGCAGTTTCAGAAACGCTGTGACCGCTTTTACCCGTCGATCAAAGTCTCTAGGGGAAAGTGCTATCGCCGCTCCTGTGGGCAACACAGAGTTAAAGACACGATGGTCGATGCCTTGTTCTGAGTACCGAACACGTAACCTGTCTAAAAAGAACTTATTGAGTAATTGATATAATTCATAAGTTTCCCCTTCGCTTTTAAACTTATCCCCATATAAATTTATAGACTTGTAAATAGCGTCCAGAAGGCTGAGCTTATAGTCTTTTTCTATCAGAATGCGCAGCACGCCTAGCGCTGCGCGACGCAGTGCGTAAGGGTCTTTGCTGCCGGTGGGCAGCATGCCAATGCCGAAGATGCCGACCAGCGTGTCGATTTTGTCGGCTAAGGCCACAGCGGCGCCGGTCAGGGTGGTGGGTAGCTCGGCGCCCGCACCACGCGGCATATACTGCTCGTTCAGCGCCAGTGCAACGTCTTCGGCTTCACCGTCGTGCTTGGCGTAGTAGTAACCGGCGATGCCTTGCAGCTCGGGGAATTCGCCAACCATCTCGGTCGACAAATCACACTTGCTCAACAGGCCGGCGCGTTGCGCATTGGCGTTGTCGCCGCCGATCTGTTCGGCGATGAAGCCGGCGAGGGTGGAGACACGAGTAGCCTTGTCGAACACGCTGCCCAACTCGGCCTGAAACACCACATTGGCGAGACGCGTGTTGTGGCTTTCCAGCGGCTGCTTTTTATCCTGCTTGAAGAAGAACTCGGCATCAGTCAGGCGAGGACGAACGACTTTTTCGTTACCTTCGATGATCTGGCGCGGGTCTTTGCTTTCCAGGTTGGATACGGTAATAAAGCGCGGCAGTAACTTACCCTTGGCATCCAGCAGGCAGAAGTACTTCTGGTTGTCCTGCATGGTGGAAATCAAGGCTTCCTGAGGCACATCGAGGAAGCGCTCTTCAAAGCTGCACACCAGCGGCACGGGCCACTCAACCAGTGAGGTCACTTCGTCCAACAGGTCAGCCGGTACAATGGCCGTGCCCTGCTGTTCCGCAGCCAACTCGGCTACGCGCTGGCTGATCAGCTCGCGGCGCTCGGCAAAGTCGGCAACCACGTAAGCCTTGCGCAGCGTTTCAGCGTAGGCAGCCGGCGAGCTGATGGTCACGCTGTCGGGATGATGGAAGCGATGGCCGCGTGACTGGTTGCCAGCGGTCTGTGCCAAAATTTCACAGGGGATAACCTGCTCGCCAAACAGCATCACCAGCCACTGGGTAGGCCGTACGAATTCTATCTTGCGATCAGCCCAGCGCATGCGCTTGGGGATTGGCAGTGCGGCCAGCGCGGCGTCAACGATGCCGGGCAGCAGCTCGGTAGCGGGCTGTCCAGGAATGCTCTGCACGAAGCGCAATTTGGGGCCGGTCTGATCCAGCTCGGCGACGCTGACGCCGCACTTGCGGGCAAAGCCTTCGGCTGCTTTGGTCGGGTTGCCGTCGGCATCAAAGGCGGCCTGAACTGGCGGGCCATCCATTTGATTGCTGCGGTCGGGCTGCTGAGTGGCGAGCTGATCAACCTGAATCGCTAGACGACGTGGCGCGGCGAAGTAGCGCGCCGCACTGTAGCTAAGGCCTGCCTCTTTTAGCCCTTTTTCAACACCCGTAAGAAACGCCCCTGCGAGCTTTTTCAGCGCTTTGGGTGGCAGCTCTTCGGTACCCAGTTCAACCAGAAAATCCTTAGCCTGCATCATTCGGCCTCCTTCAGCTTGGCCAGTACTTCATCACGCAATTCGGGGGTGGCCATCGGAAAGCCGAGGCGGGCGCGAGCCTGTAGGTAGCTCTGAGCAATCGCGCGAGACAATGAGCGCACACGCAAAATATACCGCTGACGTTCGGTTACCGAAATGGCGCGCCGAGCGTCAAGCAAGTTGAAGGTGTGTGAGGCCTTGATGACCATTTCATACGCCGGCAACGGCAGGTCCAGCTCGATCAGACGGTTGGCTTCGCCTTCATAGAAATCGAACAGCTCAAACTGCTTGTCGACATTGGCGTGTTCAAAGTTGTAGGTGGATTGCTCGACTTCGTTTTGATGGAACACGTCGCCGTAGGTCACCTTGCCGAATGGGCCGTCGGAGTAAACCAGATCGTAGACCGAGTCGACGCCCTGCAGATACATCGCCAGACGCTCCAGTCCGTAGGTGATCTCGCCCGTTACCGGGTAGCACTCGACACCACCCACCTGCTGGAAATAGGTGAACTGGGTCACTTCCATGCCGTTCAGCCAGACTTCCCAACCCAGACCCCAGGCGCCCAGAGTAGGCGATTCCCAGTTATCTTCCACAAAGCGAATATCGTGCACCAGCGGATCGACGCCAATATGGCGCAGCGAGTCGAGATACAGTTCTTGGATGTTCTCTGGATTCGGCTTGAGAACCACTTGAAACTGGTAGTAGTGCTGCAAACGGTTGGGGTTTTCGCCGTAGCGGCCGTCAGCCGGGCGACGGCTGGGCTGCACATAGGCGGCGTTCCACTTCTCCGGGCCGATGGCACGCAGAAAGGTCGCGGTATGGAAGGTGCCGGCGCCCATTTCCATGTCGTAGGGCTGCATTACCACACAACCCCGTTCTGCCCAGTAGGTCTGCAGGGCAAGGATCAGTCCTTGGAAGGTGTGGACGGCTGGATTGGTCTGAGTCACGTTTTTCACCTGGGTAGGCTGCGAAATAAAGAAAGGCCGAAGTATACATTCAGATAGGGGGCAACATACAGGAAAGCGGCGGATTTGCTGGGGCGGGCGTTCCGGCTAGCGCGTCACATTTTGGCCAATGCGCGTTGGCCGCTTAACCTCACATGCAATAGCATGCGAGTTAACACGGCAGTCACCAGCCCCATCACGCCAAAGGATATGGCCATGACCGGAAAACCCGCCGCCCGTCTGGGCGATCCCACGCAATGCCCGAAAACGGGCCATGGCGGCAATGCCATCGCCACCGGCTCACCCGATGTGTTGATCAATGGTTTACCTGCCGCTCGCCAGGGCGATACCACCGCCTGTGGCAGCAGTCTGGTCGCGCAGGTTATTCCCAATGTATTGATCAACGGTCGTCCCGCCGTGGTTATGGGCAGTGCAGGTAGCCACGGTGATGTGGTTATTGGTGGTTCGGGCGACGTGTTTATCGGTGGTACTGCTGTCAGCTTCACCTCAGATGCAGGCAGCACCGTCGCGCCGACCAGCTTTGTCCCGACCGGCGCTCCTGCTGAGAAAAGCCTGCTTAGCGATCATGCAAGCATGCCGCTTGAGCGTGAAGAGGAGGAGGAAGAGGAAGAAACCGAGCTCCCTTTAAGACAACAGATCACCTTGCGGTTGGGAATGTTCTTCGATGGCACTGGCAACAACATGGCTAATGCGGCCTTTACTGAGCAATGTCGCCGGCAGGATCTGGCGCAGATTGGTGAAGAGCAGCTGCAGGATATCCAGCGCTTTTGCGAAAGCAGAGAGTATGCCGATACCAATGGTGATGGCATCTACGATGTGCTGCCGGCTGGGAGTTATGGCAATGAGGCCAGTAACGTGGCGGTGTTGCGTGATTTGTATCTGGACCAGCGAGAGCAACCTCTGCGCTCTGATAGTCGAAAGGGGAGCTTGGCGATATATATGGACGGTTCGGGTACGACCAACGGTTCGGAAGACTCGACCTGGGGACTAGCCACTGGTAGTGGTAAAACGGGAGTATTGGCGGCGGTTGGCATTACGCCTGAACTAATCGAGCGGCCCCTGCGCCTATTTGTTCGTCAAAACCCGGGGTTGGAGATCGAACGGATAGAGTTTGATGTTTTTGGGTTCAGCAGAGGGGCTGCCGCTGCGCGTCATTTCGTCAATGAAGTTTTGAAGCAGGACGGCGGCGTACTGGCCTCGCTGTTTAATCCCGAGCTGGCGATACTAAAGCTGGGTTTTAAATGGCAACAGGATACTTGTGTCAATTTCGTTGGTTTATTTGATACGGTGGCGGCGATAGCCAACCCTGATCGGGGTGACTGGAATGCAGGGGACAGCAGCAACCCGGGCGTCAACCTCTTCTTGCCGCCCGGATGCGCAAAACAGGTGGTACAGCTGACGGCTATCAACGAGCGTCGATACAACTTCAGTTTGAACCGGGTACATGAATCCCATCTTGAGATCCCGCTGCCGGGCGTGCACTCCAATATCGGCGGCGGCTATCCACTGCGCTATCGTGAGCGCGTGCTACTTACCCGGCCCGTATGGGTGCCTGCCATGTCTGCGCGAACCTCTGCCGTTTGGCGGCAGCTTGAGCGTCATCGGGATGACCTAGCGCGGTTAGGCTTGCCGGGCGATGGACGTTTCATTATTGATCAGAGCTCTCCGGATAGCTCCGGACGTCTGTGTCAGCTAGCGCTTGGTTTGGAGCGAGTGGTCAAAGGTGAGCTCTCACGAGTGGCGCTGAAGGTAATGCTCGCACACGCTCAGGAACATGGTGCGCCGTTGCAGGAAAACAGGTTGCGAGATGAACGTTTATTGATCCCCCGTGAACTGGGGCCAGTTGCAGACAAGATCATTGCTGCGGCATCTCAGGGACGGGAAACCAGCTTGAGCGATTCTGAATGGCGCTTTCTTACGGCGCATTATATTCACCAGTCCGCGCATTGGAATACCTCGCTGGGCGTTGTTCCTCACAAGCCAAGAGAGCGCGCGCGCGCCATCTATTCTGATTTACCCCAACCGGGGTACCCTGAATGATAAAGCGATTTTTATTATTGGCGATGCTGTTGATACTTATTGCCTGCCACCGAGACCCGTTAAACCCGTCGCCCCCTGATTTGCCTTATTCGACGTGGGACATTGGTCTTGCTGCCCCGAACTATATGGAAGCCTGGATTGAATCAGTGGACGTGGTGGACCGACGTGGTTTGGCCTATGTGCGCGTAAACGGAGGCGTGCCGTCAGTGACTAGCCCGCCGAACAACGCGGGTGATCCTCGCGGTTGGCCTGAGGAGCCAGGCTCAGGCAAAACCAAACCAATGACCAATATCGACCTGCCAGAGATTATTTTTGTGCGCTGGCAATCGCTGGTAGAGCCGCAAACCTATGATGTCCGCATCGATATTCCCCAATTGGTACGGGATGAAATGCTGACGCCGCACCGCGCCTGGTGTCATTGGGATGGGGCTTATATAACCGATTATCGAAATGTTATCAGCGTTTGGGTGGCGCCTGGCGGCGTAGCGCGCGTATGGCTTATGGGGCCTTGCCTTGATGCTATGGATATCGGCCGCTTTGTCGGAGAGATTCATGAAGAAGGGCCCAACGGTGGACGAACCGGAGGGCAGTACGATCCGCCCTCGCCCAATGCGCAAGCTTGGCTTGATGAGCATGAAATTCCTTATGACAGCTGGTAGCCGCGCTTGCCTTCCTTGGTTAAGTGGTTATTTCTATTTGCGCTCATAGCCGTAAATGCATGCCACCGAGACCCTTTGAACCCTCCGCCGCCTAAATTTCCGTTTTCTACTTCCACATGGCATATCGGTCTTGCTGCCCCGAACTATATGGAAGCCTGGATTGAGTCAGTCGACGTCGCGGATCGACGAGGGCTCGCATATATAAGGGTCCACGGCGGCGTGCCAGCAATGCAGAGCCCGGCGGATAACGCTGGCGACCCTCGTGGCTGGCCGGAAGAGCCGGGCTCAGGCAAAACCAAGTCAGTGACTAATATCGATCTGCCGGAAATCATTTTCGTGCGTTGGCAGTCGTTGGTTGAACCGCAAACGTATGATGTGCGCATTGATTTACCCCAGTGGGTACGCGACGAAATGGTGGTACCGCACGAGGCTCACTGTTGGTGGGAAGATACTACTCGAACAGAATATCGAAGAACTATCACCATTAGTATGGCCCCAAGGGGGGTTGCTAAAGTCTGGCTGCACGCACCCTGCTTAGAAGCCATGGACATCGGCCGATTTGTGGGAGAAATACACGAGGAAGGACCCTACGATGGTACATCCGGCGGTAAGCATCGTCCGCTCTCCCCGGTTGCCAAAGAGTGGGTGGAAACCCACGACATTCCCTATGACAGCTGGTGATGGCCGTCATGCTCATTGGCCCACCACCCCTGCCCGCTCAATCACATAGCGTAGATTATCGAAATCGATGTTGGCGCCAGAGTTGATGGCAACCAGTACCTGATTGCGGCATTGCTCGCGCTTTACATATTGCTTCAGGCCCGCAACGGCCAATGCTCCGGAAGGCTCGGTGATAGAGCGGGTGTCGTCGTAGATGTCGCGTACGGCGGCGCAGATATCGTCGTTGCTGACGGTGAGCACTTCGTCCACGTAGTGGCGGCATAGCTCAAAATTGTGCTGCCCTACCTGCGCCACGGCTACGCCGTCGGCGAAGCGACCGACTTTCGGAAGGGTTACCCGCTCGCCTGCCTGTAGGGCGGCTTGCAGACAGGCAGATTCTTCCGACTCGACGCCGATGATGCGGATGTCCGGGCGCAGGTATTTTACGTAGGCCGAGATGCCGGCAATAAGACTGCCGCCACCGACTGGTACGAAGATGGCGTCCAGTTGGCCGCCCTGCTGACGCAGCACTTCCACCGCGACTGTGCCTTGCCCGGCAATCACATCGGGATCATCAAACGGTGGCACAAAGGTGTAGCCGTGCTGCTCTGCCAACTGCAACGCAAGAACCAGTGCCTGTGGAAAGGCTTCCCCGTGCAATAGTGCGGTAGCGCCGCGTGAGCGCACGCCTTCAATCTTCAGCGCTGGCGTGGTGGTGGGCATTACGATCAGGGCCTTGATGCCCAAGTGCTGCGCCGCCAGCGCGACGCCCTGTGCGTGATTACCAGCGGATGCGGTGATTACACCACGAGCGCGAGCGGCCTGGCTCAGGCGCGCGATCTTGGTGTAAGCGCCGCGAATCTTGAAAGAGAACACTGGTTGCAAGTCTTCGCGTTTGAGTTGTACCTGATTGCCAAGGCGTGATGACAGGGCTTTGGCGGTTTGCAGAGGGGTTTCTATGGCAAGGTCGTAGACCGGCGCAGAGAGGATACTGGCGACTTGCTGTTTGAGCCGCGCACGCTGTGGCGCGAAACTGCCTTGCTGTTCGACGAGCGCTGGTGGCTTGTCTGACAATGTCGGTGTGAGGGCAAGTGCTGCTGACGCGGTATTCATGGTGTCTCCTGGAATCACTTTGGCCTAGGAGACGTTACAAAAAACCCGCCTCGAAGGCGGGTTTGGGTGCGCACAAAGCTAGCCCGCCGATATTGGAATCGCGGCCATAATCATCTGTGCGTGGAACTGTGCTGGGTTATTCATAAGTTCGAATGTAGCCGTTAGGCTGAGTACGGGTCAAGCGGCATCTTGCTCGACCCATTGCACAACGCTGCAAGTTACTCACGTGGCGCACTCGGGTCGAGCAGATCCTCGGCGCCGCGCTTGCTCTGATCCTGTGCGATCTGCGCGTCCAGATCGCCTTGCACCCGCATGTCTACTGCAGATTCGCTACTGGGCTGCAAACTGGGCTTGGGTGATGGCGATTCGGATGCCCCTGCAGTGGGCGTCAAGACTGCACTGCGTTCGGTAAGCTGCACTCGGTAGATAGGTTCGGGCATGTCCATTTCGGCCTCTTCCAGCGCCAATTTAACCTGACGGATGGCCTCACTCTTGACGCTGATGAAGTCATGGCTGCGTTGATCGACCCAAGCGTGATAACGCACTTGCACATTGGAATCACCGAGTGCAGTGATATAGGCGCGTGGCGGCGGTGTATCCATTACGCCGTCAAGGCTATCCAGCTTGCTGGTGCCGATACGCTGTGCGAGTACCAGATCCTCATTGACGCCAATACCCACATCAAAGGAAAAGCGCCGGCTGGGGTTGCGTGTGTAATTGAGCATGACGCTGCTGAACACCAATGCATTGGGCACCCGCAAGTGGTTGCCGTCGAGGGTCATCAGGACGGTGGCGCGTGATGTGAGGGCAACGACGACGCCTTCATTACCGTCTATGACGACATGGTCTTTGGGGGCAAAAGGCTGACGCAGGCTCATCAAGATACCGGCCAGGTAGTTTTCCATGGTGTTTTTGAAGGCAAAACCCAAAGCGACGCCGAGCACCCCGGCGGTCCCGAGCACAGCGCCGACCAAGGCCGTCGCGTTCATGATCTCGAGTGCGATGAGGATACCGATCACGGTGGCGCTCCATCGCACTGTGGTGCGCGTCAGATCGCGCATAAAGGGGTTGCGCGAGGTAAACCGCTCCAGCACTGCGCGGCGTGATAACCAGCCACCCGCAGCCCAGCATAGGCTGATCACTAGCAATGCCAGCAATAGCATGGGCAGGGCCGCCAATAGGCGATACGCCTCTTCCAGCAGGCGTTGCATTACCGGTTCCAGATCAAAGTGCAGTTGCTCTGCGTCCATCTATGTCTCCGTGTTCTTGAAATCCGGGATGCCCGGCGGTCACTCTTTGGCTGGGGTGAAGATGCTTTCTATCGGTAAGGAAAATACCCGCGCTAATTTAAATGCCAAGGGTAGGCTTGGATCGTATTTTTCTTGCTCAATGGCGTTGATGGTCTGGCGCGAAACGCCGATACGGTTGGCCAGCTCGCCCTGTGACCAGCCCGCTACGTTGCGCATTTCCCTGAGCCGACTTTTCAAGGGTAGCGCCTCACGGCAAAGGTATAGCACCTTGCTACGAGACCGCTCATGGTAGTGGCGAGTGCGGCTGAACCGGACTCGTAAAAATAGTGTCGCTCGTTCATCAGCCGCCTCTCTGCAAAGCAAGCTTTGCACTTCGATGTCTGTGTGTCAGCTCTACTTTACAGCAGTAGCGGGGGATGTCAGTCGTCGCGGGTGAGGACTTCCAACAATTCTATTTCGAACTCTAGATTAGAGTTGGCCTTAATCAGGCCCATAGAGCGCTCGCCGTAGGCGAGGTGGGCGGGTACATAGAGTGTGCGCTTGCCGCCGACCTGCATGCCCATCATGCCCTGATCCCAACCTTTAATGACGCGGCCGGTTCCGATCACACACTGGAAAGGTTTGCCGCGCTGGTGCGAGGAGTCAAACACGCTGCCGTCGTCCAGTCGGCCGGTGTAGTGGACGGTAATGAGGGCGCCTTTAACGCACTCTTTACCCTCGCCTTGTTGAGTGTCGGTGATCTTCAGTTCGTTGCTCATAGGTAACATCCGCGGTAGCAATTGAAGAGGGAGGCTTTTTGGCAAATGGCCGTGTGCAGAGTATAAACACCTCTGAGCTTTGCAACCGATTCTCTCAGGAGCCAACAACCGTGACCGCCACAGACCATTTATCCGTCGTTCGCTGTCAGTGGTGCTCGGCTGATCCGTTATACCAGCAGTACCACGATCAGGAGTGGGGCGTACCCTGCTACGAGGCAGATAATTTGTTTGAAATGCTTATGCTGGAAGGCTTTCAGGCGGGTTTGTCTTGGATTACCGTGCTGCGTAAGCGGGCTCACTACCGCACCCTGTATCGCAATTTTGATGTGCAGTTTATGGCCACCCAGAGCGATGAGCAGCTGCAAGTGCTGTTGCAGGATACGGGCATCATCCGCAATCGCCTCAAGGTGTATGGCGCGCGGCGCAACGCACAGGCGTGGTTGAAGTTGAGTGAGCAGCATGATCCTGTCACCTGGCTATGGCAGTTTGTGGGTGGCCAGACGCAGATCAATCATTTTGCCGGTTTGCGCGATATTCCAGCAAAAACCGCAGAAGCTGAAGCCATGAGTAAAGCCTTGAAGAAAGCCGGATTCACCTTTGTAGGGCCGACCATTTGTTACGCCTTTATGCAGGCTACCGGCATGGTGATGGACCACACACAGGATTGTTTTCGTTACCCGGCTCTGGCTAAAGAAAGCTAGTGGTGCTCGCCCAATGCGCTCTCGCAACTTACAATGGGTTTTTGATCTGATGCTGAGGTGTGTGCAGTGGAGCGGTTGAAAGGCGCGTTCATAATTGGGTTTCTGAAACTCTTTTCATTACTGCCGTTCTCGGTGGCGCAAGGTTTGGGGGCTTTTGTTGGCTGGTTGATGTGGAAGTTGCCCAACCGCTCACGTGATGTGACGCGCATCAATCTCAGCCATTGCATGCCGGAGTTGAACGAGGCGGAGCTGGATGATCTGGTGCATCGTACCCTGCTCGATACGGGGCGCAGCATGGCGGAAAGCGCCTGCGCCTGGATGTGGTCGCCAAGTAAAACCGTCGGTCTGATCAAAGAGGTCGAAGGGGCTCACTTGCTAGCTGAAGCGCTCGCCGCGGGCAAAGGTGTGGTGGGTATCACCAGCCATTTGGGTAACTGGGAAGTGCTTAACCACTGGTATTGTTCGCACGCCAAACCGATCATTTTTTATCGTCCGCCAAAGCAGAAAGCGGTGGATGAGTTGCTGCAACGCCAACGTACCCAGATGGGCAACAAGGTCGCGGCTTCTACCCGTGAGGGTATTATCAGTGTGATGCGTGAGGTGCGTCGTGGCGGTGCTGTAGGTATCCCCGCTGATCCTGAGCCGGCTTTGAAGAGCGGCCTGTTCGTACCCTTTTTTGCAACTCAAGCACTGACCAGCAAGTTTGTTCCCAACCTGCTCAAGGGCAATGATGCTAAAGCATTGTTTTTCCATTGCTTACGCTTGCCTGACAATAGCGGCTTCAAGGTGATTCTTGAGGAAGCGCCGGAGGCACTCTACAGCGCTGATGAGTTTACAGCCGTAGCCTGCATGAGCGCGGTGATTGAGGGCTATGTGCGGCGCTGGCCCAGCCAGTACATGTGGAGTATGAAACGCTTCAAAAAACGCCCAGAGGGCGAAAAAAGATGGTATTAAAGCGGTAGTTTTAGCTCAGACTTCACTCGAGCCAATGGCAGTGATGTACGGAACGACTCCGTCACGGACCCGGTTTAGAAGGTCCGAACGTGTACAGGGGGACTTTAAATGAGTAACCAACGTCAGCACCCACGTACGCCCATGCGGGCGCAAATCAAGATATGGCACGCTAGCTTTGGCGAGCTATTGGCGCATACCAAAGACCTGTCTGATGGTGGGGTCTTTGTTGAACACCCTGACATGGCGACCCTGGAAGTGGGTGAAGAAGTCACCGGTCAGGTCCAGGGTATGCCATTTGAGGCGCCCGTCTTGCGCATGGTGGTGCAGCGGATTATCGCCGGCGAAGGTGCCGGCATGCAGTTTCTTGACGAAGACTGAACCGCTTAGCGACGCCAGAACATCGGCGTCAGCAGTACCAGCAGGGTGAATACTTCAAGACGACCCAGCAGCATGGCGAACGCCAAAATCCACTTCACCGACGCATCGAGATTGCCGTAGTGCACCGACACTTCGCCCAGCCCTGGACCGAGGTTGTTGATACAGGCTGTCAGCGCTGAGAAGGCGGTTACGAAGTCCAGCCCGCTGCCCAGCAGAATCAGAAACAGCATTGCGAAGGTGAACACGTACACCGCGCAGAATCCCCAGACGGCCTCAACCACTCGATCAGGTACCGGCTTGTTGCCCAGCTTGACCGGAAACACCCCGTGCGGATGCAACAGCCGCTTGGTCTCACGGGTCCCCTGCTTGTATAGCAGCAGCACGCGAATCACCTTCATGCCGCCACCCGTTGAACCTGCGCAGGCGCCGATAAAGCTAGCGTACAGTAGTAGGTATGGAAGCAGGGTTGGCCAGGTCGAGAAATCGGTGACGCCAAAGCCGGTGGTAGTGGCAATCGAAACGGTTTCAAAGGCGGCGTAGCGAATCGACGTCCAGACATCGTGGTGCTGGAAGTGAATCAGCACGGCGGTGCAGACCACGAATAGCGCGCAGAGGATCAGCACATAGGCACGGCACTCTGGGTCAAGCCAATAGTTTTTCAGGGAACGAAAGCGCCAGGCGAGGAAGTGCAGCGCGAAGTTGATGCCGGAAATCAGCATGAACAAAATGCAGATACCTTCGATCAACGGGCTGTTGTAATAGCCGATGCTGGCATCGTGGGTGGAGAAACCACCGATGGCGACGGTCGAGAAGCTGTGGCCAATGGCGTCGAACAGCTCCATGCCTGCCGCCCAATAAGCCAACGCGCAAGCCAACGTCAAACCGGCGTAAATGTACCAAAGTACTTTGGCGGTTTCGGCAATGCGCGGAGTCAGTTTGTTCTCTTTGAGTGGCCCCGGCATCTCGGCCCGATACAGCTGCATACCCCCCACACCCAGCATCGGTAGGATCGCCACCGCCAGTACGATGATCCCCATACCGCCAAACCACTGCAGTTGCTGGCGGTAGTAGAGCAAGGCACGCGGCAGCGTATCCAGCCCGGTAATCACCGTGGCCCCGGTGGTTGTGAGGCCGGAGAAAGACTCGAATACCGCATCCGCCACACTGAGATCGGGCATGTCCAACAGCCACAGCGGCACGGCACCGAACAGCCCCAGTACCAGCCAGAACAATACCGTAATCAGGTAGCCGTCCCGGGTTCTCAGCTCATTCCGCTGCCCATGCATCGGATACCAGATCAGTGCGCCAGCCACCATGGTGATTGCGAAGCCGCTGAGAAAAGCGTTCATTGCCGGTTCGTTATAGTAGAACCCAACGCCCGCCGCCGGCAGCATGCTGGTAGAAAACAGCATCAATAGAATGCCGATGATGCGTTGTATCTGGGGGTACTGCATGCAGCTGCTTACCTCAGAAGAATGTCAGGCCGACCTGGAACAGGCGCTCGACATCGCGAATATGTTTTTTATCAATCACGAAGAGAATCACGTGGTCATCCGACTCAATGACCGTTGAGTCGTGAGCGATTAATACCTCTTCATCGCGCACGATAGCGCCGATGGTGGTGCCCGGTGGCAGGTCGATCTTGCCGATCGCCTTACCGACGACCTTGGAAGAGCGTGCGTCGCCGTGCGCCACAGCTTCAATCGCTTCTGCTGCCCCGCGGCGCAGTGAGTAGACGTTGACGATGTCGCCTCTGCGCACGTGGGTGAGTAGCGTACCAATGGTGGTTTGCGAGGGTGAAATGGCAATGTCGATCTCGCCGCCCTGCACCAGATCGACGTAAGCCGGGTTGTTGATCAACGTCATGACCTTACGTGCGCCCAACCGTTTGGCCAGCATTGAGGACATGATGTTGGCTTCGTCGTCGTTGGTCACGGCGCAGAAAATATCGACTTCTTCGATGTTCTCTTCAATCAGCAACTCGCGGTCCGAAGCACTGCCGTGCAACACCACTGCGCGGTCGAGATTTTGCGAGAGGTAATCGGCGCGGGCCTTGCTGGCTTCGATGATTTTCACTTGGTAACGGCTTTCGATCGCTTCCGCCAGTCGCTCACCGATATTGCCGCCGCCAGCAATGATCACGCGTTTGTGGGTTTTCTCTACCCTGCGCAGCTCACTCATTACCGCGCGAATGTCCCGCGTGGCGGCGATGAAAAACACCTCATCATCGGCCTCAATAATGGTGTCGCCCTTGGGAATGATCGGTCTGTCTTTGCGGAAGATAGCCGCCACGCGCGTGTCGACGCCAGGCATATGCTGGCGTAGGAAACGTAGCTCCTGACCGACCAACGGGCCACCATAGTAGGCGCGTACTGCTACCAGTTGCGCCTTGCCCTCGGCAAAGTCCAGTACCTGTAAGGCACCGGGGTGCTCGATTAGGCGTTTGATGTAGTTGGTGACCACCTGCTCAGGGCTGATCAGCACGTCAATCGGCACTGCTTCGTTGTGAAACAGGCCGCCACGGGTTAGATAAGCTGATTCGCGCACTCGAGCTATCTTGGTCGGAGTGCGGAACAAGGTGTACGCGACTTGGCAGGCGATCATGTTGGTTTCATCACTGCTGGTCACTGCGATCAGCATGTCGGCATCGTCGGCACCGGCTTGGCGTAGAACAGTCGGGAACGAGCCTTTGCCTTGTACGGTTCGAATATCCAGGCGATCGCCAAGCTCACGCAAGCGCACCGCATCGGTGTCGATCACGGTAATGTCGTTGGCTTCGCTGGCCAGTTGGGCAGCCAGACTGCCGCCGACCTGACCGGCGCCAAGTATGATGATTTTCATTACACAGCGTCCTTCTGGGCCGCAACCGGTTGAACCAAAGCCGGGCTGACGGAGAGCTTGACCAGCTTGGCCAGATAAAACCCATCATGACCTTCCGCCTGCGGTAGCAACTGACGGCCGCAAGGCTGAGCAATGCCATACGCGGCGGCAATATCCAGTGCGCGTGCGCCGGGTTGGCGTGCCAGAAAAGCCTCTATCACCTGGGTGTTCTCCTCGGGTAGTACTGAGCAGGTGGCATATACCAATATTCCGCCGACCGCCAATGTTTGCCACAGCTGGTCCAGCATTTCGCCTTGTAGCTTGGCTAATGCACTGATATCGGCCGCCTTACGCGTTAGCTTGATATCCGGATGCCGGCGAATGACGCCAGTAGCGGAACAAGGAGCGTCCAGCAGGATACGCTGGAATGGCTTGCCATCCCACCAATCAGCCAAAGCGCGGGCATCGGCTGCCTTAAGCGTAGCCTGTAATTGCAGGCGCTCGAGGTTCTCGGTCACGCGTTTGAGGCGCTGTGGCTCCAGATCCAGCGCAACTACTTCAGCCAGCGCTGTCTGCTGCTCGAGAATCTGACAGGTCTTGCCGCCGGGTGCGCAGCAGGCATCCAGTACTCGCTGGCCCGGTTGCAAATCCAGCAGAGGTGCGGCGAGCTGCGCGGCTTCATCCTGCACACTAACGAGTCCGTCGGCAAAGCCGGGCAACTGATGCACGTCACAGGCTTGTGCGAGCTGAATGCCCACGGCGCTGAACTCACAGGCGCTAGCGGCAATCCCGGCGGTCTGCAGTGTCTGCAAATAATCATCGCGGCTGACTTGGCGTTGATTGACGCGCAAGGTCATCGGCGGATGCAGGTTATTGGCATGGGTGATGGCGTCGAGCTGCTCTGGCCAGGCGCGTTGCAGTCGCTTGAACAACCAACCGGGATGCGATACCCGCTGCGACGGAGACTGATCAACGATAGCCAAGAGTTCATCGCCTTCGCGCTGGACCCGGCGTAACACCGCGTTGAGCATGCCTTTGGCCCACGGCTTGCCCATCTCGCTGGCGACATCCACCGTAGCGCCAATGGCGGCATGCGCGGGCACCCGCAAATACAGCAATTGATAGAGTCCTACTAACAACAGCGCCTGGAGGTCGAGATCGGCCGCTTTCATCGGCTTTTTCAATAGTTCGCGCGCGAGTGCGTCAAGCCGGGTGTACCAGCGTGCCGTGCCAAAGGCTAACTCCTGCACGAGCGCCTGGTCGCGCGGCGCAACCTCTTGCATCTGTTTGGGCAGACTGCCGCCGAGTGACGCCTTTTCGGCCATTACCGCAGTCAGTGCGCGGGCAGCAGCGAGGCGTGGGCTCACTGTCCGTTCCCCAGCAGTAGGCCGGGGGCAAACTGTTCACGGCGCGCGTTGTACAGATCGCTGAAGGCCAGCGGCTTACCGCCCGGCAATTGCAGGCGGGTTAGCAGTAGCGCGCCTTGACCGCAGGCAATCAACAGCCCTTCCTTACTGCACGCCAGTACTTCACCCGGTGTGCCTGCGCCTTCGGCAGTTTGCGCGGCCCAGACTTTAAGCGGCTTGCCATCCAGACTCGCGTGCGCCAGCGGCCAGGGATTGAAGGCACGAATCAGGCAGTCCAGCTCGGCCGCGGGGCGCTGCCAATCGAGTGCGGCTGCCTGCTTGTTCAACTTATGGGCATAGGTGGCAAGTGTGTCGTCCTGAGCTTCCGCTGACAGGCTGCCTGCGGCTAATCCTTCAATCGCTTGCAATACGGCGGGTGGGCCAAGCTCGGCCAAGCGATCATGCAGGCTGCCACCGGTGTCGGCTGGGCTGATGGGTGTGCCGACTTTTAGCAGCATGGGACCGGTATCCAGCCCAGCCTCCATCTGCATCACGGTCACTCCTGATTCCCGGTCGCCGGCTTCGATTGCGCGTTGAATTGGCGCCGCGCCGCGCCAGCGAGGTAACAGTGAGGCGTGGCTATTAATGCAGCCTAGGCGCGGTACATCCAGCACGGCCTGGGGCAGAATTAATCCATACGCGACCACCACCATCAGATCAGGCTTCAGTGCGGCCAGCTCTTGTTGTGCTTCCACGCTACGCAGCTTTTCTGGTTGATAAACCGTCAAACCTTGCTGCAACGCTAGTTGCTTGACCGCGCTCATCGCAACTTTGTGGCCGCGACCGGCAGGTCGATCGGGCTGGGTATAGACGCCGACAATATTCAGCCCGGCGTCGATCAGGGCTTGCAGATGGGCGGCGGCGAACTCGGGCGTACCGGCAAACAGGATGCGCAGATCAGTCGACTTCATGTGGTTCCGTAAAGAAAAGGCTTGCCGAAGCAAGCCTTGATGATCAGGTCCGAATCAGGCGTTGGCCTGGGTCCGGTGAATTTTTTCCAGCTTCTTGCGAATCCGGTCGCGCTTAAGATTGGATAGGTAATCGACAAACAACTTGCCGTTAAGGTGGTCGCATTCGTGCTGGATACACACGGCTAACAGGCCTTCATACACCTCGTCAAAAGCATTGCCGTCGCGGTCCAGCGCCTTGACGCGTACGCGCTCTGGCCGGTTCACACTTTCGTAGAAACCGGGTACCGACAAGCAACCTTCTTGCATCTCTTCCAGCTCGTCGGTCAACGGCTCTAACTCGGGGTTTATAAACACCCGTGGCGCGCTGCGATCCTCGGACAGATCGATCACCACAACGCGTTCGTGGACGTTGACCTGAGATGCTGCCAGGCCAATACCTGGAGCGTCGTACATGGTCTCGAACATGTCGTCGACGAGCTGCTTGATGCGGTTATCCACGGCGGCTACCGGTTTGGCGATAGTACGCAATCGTGGGTCGGGAAATTCAAGTATGTTTAGTATGGCCATATCGGTTTGTGATGCTTTATGTGGAACAAATCTAAATTGTGCTGCTAAGATGATGAGCAGCTTGGAATAAAGCGGGTCTAGCGTGTGGGAGCACGTGCCAGACCTAAGTGCTGACCTCTATAATAAAGGGATTCGTGTCATGAGGAAAACATTACTCGGCCTCCTGTTGCTAGCAGCGAGTGTTTGGGTACAGGCTCAAGAGCCTGTTATTAAGGAAAATCACCCAGATACGTACACGGTGGTTAGGGGAGATACTCTTTGGGACATTTCAGGACGGTTCCTCAATTTGCCATGGAAGTGGCCGGAAATTTGGCACGCCAACCCGCAAATCGATAACCCTCACTTGATCTATCCCGGTGATTTGATCTCATTGGTCTACATCGATGGTCAGCCGCGTCTGATGGTTAACCGTGGCAATGGCGGCAAAATCAAGTTGTCACCCCAAGCGCGTGTGCGCCCAATTGCCGAAGCCATCCCGACTATTCCGCTGGAAGCTATCAACGCCTTCCTGCGTGCAGGCCGGGTTATCAATGATCCATCCGAGATCGAGAGTGCGCCCTATGTTATCGGTGGCGCTGCGGAAAGCGTGGTAGCGGGTGCTGGCAGCAAGATTTATGCGCGTGGCGACTTCTCTGCCAACGTGCCTGCCTATGAAATCTATCGTCGCGGCAAAGCCTACACCAACCCGGAAACCGGCGAACTGCTGGGTATCCACCTGCAAGAAGTGGGTAACGGCAGTGTGTCGGCAGTCAACGATGATATCGCTACGCTGAATGTGACGCGCAGCCGTCAGGAAGTTCTGGTAGAGGATCGCCTGCTGGAGTCGGAAGAGCGTGCAGTTGCCTCTACCTTCTTCCCTAGCGAGCCTACTCAGAAGATCGATGGCTTGATCATGGATGTACCTAACGGCGTCACCCAGATCGGTCAATACGATGTTGTGCTGCTCGACAAGGGCGCCCGCGAAGGACTGATCGAAGGCAACGTGCTGGCCATCTACAAGACCGGCGAAGTGGTACGTGACCGAGTGCAGAACGAGCGTATTCAGTTGCCTGCCGAGCGTGCTGGTTTGCTGATGGTATTCCGTGTGTACGACAAGATGAGCTACGGCATCGTGTTGAGCGCGACTCGCCAAATGGCGATTCTCGATCAGGTACGCAACCCCTGAGTTGAACGCTGTTCAAGGCCGCCGCAAGGCGGCCTTGTTGTTTCTGTAGATCAAGGATGATCCATGTTTCCCGACCTGTCCGATACGCGGCAGGCCTGGTTGGCGTTGATGCTGATTGATGGCGTCGGCCCCCGCTTTATCCAGCGTCTGTTGCAAGAATTTGATTCCCCCCAAGCTTTCCTCGCTACTGAGCCAGGCAAGCTGCGCGCTATGGGCATAGTGCCCCGCGTGCTCAATAGCCTCGCCCTGCTGCATCGAAACGACAGCGCGCTGCTGGCTCGCCTGGCGTTGGCGCTGGAATGGCAGACGCAGCCCGGGCAGCAGATTATTTGCCTGGATGAGCCCTCCTACCCGGCCCAGTTGCGGCAAATTGCCGATCCACCGGTAGTGCTCTTTGTGCGCGGTAACTCAAGCCTGTTGGCTGACCCGCAGATCGCCATGGTTGGCACTCGGCACCCCAGCGCCCTGGGCGCAGAAACCGCCCGGGCCTTTGCTTGCAGTTTTAGCCGTAGCGGTTTGACCGTGACCAGTGGCATGGCATTGGGTATTGATGCGGCCTGCCACCAGGGCGCCCTCGATGCGAACGGTCAAACGGTAGCAGTTTGGGGTACGGGACTGGACCGTTGCTATCCGGCGCGTCATCGTAAGCTGGCTGAGCAGATTGTTGCGCAAGGCGGCACTCTGGTTTCTGAAATGTGGCCCGACACGGGGCCTCAGCCCGGCCAGTTTCCGCGTCGGAATCGGATTATCAGTGGCCTTTCGTTAGGTACCCTGGTGGTGGAAGCCAGTCTCAACAGTGGCTCGCTGATTACCGCTCGGTTGGCGCTTGAGCAAGACCGCGAGGTGTTCGCCATGCCCGGCTCTATCCATAACGTGCAGGCGCGTGGCTGCCACCGGTTATTGCGTGAAGGTGCTTGTTTGGTGGAGAGCGTGCAGGACGTGTTCGATGTGCTGAAACTGCCGCTGCAAGCTGCACTGCAAAGTGATAACCGTGACGTGCCAGAGCCGGATTCCCCTTTGTGGCGCTGGCTTGGTTTTGAACCAGTCAGCCCTGATTGGCTGGCGCAACGCAGCGGCTTGTTGGTGCAGGAGGTGATGCAGGGTCTGCTGGAACTGGAGCTGGATGGGCAGGTGCTGAACACCGCGCAGGGATTTTGCCGTGCGCGGCCTTGAGCCTGGGGCCGCGCTCCGCTACTGTCGCAGGCATTGATCCGTTGAGGAGTTTCCATGCTGGCACATTGGCGCATTACTCGTCTTAACTCGTTGCTGCAGGCTGGCGGTGTGATTGCTTATCCCACCGAAGCGGTATGGGGGTTGGGCTGCAATCCTTGGGTTGGCTCAGCGGTCGAACGCCTACTATTGATCAAGCAGCGTCCGGTGGCCAAAGGATTGATTCTGGTGGCGGGTGATATTGAGCAGTTTGATTTTCTGCTCTGGGATTTACCCGATGGCCAGCTCGCTAAGCTGCGCTTATCCTGGCCGGGGGCCAATACCTGGCTGGTGCCGCATCAAGGCCGCCTGCCCGCCTGGATCACGGGGCAGCACGAGACGGTTGCTCTACGGGTGAGTACTCATCCGGTGATTCGTCAGTTATCTGCTGTGGCTGGCCCTCTGGTGTCCACCTCGGCCAATCCGGCAGGCCACGCGCCAGCTCGCTCGCGCCTGCAAGTAGAGCGATATTTTCATGGTGTATTGGACACCGTAGTGCCTGGCGCATTGGGTGATCAACGCAATCCCAGTATCATTCGCGATCTGCGTACTGAAAAAGTCATCCGGGCGTCCTGAGTTGTAGTCAGTGAGCCAAGCCAGCTAGAGAGAATACGCGTGAAACATGACCTTCCTACCGCCGCCGACGTGGCTGCGGTCAAAGACTATCTAATGGATTTGCAGGACCGTATCTGCGCTGCGCTTGAAGTTGCCGATGGCCAGGCTCACTTTGTTGAGGACAGCTGGCAGCGTCCGGGTGGCGGCGGTGGGCGCTCAAGGATTCTTGAAGACGGTGGTTTGCTGGAGAAAGGCGGAGTGGGTTTCTCGCACGTGTTTGGCGACGGCATGCCGCCCTCCGCCACCGCGCATCGCCCCGAGCTTGCTGGCCGTCATTTTCAGGCCATGGGCGTGTCGCTGGTGATGCACCCAGAGAACCCCTTCGTGCCGACCTCGCATGCCAACGTGCGTTTTTTCATCGCGGAGAAAGAGGGTGCTGATCCGGTCTGGTGGTTTGGTGGTGGTTTCGACCTCACGCCTTACTACGCCACTGAAGAGGATTGCATGCATTGGCACCGGGTAGCGCAGCAAGCTTGCGCGCCTTTTGGTGACGATGTTTATCCACGCTACAAAAAATGGTGCGATGAGTACTTTCATATCAAGCATCGCGGTGAGGCGCGAGGCATCGGCGGCCTGTTCTTTGATGACCTTAACGAATGGGGCTTCGAGCGCAGTTTTGCCTTTCAACGCGCGATTGGCGACGCCTACCTTGAAGCTTACCTACCGATTATCGAGCGTCGCCGCGCCCAAGCCTGGACCGAGCAACAAAAGGCTTTCCAGGAATATCGCCGTGGCCGTTATGTTGAATTCAATCTGGTATACGATCGTGGCACCCTGTTTGGTCTGCAAACAGGCGGCCGCACCGAGTCAATTCTGATGTCGCTGCCACCCAAGGTGCGCTGGAGCTACAACTGGCAACCAGAGCCTGATAGCCCAGAGGCACTGCTAACAGAGCAATATTTAAAGCCGCGTGACTGGCTGGCAGGGGAAGCGTGATGGACCATTATGCAGTAGTCGGCAATCCGATTGAGCACAGCAAATCACCGCTGATTCATGCCATGTTTGCCGAGCAGACCGGCCAGCAATTGGAATACGACAAGCTGCTGGCTCCGCTAGACGGGTTTGAAGCCAGCGTGCGCGACTTTTTGCGTAACGGTCACGGCGTGAATGTCACCGTCCCCTTCAAGGAGCAGGCTTGGGCGCTGGTCGATGAGCACACTGCAGCCGCTGAGCGGGCGGGTGCGGTGAATACTATCTTGCGCCGTGAGGATGGCAGTTTGCTGGGCGACAACACCGATGGCAAAGGGCTGGTGCGCGATCTACAGGTAAACGCCGGCTTGTCGTTGCAGGGGCTGAGTATTTTGCTGGTGGGCGCCGGTGGCGCCGCGCGTGGCGTGATTCAGCCGTTGTTGGCTGCCGGGCCGGCGCATCTGTGCGTGATCAATCGTACCGTCAGCAAAGCGGAAGAATTGGCTTCCCTCTTTGTTGACCAGGGGCCTATCGCCGCTGCTGGCCTGCAATGGCTGGTCGAGCCGGTCGACCTGATTATCAATGCCACCTCGGCCAGTCTGGCTGGTGACGTTCCGCCGATCCCCGAGAGCTTGATAGAACCGGGCCGTACCTGGTGTTACGACATGATGTACAGCAACGGCGAAACGGTGTTTAACCAGTGGGCCCGTGAACACGGCGCAGCGCGATGCATTGATGGCTTGGGCATGCTGGTTGAACAGGCCGCCGAAGCTTTTGCCCTGTGGCGCGGCGTGCGACCCGATACGGCGCCGGTGTTGGCGAAGCTGCGTAACGCCTGAATCAGCCGCGCCACGGCAAGGCAGGTGCCGCGAGAGGTTGCCCGGTATAACCCGGCACGCGACCAAAGCGCGCGTCACCGGCCTGCCAGTCACGCCACGCTTGGGCGATCTGCGCTTTGTTGTAACCGACGAAATTCCAGAACATCAGAATCTCATCGGCAAAGGGTTCGCCGCCTAGCAATATGGCATGACAGCCGGGTGCTAGATGGACTTTCAGCTCTTCGTGGCCGCAGCCGATGTAGCCCAGCTGGTTTTCGCTAAACACCTCAGTGCCGATGCTTAACTCCCCTCCCAGCAGCAGAATGCCGTGTTCAAATTGCGGGTTAAGCTGCAGCGCCAATGGGCCACCCTGCGCCGACACCAGATCAATCGCCAATAGGGGCGAATACACCTGCACGGCCGAGCTGCGGCTGGCGTAGTCGCCCACCAACAGACAGTGCCCCACGCCATCAGCAGTCCAGCGTGGTAAATCCGGATAATGCGCAAAGGCGGGTGGGCAATCGCCCTGAGCCTTCGGTAGGGCAATCCAGAGTTGCGCGGCATGCAGGGCGCTGGCGTCTGGTAGCGAGTCCTCGGTGTGGCTGATGCCGCGTCCGGCAGTCATCAGATTGACCTCGCCGGGGCGAATGATCTGCTCGTTGCCGAGGCTATCGCGGTGCAGTACTTCGCCCTCAATCATCCAGGTAAAAGTTTGCAAGCAGGTGTGCGGATGAGCGCCCACATGCATACCCTCGCCTGGGGCAAAACGTGCAGGGCCAGCGTGATCCAAAAAGCACCAAGCACCGATCAGGCGGCGTTGGCGAGTGGGCAGAACGCGGTTTACCGGCAGGGTGCCGCCGATTTCGGCGCTACGCGCTGTAATACGTTGAACGCTGGGGACGCTGTTTAGGCAATCAGCAGACGAAGAAAGCTGGCTTTGGGTTTCCTGATTGCTCATCTTGCGCTCCTGGCTGACCGAATGAGTTCAAGTATGGCTGACGTGGAGCGCGCTGCCAGCCATACCTGAAATCTGCTCAGCTCAAACCGCACCCTCACGGGGTGCGCCAATCCGATAGGTCATGCTGTACAGAAGCGGCAGTATCACTAGCGTCAGCACAGTCGCGAAGCCGAGACCAAACATGATCACCACTGCCATACTCTGGAAGAAGGCATCGGTCAGCAGCGGCGCCATGCCGAGGATGGTGGTCAGCGCTGCCATGGCGACTGGGCGCACGCGGCTTATGGACGCATCGACCAGCGCCGAGTAAGCCTCTTTGCCACTGTCGATCTGCAGACCTATCTCGTCGACCAGGACGATACCGTTCTTGACCAGCATGCCGCTAAGGCTGAGAAAACCCAGCAGCGCCATAAAGCCGAAGGGTATCCCGGTTACCAGAAAGCCTAAGGTAACGCCGATTACCGCCAGCGGCACCGTGGCCCAGATGATGGCGGCGCGCTTGATCGAGTCGAACAGCAATACGGTGATCAGAAACATCGCCAGATAGCCGAGCGGCAAACTGCCAAATACGGCTTTCTGCGCATCCCGCGAGCTTTCGTACTCGCCGCCCCATTCCAGGCTGTAACCACGTGGCAGCTCAATGGCTTCAATTTTGGGTCGCAGGCGGCTGAACAGTTCGGTAGCCGTTTGTTCGCTGATGATGCTGGGGTCGGCCTGTACTGTGAGGGTGCGTTTGCGGTCCTCACGCATGATCATCGGATCTTCCCACAGGGTCACGAAGCTACTGACGACCTGTTCGACCGGAATGTAGGTGCTGCGCGCGCTACTCCAGACCAGCAGATCATTCAGGGTGCTGGCATCCAGGCGCTCATCGTCGGGGGTGCGCGCGACAATCGGCAGCATGCGCGTGCCGTCGCGGTAGAGGCCTACATTCAATCCGCTGAAGTTCATCTTCAGCAGGGTATCCAGGTCACGCTTATCCACCCCCAGCTCGCGGGCTTGCGACTCGACAAACTGTGGGCGTACCAGTTTGGTTCGTTCGCGCCAGTCGTGCATCACCGCGTCGGCTACTGGGTCAGCGCGCATAATGGCGATGGTTTCGGCGCCCAGCTGGCGCAGCACTTCGGGATCAGGCCCGGTGAAACGAGCTTCGATCTTGCTATCGCTGCCAGGGCCGAGCATCAGCTGCTTGAGTTTTACTTGCGCAGTCGGGTGTTGCTGCTTGAAGTAGCCATCCAACTCGGCAATCAGGGGTTCGATTTGCTCGCGTTCTTCGGTACGTACTAGTAATTGGGCGTAGTTGGCGTGGATGCGCTGCGGGAAGTAGGTGAGGATAAAGCGCAGTGCGCCTTGGCCGATGGTCGAGGTAACTGAGGTCACGCCCGGCTGTTCCAGCACGTAGCGGTCCACCTCGGCGGTGACCTGTTCGGTATAGCGAATATCGCTACCTTTAGGCAGCCAGACGTCGATAAAAAACATCGGTGTGTTGGATGCGGGAAAGAAGCTCTGGCGCACAGTACTAAAACCGTAGACCGAAGCTCCCAGCATTACCACCAGCATGACCATGGTAACTACCCGGTGACGTAGCGCGCTGCCAAGCAGGCGGCGGTACAGAGTAAAAATCAGACCTTTGTACGGATCCTGCTGCTCACTGGTTTCGTCGTCCTCGGCCGGCTGATCGCGAAAGAACAGGCTGGCAAAAAAAGGCGTCAGTGTGATGGCGGTGATCCAGCTCAACAGTAAAGAGATCAACAACACCTGGAACAACGAAATGCAGTATTCGCCGGTGGAGTCGTCCGATAATCCAATAGGCGCAAAGGCGATGATGGCGATGACGGTGGCACCAAGAAGCGGCAGCTTGGTTTGCTTCACGATGTCGCGGGCCGACTGCAGGGTTGTTTGGCCGCGCTGACGACCCACCAAGATGCCCTCGACAATGACGATGGCGTTATCGACCAGCATACCCAGGGCGATGACCAGAGCGCCGAGCGAGATGCGCTGCAGTTCAATATCCAGCAAACGCATGAAGATGAATGTGCCAAGCACCGTGAGTGCCAGTACCAAGCCAATCAACAGGCCGCTGCGCAGACCCATGAAGACCAGCAGTACACCGATCACGATGGCAACCGAAATGATGAAGTTGAGTACAAAGCCGCTAACCGACTCTTCCACCTCATGCGCCTGGTTATAGAAAACGTTCACGTGCATACCCGCAGGCCGATCAGAGTCCAGCTCCGCTAGCCGTGCCGCCACCGCATTGCCGACATCCACCACATTGACGTGCTTGGCGAAGGATACGCCCAAGCCCAGTGCCGGGCGACCCTGTGCGCGGTACAGATTGCTAGGCTCCTCGGCAAAGCCACGGCTAACGCTGGCGATATCGCCTAGATAAACGCGGCGCGAGCTGCCAGGCGCGCTGATGATCAGGCGCTCCAGCTCGCTGACATCCTGAAACTCGCCAGTAGGATGCAAGCGGATAGATTCGCTCCCGACTAACATCTTGCCGGCATCCGAGACCACGTTCTGACGGCTTAGCAGATCGTACAGGCGCTGCGGCGCTATACCCTGCGCGGACATGCTGGCGCGGGATATTTCCACATGAACCTGTTCTTGCGGCACACCGGCCAAAGTGACCTTGCCGACGCCATCCACCAGCACCAGCTCGCGGCGCAGGTAATCAGAAAAATCGCGCAATTCACGGTATTTGTAGCCATCTCCGCTGACCATGAGGAAGGTGCCATAGACGTCGGCAAAGTCATCCTTGATCTGCGGTTCTTCTACACCGGGTGGCAGGTTGGGGCGCAGATCATTGATGCGCCGTCGTAGCTCGTCCCAGATCTGGGGCAATTGGTCCGGGCCGTAGTTGCTCTGTACCTCAACGGTGATTTGCGACAACCCGGCGCTGCTAATGGAGGTGACCTTGTCGATGTAGGCCAGCTGCTGGATGGCGTTCTCCAGCGGATAGGTCAACTCCTCTTCCACTTGTTCCGGGGAGGCGCCAGGATAGGGAGTGATCACCATGGCCATCTTCAGGGTGAAGGCCGGATCTTCCAGCCTGCCCAGTTCGAGAAAGGCGATGGCGCCGCCAATACCCATGATCAAGGCTACTAGCCAGCTAGTGACCTTGTGCTTGATGAAGTAACCGGCGATATCCATTACAGACCTCGCTCACGCACCCAAGGCCGCACAGGCTGTTCTGCCTGCAACTCGGCGCCGCCAGCAGCAACGACCTGCTCACCGGGCTTCAGCCCAGAGGTAATTTCGATGCCATCGTGGGTTAACTGGCCAACCTCTACTGCACGAGCGATCACCCGCAGGCCACCTTCCGTGTCTTCTGTCACCCAAACCTGCTGCTGACTGCGCTCGCCAGTATCCGGGCTAAAAACCGCTTCAACCGGCACGACGATGGGCAAGCTGCCACCGCGGCTGAGCAAGGCAAAGTCGATGATCACGGTGGCACTCATACCCGGCAGCAACACCGCGCCCTCGGGCATTGGCATGCTCAGGGTCACGTCATAGGTCAGGGTCGCGGGGTCAGGCTGGCTGGCGTGTTCTTTGTAAATCGCTTCCACCAGTTCGCCGTGCATGTTGTCGAGCCGCACACGGGGATGTATGTCGGCGGGTATCAGGTCACGGCGCAAGCTGGACAGCAGACCTTCGGGTACTTGAAACACCACATCCATGCTCTCGCGGGCATACAGGGTGGCAATCGGTTGGTTCGGCTGCACCACCTGATACTGCTCAACATGGGTGCGGGCGATGATGCCCGGGAAGGGAGCGCTCAGTTTGGTATACGCCAGCTCCTGCTTGGCCAGATTCAGGGCGGCTTCGGCGGAGTTGAATTGCGCCTTGCGCTGATCGTACTCGGCGCGCGAGACCATCTGCTTTTCAAGCAGCTGCTCCATGCGCGTGAACTGGCTGTGAGTCAGATCATAGCTGGCCTGGCGGTCGCTGACCTTGAGTCGATAATCGGTATCGTCGAGCAGTGCAATCAGCTCGCCTTTCTTTACTTCCTGACCTTCGAGCACCTTCAGGGACTGCAACTGGCCACCCAGCCGGAAAGACAGCTCTGCCTGTTCTGGTGCCTGTAATCGTGCCGGAAACTCGCGAATACGCTGGCTGCTTGGATCGGCCACGGTGAACAGTTTCACGGGGCGCGCTTCAGTTGCAGCGGGCGGCTGCTCGTCCGCGCAGCCACTGATGACGGCGAGGCAAAAGATAGCAAGCACGGTAATACGAGTGAGATGAGCGACGCGATCCATAGATGACCTATGTTGTTATGGCAGAAGACAGCAGCGCAGATTATAGATAAATCGGTAATAAATGGCAGAAATGCTGACCAAAATCGCCGATATGCTGAAAATACTGCTGACTTGTGGATTGTTGGCTATTGCTCGCTGCAGCAAAACAATATACATTTTTATATATTATATTATTAATAACTTGCTGGAGGTGTTCTGCCATGATTTTTCGCCAGTTGTTCGATGCGGCATCCTCAACCTACACCTATTTGCTCGGTGATACCTCCAGCGGAGAAGCGCTGTTGATAGATCCGGTTTTTGAGCAAGCCCAGCGCGATCTGTCGCTTATTCGCGAACTAGGTCTGCGTCTCAAATTGGTAGTCGACACCCACGCCCACGCCGACCACATCACCGCAGCCTGGCTACTCAAACAGAAAACCGGCTGTTTGATCGCATCGGCTGCGGTTATCAATGCAGAACATCTGGATATCCCCTTGCGTCACGGTCAGGCTTTCGGCGTGGCGGGAGTGAGCCTGGAAGCGCGTGCTACGCCCGGCCATACCGGTGGCTGCATGAGCTACGTGTTGGCCGGTCAGTCGATGGTGTTCACCGGCGATGCGTTGCTGATTCGCGGTTGTGGGCGCAGCGATTTTCAGGAAGGTGACGCCGCAACGCTTTACCACTCGATCACCGAGCAGTTGTTCAGCCTGCCAGATGCTTGCGAGGTGTATCCCGCGCACGACTACAACGGCCGTACGCAGAGCAGTATTGGCGAAGAGCGGCAGTACAACGCCAGAGTCGGGGGCAGCGCTAACGAGGCGGATTTTGTAGGTTACATGCAAGCGATGAATCTGCCGCACCCCAAGAAAATCGATGAAGCTGTGCCAGCCAATTTGCGCAGTGGCCGCCCGGAAAACGGCAAGTTGCCGCCCGAACCAGACTGGGCAGACGATCTGCGCGTCACCTATGCTGGTGTGCCGGAGGTAGGCTCTGAGTGGCTACTCCAGCATGCAGCTCAAGTCACTTTGCTGGATGTGCGCCAGGCTGGCGAAGTGATTCCGGGTGAGCTGCCGGAGGTGCTTAAGCAGGCGCTGCAGATCCCCCTGGATCAACTGCGTCAGCGTGTCTGCGAAGTACCCAACGGGCAGCCTGTGGTTACCCTATGCCGTTCCGGTCGACGCTCGGCAATGGCTGTTTCGATACTGCGCGAACAAGGTAGGGAGCAGGTTGCCAGTCTGCGTGGGGGGTTGTTGCCGTTGGGTCATGGTTAGCCGCGGCAGTGCATGCTTTCACTTGTCGCACTATAATGGTGCAAACGTGTTGCGGCGATCACAGCGGCATTACCGCGAGTGCGCCGCATGACGGCGGTTAATTGCAGGTTCTCAGGGAGGAGTGATTTATTTTTTCATTTCCTGAACAAATGGCCAGCTTTTTGCTGCAAGCTTTGCATCCGCCGTTCTCAACGCAAGCATGGCGGTCGCCGATAACTAGATTCCAGGAGAAGTATCCATGAGTTTGAAACGCACTCTCGCACTGGCAGCCGCTCTGGTGTTGCCCATGCAGGTAATGGCAGCGGAAGATCCATTGAAGGTGGGTTTTGTTTACGTTGGCCCTATTGGTGACCACGGTTGGAGCTATCAGCACGATCAGGGCCGCAAGGAGCTGGAAGCGCATTTTGGCGACAAGGTTCAGACCACCTACGTTGAAAACGTCAACGAAGGCGCTGATGCCGAGCGTACCATTCGCCGTCTGGCGCAGGCCGGTAACGACGTGATCTTCACCACCTCCTTCGGCTTCATGAACGCCACCGCGCGGGTAGCCGCTGATTACCCAGACAAGACCTTCATGCACGCTACTGGCTACAAGCAAGCGGACAACCTGGGCACCTATCTGTCGGTCACGTATGAAGGCCGTTATGTCACCGGTACTGCTGCTGGCATGGTGACCAAGAGCAACACTATCGGCTACATCGCTTCCTTCCCGATTCCAGAAGTGATCCGCGACATCAATGCGACGTTCATGGGCGCTCGTGCGGTCAACCCTGATGTTGAAATGAAGGTTATCTGGGTTAATACCTGGTTTGACCCCGCCAAGGAAGCTGACGCAGCCAACACCCTGATCGACCAGGGCGTGGATGTCATCGTGCAGCACACCGACAGCCCAGCACCTTTGCTGGCAGCGCAGAAACGCGGCGTATGGGGTGTGGGTCAGGCGTCGGACATGAGCCACTTTGCTCCTGAAGCACATCTGTTGTCAGTGGTTAACGACTGGGGCCCTTACTACATCAAGAGTGTTCAGGATGTGATGGACGGCACCTGGAAGACTGGCGATTATTGGGGCGGCATCCATGACGGCGTGATCAAGATCGAAGCCATCAGCGATAAGCTGACTGCTGAGCAGCGCAGCAAGGTTGACGCGATGATCGCATCTATCGATAGCGGTGAGTTCCACCCCTTCACTGGCCCTATCAAGGACCAGAGCGGTACCGTTCGTGTTGCTGACGGCGTGGAAATGACGCATGAGGAGTTGGCGGGTATGGATTGGTACGTTGAGGGTATGACGGCCACTATTCCGCAGTAAGCTTGATGTATTCTTGCTGACAGCGCGCCCATCACGTGGCTGTCAGTGGGATTCGTAGTTACTAAAAACCCGGACTTTGGTTCGGGTTTTTTATGGGCTACATCTAGATAGTGATCGTTCCCATGCTCCGCGTGGGAAAGTGGCCTGACAGTCTGATCGTTCCCACGCTCCGGCGTGGGAATGCAGCCCCGGACGCTCTGCGTCCATCACGTGCACATGCTCAACCACGCAGCAGATTGGCATCATCAGCCTTTCGCCTTGATGGCGAGTCGGGGGAAATGCATGGCCATTTCCCCCTGCACCCCCTAGGCCACCCCAACTGCACGGCCCTTCGGGTTCGCTGCGTTGCTCGGTCTGCCGGGGATGCGCGCAAACTCGGCGCTACGCACCTCAGACACCGCGCACATCTTTTTCCCGCCAGCCCTGCGCTACTCGCCCGTGCAGACGGGGAATTTGGTCCGTGCATTCTGATTGTTTCTATCAAGGCGAGCCTATCGAGCCGGCGTTGTTTCAGAGCTGATTAAAGGGTTGGCAAGAGCTACCGGTGGTAGCACTATCAAAAGTGCGTGTATGTCGCGTAGCAAGGCGGATTCAGTTTAATCACTTTCATATTTGAAAACATGCCAAGTCCATATCTAGAGATATTCACAGCTTTGTTTGTAGCCCTAATTGCAATTATTTGCACGTTGGCATATTTCGGCGGTATCTGGGATATCTATAAGGCTTGGGATTCGAAGGCGTGGAAGGAAAGTAAAGGTCGCGTTTTGTACTTTGGAGTGATCACAAGTAACGAGGATGACGGTCCGGATACGTACCACACGACAATTAAATACAGCTACATCGTGGATGCTCAAATATACCGTTCGAGCGAGGTCAGTTTTCTCGGAATGCGGGCGGCAACTAAGCGAAATGTGGAGGCGCTCGTAAGGCATCTCAAAAAACCTGAAAACTTGTCCGTTTTCTATAATCCCAGAAAGCCGCAAGAGTCAGTGTTATTGCCTGGGCTTAGCAAGGGCCACATTCTTTCAGGTGCGTATGTTTCAGGGGTTACCTGTTGGGTCCTGTACGCGCTGTTTCAGGTGTGGGTCAAAACTTGATCGTGCCCATGCTCCAGCGTGGACACGGTCATCGCCGTCCAGTTCGACATCCTGAGGAGCGAATATCATGGATCACGCACGGACCCCAAGTCCCCGTCTGCACGGGCGAGTAGCACAGAGCTGCCGGGGAAAAGGTGCGCGCGGTGTCTGAGCGAAGCGAGTTTGCGCGTGCCCCCGGCAGATCGAGCAACGCAGCGAACCCGCAGGGCCGTGCAGTTGGGGTGGCCTAGGGGGTGCAGGGGGAAATGGCCAAGCATTTCCCCCGCTCGCCATCAAGGCGAAAAGCTGACTTGAACCATCAGCACCGCTGCCGAATTTGGCCTCGTAAAGGCTTGGCCGATCGCGACAAGAGCGATCAACTCCGAATCAACTGCGCCACCGACTCCTGCACCCGAGCCGTCAACTCCGCCTCATCCAGCCCACAAATATCGCCATTCTCAATAGCTGGCCGGCCCTGAATAAAGCTGTACTTCACACTCACCGGCTCACCACACATCAGTGGCGCGGTCAGCGGGCTATGTACACCGGCGAATCGCGGCTGGTTGATGTCGTAGAGCACCAGATCGGCGGCCATACCTACGCTCAGCTCGCCCACATTATCCAGGCCCAGCAGCTTGGCACCGTTGCGGCTGCCCCAGCCCAGCACCTTTTCCAGCGTGGTCGCATCCGGGCCGTTGACGGCGCGGTGAATCAGCCATGCCATGTTCAGTTCCTGCAGCATCGAGCCGGATTCGGCCGAGGCGGAGCCATCCACGCCCAAGGTGATGGCCATACCGGCTTTCTCCATGGCGATGGCCGGGGCGATGCCGCTGCCAAGACGGCAGTTCGAGGTGGGGCAATGAGCGATGCCGGTGCCAGTGCTGGCGAGGCGGTCGATGATGTAGTCGTCGCAGTGCACCAAATGGGCATACCAGACGTCGTCGCCCAACCAACCGCAATCAGCGGCGTGGTCTACGGCGCGCTTGCCGTACTTCTTCAGCGAGGCAACTTCGTCAAAGCCAACTTCAAGCAGGTGCGAATGCATGCCTAGCTTGTGCTCGCGGGCGTAGTCTGCCTGTGCGCGCAGCCCGTCCGGCTCGCTGGAATGGATCAGGCTGGTCGGTGCGACCACCAGCTTGCGCATGGCGTCGCCACCGTCCTGATGGTAACGGGTGCGGCTGGCGTCCAGCCGTTCGATGATCTGGTCGATGGTTTCCGGGGTGATGCCGTGCTCGATCATGCCGTGGTGGCTGCCCACTTCGGTGGCGCTGCCCCGGCAGAGTACCAGGCGCATGCCCAGTTCGTCGGCCGCTTGCCACACGGCGTCTTCCAGCTCTGGGCTAGTGCTTGCGTGGTATAGGTAGTGGTGGTCCGCGCAGGTGGTGCCGCCGGAGCGCAGTAGCTCATACAGGCCCAGCCGGGCGGCGTGGTACATCAGCTCGGGAGTGACCTTAGGCCAGTAGCGATAGGGCACGGAACCCAGCCAGTCGTTCAGGTTCTGGTTCAACCCCTCCGGCACGCCCTTCATTATCGACTGGGCGAGATGGTGGTGGGTGTTTACCAGGCCAGGCCAGACCACACAGCCTGCGGCATCAATGATCTGCTCGGAATGGTCAGCAAGTGGCTGCAGATTGCGGCCCATCTCGGTGATCTTGCCAGCGCTGATGCGTATATCGCGCGCATCGCTCTGGGTTGGGGAAAAAATTGCGGTCGCGTTCTTGATCAGGTACGCCATATAACTGCTCCTCTAGCCAGCCAAAGAGCAATGTCCCGGAGCCTAGCCCCTGACCGCTTCTACTCTAGTACACGTGCGGGTAAAAACAGCCGGGTATAAGCCCAGCCAGTTGTTTGCTAGCAAGCTGGTGCAATTTTCTAACCAACCTTTCATTAGGCTACAAGCTCAGTAAATAGGCGCTTGCCGCTGTTATGTGCAGAGATATAAGAGCAAAAATGGTGCAAGTGGTCAGCTTTCTGTGCAAAGCCGGTGCAGTGCTTCCATGCGTCTTGTACGGGGTAGTTTGCGAGTAAGCCAGAGCAGCTATGGTCTTGGTATGAAAAACACAATTTGGCCCGATAACTGCTTGATAAAATCAGCCGCCGGATTATCCTCGGCAATGTGAGTAGAAGCTGTCAGGGGGCATTACCCCAGGTCATTGCTCAGTTTACGGTCGGACGATGCGCGTTGCGCAGCGGACAAGCCGGACTGACAGGCCACAGCCTCCCTTCCGACATTGCCCCCGCACGCCATTCTCCGCCCCTTGCGCCCACACGGGCACTACTCGGAGATTCAAGATGACAACTACCTCAACAACCCCTGAATACGGGCTGAAAGAACTGCAGCTGGAAACCACTTTCGGCGGCATGGGCAAAGAAACTGCGCGCACTATTCCACTGATCGACCTCAGCGATTTTGAGAATCGCCGTGCAGAGATCACCGAGCAACTGTGGAAAGCCGCGACTGAAGTCGGCTTCTTCCAGTTGGTCAATCACGGTCTGGACGTCAAGCTGGTGCAGAGCGCCTTTGAGTTGTCCGAGGCCTTTTTCAGCCTGAGCCAGGAACAGAAAGCGGCCTTCCCGCTGAAAAAGGGTCTGAACACCGGTTGGGAATTTATGTCCCAAGTGCGCCCTTCCACGCGCACGGCCGATCAGAAAGAATCCTTTCAGATTACCCTGCCGCACATGGATGATCTTTGGCCGAACCAGACAGTGGTGCCGGAATTCCACCGCATCATGCTGGACTTCGAATACCGCGCCTGGCTGTTAGGCATGGACGTGCTGTCCTGCTTCGCCGAGCGCCTGGGCTTTTCGCGTAACTTCTTTACCGAAGCCCATGACCGCCGTCAGCCCGATTACCAAAGCACCCTGCGCTTGCTGCACTACCTGGCCATGCCCGAGGAAGATCAGGACGAAAGCCTCTGGCGCGCCGGCGCGCATACCGACTTTGACTGCCTGACCATGGTGTTCCAGAAGGAAGGTCAGGGCGGTCTGCAAGTTAGCCCCGGTAAAGATGCTGAGGGCGCTGGCGACAATCGTGAGTGGAGCAGTGTGGTGCCGCGTAACGACATCATCACCTGTAACATTGGCGACATGCTGATGCGCTGGAGTGACGATCAGCTCAAATCGACGCTGCATCGGGTGCGCATGCCCAAGCCGGGTGAGTATCGCGGTCCGCGTTACAGCATGGCGTTCTTCTGTCAGGCCAATAAGAACGTGATTATTGAGAGTCCGGCCGGTAAGTATCCGCCGATTTCGGCTGCTGATTATTTGCTGCAGCGGATCCAGGCGAACTTTGCTGAGGCCAAGAAGTAGGTTTTGGGCTTTGGCGTAAGGGCTGCTTCGGTAGCCCTTTTTTGTGGGTTGGGTTTGTGGTGGACCGCTTTCAGAATGGCGTTTTAGGGAAGTTATGGTTTCTTCTTCTCGCGCGCTTTTCGCCTTGCTGGCGAGTCCCTTTTCTTTGCTTGCCCAAAGAAACGGAACCCAAAGAAAGGGCACCCCCAGCCAAGCTGGCCTGCGGCTTCTCTGCGTTACTCGGTGTTGAGCGCGCCTGCGGAACTCGTCGCTATGCTCCTCAGACTAGGCGCCCCCAACATTCCTCGGCTTAATCGCTCAACCCCTGCGTTACTCGACAGCTTGGAAGGGGGACGAAAGGCCGGAGCTCGGAGTCCTGTCGGGCTTGGTTGTTTGATCGAAACTTGAACATCAAAACCGAAGGGCCGCGCAGCTGGGTGCCCCGGGGGATCTCTAAGGGGGGATGGGCAAGCATCCCACCTTGGCTCGCCTAGAGGCGAGAGCGTAAGTCAGCCAAGCTCAGGGGCCAATCTCAAAACAGATAGCAAAAAATTGATCACTACAGCGCGCTGATCTGCATAAAAGCAGAAACCCCTGAACCTACCAAACATCCACTAACCAGGGTGATAGCTAAAAACCGCCATACCAACGCGACCTGATGCCTATCAACCGCGCCGAGCAGTTTCAGTAACAAGCATATCCAGAATGCAAAAATGGCGAGTATTGCCAACAAAGCCACAGCGGGGTTGCGAAAGCTCGCGATCAGACCGCTAACCAGTAACCCCAATATGGGCCCAAGCACGCAGCTCCCATACCAGAAAATCTGAGCATAACTGAGTTGCCCACGAGCAAAATCGCTGATTAAAGCGGTGACACGCTTTACAACAGAATGCCGATCGGGTTGTTGCCAGGCGACCAGCTGTCTGCCCCAGTGGCGCAAGGGCAATACGGCAATCAGGCTGAAGCCGAGCGTGTCGAGTGGGCTGGCGTAAAATGCGTAAAAGGGTCGAATCAAAATGCCGACAATAGCGGTTGGCCACTCGCCAACACTTAGATGTAACGCCACTGTGAATACCCAGCTGTAAACCAGAGACCAAGCCACCACCATGAGCGGTAATGTCCAAAGACTCGTGCGGCATAGGGCGTGTCGTAGCATCACGAAAGTGACAACAAAGCTGATTATCGGCGTTATTAGGAATTGTAGTTGACCAGTAGTGGACGCAGTCCCTGCTGCATCGGTTAGCGTATTGGCATTAGCCAACTCAAGATACAGCCTTTCAATGGCTCCTATGGCTAGGCCCAAGGCAACCACCCAAATCAATTTAACCAGGGCTGCTTTGCGGTATGTTGGCTGGGTCGCGATAGCGAGTTCGACGCTAGCAAGGGCCAAGGCTCCCATGCCTAAGAGCACCGCTGCGGGTGTCTCTAACCAACGGAGCTGACTATCGTAGGGGCTTGAGGTTGCGATCAACAAAAAACAGCAGCCAAACACCAGCAACTGAACGGTGAGCGATCGGGCAATAATCCATGCTAATGATGCGGGCTCTCGCTTATCTCGCTGAGAAGCCAACTGCGGTTGCGTGTCTGTTATGTCCATCAGTACCTATCCCTACCCATAAAAGTCGGCGGGGACTATACATTTGAAAGACGCGTGCGTCATGCCGGTCTAATCGTGACCTCGATTGCTTCATGTTGGCAGCATAGGGACAGGGTGAATGGCGTATCACCCTGTCCTGTACGCGAAAGCAGCGGGGTAACCCGAACGCAAGTTTAGCGCTGCATTGCTCCCGCCAACCCCCGCGTCAACTCCAGCGCCGCCGCCTCACCCCCGTTAAACATCGCTTCAACCAAAGCCGACCCCACTACAACCCCAGTAGCGGTGCGGGCAAAGGCGGCAGCCTGCTCCGGCGTACGAACCCCAAAGCCTACGCAGATGGGCAAGTCGCTCTGTTTGCGTATGTCGCTCAGCGCCGCATCTACTACGGCATTGTCTGCCTGCCCTACCCCGGTTACGCCATTCAGCGACACGTAATAGAGAAAGCCACTGGCATTGGCCAACACGCGTGGCAGGCGTTTGGCATCGGTGGTTGGGCTGGCCATGCGAATCATGTCCAAGCCCAGGTCCCGTGCCATGGGGCCCAGTTCGTTATCGTGCTCAGCCGGCAGATCAACAATCAGCAGGCCATCTACGCCAGCGGCGTGGGCATCGTTTAAAAAGGCTTCGGCGCCGTAACGGTGGATCGGGTTGTAGTACCCCATCAATACCAGCGGCGTGGTTTGATCCTTTGCGCGGAATGCGCGCACCATTTCCAGCGTCTTGCGCTGGGTTTGGCCAGCATCCAAGGCGCGTACGGCAGCAGCCTGGATGGTTGGGCCGTCGGCCATGGGATCGCTAAAAGGCATACCCAGTTCGATGATGTCGGCACCGGCGCCGGGCAACTTTTGCAGTAGCGACAAGCTGGCGTCATACCCGGGATCGCCAGCACAAATGTAGGTTACTAGCGCGGCACGATTCCGCTCAGCGCAGTCGGCGAAGCGTTGTTGCAGACGATTGCTCATGCTTGTTCCTCCATCAGGCGCAGTACGGTGGGCATATCTTTGTCGCCGCGTCCGGACAGGCAAACCACCATCAAGTGATCGCTAGGCAGGGTGGGTGCGCGGCGGGCCACTTCGGCCAACGCGTGGGCGGTTTCCAGCGCCGGGATAATGCCTTCCATGCGGCAGCAGTTGTGAAAAGCGTCCAGTGCTTGCTGGTCGGTCACCGCGACATATTCGACGCGACCTTCCTCATGCAACCAAGCGTGTTCGGGGCCAATGCCCGGATAGTCGAGCCCGGCGGAGACCGAGTGCGCGTCATCGATTTGGCCGTCTTCGTCCTGCAGCAGGTAAGTACGGTTGCCGTGTAGTACACCCGGTACACCCCCCTTGAGGCTGGCAGCATGCTTGCCGGAGTCCAGCCCGTGGCCGGCGGCTTCAACGCCGATCATCTGTACTTCCGGGTAGTCAAGAAAGTGGTGGAACAGCCCCATGGCGTTGGAACCGCCGCCGATGCAAGCTACCAGGCTGTCGGGCAAACGCCCTTCGCGCTCCAGCATTTGGCTGTGGGTTTCACGGCCAATGATCGACTGAAAGTCGCGTACCAGCGTGGGATAAGGATGCGGGCCAGCGACGGTGCCGATCATGTAAAACGTGTTATCCACATTGGTTACCCAGTCGCGCAGGGCTTCATTCATCGCGTCTTTCAGGGTGCCTTTGCCGGAGGTAACCGGGATGATTTTAGCGCCCATCAAACGCATGCGCGCCACGTTGTCGCGCTGACGCTCAATATCGGTCGCGCCCATGTAGACCACGCATTCCAATCCAAAACGCGCACACACGGTAGCCGTGGCCACGCCGTGCATACCGGCACCGGTTTCGGCGATGATGCGCGTCTTACCCATGCGTCGGGCCAGCAGAACTTGGCCGATGCAGTTATTGATCTTGTGCGCGCCGGTGTGGTTAAGCTCTTCGCGCTTGAAGAATATCTTGGCGCCACCGTATTGCTCGGTCAGGCGTTCGGCAAAGTACAGCGGGCTGGGGCGGCCAACGAACTCGGCGTTGAAGCGGTCCAGCTCAGCGATGAAGTTTGGCTCGCTGCGAGCGTCGTTGTAAGCCTGCTCCAGTTCAAGAATCAGTGGCATCAGGGTTTCGGCGACAAAGCGGCCGCCAAACTGACCAAACTGGCCCAGTGCATCGGCATCGCGGCGGTAGTTTTGGTTGGCAGATGACATAGGTGTTCCTCTAAATTGATGCGCCAAGCCTAAGGCAGACAGCGACCATAAAAAACCGATATGATGGCGCAAACCTGTGAGAAAAAGTGACATATCCCATGGCCAGAGACTTACCCTCGCTGAATGCCCTTAAAGCCTTTGAGGTCGCCGCCCGTCTGGAAAGCGTGAGCCAAGCTGCGGATGAGCTGCACGTGACGCACGGCGCAGTCAGCCGCCAGATACGTCAGCTTGAGGATGAATTGGGCGTTGCCCTGTTCGACAAGGTAGGGCGGGGTATTCAAGCTACCGTCGCCGGGCGACAGCTGCGCGATGCTTGTCGTGATGCCTTTAATGGGTTGCGTGAGGTCTGCGCCGATATTCGTCAGGCGCAGCAGCAGGCGCCCTTTCTGCTCGCCTGCCCTGGTAGTCTGCTGGCGCGCTGGTTTATACCGCGCCTCGACCGGCTGAATGCCGAACTGCCCGAGCTGAACCTGCACCTATCGGCCAGCGAAGGTGAGCTTGATCCGCGCCGCGCAGGGGTTAGCGCTACGCTGTTGTTCGCCGCCCCGCCCTGGCCGGCGGATATGCAGGTTTATCCGCTCAGGCAGGAACGCATCGGCCCGGTGTTCAGCCCGCGCTATGCCGGCGCAGCACGGTTACAGGAGCAGCCGGCGAAAGCCCTGCTGAACGAAAGCCTGCTACATACCCAGTCGCGCGCGCAGGCCTGGAGCGATTGGGCACGGCTACAGCAACTTGATCCTGCGCAGCTCAAACAGGGGCAGGGTTTTGAGCATTTGTACTACCTGCTCGAAGCGGCGTTGTCGGGTCTGGGCGTGGCCATAGCGCCGCAGCTGCTGGTGGCGGATGACTTGGCGACCGGCCGCTTGCTGGCCCCTTGGGGCTTTGTTGAAACCCAGCACCAGTTAGGCCTGTGGGTGCCGGCGCGGCAGCCGCAAGCCGCAGCGCAGCAACTCGCCGATTGGTTAACGGCGCAGATGCGGGAGCCGTCAGCATGAGATGCATTGGCCTGTTGCTAATGGTTTTATTGGTGTCGGGCTGTAGCTCATTGTCTTATTTGCACCACAGTTGGCAAGGGCAGCGCGACTTGTTGTCCCGCGCCGAACCGCTTGAGCAGGTATTGCAGGACCCGAGCACCGATCCGCAATTGGCCGAACGGTTGCGTCACGCGCAACAGATTAGAGCCTACGCCAGTGCGCATCTGCAGTTGCCAGACAACGCTAGCTACACCCGCTATGCCGAGTTACCTCGCCCCTATGCGCTATGGAATTTGTTCGTCGCGGCGCCTTTATCCATGGACGCTGTTGCGCACTGTTATCCGCTCTTCGGCTGCATCGCCTACAAGGGCTACTTCGATCAAGCCACTGCCGAAGCCGCAGCAACGCATTGGCGTGAGCAGGGCATGGAGGTTTATGTCGCCGGTATTCCAGCCTATTCGACCCTTGGTTGGTACGACGATCCGCTGCTCAGCTCCATGCTGCATTGGGATGACGACTACCTCGCCGAATTGCTCTTTCACGAGTTGGCGCATCAACAGTTTTATGTGAAGGACGACACTGCATTCAACGAGTCCTTTGCCAGCTTTGTAGGTCAGCAAGGCCTGCGCGAATGGCGCGCGCAACAGGGCTTGGATGCACTTGAAGGTGACCCGCGTGAGCTTGAGCGTGAGTTCATACAATTGCTGCTGCAGGCCCGCGAGCAACTGGTGGCGCTGTATGCCAGCGAATCCAGCGATGCCGATAAATTAACCGCCAAAGCGGCGGCTTTCAGCACGCTCAGGGCAGACTACCAGCGCTGGCGAGACGCGCACTGGCAGGGCACCGGGCCTTACGATCATTGGTTTGCCGGCGAGCTGAACAACGCCCGTTTGCTGCCGTTTGGGCTTTACGATCATTGGATTCCAGCGTTCGGCTTGCTTTACGCCCGTAGCAGCAGTTGGCCTGACTTCTACCAGCGCGTTGAAACCCTGGGCGAGCTGCCGGATGCAGAGCGCGCGGCGGCGCTGGAACAACTGCTAGAGGCCGCAGGAAAGCAGGTTTCAGCGCCTAAAGCGGATTGATAATAATTGCTATTTCGGGTAAATTGCGGCCATTGATTTCTCCCCTTTTTGCCCCGGAGCCTGCATGTTTCAACTGGAGTCCGTGACCTTTGCTGTTCCCGAACGGACGCTGTTGCAGCCGCTGAATTTAACCCTGCCACCCGGCGAGATGATTGGCCTGATTGGCCACAACGGTTCAGGCAAATCTACCTTGATCAAGCTGCTCGCCCGTCAGCAGACCGCCACCGCAGGCAGCATCCTGCTTGATGAGCGGCCGCTGCACGCCTGGGGCGAGCGCGAATTTGCCCGTCAAGTCGCCTATCTACCGCAGCAGTTGCCCGCCGCCGAAAGCCTGACCGTGCGTGAGTTGGTCGCTTTTGGCCGCTACCCTTGGCATGGCCTGCTGGGCCGCTTCAGTGTGGATGATGAGCAGGAAGTCGCGCGGGCCATGGAACTGACTGACGTTACCCGCTTCGCCGATAATCTGGTCGATACCCTCTCCGGCGGCGAACGCCAGCGTGTATGGCTGGCCATGCTGCTGGCCCAGCACACGCGCTACCTGCTGTTGGATGAACCGACCTCCGCGCTGGATATCGCCCATCAGGTCGAGGTGCTGGCGCTGGTGCACCGGCTCAGCCGCGAGCTGGATCTAGGTGTGATCGTGGTACTGCACGACATCAACATGGCGGCGCGTTATTGCGATCATTTGGTAGCCCTGCATTCGGGCCAGCTGCTGATGCAGGGCAGCCCGTCAGAGTTGATGAACGATGCGTGTTTGGAGGCTATCTACGGCTTGCCGATGACCGTCATCCCGCATCCCGACCAGCAGTCCAGCATCGCGGTTGCTCGCGCGTGAGGCGACACTGGTTACGCATCTTTGCGGGCTTGCTGTTGTGGTTGCCGCTGACCCTGCACGCCGCTAGCGAAGCGCCCTACTCACGTATCGTCACGCTTGATTGGGGCTTGGCGGAAACTCTGATCGGCATTGGCGTAACGCCACTGGCCGTCGCGGATCTGACCAATTATCGACGCTGGGTCGGCGAACCGCAGATGCCGCCACAGGTGCACAACCTGGGCTTGCGCAGCGAGCCTAATCTGGAGCTGCTCACGCAACTCAAGCCAGACCTGATTTTGATTACGCCGCAGTTTGAGGCGGCCCGGCCGCTGTTGGAGCGTATCGCACCGGTCAAAAGTCTGGCCATTTACCGGCCGGACAGCGATCCGTTGCAAACCGCCGAAGAAATTACCCGCGAACTGGCAGAGCTGACCGGGCACCAGCCGCAAGCGCAGCAATTGGTCGATGATTTTGAGCGCCAGCTTGCACGGTTGCGCGGCAAGCTGGCGGGTCAATCGCTGCCGCCTTTCTATCTCGTCAGTTTTATCGATGAACGCCACGTGCGGGTGTATGGCGAGCACAACCTGTTCAGTGCCGTGCTCGCGCGGCTGGGCCATGAGAATGCCTGGCAGGCCGGGGATAACTATTGGGGTTATGCCCAGGCTGGTGTTGAGCAGCTGGCGGATAATCCAGACGCTGCGCTGATCTACTTCGCGCCGCTGCCGTTGAATACGGAGCAGCAACTCGCGGGCAGCAAGCTGTGGCAGCAGATGCCCTTTGTGCAGCAAGGGCGTGTCTATGCGTTTCCCCCAACCTGGCAATTAGGCGGTTTGTTGGCCGCGCAACGGTTCATGGGGTTGTTCGAGGGGGCATTGAGCGATGAATAGCGCCGCATTGCAGCCACCTTCTCGCCTCTGGCTCGCGGCGCTCTTGTTGCTGTGTATCGGCGCCGCGCTGTTCAGCCTGCATCAGCAGATGCCTTTGGCCCAATGGGGCGCGCTGATCTGGCAGCCGGATCTGAACAATCTGGATCAGCTCTTGGTGTACTACAGCTGGTTGCCGCGTCTGTGCATGGCTGTGCTGTGTGGCGGTGCACTGGGGTTGGCTGGGGTATTGATGCAGCAGGTGTTGCGTAACCCGCTGGCCTCGCCTACGACGCTTGGCGTAGCGAACGGCGCGCAACTGGCATTGGCGCTGGCGACCCTGTATGCACCGACGTTGCTGGTGGCCCGCGAGTGGCTTGCGTTACTCGGCGGCGGGCTAGCCACCCTGCTGGTGTTTGCCTTGGCGCGGCGTCGTGGCTTGTCACCGCTTACGCTGATTCTGGCGGGTTTGGTGGTCAGTCTGCTGCTGGGCGCCGTCAACGTCATGCTGATGTTGCTGCAACCGCAAGGGCTGGCCGCCCTGTTCATCTGGAGCGCCGGCTCGCTCAGCCAGAATAACTGGGATGGCGTGCTCTTTTTACTGCCCCGGCTGGCCGCTGCCTTGCTGCTGATCGGTTGGCTGGTGCGGCCGCTGCGGTTGCTGGAACTGGACGACAGCGGTGCGCGCAGTCTGGGTGTGTCCTTGGCCAAGTTGCGATTGCTGGGCTTGGCCGTGGCGGTATTCATGACCGCCTGTGTGGTCAGCAGCGTTGGCGTGATCGGCTTTATTGGTCTGGCAGCACCGGCGATTGCGCGCTTGTTGGGCGCGCGTACCCTGCAACAACGCTTGCTGTGGGCACCCTTGCTCGGCGCCGCCCTGTTGTTGCTGACCGATTTCGGAGTGCAATATTTTGCCGGTAACAGCAGCGTTTTACTGCCTACCGGCGGAGTGACGGCGCTGCTCGGTGCCCCTCTTCTGCTCTGGTTGATCCCGCGCTTGCGCTTGCCGGCGGGGCGCCCCCAGTTGCAGCCCGCGACGCAGCTACCAAGGTTGCAGCGCGAGCAACCGCTGTTGCTGCTTATGGCGTTGCTGCTGCTTGGCGCGGCGGTGCTGGCGCTCTTGTTTGGGTTGGGGCCGCAGGGCTGGAGTTGGGTACTTGATCCCCAGGTTTTGCAATGGCGCATCTCACGCATCCTCGGCGCCGCTGGCGCAGGCCTGATGCTGGGTTTGGCGGGTAGCCTGCTACAAAGGCTGACCGGCAACCCCATGGCCAGCCCAGAGCTAATGGGCATCAGTGCCGGCGCAGCCATGGGCTTGATGCTGCTGTTGTTTATCTGGATAGGTGCACCGCTCTGGGCGCGCCTGGGTATGGGCTTTCTTGGCGCGCTCATAACCCTGCTGATCATCATCAGTTTTGCACGCCGCCACGCCTATTCACCCGATCGGTTGTTGCTGGTCGGCATCGCCATCGCCGCTTTGTTCGATGCGGTGAAAATGCTGGTGTTGTCACTCAATGATCCGCGCGGCCAGAGCGTACTTAGTTGGCTATCGGGCTCGACCTACTTTGTTGAGCTGCCGACGGCCTTGATGGCGATAGCCTGCGGGGTAGCACTCTTGCTGCTTTGTCTGCCACTGGCGCGCTGGCTAACCCTCTTGCCGCTGGGTGAAAGCACCCCGCGTAGCCTGGGCGTTCCCATGCGCGCGGCGCGGTTGAGCATCATGCTAGCGGCAGCAATGCTCACCGCCGCAGCGACCTTGCTGGTCGGTCCGCTAAGCTTCGTCGGCCTAATGGCACCGCACATGGCGCGCATGCTCGGCTTTCACCAAGCCCGCGGGCAACTGCTCGCCTCAGCGCTGATCGGCGCTTTGCTCATGGTGGTAGCGGACTGGTTGGGTCGTAATATCCTGTTCCCGGATCAGTTGCCAGCTGGGTTGCTCGCGGCGCTGGTGGGTGGGGTTTATCTGATATGGGGGTTGGGGCGCAGGCGCTGAGTGTTGTGGGTGAAAGCTGCTGCCACGAAAGGCTGTCCCACACGCACAACCAAGATTTGCTTTTGCCTTACATACGACTAAACAACTGCACGGCCCCTTGGCTCGCCTAGTGGCGAAAACGGAAATGAGCTAACCACAGAGTTAGCGTGGCAGCTCGCCGTTGGTGGTTGATCGATGCTCCAGCATGAAAACGCACTACGGCGTGGATCGCGCTGATCTGCTTTTCGCCCTGATGGCGAGTCAGGGGAAATGCTTGGCCATTTCCCCCGACACCCCCTAGGCCACCCCAACTGCGCGGCCTTTCGGGTTCGCTGCGTTGCTCGGTCTGTCAGGGCCCTGCGGAACTCGCTTCGCTCAGGCTAGGCGCCCCCAACATTCCTCGGGCTTCTATAACCCCTGACAAAACGCTGCCATCTCCCCCGCCAACTGCCGCAGAGCTGGATTCAACCGCCGCCGGTTGATCACCAACAACATCAACGGCGATGGCTCGCCGGTCACCTTGGGCAGTAGCCGTACTAACTCGCCGCTAGCCAGATGCTGCGCAATATCCAGATAGGATTTATAGGCGATGCCCTGCCCGCGCAAGGCCCAGCGGCGCACGGTATCGCCGTCGTCGCTGCTGCGATCTCCGCTCACGCGCAGGCTGATGGGTTCTGGCGCTTCAAATCGCCAGCGGTCGTGCAGGCTCTCACCCAGGCGAAAACACAGGCAGTTGTGCTGACTCAATTCCTGAACGGACTGTGGCTCGCCGTTGCGGCTAAGGTACTCGGGCGAAGCGCAGAGCACGCGGCGGTTGTTAGGTGCCAAGGGAAGGGCAACGAAGCTGGAGTCCTCGGGTATGCCGTAGCGTACGGCCAGGTCGATGGGTTGTTGATATAGGTCGGCGACGCGGTCGCTCACCTGCAGCTCCACGCGAATACCGGGCTGGCGGGCCAGGTAGTCTTCCAGCCAGTCGAGCAGATGGCTGCGCGCCAGGTTCGAGGGCAGCGTCAGACGCAGCGTGCCGGTCAGGGTATTGGCGTCGGCTTCCAGCGCCTGCTCGGCATCGCGCAATGCCTGAAAGGCGGCGCGTGCGTGCGGCAAGTAGCGCTCCCCGGCCTCGCTCAGCCGCAAGCTTCGCGTGGTGCGCTCAAATAAACGCACCCCCAGCTGCTCCTCCAAGCGCTTGATACTGGCGCTAGCGACAGCGGGAGCTAGATTCAACTGACGGGCAGCGGCCGAGAAGCTGCCACACTCCAGGGTGTGCAGGAAAACACCCAGATCGTCGATACGTTGTATTTTCATGATTTCCAATAAAGTGATTCGCTATTAGGAATGTTTTTCTTTATGAGCAATCAAGTCAAGCTGTCTGCATGAGTTGTTACCCCATCTAAATCACAGGAGCACACACATGAAAGCAGTTGCCTATACCCAAGCTGGCGCCCTTGACCGCGCCGACGCATTAATCGATATCGCGTTGGATAAGCCCACTCCAGGCCCGCAGGATCTGCTGGTCAAGGTCGCGGCTATTTCGGTCAACCCGGTGGATGCCAAGATCCGTAGCAAGCGCCCGGCCACGGTCGATGAGCCGCAGGTGATTGGTTGGGATGCGGTCGGTGAGGTGGCTGCGGTGGGCGCCAAGGTGCAGAATTTCGCGGTCGGTGATCGGGTGTTCTACGCCGGTGCCCTCGACCGTCCCGGCAGCAACGCCGAGTATCAACTGGTGGATGCGCGCATCGTCGGCCACGCCCCGGAATCACTAAGCAACGCCGAAGCGGCTGCACTGCCGTTGACTGCTATTACCGCCTGGGAACTGCTGTTTGACCGTCTCGGCGTGGCCGAGGGTGGCGGTGCCGGGCAAACCTTGCTGGTGATCGGTGCCGCTGGTGGCGTCGGTTCGATCCTGGTTCAGCTGGCACGCAATCTCACTGAGCTGACCGTAGTAGGTACAGCAGCTCGCGAAGAAAGCGCCGAGTGGGCCAAGGAGCTGGGCGCGCATCATGTGATTGATCACAGCAAGCCAATACTGGCGCAACTGCAGGCGCTGGGCATTGACAGTGTCGAGCTGATTGCCTCGCTGACGCACACCAAAGACCACTACGCGCAGTACATCGAGTGCATCGCGCCACAGGGCAAGCTGGCAGTCATCGATGACTTCGACAATATCGATATCACGCAGCTGAAAAGCAAGTGTGCCTCCTTCCATTGGGAGTTCATGTTTGCCCGCAGCCTGTATCAGACCGCCGATATGGCCGAGCAGGGTGTGCTGCTCAATCGGGTTGCCGAGTTGCTCGACGCCAGTGCGTTGCGTACCACCTTGGGTGAGCATTATGGGGTGATTAATGCGGCTAATTTGATGCGGGCGCATGCTTTGCTGGAGAGTGGTAAGGCGCGGGGCAAGTTGGTGCTTGAGGGCTTCTAACTCGGACCTGATCGTTCCCATGCTCCAGCGTGGGAATGCGTCGTTAGGCGCTCCGCGTCGATATTCTGCTTACGCTCACTCGCGCAGTAGGCTGATCTGATCCGCTTTTCGCCCTGATGGCGAGTCGGGGAAATGCTTGGCCATTTCCCCCGACACCCCCTAGGCCACCCCAACTGCGCGGCCCTTCGGGTTCGCTGCGTTGCTCGGTCTGCCGGGGATGCGCGCAAACTCGGCGCTTCGCACCTCAGACACCGCGCACATCTTTTTCCCGACAGCCCTGCGCTACTCGCCCGCGCAGACGGGGACCTGGGATCCGTGCAGTGGTCGCGTCTTGCGTCTGACCTACTCACTCGCCACCAGATCGTTCCCACGCTCTGCGTGGGAATGCATCCCCGGACGCTCCGCGTCCATACACGCTGCGGCTATCAGCTTGCGCGAGCTGTGCCCGACTGCTAGCCTTCTTCTCGCTTTACCCCATTTCCTGCATGAGTTGCATGATGAACCATTCCTTGAGCATCGTTGTTGCTGTTGTCTGCGCCCCTCCCGGCGTCGGACACGCGTGCTCGCAAGCAGTGGTTCTGTCACCGCCAGCCGCCCCTCTTCGGGTAGCCGGTGTCGTTGCTGCAGCGCCGCCTCGCGCGCTCTGAAACACCAAAACATCCTTTTTTTGTTCTTCGGCGGATAGCGCTTTTTAGCGCGTATTGACGCTGCAGATCTGTGTTTTGACAGGTGATTGTCATGCAATTCAAACAACTGAACTGGGCCGCCATCGGCCCGACCGTGCTCTTTGTGCTGCTCTGGAGTGCGGGTGCGATCTTCTCTAAATGGGGGCTGGAACACGCCTCTGCCTTTGCTTTTCTGCTGCTGCGCTTTGCCCTCGCCTGCGTGGCCTTAGGCTTGCTGGCCGTTTACCGCCGCCGCTGGTTACCGCAGCCGGGCAGCTTCCGCCAGGTAGCGCTAGTGGGGCTGCTGATGACCGGCGGTTACACCATCTTCTACTTGCTCTCGCTCGACGCCGGGCTAACCCCTGGTGTGCTGGCAACCGTGCTTGGGGTGCAACCCATCCTGACGTTGATGCTGCTGGAGCGGCGCGCGAGCGTGTTGCGTGTGGCTGGGCTGTTGCTGGCGTTGGGCGGTCTGACGCTGGTGGTGCTCGATAGTCTGCTGGCGGCACGCTTCTCTATGCTGGGCATTGGTCTGTCGTTGGCGGCGCTCTTGTGTATCACGGTGGGGTCGATCTTCCAGAAGGGTATTCAGCAGTCGCCCATGGATGTGCTGCCGTTGCAGTACGCCGTGGGTTTGTTGATGTGCGCGCTAGTGGCGCCCTTTCAGCCGTTCGAGGTGGAGTGGTCTGTTGGCTTTGTTGTGCCGCTGTTTTACATGGGCGTGTTGATTTCGGTGGGTGCGACCTTGCTGCTGTATCGGCTGATTCGGATGGGCAATTTGGTTAACGTGACCAGTTTGTTTTATTTGATGCCGGGTACTACGGCGTTGTTGGATTATCTGTTTTTGGGTAATCGGATGGCGGTTGGGAGTTTGGTGGGGATGGGGTTGATTGTGGTGGGGTTGGTTTTGGTTTTTCGGCAGAGGGTGTGATGTTGTGCGCCTGACAGTACTGATCGCTCCCACGCTCTGCGTGGGAGCGTAGCCCCGGACGCTCTGCGTCCATACCCACGCTCTGCAACGTCAGAACCTGATCGTTCCCATGCTCCTGCGTGGGGACGTACGCCGCAGTAGGTTGATTTGATCAGCCTTTCGCCTTGATGGCGAGTCGGGGGAAATGCTTGGCCATTTCCCCCAACACCCCCTAGGCCACCCCAACTGCGCGGCCCTTCGGGTTCGCTGCGTTGCTCGGTCTGGCGGGGGCACTCGCAAACTCGCTTCGCTCAGACAACGCGAGCACCTTTATCCCGCCAGCCCTGCGCTACTCGCCCGTGCAGACGGGGGAGTGGGATCCGTGTAGTGGTTATCTTCTTGATGTCATGCCGCCAACACATTCGGATTCACCCTAAAAATCAGGCTTGGCAAAAGTGTTGGTTGATAGCAATATCGACTCACTGCATTTCGCAGACCTTACCTTGATGGCATGGATGCTCTACACCCGTTTTGCTTCTACTTTTTTTTCCGACCCGGTTGCCTGGGCGTAATAGCGCGCGGATGTCTGACGCATGGCGAATTCATACATTGGGTAACAGGGTTGATTAATGTTCTTAACGTAAGCCTGAGTGTTTAATGGTGACAAATGAAAATAATAATAACGGCTGTCTGTTTTGCAGTTCTTCTATCTGGGTGTATGACGCGCTCGTTGTTTGAGAATCGCGAATACAAGGAGAATATCTCCTCGATCCTAGTAACCGCAGATGGCAGTAAGCTGGTGTTTGTCAGCGATGACTATCACTATATTTTCCAAGCTCCCAAATTACTTACCGACACCTTCGGTGCGCCTTTCTACCGATCAGTGCAGGCGAATTTCGATCAGTTCTACGTATCCCGCTCCGATACTGTGACAGGAAGCTTTGATCTCATTGTTCCTGTCTCTGCGCCTGATGGTGATAGACAGGCAGCATCTGCGGCCGGATTCGCATGCAAACGCATTGGTGAACGAGAGCTCTGCCGAGCTACAGTTGAGATGCAGGGTAAGCGGTACGCGGCCAGTGCAACTCTTCCTGTCGGCAGAAACCATTTGCTGAATAAAAGCTATCTTGTGTACGTATCAGCGGATGAAGGTGCTGGCGCCAAAGCCCTGCTCACGCCGCTTACCGTTGCGGCTGATGGAGCGATTCTGATTGGAGGACTCGGGCTGACTGTGGTCAGCGTCACGGGGTTGAGTGTGGTGTGTGCGAGCGAACCAAATGGATGCAAATAGCCAATTGCTCAATCGGGACTGTCAGATTTTTGTGTTCGGGCCGGTTAGGCCATAACGGATGGGGGAGTCAGATGAAAATTAATTGCGCAGAAAGTTTATCTGAACCCGGTTTTCGTATAAATGCCGTCGGATGAAAGTGGCGACTCAATCTAGCGAGTATTTTGATGTAGTGCTGCGCACGTCTTCAGACGTGCTTAGTATGTAACCCAATCAACTTTAATGAGAAATCAAAAAATGAAAATAATCATAATTATAGTTGCTTTCTTCTGTGCGCAAGCTTACTCACAGGAGAATGCATCACCTGATAATGTAATGTCCTCCTATGCTCGTGCGGTTAATGCTTGGGATGTGGACAGCATGAGCGACCTCATGCATCCCGACGAGCTTAAACGCCTGCGTGAAGCCTTTAATAACGCATTTTCCGGCGACAAAAGTGAATCCGCTCGTGCAGCGTTATTACCTTTGCTTTCCGCTAAAACATATAGCGAATTTCAGAATTTAAGTGATAGAGAAGTATACAGGCGAATGGTTGAGTACATTGAAAAGTTATCTCCAGAACTATTAACCGTGATGGCAAGCGCTAAATATGAGATCACAGGCCAACAGCAAAGCAACGACGAAGTGATAGTGCTGTATAGGCTAACAATGAATGTTGAGGGTCAATCTATTTCACAAGACGCTGTTCAGCGAGTTAAGCAGCATGAAGGTAGTTGGTATTTGATGCTACCACCAGAGAGTGAAGCTACTATTGCGGGCATTGACGCTCAATTCTAATTTGCGAAATTGGGGTCCGATGAACATTAGTCGCGCAAAAATTTTCATCTAACCTTTATTTTCCATCAGTTTTACTCACTGCAGATCCCGCTTCCCGCTTGACGCGCCAGCGTTACCAGCTTACCTTTACGTTAACGTAAAGCAGTCATCTAAGACGACCCATGACCCAGACCTACAGCATTTCCGACCTCGCCCGTGAGCTGGATATCACCACGCGGGCGATTCGTTTTTATGAGGAGCAGGACATGCTCTGCCCTGAGCGGCGGGGGTTGGAGCGGGTTTATTGCGCTAAGGACAAGGTGACGCTGAAGCTGATTTTGCGTGGTAAGCGCATTGGCTTTTCGTTGGCTGAGTGCAAGGAGTTGATCGAACTGTACGATCCCAGTCACGGCAATCAGAAGCAGCTGGAAACCTTTATGCAGAAGATCGCTGAGCGGCGTACGCAGTTGGCGCAGCAGTTGCTAGATATTGAACAGATGCAAATTGAATTGGATACCGCCGAGGAGCGGTGTCGTACGGCGTTGGCGCAGACGCGGTAAGCCAACTTTCTTGATCCTAAGCGCACCAACAAAAATAAAACAGCAGGTGGAATCATGCATTATCCGTCGCTCAACTTCGGTCTTGGCGAGACCATCGAGATGCTCCGTGATCAGACGCGCAATCTGGTCAATGCTGAACTGGCGCCGCGTGCGGCTGAGATCGACCGGGACAATCAGTTTCCGGCGGAGTTGTGGCGGCGCTTTGGTGATCTGGGTTTGCTCGGTATTACCGTGGCTGAAGAGTACGGCGGTTCGGGTTTGGGCTATCTGGCGCATGTGATCGCCATGGAAGAAATCAGCCGGGGCTCGGCTTCGGTGGGGCTGTCTTATGGCGCGCATTCCAATCTTTGCGTTAATCAGATTCATCGCAACGGTAACGTTGAGCAGAAGGTGAAGTACTTGCCCAAACTGGTCAGCGGCGAGCACGTGGGCGCGTTGGCGATGAGTGAGCCGAATGCCGGCTCCGATGTGGTTAGCATGAAGCTGCGCGCGGATAAGCGCGGCGACCATTACGTGCTGAACGGCAACAAGATGTGGATCACCAACGGGCCGGACGCCAACGTTTATGTGATTTACGCCAAGACCGAGCCGGAAAAAGGCGCGCACGGCATGACGGCCTTTATCGTCGAGCGCGATTCTCCCGGTTTCTCGCGTAGCCCCAAACTCGACAAGCTGGGCATGCGCGGTTCGAACACCTGCGAGCTGGTGTTCGATAACGTCGAAGTACCGGCGGAGAATATTCTTGGTGCGCTGAATGGCGGCGTTAAGGTGCTGATGAGCGGGCTGGATTACGAGCGCGTGGTGCTCTCCGGCGGTCCCACGGGGATTATGCAGAGCTGCATGGACGTGGTGGTGCCCTATATTCACGACCGCCAGCAGTTCGGCCAGAGCATCGGCGAGTTCCAGCTGATCCAGGGCAAGGTGGCTGATATGTATACGCAGCTGAACGCCAGCCGCGCTTATCTGTACGCGGTAGCCCAGGCCTGTGATCGCAGCGAAACCACCCGCAAGGACGCCGCCGGGGTCATCCTCTACACCGCTGAAGCAGCAACGCGCATGGCGCTGGATGCCATCCAGATTCTCGGTGGTAACGGCTACATCAACGACTACTCCACCGGTCGACTGCTGCGCGATGCCAAGCTCTACGAGATCGGCGCGGGCACCAGTGAGATTCGGCGCATGCTGATTGGGCGGGAGCTGTTTAATGAAACACGCTAGCCGTCTCATGGGAGTGTTTGCATGAGCGTATTAACCACTCAACTCAATGTTCACTCGCCGGAGTTTGTCGCCAACATAGATGCCATGCGCACGTTGGTTACTGACTTGCGTGAGTTGCTCGCCCGTATCGCCGAGGGCGGTGGAGAGGCGGCGCAGGCGCGGCATTTGGCGCGGGGCAAGTTGCTGCCACGCCAGCGGGTTGATGCGTTGCTGGATGCGGGCTCGCCCTTCTTGGAGGTCGGCCAGCTGACGGCCCATGAGGTTTACGGTGAAGCGGTGCCAGCGGCGGGTGTGATTGCCGGCATCGGGCGAGTCGAGGGTGTGGAGTGCATGATTGTCGCCAATGATGCGACCGTGAAAGGTGGCTCTTACTATCCACTTAGTGTGAAGAAGCACCTGCGCGCGCAAACCATCGCGCAGCAGAATCGCTTGCCCTGTATTTATCTGGTGGATTCCGGCGGCGCCAATCTGCCGCGTCAGGACGAGGTGTTCCCGGATCGCGAGCACTTTGGCCGCATCTTCTTCAATCAGGCCAACATGAGCGCGCAGGGCATCCCGCAGATTGCGGTGGTGATGGGCTCTTGCACCGCCGGTGGCGCTTATGTGCCGGCGATGGCCGATGAAGCCATTATGGTGCGCGACCAAGCCACAATTTTTCTGGCTGGCCCGCCTCTGGTGAAGGCCGCAACCGGTGAGGTGGTTAGTGCTGAGGATTTGGGCGGTGCTGATGTGCATTGCCGTACCTCGGGCGTGGCTGATCATTACGCCGAGAACGACGAGCATGCGCTGGCGTTAGCGCGCCGCTGTATCGCTAATCTGAATTGGCGCAAGCAAGGTGAGCTGAACCTGCGCGAACCGATTGCGCCGCGTTATCTGGCAGACGAGCTGTACGGCATTATCCCCGCCGATGCCAAGCAGCCGTTTGATGTGCGTGAAGTGATCGCCCGGCTGGTGGATGACAGCGCTTTTGATGAGTTCAAGGCGTTGTATGGCACCACCCTGGTATGCGGCTTTGCGCACTTGCACGGCTACCCGGTGGCGATTCTCGCCAATAACGGCATCCTGTTTGCCGAATCGGCGCAGAAGGGCGCGCATTTTATCGAGTTGGCTTGCCAGCGCGGTATCCCGCTGCTGTTTATACAAAACATCACCGGCTTTATGGTCGGGCAAAAATACGAGGCCGGTGGCATCGCCAAGCACGGCGCGAAACTGGTCACTGCTGTTGCGTGCGCCCAGGTGCCCAAGTTCACGGTGATCATTGGCGGTAGCTTTGGTGCGGGTAACTACGGCATGTGTGGCCGCGCTTACGATCCGCGTTTTTTGTGGATGTGGCCGAATGCCCGTATCTCGGTGATGGGCGGCGAGCAGGCAGCGGGTGTGCTGGTGCAGGTTAAGCAGGAGCAAGCCGAACGCAACGGCGAGACCTTCAGTGCCGAGCAAGCCAGCGCTTTGCGCCAACCCATCCTCGATCAGTACGAGCAACAGGGCCATCCCTATTACTCCAGCGCGCGCCTTTGGGACGACGGGGTAATCGATCCCGCGCAGACGCGGGACATTCTTGGTCTGGCGATTTCCGCGGCCTTGAATGCGCCGATTGCGCAGACGCGGTTCGGGGTATTTAGGATGTAACGGCGCGCGTAGCCGCGCCAAACGGGCGCGGATCGTTAGAAGCTCAGAGTCGCCCGTGCATAACAAACCAATGGCGTGCCGTTAAACATGCCAATCTCCGGCCTGCGACGTCCAGCTTAGTATCGCCACCCTTCATCGAGACAAAGATCATGACCGATTACCAGACCATAGAACTTGAGTTCAGCGACACCGGCATTGCCACCCTTTGGCTCAACCGGCCAGACAAGAACAACGCGTTTAATGCCGAGATGATCAACGAGCTGTTGCAAGCCATTGATGCGGTCGAAGCTGAGCCGGGTGTGCGTTTTATGATGCTGCGCGGCCGGGGTAAGCACTTTTCCGCAGGGGCGGATCTCGGCTGGATGCGCGACTGTGCAGCGCTGGATTACAACGCTAACCTGAACGATGCCCGCGAGTTAGCGCAGGTGATGGCTAGCCTGGCGCAGCTCAAGCTGCCCACCTTGGCCGTGGTGCATGGCGCGGCTTTTGGCGGCGCGCTGGGCTTGATCAGCTGCTGCGATATGGCAATAGGTTCAGTGGAGGCCACGTTCTGCCTGTCCGAAGTGCGCATTGGTTTGGTGCCAGCGGTGATCAGCCCCTACGTTGTGCAAGCCATGGGCTCGCGTGCGGTGCGTCGTTTCGCTCTGACGGCGGAGCGTTTTCATGGCGAGCGCGCGCGCGAGTTGGGGCTGCTGGCCGAATGTTATCCGGCGGCTGAGTTGGAAGATGAGTTAGTGCAATGGATCGACCGTTTGCTGCAAAACGGCCCGCAGGCCATGCGTGCGACCAAGGTGCTTCTGCAAGAAGTAAAAAATGGCGACATGTCGCCCCCGCTGCGCCGCTATACCGAATCGGCGATTGCGCGTATTCGAGTTACCCCTGAGGGGCAGGAAGGGCTAAGCGCCTTTCTGGAAAAGCGTGATCCGGCTTGGCTGCCGAAGAGCCGTTGAGTTACCGATAACAATAATGATGGATACCCAGATGATCGATTCCCTGCTGATTGCCAACCGTGGCGAAATTGCCTGCCGCATCATGCGTACCGCCCGTGAGTTGGGTATCGCCACAGTGGCGGTACACAGCGAGATCGACCGTCACGCTCGGCACGTACGCGAGGCAGATCGGGCCGTTAATCTGGGCGGTGCCAAGCCGGGTGACAGCTACCTGCGCATCGGTCGGCTGATTCAGGCTGCCCACGACAGCGGCGCGCAGGCGATTCATCCTGGCTACGGCTTTCTTTCCGAGAACGCTGATTTTGCCCGCGCCTGCGAGGCCGCCGGCCTGATCTTTGTCGGCCCGCCCGCCGCCGCGATTGACGCCATGGGCAGCAAATCGGCGGCCAAGGCCTTGATGCAAGAGGCCGGCGTGCCGCTGGTGCCGGGTTACCACGGCGCCGATCAGCAGCTAGAGACGTTTCGCGTGGAAGCCGAGCGCATTGGCTACCCGGTGCTGCTCAAAGCCAGCGCTGGCGGCGGTGGCAAAGGCATGAAAGTGGTTGAGAGCGAAGCGCAGCTGGCTGATGCTTTGGCCTCGGCGCAGCGTGAAGCGCAAGCGGCCTTTGGCGACGCGCGCATGTTGGTTGAAAAGTACGTACTCAAGCCACGCCACGTGGAAATTCAGGTCTTCGCCGACAGTCACGGCAATGCGGTGTATTTGCACGAACGCGATTGCTCGATTCAGCGCCGTCACCAGAAGGTCGTGGAAGAGGCACCCGCACCGGGATTGTCGGCTGAACTGCGCCGAGCCATGGGTGAGACAGCGGTCAAGGCTGCGCAAGCGATAGGTTACGTCGGCGCCGGGACCGTAGAATTTTTGCTCGATGCGCGGGGCGAATTCTTCTTTATGGAGATGAATACCCGGTTGCAGGTTGAGCACCCCGTCACTGAGGCGATCACCGGGCAGGATCTGGTCGCCTGGCAGCTGCGCGTGGCGCAAGGTGCGGCTTTGCCGCTGGCCCAACAGGATATTCCACTAAACGGCCATGCCATTGAGGTGCGGCTGTACGCAGAAGATCCCGAGCAGGACTTTCTGCCCGCCAGCGGCCATCTGGCGTTGTATCGTGAACCTGCAGCAGGTGCCGGTCGGCGGGTCGACAGCGGCGTGAGTGAGGGCGATGAAGTGTCGCCCTTTTACGACCCCATGCTGGCCAAGCTGATTGCCTGGGGCGAAGACCGCGAGACCGCGCGTCGCCGCTTGCTCGCCATGCTGGATGAGCAATTGATTGGCGGCCTGCGCAGCAACCTGGCGTTTCTGAAACGCGTATTGGCGCACCCGGCATTTGCCGCCGCCGAGCTGGATACCGGTTTTATCGAACGTTACGCTGATGCCTTGCTGCCACCACCCGTTGCACTGTCAGACGCCTTTTGGGCGCTGGCCGCGCGTGCCTGGTTGCTGACTGACCCTGCTGCCGCGCGCAGCGACGATCCGCACTCGCCCTGGGCGGCCAACAACGCGTTGCGCCTCGGCATGCCGAGCGCGCAGACAGTGCACCTGCGCTGTGAACAAGAGACCCGGCGAGCGCTGCCGGTTGAAGGCGCGGTGCTGCAAGCTGAACAGATACTGTGGCAAGGTCGGCGCTATGCCTTGCAGCGGCGTGGAGAACGGCTGTTTCTCGGTTGGGACGGGCAGTTGCGCGAGATAAGCCGCGTGGATCCCATTAGCGCCGCTCAAGCTGCGCACGGGCCTCAGGGTGGCCTGACTGCACCGATGAACGGCAGTATCGTGCGCGTTGCCGTGAAGGTGGGTGACGAGGTGGCGGCGGGAGCCTTGCTGGTAGTGCTCGAGGCGATGAAAATGGAGCACAGTATTCGTGCGCCGCAGGCGGGTAAAGTGCTGGCGCTGGGTTGCGCCGAAGGTGATCTGGTCGACGAGGGCCGGGTGCTGATCGAATTGCAGGAGACAAGCGAATGACAATGCCGCAGCAGGTACGCCTGGTCGAAGTGGGCCCACGGGATGGCTTACAGAACGAGAAACAGCCCATCAGCGTGGCCGACAAGGTACGGCTGGTCGATGATCTGAGCGCGGCGGGCCTGAGCTACATCGAAGTAGGCAGCTTCGTCTCGCCCAAATGGGTGCCGCAGATGGCGGGGTCGGCCGAGGTCTTTGCCGGTATCCAGCAGCGCTCTGGCGTGACCTACGCGGCGCTGGCGCCCAACCTGAAAGGCTTTGAAGCGGCGTTGGCTGCTGGCGTGCAGGAAGTCGCCGTATTTGCTGCTGCTTCCGAGGCTTTCTCGCAAAAAAACATCAACTGCTCGATTGCCGAGAGCCTGCAACGCTTTGAGCCGTTGATGGCGGCAGCGCAGGAGCATGGCGTTAAGGTGCGCGGTTATATTTCTTGTGTGCTGGGGTGCCCCTACGACGGTGACGTATCACCGGAGCAAGTGGCGGCGATTGCCCGCGAGCTACTCGACAGTGGCTGCTATGAAGTTTCGCTCGGTGACACCATCGGCGTCGGCACCGCCGGCGAAACCCGCCGTTTATTCGACGTGGTAGGACGTGATATACCGCGCAGCCAATTGGCCGGGCATTTTCACGATACCTACGGCCAGGCGCTGGCCAATATTCACGCCAGCCTGCTTGAGGGCATCAGCGTGTTCGACAGCTCAGTGGCCGGGCTGGGTGGCTGCCCTTATGCGAAGGGCGCGACCGGCAACGTAGCCACCGAAGATGTGCTCTACCTGCTCAATGGGCTGGGTATCGATACGGGCATCGACATGGCTGCGTTGGTGCAGTCTGGGCAGCATATCTGCAACGTGCTGGGTAAAAGCAATGGCTCGCGGGTCGCACGGGCTTTGTTGACCAAGGCTGCACAATGAACCAGCCTCTCTGGACGCCTTCAGCCGCACGGATCGCTGCCACGCGGATGGATGCCTTTCGCCGGTTGGTCAACACCCAGCATAGTCTGCAGCTGGCGGATTACGCTCAGCTGCATAACTGGAGCATTGAACAGCGCGCGCTCTTTTGGCAGGCCACCGCCGATTACTTTTCTGTTGGTTTTCACTCCCAGGCAGATAAGGTGCTGGAAGAAGGCCCACAGATGCCGGACGACCGCTGGTTTCCCGGTGCCACACTCAACTTTGCTGAGCATTTGCTGCGCCGCCGTGATGATCATCCAGCGCTGGTTGCGGTGAGCGAAGATGGTCGCCGTGAGCAGCTGAGTTACCGCGAGCTAGCCGCGCATGTCGCTGGATTGCAGCGACATTTGCAGGCCTTGGGCGTGCAACCCGGCGACCGCGTAGCAGCGTTGATGCCCAACACCTGGCAAACCATTGTCGGCATGCTGGCGACTGCCAGTTTGGGGGCGATCTGGTCTTCCTGTTCGCCGGACTTCGGCACCCAGGGTGTGATCGACCGTTTTGGGCAAATCCGCCCCAAGGTACTGATCGCGTGCAGTGGGTATCGCTATGCCGGAAAGCAGTTGGATCTAAGCGCCAAGCTGGTCGAAATCCTGCCGCAGTTGGACGGTTTGCAACAGTTGATTCTGGTGCCTTACGGCGGCATAACAGCGCGTTCAACGGAGTTTGAATCCGTTGTATCGACGGTCAACTGGGACGTGGCCTGTCAGCCCGGCGGCGAGCCGCAGTTTACCTCCCTGCCCTTCGCTCACCCGCTTTATATCCTGTATTCCAGCGGCACCACCGGCGTGCCCAAGTGCATAGTGCACGGTGCTGGCGGCACCCTGCTTCAGCATCTGAAAGAACACGGCCTGCATACCGACCTGCACCCCGAAGACACCCTGTTTTACTTCACCACCTGCGGCTGGATGATGTGGAACTGGCTGGCATCCGGGCTAGCGCTGGGCGCCACTTTGGTGCTCTACGATGGCTCACCTTTTCATCCGGCGCCCGAGCGTTTGATTGACCTGATTGACGCGGAAAATATCAGTATTTTCGGCACCAGCGCCAAGTATCTGGCCGCGCTGGAGAAGGCCGGGGTTGAACCCAATCGCAGCCACCATCTGAGCCGCTTGAAGACTGTACTCTCGACTGGCTCGCCGCTGGCGCATGAAGGCTTTGATTACGTGTACCGCTGCTTCAAAGCTGATCTCTGCTTGTCATCTATTTCTGGCGGCACCGATATCGTTTCCTGCTTTGCTCTCGGTAACCCGACCCTGCCGGTGTGGCGTGGTGAGTTACAGAGCAAGGGGCTGGGTATGGCGGTTGAGGTGTGGGATGACGAAGGGCAACCTATTAGCAGTAGCAGGTCTTTGAAAAGCGTAGGCGAGGCAGGCAGCGCAAGGCAAAAGCAGGCGAAGAAGCGCAATTTACGTGGTGTAAATGAGCATTCTGAGCCTGTTTTTAACGCCGCGATGGCAACGCAGGTAGGTTTTCGAGGGCCTACTAAAGGCGAGCTGGTCTGCACTCACCACTTTCCGTCCATGCCGCTGGGCTTTTGGGATGATGAAGACGGCAGCCGTTTTCGCGCTGCTTATTTCGAGCGTTTTCCCGGCGTTTGGGCGCACGGCGATTACGCCGAAGAAACGGCCCACGGTGGCCTGATCATTCACGGTCGCTCAGATGCGGTACTCAATCCCGGTGGCGTGCGCATAGGCACAGCGGAAATCTATCGGCAGGTAGAAAAGGTTGAAGCAGTGCTGGAATCGTTGGCCATCGGGCAACAATGGCACGACGATGTACGCGTGGTGCTCTTTGTGCGGCTGCGTGATGGAGTGCTGTTGGATGATGATTTGTCAGCCGAGATACGCCAAGTAATCCGCAGTAATGCCACGCCGCGTCACGTACCCGCAAAGATTATCGCCGTAGCAGATATTCCCCGCACGCTGAGCGGCAAAATAGTTGAATTGGCTGTGCGCAACGTAGTGCACGGCCAGCCGGTTAAAAACACCGATGCATTAGCCAATCCTGAGGCGCTGGAGTTGTTTAAGAATTTACCGGCATTGGCTGATTGACGCTCGTTTTCCGGAACACCCATTTTCATTTCCACCAGCAGCGTCAAATGCCCCACCGTTGGCCGGGATGGAACCCGGCCCTCCATAACCCGAAGGCTAGGGGAAGCGGTACGCACGTGCGGGGTTTAGATGTTGGAAGGTCGAGTTCCATCTCGACCAGCGTCGTCAAACGCACCACCGATGGCCGGGATGGAACCCGGCCTTCCATAATCCGGCCAGGCATTGGCAAAAGGTACGTAGTGGAGAGTTTGAGATGTTGGAAGGTCGAGTTCCATCTCGACCCGCGTCGTCCAACGCACCACCACTGGCCGGGATGGAACCCGGCCTTCCATAACCCGACCAACGGCCTCAAACGTCCCACTAGTGGCCCGGACTAAACCCAGCCTCCCGTAAGCTAACAGCTCAATCCCACTCAGGCGCAAAGTCCGGATCGGCAATGCGCTCGCCGGCATCCAGTTCGCGGATAAAGTGCAGGTCATCGGCGGTGAGCTGTACGCGATCTGCTTCCAGGTTGCTTTCCAGGTGCAGCCGTTTGGTAGAGGACGGAATCACTGTTATGCCTTGTAACATCAGCCAAGCCATCACCACCTGCGGTGGCGTGGCGCCATGCTCTTCGGCGATGCGATCCAGGGTTTTGTCCTTCATCACCTTGCCAACCGCCAATGGCATATAGGCGGTCAAATGCAGCCCCTCTTCGCGGGCAAACTCAACCATCTTTCGGTTCTGCAGGAAGGGGTGAATCTCAACCTGATTGGTGGCGATGTTATCCAGCCCAACCAGTTCGCAAGCCTCCTGAAGCTGATCAATAGTAAAGTTGGATACCCCGGTCAGGCGCGTCATACCTTGCTCGCGCGCCTTCATCAATTCACCCAGATATTCCTGCATCGGGACTTTCCCTCCTGGTGAGGGCCAGTGGATCAGGGTCATATCGACCTGATCGAGCTGCAGCTTGTCGAGGCTCTCACGCAGGCTGGGAATCAGCTTGTCCTGGGTGAAATTGTCAGTCCAGATCTTGGTGGTTACAAACAACTCGCTGCGCGGCACGCCGCTGTCGGCGATGGCGCGGCCCACGTCCTGCTCGTTGCCGTAGATTTGGGCCGTGTCTATGTGCCGGTAGCCCAGTTCTAGCGCGGTACTGACCGCGTTGTAAGCGTCGTCGCCCTTGAGGCGAAAGGTGCCCATGCCAATCGGGGGAATGCTGCTGTTCTCGCCTGTCGTGTCTATCATGATTTCCTCTCGATCATCGAATATAAAGGTGAACTCTGCGTTCGCTCTGCCGCCGACTGATTCAATGTTGGTGGCGGTAGCAAACATCAGCGCCGGCGGTGTCGCCAGCGCGAGAAAACAAGGTTCAGAAAAAGCCCTGCGTTATGTGCTTTCCACTTCAATCGTTACATCCATAGACCAACGTACCCCGCCGGATAGTTCCCCACGCAGAAGACGCAGGTACTCGAAAGATCTAAGCGTGGTGGGTTCCTCAGTGGTGTGCGAGGGTCTACCATCGGCATCGTCGAGTATTCCCCTATACACGTGAAAGGAGCGGTCTAATGCGACTCGAAAATCTGTTGGGTACCAACTTACCGTTGGTTCAGGCACCGATGGCCGGCGTGCAGAACAGTGCGCTGGCGTTGGCTGTTTGCCGTGCGGGCGGCTTGGGTTCACTACCCTGTGCGATGTTGAGCGCAGAAGCCTTGCATAACGAGTTGGTAGTGCTCAGCGAGCAGGCTGAAGGCCCTTGGAATCTCAACTTCTTTGCCCATCGCAACCCGCCAGCGGATGATGCGCGTGAGAAACAATGGCGCAACGCCTTGGCGCCCTATTACACAGAGCTTGGTCTGGATATTGGGGCCATTCAGGCGGGCGCTGGGCGGCGGCCCTTTGATCCGGAGACGCTGGAACTGATTGCCCCGTTCCGCCCGCCCGTGGTGAGCTTTCACTTTGGTCTGCCGGAAGCCGCAATTATCGAGCGCATCAAGGCGTGGGGCGGCAAGGTGCTGTCCACAGCCACTACCTTGGCCGAAGGCAAATGGCTGCAAGCGCACGGCGCTGATGCGGTGATTGCGCAGGGACTGGAAGCTGGCGGTCATCGCGGGCAATTTCTTAGCACCGACCTGAGTTTGCAGATGGGGACTTTTGCTCTGCTGCCGCAGCTGGTGGCGGCGCTGGATATTCCGGTGATTTCCGCTGGTGGCATCGCGGATGCGAACGGCGTAGCTGCGGCTATGGCGCTTGGGGCGGCGGGTGTGCAGATGGGTACGGTTTACCTGCTCTGCCCTGAGGCAACTACGACCGAGCTGCACCGGGCTGCGCTCAACAGTGAGGCCGCACAGCATACCGCGTTAACCAATGTGTTTTCGGGTGGCCCGGCGCGCGGCATTGTTAACCGTGCGATACGCGAGCTAGGTCCGCTGAGCGAGCTGGCGCCTTTGTTTCCGCTTGCAGGTACGGCCATGGCCCCGCTGCGCGCTGCAAACGAAAAGACGGGCAGTGGCGAGTTTTCTCCGCTGTGGTCAGGGCAAAATAATAGTGGCTGCAAAGCCATATCTGCTTTCGAATTAACGCGGGAGTTAGCTGCGAAAATAGGTTAAAAAGTGACAATCACGCGTTAGAACGACGGTTAATCGCTACGCCCTGCTGGATCATAACCGGCTGGCGGCTTATCAATATGCGGGCAGTTGCTGCACAGCGCTTTGTCGGGCAAAAGGTAGCGAATGCAGCAGTGCTTGCGCTCACGGTGCAATGCCTGCTCTCCCTCCCGCTGACGGTAGCGTACGCAGCCATGTAGCGGGTTGCGTAAGCCGTCCGGGCGGTTCTTGGCGCTGATCAATTGGCGAGCCTGTGTCACAGCCGCTGCATCAGCCGGTAGCTTGGCTACCTCTTCGACAATCCACTCGTAGTAATGCCCCACGCTGCTCCAGAACACTTTGGGTGAGACCTTGTAGCGCACGGCCAGGTCGCGGATCAGTACATCTAGATGGCCGTCGAACAGTGCTTCGAGACGAGTAAAGCCATTGCTTGGCGCACTGCTCCAGGGCTCTCCTTGATGCGGCAGCTTGAAAGCCGTTGGGAGGCCGTCCTCGTCAACAATAACCTGCACCTCATCAAAGCTTACTGGTAGTCGCCAGTTGTGCAGCAGGCTGGCTGCTACCGTGGGCGCCACCAAACGGATGAAGTGGTATTTGCCCCACAGGGACACTACCGCGCGCTGATCAGCATTGACGTACTGCGGGGTGAAGCGCTGCAACTGATCGGTAAGCTGTTCGCTGTTCAGGTACTTGGCCATGCTCAGGCTAGGACGTGGGTCATCGGCCAGTGTCAGCCAATCAGCCATAGGTGCAAGTGAGCCCTGAAATAATGGTGTGAGTGCAGCAATCATGGGGTGGTCCGTACAGCGCAAGGTCTAGAGGAGAGCGATAGCGTCGCTTACCTGTTCGGTGCAGATACGTGCGAGCATGCGAAAGAAATACAATGTAATCCATTATCATTTGCGTATGCAAATACGGCTTGCTTCGGGGCTGTGTTTCGCTAGCGATACGTCGGGAGGGCTAATGGGGATATGCCCAATCGGGTGGGGGTTATCGAATCAGTGTTAAGGCGCTGGCTCTGACAAGATCAGGTCCCTATTCATCCGTTACTGGCGAGGATGATGTGGTAGGGAGGCCAATCCAGCGGCGCAGCTGGCTCAATTCGTCGCTTTCGGCGACAAAACCGCTTTCCAACGCTGCAATGCGCATGATGATGAGATCTTTACGCGGGTGAGCTTGTGGCATCTGAAACAGCGCTCCGGTTAATTCACGCAGCAAAAAAGGTAACTTCAGCTGGATCTTGATACGGTTACCAAACGCGGGAGCGAACTCCTTGACCAACTGCTCCACCGTCTCATCAGCGACCGATTGGCCATAATTGATGAATTGCTGCAGGGCGCAAAGCACGGCTCCCTCCCCCAAAAAGCAGAAGGTTACGGCTGCCTTTAGCGGGCCCTCTGCGACTGCATGATGCGCTGCCAGACTTTCCAGTGTGTTGCTTAGGGCGGTTTGTTTTAGATGCAACGCATCATGTAGTTGACGAAGCGCCGGCTCGGTCAGCGCCACGCGAGTACGTGACAGTCGCTGCGCTAACTCGGCAAAAAGATTTGCGCCCAAATATTGATAGGCTTCTAGAATGCCAGTATTGGGCGCATCGCTGCGATTCAGCGCTAGTTTGTTGGCTCTACTGATGAGTACCAGAGCAAGTAAAGGCTGCTGATGTACGAAGTTGATAGCATCATTGTCTGCCATCCAGGTCTGCATCTCAGCAGCCTGCTGTTGCGCCAGTGGTGCTGACCACGCTAGCTGCAGGGGCTGTTTAATGCGCTCTTTTAAAAAGCCTGTGACGTCACCGATCAAGCCGTCCGAAATAGCAGCTTCAGAGGAAATTTGCTCTTGGTTGAGTATGCGAGACAGCCTGGTTTTAAGGTCATCGATCTTGAAAGGCTTGGCGATGACTTCGGTAATGCCTGCCTTCCGCGCAGCGACCACGGTGTCGCGGTCTATGTGGGCAGTGATCAAAATGCGAGCGCTCGCAGGTGAGACGTGTCGAGCGTCAGCAATTACATCCAAACCACTGCCATCAGGCAATCGCAAGTCGCTGATAAGGAGGTTGATAGGTGCGCGCTTCAGCTGGTTTTTTGCAGGTATCACTTCTGTAAAGCAAAACAGCTGGGCGGATGGCATCAAATGACCAAGGATCTGCTGCAGTAGCTCACTAATCCAAGGGTCGTCCTCCACAATCATGATATTCATGACGCAGCCTTATCACTCTCACTGCAAACCTGATTACGCCCCGCCTTTTTCGCTTGATACAAGCGCTTGTCGGCTTGGTCTAGCAGGCCTTCATCAGGCCAGTCGGGAGCGGCGCAGACGCTAATGCCGGCGCTGAAGCTGCAGGTGAAACTGTGTTCATCGGCACTGAATTTCAGCGCAACGAAGGCGGTACGTATTTCATCAAGTATCTGTTGTGCGTCCTCAATGCTGCAGTTGGGCAGCACTGCAAGAAACTCTTCACCGCCGTAGCGCCCCAAGCGATCAATTTTGCGTAGCCTTTGGCGTAGCAGGTTGGACAGGGCGCGAATCACATTATCGCCTACCGGGTGGCCGTACTGATCATTGACCGATTTGAAGTGGTCGATATCAATCATGGCAATGCTGACCGGTTGTTTTGAGCGCTGGGCGCGGCCAATTTCGATGTCGAGTTGATCTTTGATATCCGCGTGTTTCAGCAGGCCGGTCAGGCTGTCGCGCGAAAGCGCGTCGCTGACCATGCGAGCGCGCTGAGCGCGAGCGTAAACGGTGGTTAGTAAGGCGCTGTCGCTGATCGGCTTGGTGATGAAATCGTCACCCGCTTTAAGGAGCGCGGACATCTGGCGCTCGGCATTGGTTTCTGCGGACAGATAAATAATAGGTACACGTAGCCAGTCATCGTTTAGACGTATTACCTGAGCCAGTTCCGGACCGCTGAAATCGGGCATGTTGATATCCATCAACACCACGTCTGGGCCAAACGCATGCATTTTTTCCAGCAACAGCTCCGGGTCGAATTCGGACTCTACCAGCATGCCTTCACTGGTCAGAATCAGCGCGTAGCGGGCTGCCAGTTCGGTGTCGTCGTCGATTATCAGAACGCGGAAGGGGCCTGCCTGATAGTTGGTGAAGCTGCGCTCCAGTCGACTTTCCAATGAAGGTAGATCAACGGGCTTAGTAAAGAAGCCTCGAGCGCCAGCACGCACTGCCTCTAAGCGGCTGTTAAAACAGTCATCTGAGCTTATGACCAACAAGGGGAGTGGCTCGCTGCCAGGCGTGCGCAGTTTCTCTGTCAGCTCCTGAGCTTTCCATTCGCTTATGCTGGTGTCGACGATGACGGCGTCAAGGCTACTCAAGCTCTTGAATACCTCGGGGAGTTCCGCGAACTGACTGACCTGATAGCCGAAACTGGTCAAGGTCTGGCTCATCTGTTGCGCCAGTTCCTCTTCCTCCACTACCAGCGCGATATGCCGATCGGTGTTAGCGATAGCATGCTCTTCGCTTGCGCTAGGAGCATGCCGCAGGGTGTCAGCCTTATCGATCAGCAAGGTATCCAGCTGGATCACTTGCGCGGCTAGTCGCCGGATGATTGCCTCGTCCGCTGATGGATTGTCGAGCTGTTGCTGCAACTGTACTTCCAGGTCGCGACAAGCTGTGCCTAAGGTGTTATAGCCGAAAGTGCCGGCAGAGCCAGCCAGCTTGTGCAGCTGATCACGTAACACCAGTTGGCTACTCGGATCGCTGTTATCGCTTTGCGCCTGCTTGGCCACATTGGCCATCTCCGCCAGCTCGACACGCAGACGTTCGCGGAAGCGGTTTTCCAGCTCGGCTAACTGACTACTCAGTTGATCCTTATTGCTCATGCCAGGTATTCCATATTTCGGTTATCTGCTCTGATAGCGTCATTGGATCAAACGGCTTGATAATCACCCCGGCAGCACCCAGCTGGTGGTAAGCCGAGACCTCCTGGGTCTGTGCTTTGGCAGTCATGAACACCACCGGCACGTTGGCCATGCAGGGCAGTTTCTGTAATTCAGTCAGCGTTTGTGGTCCGTCCATGCCGGGCATCATGACGTCGAGCAGCACCAGCTGTGGATTAAAGGCTGGCGTCTCTGCAAGGCCCTGTGCGCCTGAGTCGCAGCTTTTGACAGTAAAACCGCCCACTATCTCCAAGGCTACCCGAGCGACCTCTTGAATTGAGAGATCGTCTTCAATGTGAATGATGCGTTCAAGTTTATTCATGGGCCTTGGATCCATTGCTGTCGGGCACCCTATCGGTGCGGTGGGCGGGGGTGGAGTCAGGCAGCGCTTTAGGCAAACTAACCCAAAAACAGCTGCCTTGGCCAGGCATTGAGCTGAAGCCGATGCGGCCATTCATGGCACGCACTAACGAGCGGGTAATAGCCAGGCCCAGCCCGGTGCCGCCGCGTTGGCGGGTGGCGGTAGCGTCGGCTTGGGCAAAGCGCTGGAACACGTTCGGCTGGAATGCCAGCGGAATGCCTTCGCCGTTATCGGTGACGGACAATCGAATGTACTGCTCAACCTGTTCTACTTCGATGGTGACCACATCGCCCGGCGGTGAAAATTTAATGGCGTTAGACAGGAGGTTGGCCAGCACCTGCTGCAGGCGCTGCGCGTCGGCCTGCACCGATAACTTGCCCGGAAGTGGTAGCTGTAAGCTGACACCAGCACCGTCAGCTACGGCTGATAGCATGCGCTGTGCAGCCTGTAGTTGTGCGTCCAGATCCAGTGGTCGCAGGTCCAGCTCGAGCTTCCCGGCTTCGAGCTTGTCGATATCGAGCAGATCATTAATCAGCTCGGTTAGCCGCTGACTGTTGTCTTCGGCTGCCAGCAATAACGAGTTGGCCTGCTCGGGCCGGCCGTTCAGCACACCGCTATTCACTAGCCGCAAGGTGCCGTAAATACTGGTCAGCGGCGTGCGTAGCTCGTGGCTAACGGTGGACACAAAGTCGTTTTTCAGCTGCTCGCTACGCAGGCGCTCGGAAATATCGCGCAGGTTAAGCATCAGCTGACGCTGGTCAGGCAGGCCAACGCTGGCGGCGGTGACCTCACAGTGCACAACGCCACCGAATTGCCGCAGCAACGCCATATTGGAGTGCCCGTTTACCGTCATTGCTAACTTGAGCAGCTCGGGAAGCGGGGCTTGGTTGGCTTCCAGCAACTCGGTGAAGGGCCTGTCGCGCAGACTGGTAGCGCTATAGCCGAGCAAGCGTGACGATTGCGGATTGGCCTCCAGAATCTGCAGACTGTTGATGTCTAGCAGCACGATAGCGTCGGAGGATTGCTCAAACTGGCTGCGCAACAAATCGCGCTCGCGCTGCAGTTCCAGAGCTTGTTCTTGTTGGCGCTCACTTAGCTGATTGAAAGCATGCACCAGGTAACCCACTTCGTCCGTGCGATTTATCTGAATCGCCTGGATAGGTCTGCTGCCGTCCATCATCTCGGTGATTTGCTGCGCGGCTGAACTCAAAGGGCGCATGGCGCGGCGCAACAGTAGAATGAGTGCGAGACTGAGCAGCAGGAAGAACACCAGACCGATAACCAGCTTCTGCGCAAGGATGGGGTCGAGCTTGTCGGTGATCTGTTTCATTGGGGTCAAGCTGACCACGTGCCACCCCAGATTCGGCATCCCATCGGCAATGAACAAATCCTCACCACCGGTCTCGGCATTAGCTAGCAGGCCCATACTTTCGCCGCTGCGCAGAGCTGCCAGCAAGGGGCTCGCTTCGTTGCTGGGTAGTGGCTGCATGGCCAGGTGCGGATCAGTCGAGGTCACGTAGATCTGGTGAGTGGTATCCATCACGTACAAACGCGACGGAACGCCCAGGGTGAGATTTACAGCGGCATCGAACAGGTTCTCCCGCTCCAGCTCAATAACCCCGGCGATCAGGCCAACAACCTCGCCATTGGCCCGCTTTACGGGTGCACTGATGCTGAGGATAGGGGTGCGCATGGTGCGGCCCATGATCGGTTTGCTGATAGTGGGCTCACCGCTGCTCAGCGCTTGTTTGATATGCGGGCGATCGGCGTAATTGGTACCCAACCTGCCCTCTACCCGCGTTGACTCACCGACTGCGATGCCGACAGTGTTTAGAATCAGGATGCCGGCGGGAAAGTAGCCGTCGATGCCAGGGCGCTGGCTGCGGATCAGTTGCTCACTGGCGGCGTAGTCGACCTGGCCGTTTAGCGCCAGTTGCCCCGCGAGGGTGTTCAGAAACTGCTCGCGAACATCAAGCTCACGATCAATCAACTGCACGGCATTGCGGTTGACACGCTGCTGCTGTTCGATCAGCAGATTTTGCATGTCGGTGCGCAGTGCATGTTGGGTCACCAGCCCTGAGAGCAGTACTTCCAGCAGGCTGGCGCCAAGAATCAGTAGCAGTATCTTTATGGCCAGACGGCTGTAACGTGGCTGCTTCATCGATATTCCGCATCTGAGGTCAACGGCAGACGAAACCAAAAGGCGGCGCCTTGCCCCAGCGTGGATGATACCCCTACTTCGCCTTGCATGCGTTCCATAAGCTCTTTGCAGATAGCCAGCCCTAACCCGGTGCCGCCGCGTTTGCGTGCGTCACTGATATCCAGCTGAGTAAACTTCTTGAACAGCTCGGCGTGTTGCTCAGGGGCTATGCCGATGCCCTGGTCAATTACCCTGACTTCGATACAGTCATGCAAGCGTTCGCATTCAACCCTAACCTCGCCGCCTTCATGGGAAAATTTGGCGGCGTTGGACAGATAGTTACCCAGCACTTGCAAGAGTCGACGCTCGTCTACAAATACCCGTGGATTGGGGCAGGGCTCACTGAGCCGCAGGGTCACTCGAAAGCGCTGTGCGTAGGGTCGGGTGGCTTCCAGCGCCTGCTCAAGCAGCGGCTTTATTGGCTGTTCGGTGCACAGCAATTGGAGTTTTCCGGCTTCCAGCTTCTCCATATCGAGTAAGTCGTTGACCAGTTCGTTAAGTCGGATAATGTTGTCATGGGCAATCTGCAACAAGCGCATTGCCGGCGCAGGGAGTTCGCCATAGGTGCCGCCGCGCAGTAGCCCGACAGCACCGCCGATGGAAGTCAGGGGGGTACGTAGTTCGTGGCTGATGGTCGCCAGAAAGTGACTTTTCAGCAAGGCTGTCTGGCGCAGTTCGGTGATGTCGTGCATTACCACCATCGCCGCAGAAGGACTGGACTGCCGTTGGAGTGGGCCACCATTGCAGAGTAGAAAACGCGGTGCCTGATCTTGCGCATGCAAGCATATTTCAGCGTTCTCGACTTGCTCACCGCGCCAGGCGCGCAGCAAGGGAATCTCTTCGCTGGTCAATTCGGTGGCGCCATCGGGGCGGTACAAACTGTAGTAGTGAGCCCATTGCTCTGGCGGCATCTGCCGCACATCCAGCCCGTGCCAGCGGCGTGCAGTGTTGTTAAAACGGGTTAGCTCACCCGCTTCATTACATACTGCGACCCCAGCCATGATGTTGTCTAGCAGCCCCTCGGCCAGTGCGCGCTGATCACGCAGCTCCTGTTTGCGCTCAATGCTTTGCAGTAGCTGCAGGCGCAGTTGCAACTGGTATTCCACCATGCGCGTCAAGCGCTGCAGGGTTTCGCGCTGGCGTGCGTTCAAATCGCGGGGTTTACTGTCGATGACGCACAAGGTGCCCAGGCGCGAGCCTTCCGGGGTGATGATTGGCATGCCAGCGTAGAAGCGAATGAAAGGATCCCCGGTGACCAGGGGATTGGCGCTGAAGCGTGCATCCAAACTGGCATCGGGCACCTCCATCAAGGTGCTCTGTTGGATGGCATGGGCGCAGAAGGCTAGGTCGCGGTGCGTCTCTTGTGCATCCAGTCCAACGCGGCTCTTGAACCACTGGCGCTGATCATCCACCAGTGAAATCAAGGCAATCGGCATGTCTAGCCAGAGTGCGGCCAGTGCGGTGATGTCGTCGAAGGCCTGCTCGCCGGCGCTATCCATGATCTGGTAGCGAGCCAGTGCCTGTAGGCGCTGCTCTTCGTCGGCGTCGGATTGGACAGTCATCGCGCGGCTTCCTGTGGGAGCTGGGGAGGGTTATCCGGCGTTTGCGACGTTTTGCTCTGCACGGGCAGGCAGCACCAGAACCGTGAACCCACGCCTGGCTCGGAGTCAAAGCCAATGCTGCCGGCCATGTGCAATATAAGCTCTTGGCTGATTGCTAATCCCAGCCCTGAGCCGCCGCGCTGTCGGGTGTTGGAGCTATCAACCTGGGAGAACTTTTGGAATATCCGATCATGGAAGCCAGCAGGAATGCCCACGCCCTGATCGCTCACGCTAATACATACCTGACCATCGGAAACCTGGCTGCTCAACTGAATATCGCCGCCCGCTTTTGAGAACTTGGCGGCGTTAGATAAAAAATTGCTCAACACCTGCCCCAACCGCAAGGCATCTACCTGAACCCAGGCATCCTCTAGCTCGGCGCAGCTTTGGCTGACCTGATACTGATCAGCGTAGCTCTGATTTAGCTGTAGCGCTTTGTGCAGCAGCGGCAATAAGGGCTGCAAACGCATCTCAAAGTGCATCTTGCCTGCGGCCAGTTTGTCCATATCGAGCAGATCATTGATTAATACGTTCAGCGTCTGAGTGTTCTGTTCGGCAATGCGGAGTAGGCCTTGCATTTTTTCCGGCGTCTCCCCTAAAGCGCCGCCGTTGATTAACTTGAGAGCTCCGGAAATGGCGGTGAGCGGGGTACGTAGTTCGTGGCTGACGGTGGAGACAAATTGCGACTTCAACTGCTCCACGCGCATTTGTTCGGTGACATCCCAGATGAAACCGTCGAACCACATAAGCTTACCGTCGTTGTCGTACTCGGCACGGCCCTTTTCGCGCACGTGGACCACATGGCCTTCGGCGTGCAGGATGCGGTAAGTTAGCTCAAAGCTCGCGTCATGCAAGCTGACACTCTCGCCGGTCACTAGGGTGGTTTGGCGGTCGTCCGGATGAATGACGCTGATATAGCTGCGGCGCTGGTTATTGATGAAATCACTGGCTGGATAACCGGTGATGCGCTCTACTTCGTTGCTCAGATACGACATGCTCCACAGTTCGTCTGCCTGGCAACGGTAGACTGCTCCGGGTAGGTTGCTGACCATACCGCGAAAGCGTGATTCGCTCTTCTGCAGGGCGCGGGTGGTCTGGATCAAGTCGGTGATGTCGGTTGCCATGCCAAGGAATCCAATTAGCCCGCCTTCGCCGTCGGCTATGCGTGTCACCGTGAGATTGACCAGGCGTTGCTCGCCATCCTTGCGCACGTAGGTCCAGGGCAAGGTTTCTGATCCGCCGAGCCGCGCGCGATGGAGAAAAACTTCGACACCTTCAATCGGGTGACCGGCTTCCTGGCTAAGGGTTTCGCTGTGGCGCAAGGCTTCGCTTTGCAGGTGGAAAACATTGGGCGACAGTTTGCCAACGACTTCGTCTGCACTGTAGCCGAGTAATTTCTCGGCACCGGAGTTGAACAGCGTGATATTGCCCTGCGGGTCGGACGCGATCACCGCCACCGCGGTGGACGCGTCAATCAGCGCATCGAGGAACAGTCGCGCCTCACGTATTTCCTCCTGTTGCTGCATCTCACTGCTGACATCTGAATGGATGCCGCTCATGCGCCTTGGTGTGCCGTCGGCGTCTCGCGTGACGACCTGACCACGGTCCTGTACCCAGATCCAATGACCATCGCGGTGCTGAACGCGGCATTTGCAGGTGTAAAAGTCGGATTTCCCGGTCAAATGATCAGCCAGTTGCTCGTCAAAGTGGGCGCGATCGTCCGGATGGATGCGCTCAATCCAAGTCGCCGACGTGATTGGTGCCAGGGATTGGGCCGCAAAGCCAATCATCTGCGCCCAGCGCTCGTTGGTGATGACCTCATCCGTGTCCAGGTTCCACTCCCAGGTGGCGACGCCGGTAGCCTCTATGACACGCTCCAGGCGCTGCTGCTCACTGGCCAGCGCTAGTTGTATGCGCTTGCGGTTAGTGATGTCGGCGATAAAGCCGTGCCAGACAATATCGCCGTTATCGAGTTGCTCGGGGCTGGCAAAACCGGCAACCCAGAGTTCGCCTTTCAGCGGATGATGCACGCGGTATTCCGCACGCCAGGTTTTTTGTCTAATCGCGGAGGTAGTGATGCTGTCGATTACTGGTTCAAGATCGTCTGGATGCACCCGATCAAACGCCAGCTCCCCGGAGCTGGCTGCCTGCTCGGGCGTGATGCCGTAGATATCGGCAATACCGTCGCTGCTATACGGGAACATGCCTTTGCCGTCGGGCGATAGCTGATACTGGTACACCATACCGGGCAGGTGACGAGTGAGCTTATTAAAGCGCTCGAGCAACTGCTCGCGTTGCTGCTCGATACTGTCCTGCTCCAGCAATCTGCTGATCCAGCGAGCACATAAGCGCATGAACTCCAGATCAACCTCATCGAATGGCAAGGCACGGCTCTTGGCACTGGAAAAGTTCAGTGTGCCGAGACGTTTTTCGTCAACTAATAGAGGGATGCCGATATAGGCTTCAAGAGCAAAGCTTTGGTAGCAAGGGTGGCCGCTGAAGCGTGAGTTGCCCATGGAGTCGATGGCCAGTACGTCGCTGTGCAGGTACGTCAGGCTGCAGTAGGTTTGCTCGAAATCGAAACGGGTGCCGACGGGTGGGGCTTCGTTTTCAGCATAGCTGGCCAGTACGCTGTAGCTCTCTCCTTCGATGTGGCTGACCAGCCCGAGGTCCAGTTGCAGGTGCTCGCAACCTAACTGCAAGGTGCGCGTAAGGCGCTCATGAAGATTGATACCGGTGGCAGCCGAGACCTCATTGAGTGACCGTAGGGCGTGACGTTGGCGTTCCAGGCGTAGTTTGATTTGCTGTTTGTCGGCGTTTTGACGCAGCGCATGAATCAACTGGCCGAGGGTTGCCAGCAGCGGAGCGAGAAACTCGGCCATCTCAGCAGCGTAACCGCCGGCACGGTTGCCCAACGCTAGAACACCAACGAGCCGATCGCCATACAGAACAGGTAGGCCTAGAAAAGAACTCAGTTGGTTCTCAGGTGAGAAGTCTTGTTCAATAACGACCTTTTGAGTACTCAGTAAAATGTCGAACAACTTAGCGTTGCCTCCCAGTGGCGCGGTTGCACCGTCGGGGTTCTCGTTTAACGGGCTTACGGCATAGGGTATGAGCTGCGGCTGCGCTTCGTCGTTGTAGCGTACCTGAGCGACAGTGCCGCAATGGCTCTCGGTCAGTTGGAGTATCTGCTCCAGCAGTTGCGAAAATCCCTGTTCGATCTGATCGTGCTGAATATAGGCGGACTGCGCATTGGCAATGATGGCCAACAGTTGGCGGCTGCGCTCGCGCTGCTGACTTTCCGCCAATATCGCCTGTTGATGCAGCGATGCCTGGCGATGTGTATGCCTGCGGAAGGCAAATGCTAGTGCTGCCAACAAGAGTGTGGTGGCGAGACAGGCGAGCAACCAGTTGAGCAAAAGACGCGACTGCTCTTGCTGGTGCACAGCGGCGGCGGCAGAGATGTCATGCCAGGCGACGATGCGCGCGGCGTTGTGCGCTTCGCTTGCTGAGGCTCCTGGCTCCAGCAAGGGCACTGAGGCAATCAGATAGACCTGCTCGCCGATGCGCAGCAGTTGATGGCTTGGGCTATGTAACGTAGTTGGCAGATCGGCGGCATCCAGCCATTGATTAATCGCCGGGTTGGAATAACGGCCGAGCAGCCAGCGGCCATTCTCGGTGGGGGTTAATTTGCTCTGGTTTGAGAGTGCGCTGGCGGGGATAAGCAGCGCTATATCAATCTCGGCGGCAACGGTTTCGGCGAGTTGCCTGGGCAGCACATAAAAACCGACTTCAATGGTCGCGACCGGCGAGCTACCGCCAACGTCCTTAGCGAATACCGGTACCACGGCGGCCTGGCGCGCGCCCAGAGGGCAGGTCTGCATACCAATTTGTTCTTGGCCCGAGGCCAACGCACGCAAAAGCAGGAGCCGCCCATCGTCAGGCGTAACGTCAATCGGGTCGTGTACTTCCTGCATGCGTAGCAGCGATTGGGGGGGATCAGATAAATGCACTTCCAGCATCTGCGCGCCGCCGCGCTGCAGGATCGACCAAACGCCATTCAGGTCGCGACGCAGTTGGGCGCGTAGACGCAGAATGTCCGTGCGATTATCCGGCTGGCTGACAGTGAGCGTTTTGATGCGCCGAATCAGACGGCGGGTGTCTGGGTCCTCGGCCAGGCTGCGGGCGGCCATCAGTGCTTGGTTGCGCAGCGCTAACTGGCTCTGCGCAATGCTCAGCTGAATGATTGCGGCTTCATTGGCCTGCTGGCTTTGCCATTGCTGCTCACGTTGTTGCCAGGCACTGGCGGCGAGAAACAAAAAAAACAGCCCGAGCGCGAGTCCGCCAACCAGCAGGATCAGCTGACCTATTCTTGTATGTTGTATCTTGGCCATGAAAACTTCCGGGTATTAATGGCCTGACAATAGCTGTTGAGGGTCGCCGCTGCCAGTTTCGAGTGTCTGACAGGCGGCTTTCAACACAGCTTAGAGGCTGTTGCTAAGATGGCCGCCGTCGACATTAAGTACGCTACCGGTCATGAAGGCACCGGCCTCGCTGGCCAGCAGTAGCAGTGGACCATCCAGCTCGGCTACCACACCAAGGCGACGCATCGGCACCTTGCTGCGAATGTAATTCTGGCCGTGCTCGGTATCGAAGTAGTCGCTGTTCATTTCGGTACGGAAGTAACCGGGGGCAATCGCGTTGACGCGAATATTGTTACGCGCCAGTTCCAGCGACATGGCCTTGGTTAACTGCACCACACCGGCTTTGGCCACGGCATAGTGACTCAGGGCAGTGCCTACGCGCAGACCAAGAATCGAGGCGATATTGATCACGCTGCCACCCTGCCCGCTTTTGGCCATCGCCAGACAGGCGCGGTGTGCGACGCGCCAGGCGCCATCGAGGTTAGTATCTAGCATGCTGCGCCAGTTGCCTTCGGTCATCTCGAGAAAGGGCACCGGATCACCGATGCCCGCGTTGTTGACCAGAATGTCGCACACGCCAAAGGCAGCTTCGGCCGTACTGAAACCGGCATCCACACTGTCGCTGTCGGTCACGTCCATGGTTACGGCCAAGGCGCTGTGGCCCTGTTGCTCAAGTTCTTCAACCAGTGCAGAAAGCCGCTCGGCGCGGCGCGCGGCCAACACTACGCGGGCGCCGGCGTCTGCTAGGACGTGAGCGAAGTGTGCGCCGAGGCCACTGGACGCGCCGGTAATCAGGGCGGTCTTGCCGGTGAGGTCAAAGCGAGCGTTGCTCATGCTGGGCTCCTGTTATGTGGGCAGTGGGTAGGCGTTTAGTATCGACCATGGGGCTGCCCGAGACCAGTACAGTGCAGGGGCGTGATGATGCGCAATTCAGCGATAGATGAGAGCTATATGGACCACTCGACACGCACCAGCAGGCCGCCCAACGGACTTTCGGCCAGCGTCAGTCGCCCCCGGTGCCGCTCGGTAATACGCTGTACGATGGACAGGCCCAAGCCTGCGCCCTGGCTGCTGCCTTGGGCATGAAAGCGTTCAAGCAGGCGCTGGCGCTCAGCCTCAAGTACGCCGTGGCCGCTGTCCTCCACGCAGAGCGCTACAGTCTGCTGCTGGCTGCTCAGGCTAACGCGAATCTGTCCACCGGCAGGCGTGTGCTGGATCGCGTTGCCAATCAGGTTCTGCAACAGCATGGCCAGGCTGCCTGGCTCCATCTGAACCTCAGGTGGCAGATCAGGCTCACTGTCAAAACTCAGATCCTGCTGTTTGCGCAAAGCCAGTGGCAAGAGTTCGGCGACCTCGTTACGACAGGTCTGCAGCAGGCCGACACTGACACGTTGGCGTTGCTGCTCGTCTGCCAGTCGCGCCAGTGTCAGCATCTGTGAGACCAGCCGAGTGGCGCGTTCCACCCCTTTACGCAGGTGCATTAGCGCCTGATCACGCTCGGCTGGATCGCGGCTTTCCAGGGCGTTTTCGGCGTGTATTTGCAGCACGGCCAGCGGCGTGCGCAGCTCGTGGGCGGCGTCGGCGATAAAGCGTTGTTCACGCGCCAGCAGCTGATTCACCTGTTCCAGCATGCGATTGAGCGCCGCCTGCATGGGTTCCAGTTCCTGTGGCAGGTCTCTTAGCACCAATGGGTTCAGGCTATTGGGTTCGCGCAGACGAATCAGGCGAGCCAGTTCATCCAGGGGTTTGAGGCCCGAGCCGATAGCGAGCCAAACCAATAACAGCATGATGGGAATACCGACCAGATCTGGCACCAGGGTGCCACGTACTATCTTGTCTACCAGCTCGCCGCGCACATCACTGCGCTCGCCGACCCAGACCGCTAGGCCAGTTTCCGGCGCCTCCAGCACATAACCGCGCCAGCGCCGACCGTCCTGCTGTTTATCCGCAAAGCCGGGCTGCCAGTCGGTATCGGTCAGCTCTGGCACATTAAAGGAGCGCGCGACTACGGTGCCGTTGGCGCTGCGCACCTGATAGGCCAGTTTACTTTCATAACGGTGACCCAGCTTGGGATGACTGCTGGTGGTCTCGATTAGCGCTTGGGCCAGTTGCTCTGGTGCAATGCTGGCTTGTGAGGTGCTCAGCAGTGCGATTAGCACCCGTGCGCTTTGCCCAAGCTGGGCGTCGAACAGTTCTTCGATCTCATGGCCGGCGTCGTGATAGCCGACCCAGCCCATGGTAAGTGAGCCGGCCAGCAGCAGCCCCAGCACCCTGACCAGTATGCGCTTGCGAATCGACCTCATACCTGGCGCTCAATCATATAGCCGACGCCGCGCAGGGTACGGATTAGCCCGCTGAAGAGTTTGCGCCGCAGGTGATGGATGTGCACTTCCAGGGTGTTGCTGTCGACGTCTTCATTCCAGCCATAGAGGGCCTGCTCGAGCCGGTCGCGGGTCAGCACTCGGTCGGGTTGCGCCATCAGTTCGTGCAGCAGAATAAACTCCTTGCGTGACAGGCTGACCGGTTTTCCCTCCAGGGTGACCTGCTGGCTTTGCGGATCAAGCACGACCCCACGCAGGTTTATCAGCGGCTCGGCTCGGCCGTTGCTGCGGCGCAGCAGGGCACGTAGGCGGGCTTTTAATTCAGCGCTGTCGAACGGCTTAATCAGGTAGTCATCAGCGCCCGCGTCCAGCCCAGCGATTCGGTCCTGTACGCCGTCGCGGGCGGTAAGGATCAAGACTGGAACCGCATGATGACGGTCGCGCAGGGCGCGCAGCACCGCGAGACCGTCCATGCGCGGTAGCCCCAAATCGAGAATTGCCAGATCGAAGGGTTCGCTGCTCAACGCGTGCAGCGCGCTGGTGCCGTCTTTCAGCCAGTCCAGGGTATAGCCCTCTTTTTTCAGCGAGGTGAGAATGCCCTCGGCCAGAGAGGTATCGTCTTCAACCAGCAACAGGCGCATGCGTTATCCGTTTTTCAGTTGAGTCAGTCGTTCACGGATTTCGGCTTGTCGACCTTGATCGGCCAGCGGCCGGTCCGGGCGCGGTGTTGCAGCCTGTGCTTTAAGCAGTGCGGCCTTGGCTTCAGCATAGCGCTTCTGATCAAGCAGGTAATCGGCCCAGAAGAAATTGCTGTCGATGCCGTCCGGATTCAGCTCCAGTGCGCGCTTGAGCAAAGCCTCGGCCTGATCGTCGTCGCCAAAGCCTATCGGCCAGCCGGGCACCTGATAATAGAGGGCGCCGAGGCTGGTATAGGCCGAGCCGTTGAGCGCCTCGGGATCGATCGCCAGCGCTTTCTCCAGTTCAGCCTTGGCCTGCTTGACCTTACTCAATGCACCCAGACCGCCTTCGGCTCCGGCCCAGCTGCTGAGGATGATGCCGTGCCAGATCAGGGCCGGAGCACTGTCGGGTTCGCTCTGAGTAACCTGCTCGGCTTCGGCTGCCAGCGCTTTGAACGCTGCAGGTTTTTGATTGGCAGGCAATTGGTATTGAATTTCTGCCCAGCGCTGTTGCAGCGGAGCAATGTCTGCGGCTTGGCTGGTCAGGCTGAAGACGGCCAACAAGCCGGTGGCTAATAAACGAATCAGGGTGGGCATCTTAGAGTTCCTTGGCAGTCTTGAGTGGAGTTGTTGGGGCAACCGTCGAAACGGGTTTGGCGTAATACTGAATGGTCGATAACTGTCGGCGCAGCGCTTTGTCGATCAGCCGTGGCAGCAAGCCATTGAGACGCACCAGCAAGCGCTCGGGAAAGCCCATGTGCACTTCGCGCAGATCGGTTTCCAGTGCCTTTACCAGTTGCGCGGCAACCAGTTCGGGGCTGTCCATGCTGACCTGCAGCTCGGCGTTCATGGCTTCTACCGCCGCGCTGTTCATACCGGTGCGGGTCGCGCGTGGCGACATGTAAAGCACGCCTACTCGGGTGTCCGCCAGCTCTCGGCGCAGGGCTTCAGAAAAACCGCGCAGGGCGAACTTACTGGCGCAGTAGACACTGAACCCCGGATAACCGATGGAGCCAAAGGTCGAGCCGATATTGACCACACCACTTTGCGGCTGCGCGCGCAGTAGCGGCAGCAGGGCACGGGTCAGTTGCAGGGTGGCGATCAGGTTGGTCTGAATCAGATCCTCTATGGCGCTGTCCTGCATGGCTTCAAACAGGCCAAAATGGTTAATGCCGGCCGCGTTGATCAGCAGATTGAAGCCGTCCATTAACTGCGCTTGTTGTACCACGCGGGCGCGATCAGCGGAATTGCGCAGATCGGCCTGCAAACAGCTGACCTGGCCGTCAAAACGGGCAACCAGCGCTTGCAGGGCTTGGTCCTGGCGGCCAACCACCAGTACCTGAGCACCGGCAGCGCAGAGTTCGGCGACCATTGCCTGCCCCATACCGCCGGTTGCGCCGGTGAGAATCACACGACTAGCCGAAAGCTGCATGGGGCACCTCCTGCGCAACATTGCCCGGCAGGCTGCGGAACATCTCGGCGTACAGGCGATAGATCACCTTGGCGGTATGCAGCACGGCGTCCCGGTCGGTGTCGTTATCAATGCGGTTCACCAGGGTTTCGAAGAACTTCATGTGTTCCAGATCCAGCGAGCCGTGCGAGGACAGGTAACTGAAGGCCTGCGGTGGCAGCCCCAGACCTTGTTTCAGACTGCCGGCCGCCTGGGTCGCCAGCGCAATGCTGGTACCCTCCAGTACAAAGACCATGCCCAGCATTGCAATCGGGTTAAGGCGGTTGATGCGGTCGTACATGGTGCTGACCATGAGTTCGGTAGCCAGCCCTGGTGTGCTGTGGCGCACGGCTTCAGCGTCACCGCCGCAGGCGCGAATGTCGTTGAGAATCCATTCCTGATGGCCGATCTCCTCCTCGATGTATTCGGCCATGGCTTCGCGCAGCCACTCGTGATCAGCGTTCAGACGCGCGCCGCAGGCCATCAGCAGCGGCACGGTGTGGCGCACGTGATGGAATGCTTGTGTCAGAAAGGCCACGTAGCTGTGCTTTTGCGCCTCGCCGCTCAGGGCGGCCTGAATCATGGGTGACTCAAACAGGTACTCGCGCTCGGTTTGGGTTTGTTCTTGCAGGGTATCGAAGAAGTTCATAGTGCAATGTCCTCGTTGATCAGACCCAGCAGCGCCGGGCGATAGTGTTCGGTGATGGAGTCGCGGCGCAGGCGACCATTGCTGGTCAGTTGGCCGTTAGCTGCTGAAAAGGGTTCGCTGGCGGTCAGCCAGGCGCCGATTTGCGCGTAGTCGGGTAACTGGCTGTTGGCGCGGGCGACGGCTTGGGTAATGTCGTCGACACTGAAAGCAGTGCTGCGCGGGACAATCAGGGCCAGGTTGGTAGGCAATGCCTCGCCATAGACCAACACCTGAGCGATAGCCGGATGGCTGGTTAGCTCGGCCTCGACCCATTCGGGGTTTACGTTGCGTCCATAAGCGGTAATGAACTGATTTTTCTTACGCCCGAGAATGCTCAGATAGCCATCTTCCAGCCGTCCGAGATCGCCGGTCGGCCAGTATTCGTCGCTACTGCCAGGTTCGCCGAGATAACCCAGCGCGCGGGCGCCGCGCACCAGAATTTCGCCGTCGTCTGCCAGCTTGATGTCCACGTGCGGCAGTGCTCGCCCGACCGTACCGGCGCGCTGCTGACCCGGGCGATTGAGGCAGACCACCGAGGCACATTCGGATAGCCCATAGCCCTCAAACACCGGCAGGCTCAGCTGTTCGGCACGGTCGAGCAGCGCCGGTGCTACCCGGCCGCCACCCACGGCGATGAAACGCAGGCTGCGCGGCAGCGGGGCGCCGGCGTCGGCGGCCTGCAGCAATGCCTGCAGTAATTGCGGCACCAGAATCAGACTGTGCGGCTGATAGTGATTTAGCACCTGCAGCAAGCGCGGCATATCCAGTTGGCTGCCGTGCAGGCCGCTGTCTGCTGGCACCGTAATGCTGGCGCCATTAAGCAGCGCGGTATAGGCGCCCAAGTTGTCGAGCAGCACCGCCAGTGGCAGCAGTATCAGGTGTTGTTGCGGGTTCAGGCTACTGCAGGCATCACGCAGACTGTCGGCAACCTGCAACATGGCCTCTGCGGACAGACACACACCCTTGGGGGTGCCGGTGGTGCCGGAGGTGAAGGTAATCTTGGCGGTGCCGCTTGGCATACCCACGCCGAAGAGTGTGCGCTGCCAGCCTAGCGAAGTGCTGGCGAAGCCTTGCTCGCGCATCAGCGCGCTGTCGTCAGGCAGGCCAATCAGCGTATCCACGCCCGCCGTCTGGAGCAGATGGCGGCGCTGTGCCTCAGTAAAGAAGGGGGCGATGGGCACGCAGGTCAGACCCGCGCGCAAAATTGCCAGATCCCACAGCAACCAGTCACGACCATTGTCTAGCGCGAGAGCCACACAGCGGCAGCCGAGCGCGCGCAGGCGGTCGGCGCGTTGCTGAACCTCAGTGCTCAGGTCGGCATAGGCGATGCTGCCCTGCTCGTCGGCCAGCGCGATCTTGCCGGGACGCTGCTGTGCGTATTGCGCCAGCTGTTGCCAGAAACGCTCAAGCGCAGTCATTGGCGACCTCCTGTTGGTCTGGCAGGTAGCTTGGCTGATACCGCAGACGCTCGAAGGTGCCACGCCGCTGCAGCTGCGCGAGGCCTTCCGGAATGTAGCCGGCCATCACGCGCGGCTGAGTGGCGTAGTAGCTGCCCCAGTCATTCCGCGCCTCACCCAGCCGAGCAGGATCCGCCGGGCCCAGATCAATGGGGCTCAGGGTTAGGCGTTGAAAGCTGTTCAGCAGCATCGGGGTGCCGGTAAATACCACCCAGGTGTAACCGCTGGCAGCCAGAAAATGCGTCAGCGCGATGATTAGCAAACGACCGGCACCGGGTGCGAGCGCTGCCAGATTCCCGACCTCTACCAGTTGTTCGCGGACCACCGGTAGATCAGTGTGGCGTTGCAGAGTCTGGCATACCGGCTGATCAAGGTAGTGCTCAAGGAACAGCTGATCGCTGGCGCCGCCGCGCAGGCCAACGCTGGCCTGGAGAGTGCCCTGCTGGCAGATGCCCAGCAGTTCGGGCATGAATTCGCGCACATCGGCGCCGTACACATCAGCGAACTGTTGGTGCACAAAGGTTTCCAGCTGGTGACGCAATTCGCCGCCGGATTGCGGGGAGTGCAACAGCATGGCTGGATCGCCTTCGCCAAGGCGGGCGATGATATTGGTGCTGGGTACAGATGACAGTGACATGGCCTTCCTCCAGATGATGGGAGGATATTGCGTGGCGAATCTTAAGATCGCCTTAAGCCAGTTTGTCAGCTGTATTTAGTGTGCGGACGCGGTCGCAGTTGGTTGGATATCGCAACAGGGGGCACGCGCATCCCCGTGTTCAGCCCTTGAGCAGGGTGCCATCGCTGTCCAGCACCTTGAGATTGATCGGCAGGGCGGCGACCACACTCTGGGATACCGTACAGAACTGCTCAAATTGATCGAGAATGCGCTCCAACCGCTTAAACGCGCTGGCTGGATATCCCAGATGCAAGGTCACATCAACGCCCACTATGCGCAGATGATTATCGGTATCTCGGCCTAAATGCCCGACCGCCTCGGTACGGATGCCGTCATTGGGCTGATGGAACTTGCCCAGCGCAAACACCAGGCTATCACTCAGACAATTGCCTAGTGCGGTGACCAGCAACTGTGCCGGGCTGGGACCCTGATTGCCGCCCAAGGGAGCTGGTTCATCGGTAATCAGGTCGGGTGTATCGCCCTGGTATTGGACCAGAAAGCGATAGTTTTCCTGCTGCTGCAAAGTCACTTCAACGCGGTTATCACCCATGATGTGCTCCGATAATGATGAGTTGGTTGCAATCAATCTATTTTTTTATATATTGTATGTCAATAAAGTGTTCCCGGGACCTGTCCAACCGTATGAATAATCAAATCGACATCAATCGTCTCTCCAGCGCTGCTGATCAGGCTCAACAATTGCTTAAGGCGCTAGCCAACCGTGACCGCCTGCTGCTGCTTTGCCAGTTGGTGGAGGGCGAGCGTAGCGTCGGCGAGTTGGAGCAACTGCTGGGTATTGTGCAGCCTACGCTGTCGCAACAGTTGGCGGTATTGCGCCGCGAAGGTTTGGTGGCAACCCGCCGTGAAGGCAAGCAGGTTTATTACCGTGTCGCCAGTGCCGAGGCGCTGGCGGTTCTCAATACCCTTTATGGCCTATTCTGTGCCGAGGAAGTAACTAATGCAGACTGACTGGGTTGCCTTCACTCCCTGGAGTGCCTTGGCCGGTGGTGCGCTGATTGGCGCGGCGGCGGCCATGCTGATGCTGTTTAACGGCCGGATTGCCGGCATCAGCGGGTTGGTCGGGCGTCTGCTTGTGCCGCAAGCCGGTAATCGCGAGGCCCTGCTATTTGTAGTTGGGCTCTTGCTAGCGCCATGGCTGTATAAGCTGGCGGGTGCGGATATCAAAGTGGAGGTTGACGCCGGCCCCGTTGCGCTGGTGATTGCCGGCCTGCTGGTGGGCTTTGGCTCACGGCTTGGTTCGGGCTGTACCAGTGGGCACGGGGTATGCGGGCTGGCACGTTTATCGCCGCGCTCACTGGCGGCTACGCTGAGCTTTATGGGCGCAGGTTTTATCTGCGTTTTCGTCCTTCGTCATCTGTTGGGAGTCTGAGCATGCGCGCATTGATTGCATTGGTCAGTGGGCTGGTATTCGGCTTGGGCCTGCTGCTTTCGGGCATGGCCAACCCGGCCAAAGTGTTGGGCTTTCTTGATCTGGCAGGCGCCTGGGATCCTTCCCTAGCACTGGTTATGATCGGGGCTATCGCCGTGGCCTTTATACCCATGCAGTGGACCCAGCGTAGTGGCGTGACCCTGCGCGGTGAAGCCGCGCAAATACCGGGTAATCGCCAAATTGACCGGCGGCTGATCATCGGTAGCCTGGTATTTGGGGCCGGTTGGGGCGTGGCCGGATTCTGCCCTGGTCCGGGGCTGGTCGCCGCCTCGGCGCTGGTACCGCAGGCGTTGCTGTTTGTGGTCGCGATGCTGGCGGGTATGTGGCTGTTCAGCTGGTATGAGCGGCGGGTGCGTGCATGAGTAAGAACCCTCGGTTGCAGCCGCCGGGCGGCCCGGAAATGCTCGCTTGGCTGCGCCATTATCGGCGGGCCTGGCTGGGCGGCGACCTGACGGCAGGGCTGGTACTCAGCATCATGGTCATACCGCAAAGTATGGCTTACGCGATGCTCGCGGGCATGCCAGTGGAAGTAGGGCTGTATGCCAGTCTATTACCGCTGCTGGGCTACGCCTTGTTTGGCAGCAGTATGAGCATGTCGGTTGGCCCGGTAGCGATCACCGGCCTGATGACCGCTACCCTGCTGGCGCCGCTGGCCACCGTAGGCAGCCCGGACTACCTGCAGCTAGCGGTCTGGTTGGCACTGCTGTCGGGCTTTATGCTTTTTGTGCTGGGTCTGTTGCGTTTGGGTTTTCTTGCCAACTTCCTCAGCCATCCGGTGATCAGCGGTTTTATCAGCGGCGCGGCCATTCTGATTATTCTCAGTCAACTGCCCAGTCTGCTAGGGCGTGAAAACTTGCCGCACGGGCTGCCGCAGCTGGTACGTGAGTGGCACCTGTTGAACACCCTGGTGTTGGGCATGGGGCTAGCCGCGCTGGCGTGGCTGCTGTACGCCCGCACGCTGATGGCGCGGCATCTTGAAGCGCTGGGTTTGCCGGCAGCGCTAGCTACCCTGCTGGCGCGTTTGGCGCCCATTGTGGTGGTGGTGGTCGCGGTGTGGGCGACCTGGTATTTCGATTTGACCGCCCTCGGGGTTCCGGTGGTGGGCAACCTACCCGCTGGGTTGCCGTCATTGGTCTGGAGCACGCCCGGCCTTGGCGATTTGCGCCAGTTGCTGCTGCCGGCAGCGCTGATCAGCCTGGTGACCTTTGTCGAGAGCGTCTCCATTGCTCAGTCGCTGGCGCGGCGCAAGCGCCAAAGCGTTAACCCTGACCGTGAGCTACTCGGTCTTGGCGCCGCCAATCTGGGCTCGGCATTGACCGGCGGTTTTGCAGTGGCGGGCGGTTTTTCTCGCTCCAGCGTCAATATAGAGGCCGGCGCTAACACGCCGCTGTCGGGCGTCATCGCCGCACTGATCATCGGCCTGATACTGCTGACCGTGGCGCCGCTGTTCGCCTATCTGCCGCTGGTCATGCTGGCAGCGGTGATCATGATTGCGGTCACCCCGTTGATCGACCTACGCAGCCTGAGCCGCGCCTGGCGTTATGACCGCGCCGAAGGTCTGACGCTGCTGAGCACCCTGCTGGGTGTGCTGATACTCGGGGTTGAGGGTGGCATCATTCTGGGTGTCTGTTGGTCGATCATTGCTCAGTTGTGGCGCGGTAGCCGTCCGCACGTAGCGGTCATAGGCAGAGTTCCGGATACCCATTACTTTCGCAATACCAAGCGCCACTTGGTGGAAACCGTGCCGCAGCTACTGGCGCTGCGCATCGACGAGAACATCTTTTTTGCCAATACCAAAGCCGTCGAGCAGGCGATCTATCAAGCGCTGGCGGATTACCCCGACACCCGGGAAGTGTTACTGATTTTGTCGGCGGTCAATCACATCGACAGTACCGGACTGGACATGCTCAGCGAGCTGACCGAAGGACTAAGTGAGCGCGATATTCATCTGCACCTTGCAGAGGTAAAGGGCCCGCTGATGGACCATCTTGAGCATACCGATTGGATCACCCGGCAGATCGATGAAATATTCCCCAGCACGCACATTGCTTTTAATACGCTGGCGGATTTAAAAAGGCCAGAATAGAGCCACGCTAGCGATGCACGCTTAGCCTGCGGACGCTACTATGCAGAACAAGCTTGATTCCACCAAGTAGGAGAAACGCATGAAAACCGTGATTGCCGGCGCCCTGAGCGCCTTATTGCTGGGTGGCGCCGTAACCGCCGCTTACGCACAGGTCTCGCCAGAAGATCAGATTGAGATTCGCCAAGCGGGTTTTAGCTACATGGCCTGGAACATGGGCAAGATTAAAGCGCAGGTTATTGATGGCAGCGTAGAGTACAACCAGCAGCAGGTTAGCGCCGCCGCCAATGCCATCGATGCCATTGCCAACTCCGGTATGGGTGCGCTCTTTGGTCCCGGCACCGAGAAGGACATCGGCGACCTGCACACCCGTGCTGATCCGGCCTTGTTTGAGAACATGCAGGATATGGCGCAACTGGCAGGTAACCTGGGCACCGCAGCCAGCAACCTGGCAGCTAAGGCCGAGACTGGCGATAAGGACGAAATCCGCGTTGCCTTTGGTGAAGTTGGCAAGAGCTGCAAGTCTTGCCATGAAAAGTACCGCATGGAGTAAGCTTTACCAGGCGGGCATCGCCGGTGCTGGCGGTGGGGCAGGAATCCAACTGCCCCACGCCAGCCACACCATGCCGATGGCAATCACCAGCGCAATGCTTAACGCCAATCCACCGCCGCTCTCGGCATCCTGAACCGGTTTCTCTTCCACCGTTTTACGGCCATGTAACATCGCGCCGAGCAACTTCTTGCCGCGCAGTCGATAGACCACAATCGCTAGAATATGCAGGCCGATCACAACGTAGATCAACTGCTCAGTGGAGCGATGCCAGCCGCTAACCAATGAGCTCACATCACTGGACACCAGCCGCGTCAGGGGCCCATAAAAGGCCACGTCATCATTGGTGATCAAGCCGGTCAGCGCTTGAAAAGTAAACAACCCCAGCATCGCAAACACTGAGAAGGCACCGAGCGGGTTGTGCCCCAGTTCGTGCCAGCTGCCGCGCAGGTAATGGGTAATACGGGAGGGCGTCGGGAAGAAATTACTAAAGCGAGCGTAGGTGCCCCCCACCAGACCCCACACCAGACGGAAGGTCAACAGCCCCAGAATGGACAGGCCGAAACGTCCGTGCCAGAGCATCCAGTTGCCTCCGAGGCTTACGGTTATCAAAGAGCCAGTAACGCAGAGGGCTAACAGCCAATGAAATAGACGAAGAGGTAAATCCCAGACGGTAACTTGCATGGAGTGCTCACAACTTTTAATCCAGCACCGAAGGCTAACCCCTGAAGCCGGTGCTCGCAATACCTTGGGTTAGACCAATTCAGAAGTGTCTCGGCAGGCTCGCCTTGTCTCAACAACGGGCAACTCAGCCTAGTTTGTAAATTCAGCTGGGAGGCTTGTTGCTTAAGCGCCGAATTCAGCGGTTGATAGGGCTGCAAAAAAATCCTGCTGAAAGTCGCAAATAGCATAATGACATTACTGCATAGGCTGATTATGATCGCCCGGCGTTATCGAAAAAAATACTAAAAAAACAATTGAAGAAGGATTCTTCTAAATGATGTGCCTGAAAAAATTGGCTATCACAGCCGCCCTTTCTGCCTCCGTGTTTGTTACTGGCTGTGCCAGCATCGTAAGTGACTCGCAGTATCCCGTCGTAATGAAATCCGAGCCGTCAGGCGCCGAATATCAGATCCGCAATCGCAGCGGCAGTCTGGTTCACCAGGGTACCACCCCTAGCACCGTTACGCTCAAGTCCGGCGCCGGTTACTTCAAGGGTGAGCGCTATAAGCTGCAGTTTTCCAAGGAAGGTTACGAGCAGCAAGATCAGAGCCTAGAGTCCAGCATGGATGGCTGGTATTGGGGCAACCTGTTGTTTGGTGGTTTGATTGGCATGCTGGCGGTTGATCCCGCTACCGGCGCCATGTACAAATTGCCACCGGGTAAGACTGCCAATCTGGTTCAGATACCGATGGCCGCACCAGCAACGCCTGAAGCGGAGGTGGTCAGCTCGGTTACCGAGTAAAAAGCGACATCGGTAATATCCAGATCCATAAAAAGGGGCGCCATGGCGCCCTTTTTTATTACAGTTCCATATTGCGCGCCAGCTTGTCACGCAGCAGCTCCGGGTCATTGCTGGCGGCCTTGTCCAGCTCAGCCAGCTCCTCCGGAATGTACCAGTGCAGTTTCTTCTCGTCGTGGTAACTGGCCCACACCACCTTTGCCACTTCAACCGCTTCAATCAATCGGAACGGACCTTTGGTTGGCGCCTTCTCCAGAAACTCGTCAGACGTCATACCGGTGCGGATCAACCCTGGCAGCGCATCGGCGCAGCGAATATCGTAACGCTTGAACTCGTTCGACCACGCCTCGGTCAGGCCCTTAACCGCATGCTTGCTGGCCGAATACACCGCAATCAGCGGCATGCCCATGGTGGCGGAAGACGATGAGGTGTTGAAGCACAAGGCATTAGGTGTTTCTTTCAGCAGCGGTAGCGCGCTGTGAGTGCCGTTTATTACGCCGATCACGTTGACATTGATGATCTTCAACTGATCCTCTAACGACATCTCATCGAAGAAGCCACGCATAATGATGCCCGCATTGTTGAACAGAACATCCATACGCCCGCCGGTAGCCGCGCTGAAGGTGGCCACCGCCGAATCAAACTGCGCTTTGTCGCTTACGTCCAAGGTTTGTGTCACGCAGTTGTCTGCACCCAACTCTGCCTGCAAGGCGTCTAACCCCGCCTGATTTACGTCGAAGGCGCCGATGAACCAGCCTTTTTCGTTAAACAACCGAGCGGTCTCGCGGCCCATGCCGGAGGCGGCACCGGTAATGAAGATGGATTGACGGCCTGCGGCTTGGGACATGGGCGGGGTTCTCATTTGGTGTTGTGGATGAGCTGACGTTAGCACTGACCGGGTGGCTTGGGAGCCAATGGGTAGTTTGGTTGATTATTGGGGAATCATTGGGGTGATGGGCGGGTAGTGCATGCGCGACCTGCGCTTGGCTTTTACATCGGAGGTTGGCTCACTATCGCCTTTCGCCTGGCCGGCGAGCCAAGGGTGGCCGCTTGCCCGGCCCCCCTTAGCGATCCCCCGGGGCACCCAGCTGCGCGGCCCTGCGGGTTCGCTGCGTTGCTCAAGCTGCCGGGGACGCTCGCAAACTCGCTACGCTCAGACACCGCGAGCATCTTTTTCCCGGCAGCTCTGCGCTACTCGCCCGTCCAGATGGGGTTGGGTCCGAGGGGTGTTGAATAATTCTGTTTGATTAATGGGCCGGCTTTAGCCGGTCCCAGTGAGCGCCGAGAACGATTTGAGCCACTTGTTAGGCTTTTGGTAACTCACGTTGTATTGGCTCAACTTCATTGTCTTCGAACCAGCTGTCTTTATCGGAGGTTGGATATCCCCCGAGTGCGTTGTAATTAACTGTTAATTCAGTGTCTTTTATTATTTGAGATACAGCAATGAATCGCAAGAATTGACCATCCCAACCGGCCTCGTAGCGTAGGTTGGCTGGGTTTGAGTGGTTGTACATGCTGCCATAGCCAAGTGCGATTGCATTGAAGCCGCTCATATTGGCTAAAACATGCCAGTTGAATGCTATGTGACGTATTTCTATGGGCAGCTCATCAAAGTCTCCTGACACGAGGATTACAGGACAGATCTCCACTATTTCCCCAGCGGAAATTGGTCGGCTTGCATAGACTCCGCGACCCATAGCAGTTCCGGTGTCTTTCACATATCCAATGGCTGGTTGAGAGCGCATGTTTTGCCTACAGTCCATGTTCAGCCGTGACAGCTAGCTGGCATCGGCTAGAATTTTTTGTTAGGCAGTTTAGTCGAACAGCCGCTCGTTCTGCCATAGCTCGCACATCCTTTGCTTTATAATCTCAATCTTTCCCCATAGTTCGTTTAGCTGATACTTGTGGCCGAAAAGCTGGATACTCAATTCTTTGTCGATCCTTTCGGTCACGTTTTCTGGGGAAAGAACCACTGCGATTATCAGCCCCGTTAAATATGAAGGGGGCAAACTCCAGATTCGCCCAATTTGCAGGACGCTGCCATCATTGATTTGAAGCCTTTCGTCTAGCTCACCTTCGTGAACAATCGAAGTTCTTCCGAACTTATAGATGGCAGTGGGGAAATCGACGCCATCTACATTAATGTCCCTGAAAATGTTGTTTGTCGCCACCCCGCTTATTAAGGCTTCCTCGTCAGAAATAAAGCTCTTTATCCGAGCGCCAACACTGTCTTTGGGTCGTCTTTTCTTCGCCGTCTTGTCTATAGCAGGAAACAAGTGAACAAACGAACCCTCGTAGTCTTTGGCTGACAAAGCTTCGATGCTCTTCTCAATCCGACGACTTACTGATGTTGCAGCCATATCTAATCCTTAACGTTTGACTTGAAGGGTGACTGACCGGCGCAGAATGTTGAACATCCCCTCAAAGGGGGTCGTTAGACGTCATGCACTTCAACAGTTGCGTTTGTACTATCAAAAACGGAGGCGCGGGTGCTTTTCACGAACCTTATGTAGAACCCTGTTTAGAAAGCAATCCACGAGCCCGAAGAGACTAATGGTGACCGCTGGGTAGCGATCAGTCGATACCTTGATGTATGTGGCGATTAAATTCGCCTCCGATGCAAGAAAAATTCGGCGATGATCAGCGTGTGCGTGTCCTATGGAGAAGGTCTGCATGTGCATGAGCGCATTCAATGCATTTCGATAGTTCGTCTCCCAGTTTCCGGGATCGCCTTCCGAAATATTTACGACTTTTACGTCGATTGAACCAAAATCCTCATCAAGAAGGTCACAGAACTCGTTTACTTTCCTGGCATGAAATCCGAATTCAAGCAGATCAGGGAGTATAGCCTCGTTCCACTTTGCAACCCATTCGCCGGGGAAAACTGCGCCGGTAAATGCAACGAGGCGAAACGCACGGAGCGTTGCCTGAATGATGTGAATTTCGGTAAGCCTGTCTGCGCTGTTCATGCGTAGTGAATTCCTGGGTTGTGATTTGCGACGCCTAACGCGTAGCTCAGCTGCCGCTGTAAAGCGTAGCGGAAAAGCGGTCATATGCAGCGCATTGTTAGCTCCTACTGCATATTTCCTCTAGTGCGCTGCGTAAGACTTCAAATATATGGTTTTTATTAATTTTAAACTCTTCTTCAATCTCTTTAGAGGCATCAGAAAACGCACCTTCATCCTCAAATTCCTCGAAGTAAGATCTATTTTTATTATGTTCGAGCATGTCATTATTGTATGCTGCAACATCATCATCGTATTCTTGGTGCAATCTTAGTATTTTTTCTATTAATTCATTATAAGTATACGTTTTTTCAGAATAAAGAGTATATATTTTCTCCATTGCTTCAACGTACGAGGTTTTTCCGGCCAACACATCTGCCGATATAATCTTTGCCTTATTAAATACTATTTTAGCTTTTTTTGCTTCAATTGCATCTGGGTCTTTTTCTAATGGCAGTATCCGCATCTCGCTTTCATCAGGGATACTTATTTCTTTAAATAATTCTCTTAGATTCTCCTCTGTAGCCAATCCTTGTGTTAAATGATTTACTGTTTCATTTTTTATAGCCACCCTGAAAGCATTATTATTTGAATTGCTTATCCTGTTTATTATAAGCAGAAACTTGTCTTTTGATTTTAGTTCAATTTTTTTATAATGATCATGTAATTCAATTACACGCTCTTTTTCGTCGGCATCAAATGATCTTATAACAACGCTTCGACGAAGCGAACCTGAGACACTTGACTGCCTAGCCAATCTAACTACTCCAGCATAAACCACATATTCATTATTGCACTCATTACATTTAGTCAGAAATATTGAATTTTTTGATTGATTCATAATTTGTAAATTTTCTTTACAATCAACACAAGGAATTTTAAATTTTAACGGAAGTTTGCTTTCTTTTATTTCTACAATTATATTCAAAACTTCATCAAAACCAATTCGGTCAATAATTTGCTTAATCTCATTTTTTTCATTATCATGCATTGTCATATCTCTATTCCCTTGTATTCGCTAACGCCTCAATGCAGCCGACGCGTTAGCGGTCGGCTGCATTGATTTGTTATGTAATGAACATGCTAACTCTAATACTTTACTCATTAAACTATCCCTTTCTTCTTTAAATGAAGAGTCTGTTTTTTCGACGGTAATGAGCAAATGTCCTTTTACTGTTGCGGCAAGTAAACATACACTTGCTGACACGTCACTCATTTCCTCCTTCAACTCTCCGTTATCGAATATTTCGTGGTAGTACTCTTCGGCTGATGTATCTCCATGAACAAAACTGCTTAGTTCAGCGTATTCCGAGATAATGTTAAACAAGAAGCTATACTCAGCTTTTGACTGCTTATTGCGCGATGTAAGATAACGAATAATACTTCTATGCTTCCACTTACCACTAATTTCATTAAGTGCTTTCTTTGAAATTTCGAGTTCGGGATATTTTTTCTTTAGTTTTTTTAGAATTACATCATCTGTAGATTTTCCGGCCATTGTAATAGCCACTTGCGACGCATTAACATAAGCATTAAGTTCGCTAATTTTGGCTTACTTTCGGTATTCAATGCCTACGTTTTCGCTTCCTTCATCCATAAATCTTTGGAAAAGGTATTCAAATCTTAAAAATTGCTCCAATAAAGTGCGGTGTAATATTTTTACGGGGTATAAGTGCGTGTCACACTTTTCAGCCAGATCATAAATGCCAAGCTTTATTGAATTTATTGACGCCATCAATCCAATTAATGACTGCATCGTTACCGGAAACTCAGACTTCACCAATACGGGCATGAACAAATCACCGATTCTCTCGAAATCCTCATGCATTGAGTCATCAAACTCTAATACATCATCAAGGTTAAATGTCACAGCCCATCCTTACATAGCAGTGATTAGATCGCACGCTGCGTTAATGTACGGTATAACATGCGTGTCGAATGAGGCGATTGTTGTTTCTTATCAATCACTTGCGCGAACTCATGCTGTTATCCCTCACATTACACCGAGTCCGATATAAGTCCGTTATGGCTGCGTGCAGGCAGCACGATACGGCTCTGGCCAGCAACTGGCAGGGCGTTTGAGATTTTGGGTTGAGGTAGTCAGGCATCCGTGCCTCCAGAAAGGGGTCTGCCAAAAAGCAGTTACTGGCATAGTGCTACGCTTTGGCTGGCTTGCCAACCCTGTTTTTGATCAGGGCGTTTGCGGTAAACCAGTCCGCTTTTGAGCCGAGTAGCGGTTTTATTCGGGTGACGGAATAGGCGTATGTCACTACACATCGTGGATGTCTCCAGCGCGGGGAGTCGCTGATGGCGCGGCCCCCTCAGAAACAATTACACACGAATTGCCCACTTTATTTCGCTTTGTGACATCCATGAGTGCTGCTCGCGGGTATAGCCTGCAGGAACGGAATGGCGATTGAGTACAGGATTACGGTATGGCAGACAGCGAGTTTGATTACGAGGGCACTCTGGAGGCTTGTGCGCGCGGTGATAAGGGCGCGTTTCAGCGTTTGTATCAGCGCGAGGCGGGGCAGATGCTGGGGTTGGCTATTACCTTGCTGGGGCGGCGTGATCAGGCTGAGGATTGCTTGCACGATGCGCTGGTGAAGGTGTGGCATAACGCTGATCGTTTTGATCGTTCGCTGGGTCAGGGCCGTGCCTGGATTTACAGCATTCTGCGTTACCGGGCGCTTAATCAGCTGCGCAGTCGCGGGCGGCTGGTCGATACCGACGACGGCTTTATTGAGCAGATGGCCGATGAGAGTGCGCAGGCAGAGGATATCGCCAGCGATCAGTCCGAAGGCCGTGAGCTGCGTCGTTGTTTGCGTCAGTTGGAGCGTCCGCGTCGTCATCCGATCCTGCTGGCCTTTTATCGAGGCCTGACCCATGAACAGATTGCCAGCCGGCTGACCACGCCGCTGGGCACCATCAAGGGACGTATCCGCGCCGGACTACGCGCATTGCAGGAGTGTTTGCAGGCATGATTCCAGAGGCAATTGAGCCGCGTCGGGCGTTGATCGGCGAGTATGTACTGGGCTTGCTCGAAGAGCCGGAGGCCAGCGAAGTGCGCGAGTTGATCGCGCAGGACCGTGATGCCTTACGCATGGCGCTGGAGTGGGAGCAACATCTGCTTGAACTGGCGGACGAGTTGCCACCGCAAACCCCTTCATTGGTGTTGTGGGAGCGCGTGCAGCAGAGCCTGGGTTGGACGCCTGCCTCTCAAGCCACAACCGCTGACGGTTTCTCCGGTTGGTGGAACAGCTTGGGCCTCTGGCGCCTAACTAGCGGAGCATTGGCGCTGTTGGTTCTTTTCAGTTGGCTACCTGACGTGCTGCGTGATGCACCGAGCAGCGCCAGCTTCACGGCAGTGCTGCAAGTACCGGGCGAAAGCGCCAAACCGGGCTGGGTGGTTACTGTTGACGGTGACGGCACGCTGAATCTGCAATCACTGGTAGCGGATCAGATCCCGGCCAATCAGAGCGTGCAATTCTGGACTCTGATCGATCCCAAAGACGGCCCGCGCTCATTGGGCCTGATCGAGCCGGGCAAAGGCACGACTCTGAGTGCCGAGCAGATTGGTGCCGTGCAGGCAGGGCAGTTGTTTGAGCTGACGCTCGAGCCGGAAGGCGGCTCGCCTTTGAATCGTCCTACAGGACCGGTTTTGTATATTGGGCGTGCGGTGCTTATTGCGAGTAACTAGGGGTAGTATCCGCGCCGAGTTGGTTCTCGGCGTGATTGTGATGCGCGTTTTGCGCCTCGCTGGCGAGTCCCCTTTCTTTGCTTGCCCAAAGAAACGGAACCCAAAGAAAGGGCACCTCCAGCCAAGCGGGCCTGCGGCTTCTCTGCGTTACTCGGTGTTGAGCGCGCCTGCGGAACTCGCTTCGCTCACACAGTCCTCGGCTTAATCGCTCAACCCCTGCGTTACTCGACAGCTTGGAAGGGGGACGAAACGCCTGAGATCGGAGTCCTGTCGGGCTTGGTTGTTTGGTTGAAACTTAAACATCAAAACTGAAGGCTGCACGGACTAAATAATCCCATCTGAGCGGGCGAGTAGCGCAGAGCTGCCGGGAAAAAGGCGCGTGCGGTGTCTGAGGTGCACAGCGCCGAGTTTGTGAGCGGCCGGCTAGGTGTGCCCCGGCAGCTTGAGCAACGCAGCGAACCCGGAGGGCCGCGCAGCTGGGTGCCCTTGGCTCGCCTAAGGGCGAAACCGGAAATCAGCTGAGCAAATTATGTATGCGCATCGCACGCAACGCCTATGACGAGGTTTGCGGTTTCGAACATCGCGCTAGAGCTCAAGAAAATTTATTTTCATCCCCCGACATCCAAACCCCATCCTCATGGGTATTAGCTAGTAGGTGACTTACAAAGCACCCAGCTAGATGGGCCAAGCCCATCACCACATGAATGCGAGGAATCACAGATGAATACTTTCAATAAACTGATCCTGACGACTTCACTAACACTGGCCGCCGGCACCGCCAGCGCCGCCACGCTGCTCGCCCTCGGTGAAGACGGCATGCTGCACAAGATCGATACCGAAGCACTTAGCGTCACTGCCAGCATGCAAGTTGACGGCGCCAGCGATCTGCGCGGCATCGACGTGCGCCCTGCCAACGGCATGCTCTACGCCCTCGGCGGCGGCACCCAGCTGTACACCATTGATGCAGCCACTGGTAAAGCCACCGCCGGCGCCAAGCTGAACTCTGCGCTACCGGGTAGCGAGCACGCCGTGGTCGACTTCAACCCCAAGGCTGACCGCCTGCGCCTGCTGGCCGCTGACGGCACCAACTTCCGCGTGAATGTTGAGACCGGTGAAGTTGCTACCGATGGCAGCGTGGCTTACGCCAAAGACTCTGAGCACGGGACCATGATGCCGAAAGTGGTTGCCGGCGCTTACACCGACTCTTTCGCCGGTACCGAAAAAACCGAGCTTTATACCGTCGACCTCGCCACCAGCATGTTAATGCTGCAGAACCCACCGAACGATGGCGTGCAACAGCCAGTAGGTGAACTAGCCAAAGGTCTGGACTCTGCTGCCATGGACATCGCCAGCGACGGCAAGGGCGGCAACACCGCTTATGTACTCGCCAACGGCACCCTGCACACCGTGGATCTGAAAACCGGCACACCGACTTCGTTGGGCATGATCGCAGACCTGCCCGAAGGCATTATCGACATCGCCGTATGGCCTGAAATGTAATTCGTTTCTGTTGCTGTAACTAAAACCCCGCGCATTTGCGCGGGGTTTTTTATACGAGATAAACCGCTATTCGGCAGCTAAAGCCCAGACGAAAACTGAATTTTCCAGTTGCTTAAGAAACCTTAGAGCTGACACTTGGGCATGTTGTATGCGTCAGCTATCTAGAACCGTGAGTCGTTCTCGCAGGGTATGCCGTCCCGGTCTCCGTCCATTTTGGTATTGGGGCAGTTTCTAACAAAGAACTCGGCCTCTGCACGGGAATGCATTTGACTGCAGTGCTGTCGCCCGTCGCAGGTAAAGCTTGGTTTTGACGGCGTGGGTGTGACGCGGTTGCTGGATGCTTGGCTAGTCACCTCACTACGATGCCCCGCAAATTCTGGGTTTTGTGGTTGCAGTTTTTCGGTATACATCTTCCAACCTGCAAAAATAACCAGCGCGAAAAACAATAATTTTTTCATGGGCTTACTCAGAAATTTTGAAGCAGTAATGGGCGGGATCTGTGGATGAAGAGCTCGGGAGCATTACGCAGGCGGATACGCAAAATGACGCATTCGTAACGCCAATAGTAAAGCGGGTTGTTTGTAGTGCACTGCAACAGCCAGGCATCCATGCCTCCAGTAAGGGGACTGCAAAACTGCAGTTATTGGATAGTGCAATTTAACGATGTGCTTGCCAACTGGTTTTTAGGTCTGGCTCAGAGCACAGCTTTACCCAATAACAACCCCCCCGTCACCAGCAGTAAGCTATAAATCATCTGCCGAAAACGCTGTTCGTTAAGGCGGTGATGCAGAAACTCGCCCAAGAGCACGCCAATCACCAGTAGCGGCAGGTAGCTGAGGATATGCGGGACGGCCGGTAGCAGGCTGCCGTCGAGCAGAAACAGGATGGTCATGCTGCCGTTTAGGCAAAACCACACGCTAATCAGGGTGGCGCGCAATTTGCTCTTGTCGAGTTGCGTCCCGGCCAGCCCGTAGACCAGCAACGGCCCCCCAGAGGCGAACAGGCCGTGGGTGATGCCCGCACCTAGGGTGAGCACACGGCTTAGCCAGCTGGGATGCGCTTCGCTGGTTTGCCCGCGAAACATACGCCACAGCTCGCGCCCGGCGAACCACAGCACCAGTATGCCGAAAAGCGCCTTTAGCAACTGGCCGTCAAGCCAAGGGCGCAGGCCGTAGCCAACCAGCATGCCGAGAAGCATCAGTGGCAAAATCAGTTTGAGCAACAGTGACCACTGAATATGCTCGCGGTTACGCCAGGCGAGAAAGCCGCTCATAAAGATATTCAGCGGTACTAGCACCGGCAGCATAGCTGGGATGGGCAGCAGCAAAGCACCAAGCGACAGCGCGATAACGATACTGCCGAAACCGGTAATGGCTTCAATGGTGTAGGCCAGCAGAATAAAGACGCCGAGCCAGATCCAGGGATCGATCATTGAATCCTCAACTTAACTCTGCGGCAAAGCGTTTGCGTATCTGGCGCAAATAGAGCGCCGGGGCGAAGCGCCAGAGCAGGCTGCCGAATTTCGACACCGGCTCGGGCAGCAGCCAACGTTGCCTTTTTACAAGCGCTTTGTCGATCAGTTCTACCATCCATTCGGTGCTGCGCATGCCGCCGACCATAGAGCGCGCATGGCTGGCGGGCTTGCCGTCTTTGCCGAGGGCATTGTGCTCAATGGGGGTGTCGAGAAAGCTCGGATAAACCATCAAGACATGGATGCCATCGCACTCCAGCTCCAGCCGCAACACTTCAAAGAACTGGGTCAACGCGCCTTTGGCGGCGCAATACGCGGCGCGGCCGGGCACTGGCATCCAGCCGGCCATGGAGCCGATGCAGATTATCTCGCCGCGACTGGCGCGTAGCAGCGGCAGCGCGGCCATGGTCAGCTCTACGGGACCTTGCCAGTCCACCGCCATGACCTTGCGGAACACGGCCGTGTCGGTCTTGTGCGCAGGCGAGCGGTGGGTGATGCCGGCATTATTGACCAGGCGATCCAGACGTCCGAATTTTTGCTCGGTGGCGCTGATCAGATGTTGGATGTCTTCTGCGCGGGTAATGTCGGCAACCACCGTCAGCACGCGTTCGGGTGCATTGAGTTGCGCTTTACGTTCTGCCAGGAGTTCGGCGTTGATATCCGCCAGTACCAGTTGGTGGCCAGCGGCGAACCATTGTTGCGCCATGGTCCAGCCGAGGCCTGAAGCGGCCCCGGTGATCAGTATTTTCTTCATGCTCGGGATACTCTCTTATTGTTGTTTTCCGGAAGGCCGCATTCCATCTCGACCATCGCGCTTAGCCTCACCACCGTTGGCCGGGATGGAACCCGGCCCTCCAAAATCAAAGCCGCTACAACCCAAGCGTCAGCGTGCGAAAAAAGCCACCCGTCTTTGGAAGGTCGAGTTCCATCTCGACCATCGCGCTTAGCTGCACCACCGTTGGCCGGGATGGAACCCGGCCCTCCACAACCAAGCCCGCTATGACCCAATCGCCAGCGTGCGAAAAAACCGCACGTCTTTGGAAGGTCGAGTTCCATCTCGACCATCGCGCTCAGCCGCACCACTGCTAGCTGGGATAAACCTCGGTCCTCCACCCGCTGAGCGTTAGCGTCGCAATCCGCGCGCTTCGATGAAGAACTCCAGCGTTTCTGCGGAGGTTTTTTGTAGCTGATAGCCAAATTCGTTTTTCAGCCGTTTATTGCTCAGCACTGGGCGATATCGCAGGAAGTTGATCTGCTCAGGGCCGGTCGGTCTACCCAGCCACTTAGCGACCTGTAATGCGCTTTTCAGCATCCAGGGCGAGAGGTTCAGCGTTGGTTTGTTTAGCCGCTTGGCGATTTCGCGCATGGTCAGCGCGCCGTCGCCGGCCATGTTGTAGATGCCGTGCTTGTCTTCGCGGATGCCCATTTCCATGGCGGCCAGTACGTCTTGATCCCAGATAAAGACGAAGGGTGAGTCGCTACCCTTGATGGTCAGTACGCGCTTTGCTTCAAACAGGCCGGTGATCTGGTTGTGCGTCTCGGCGCCGAGCACAGTGCCGGGGCGGAAGATCAGCTGCTGTAATTCCGCATGATTGCTGCGGAAGGTAGCCAGCAGTTCTTCGACCCGACGTTTGTGATCGGAGTAGGCGAATTCGGCATTACCGCGAATGGCGTCGCTTTCGTCGATCCATTCCGGGTTGTCGGGATAATAGCCGTAAGCCGCGCCGGAGCTGGTCACGGTCACGTGCTTTACGCCCGCTTCGATGCAGGCACGCAGCACATTGCGAGTACCGTTAACGTCGATATCAAAATCGCGCGCACGATCTTTGGAGGCCTGGAGTATGGACGCTAAATGCACCACGTGAGTGATCTGGTGCTGCTTCATCAGGGCGGCCAAGCCACGATCGCGGATGTCCATAATGTGCAGCGGAAAATTCACATCATCCCGGCTGCGCAGGTCAGTGCCCACCACGCAAAAATCTTGCGCCAGTCGGTTGCCCAACTGATGGCCGATATAACCGGCGGCGCCGGTGATCAATATACGTTTGCTCATGGATTACAGGCTCTGTTCTGCGCCGCGCTGGGCGGCAAGGTGTTGGGCGTGTTCGGCGCGGCGGCTTTGGTAGGCCCAGATCTGCGAGAGCGTGAGCCCTGAAACCAGATGCCAGGTGCCCCAGAAGGCAGTGATCAACATCATGCCGCCAGCGTTCGGGAAGAAGGTAAAGAGGATCACCAGGCCAAGACCGGAGTTCTGAATACCGACTTCCATGGTCACTGCCCGGCGGTCTGCGACGGGTAGCTTCATCAGTCGCGCCATGCCGTAGCCAAGCGACAGCGCCAGTAGGTTGTGCGCTACCACTAGCCAGAAGAAGCTGTTGAATCGCTCGATAAACAAATCAAAGTTGTTGCTGAAGGCGATACCAACAAAGCCCAGAAACACCAGCAGCGAGATGATGCGCAGCGGTTTTTCACTGCGCAGCGCCAGCGCTGGCCAGCGTTTGCCGCTGAACATGCCGAGGATCAAAGGCAGCGCCAGTACCAGCAGCACGATCAGCAGAATGCTGCCCGGTTGCAGGCTGATCTGCGTCAAATACTCGCGGGTATGCGGATTCAGCCAACCATAGAAAGCGAAGTTGAGCGGCGTAAGTACAGTGGCTGCGAGGCTGGATACCGCCGTCATACTGACTGAAACGGCGACGTTGCCCTTGCCCAGCCAGGTCATCACGTTGGAGAAGCTACCACCGGGGCAGCAGGCAACCAGAATCATGCCGAGTGCCAGCTCGGGGTCGATGTTGAGCGCCCAGGTTGCCAGACAGGTGGCCAGCGGCAGCAACAAAAACTGCGCGAACAGGCCGGCCAGCGGCGCGACTGGTGCTTTGAAGATGCGCTTGAAATCATCCAGCTTGAGCGTCAGCGAGACGCCAAACATCATCGCCGCCATGATGATGTTGAGCAGGATCAGGCTGGCCGGATCAAACTGGATCGGCAGCGCGCCGCTCATGTTGCGGCTACCGGCTGAGGTGCGCTCTGCTGCAACCCGGCCTCCAACTCGCCGATATGTTGATGCAGCGCCTTTAGGTAGGCGTCTTTGTTGACGTAATAAGCCATGCGCGCCAGCTTGATGTAGTTGTAGCCACCATCAAGATTAGTGGTCGCTTTCTGGCGTTTGGTTTCGGCAAACTGCAGGGCGGCGGCGTTGCACTGCTGGCGCTGATGAATATAGAGCGCGGCCAGCCGAGCTTGCAGGTTGCGACCTTCCCAGCCAAGCCCCGCAGCTTCAATCATGCCCATCATGAAGAGGTTGTCGTGTTGCGGGTGGAACACGTTCAGGTATAGCTGCGGCGCATCCAGCTCAGCCGGCCAGTTAAGGTGCTCGCGCGCAATAAAGGGATAGTCGAGCTGGTAGCCGGTCGCCATCAGGATCAGGTCGTACTCGCCCTGCTCGCCATCCACAAAATCAACCTGGTTGCCGTTCAGGCCCTGAATGTCGCGCCGTGCCTTGATATCGCCATGGCCAAGGTGATGCAGGATCAGCGAATTGACCACCGGGTGCGATTCATACATGCGGTAGTCGGGGTCTGGCAGCCCGTAGTCCGATGGCTTGCCCATGATCATGCGGATCATCGCAGCATCTACACGCTGTTTTAGTTTGCGCGGTAATTTGCGCTTGCCGCCCAGACTATCGGTCGGCTTACCTTTGATGAACTTGGGCAGAAAGTAATAGCCACGGCGCAGGCTCATATCCACCGACTTGGCGTGGTGCACGGCATCCACGGCGATGTCTGCCCCGGAATTACCGCAACCGATGATCAGCACGCGCTTGTCTTTGAATACCGAAGGATCGCGGTACTCGGATGAGTGCATTAAGCGGCCGGAAAATTCGCCCGGCAGCTTGGGTTGGTTGGGAGTATGCAAGGTGCCATTGGCAATTAGCACGCCTGCAAAGTGCCGGGTTTGCTGCTCGCCGTTGCATTCGGTGACTACCTGCCAGCCGCTGTTGTCTGGCGTCAGGCTGAGCACGCGGGTATTGAATTCGTAATGGCGGCGCAGATCGAAATGCGCGGCGAAGTCACCGAAGTAACGCTTCAGTTCGGTGTGGTGCGGGTAGGTAGCAACCGCATCGTCCATCGGAAACTCGGCAAACTCGGTCATCCGTTTGGAGGAGATTAGGTGTGCGGTTTCGTACATGGTGCTGTGCGGATTATCGATGTCCCACAGACCGCCGACGTCGCTATTTAGCTCCAGTCCAACGAAGGGAATGTCCAGCTTCTGCAAATTCCGGGCAGTGGCCAAGCCCATGGGACCGGCGCCGATGACAGCATACATGTGGGTGTTCCTCATTATTGTTATGTTTATTGCTATGCTGGCTGGCGCGTTGGCGGATTACGTTGACGCGCCACGAACTTCACCGCAAGGCTATGTTGCTCAGTCTAGCCACGCGAAAGGTGTGCGTATCGCACCAAACGGGACAAGGAACCGGCAATTCACGCCATGCCAAGCGACCAACACAGCGTCACTCCGCTTTATGCTCAAGCCCTGTTGCAGTCGGCCGAACGCCACGGCGTCGCCCTGCCTGCACATCTGCAGCAGCTGTTACAGGCGCGTGAGCGCATACCGCTAGCGGTGCAGGATGAGCTGTGGGAAAGCTACTGCTCGCTACTGCAAGACCCACTCGCCGGGTTGCTGTTGGGGTTGGATATCCAGATTGGCCATCTCGATAGTGCGGGCATGTTGCTGGTCACCTGCGACACTTTGGGCGAGGCGTTAGAAGAGCTTGTGGAATACGCGCCGGTGATCGGCGACGGCGGTGACTTCAGCCTGCAACAGGAAGCAGGGCTCGCCTGGATCGATTACCAACCGCACCTATCGGTTCGCCAGGCCGAACGCGTTGAAGCCGTGCTGGCTTCGCAGTTGAATCTCACCCGCTGGTCCACTGGCGGCCGCTTTAAGCCCACCAGCATTAGTTGTACCCATGCGCCGTTGGCAGGTCTTACCCGATATCAGCAACTGATCGATTGCGAGCTGCACTTTAATGCTAGCCATAATTGCTTGAGCTTCAGTGCCGAGCAACTCGCGCTACCGCTGATTCAAGCCAACAGCGCGCTGCGTGAGCATCTTCGCCAACTGGCTGATCAGACCCTGGCTGCCCTTGGGCAGCATAGTTTGAGCGCAGAGGTACAAGCGTTGGTACGCAGCCAGCCTCGCTGGGGCAAAGATCGCATCGCCGAACAGCTCGGTCTTAGCGGTCGTCACCTGAATCGCAAGCTGGCCGAAGAAGGGCTCTCCTTCAAGGTCCTACGCGAAACCCTATTGCAGGAAATGGCGTGCAACGCCCTGCACGGCCGCCAAAGCGTGGCGCAGATTGCCGAGCATCTCGGCTTCTCGGATGAAAATGCGTTTGTACGCGCCTTTCGACGCTGGCAGGGCATAACCCCGGCGCGCTATCGGCAGAGTTGAGTTTCATTTCACTCTGCGCGCTTGCCCGCACCACCGCCGGCCGGGATGGAACCCGGCCTTCCGGGCGACGGAGTACAGGGATTCCGCTACGCCCAGAGGCTTGCATTTAAATCTGGCTGGCCTATGGTATGGCCTTCACGCGATTACCGAGTTAGATCATGTATTGGCTTCTCCCCCGCACCGATAGCTACTTCGCCTTCCTGAATTAAGCCGGGACGGTTTCACCGTACCCGGCGTTGCCCTCTTAATCCCCCTGTTGGTTTTTCTGTCAGAGAGACAAAGACATGTCGTCTATGGTCGATGTGAAGCGGCACTTGCGCACTTTGGCGCGCAATACAGCCGTATGGCACACAATTGGTCCGCGCGAGCTGGCTAGTGTGATTGGTAAGCTGGAGTTGTTGGAGCGCGACCGTACTGCGTTGCGGGCGCGGGTGGGCAGCGAGTTATTGCTGCTGGACATGAATACGCAGGATCTCGTTGAGCTGCGCTTGACCGAACGCGGCTGCAGTGCGAGCGCGCAAGTGTCGATTTTCTCGCCGCTAGGCGCGCGGCTGTTGGCCGCCCGCCCCGGTGATCTGCTGAGCCTGGGCGGGTTCAGCGGTGGCTATCGGCTGCTGTTGGTGCGGGTTGAAGCGCCGCCGGCTTAACACTCTGGGCATCATCTTTTCGATATCCGTACCTGCAAGCCATCCGGACGATAGCCTTAGGGCCGTCGTCCGGGCTTGCCTTTGGGAACACCACTCGATCTGCAGATCAGGCTTGCCAGAAACTCAGGTGAACTTGAGCAGACTCTTCTTCGAGTAACGGCCCGACAACTTCTACCTTGCGCTGACCGGCGTTGAATACCGTGCGGCAGGGTAGGTCCAGGGTAGGGTTTTCCGGGTGATTGCCAGTCATGTCTTTTAGGCGTTTTTCGCTGGCGCCATAAACCACGCGGCCCACTCCGGCCCAATACACGGCACCGGCGCACATGGCGCAGGGTTCGGCCGAGGTATACATGGTGCAACCAGCCAATATCTCTGGTGAGTAAGTGGTGTTGGCTCGCGTCATTAACACGCGCTCGGCGTGGCCGGTCATGTCGTGGTCGGGCAAGAAAGCGTTGATCTGCTCCATCAGCACCTTGCCGTCGGCATCAACGAGAATGGCGGCGAAGGGGTGGATGCCCTGTTTGCTGGCTTCTTCGGCCAGACGGAAGCTTTCGCGCAGAAAGCTGATGTCACGTTCGGTATGGCTCACAAAAATAGTCCTTGTTGCATCTAGTGCTGGGTGCATGGCGTGGCCGGCGGCGCGGTGGTCGCCAGCGGTGGTTTATTTTTTCTTCGGCAGACTCCAGGCGAAGAAAATCTGCTGGGTCCACTGCACGGATTTGAACAGCAGTAAGCTGACGCCGGCGAGGAAGAACAAGCCAGCAAAGGCCTGCGGAATCTTGAAGAACGAAGTCGAGAACTGGATGAAGTAGCCCAGCCCTTCTTCGGCGGCAACAAACTCGGCCACGACGGCGCCGATAATCGCCAACGTGATGGCTACCTTGAGGCCGCTAAAGATGTGCGGGATCGCATAAGGAATACGGATCTGCCAGGTCTCGCGACGCGTCGGTGCGTCCAATGAGCGGCTCAGCTCGATCAGTTCTTCAGGCGTTTCGTTAATCCCCGTTGCGGTCGAAACCACCAGCGGGAAGAAGGTCAGCAGGCAGGTGATCAGTACGCGTGATGGATCATCCGACCCCATCATTACAATGATCAGCGGCGCTACCGCCACCACCGGTGTGGACTGAATCACTACCAGTAACGGGTACAAGGTGCGCGACAGGAACTCCGACCGCATCATCGCAATGGCCAGCGGAATGCTGACGACTATTGATAACGCAAAGCCCATCAGTGCAACGCGTAAGGTGGCCCACAGGTGCATCATCCAGCGACTGAATTCGACATCGAAGAAGGCGCTGAAGATGGCAGTGGGTGCCGGCAGCACATAGTTGGGCAGCGAAAACACTCGGCAAACCAGCTCCCAGAGAATGATCAGACCAACAAAGAACAGCCACGGCGAGAGGTTTAATAGCAGCGCTCGGCGCGCTGCTGCCTCAGTGGGCGTCTGGCTCATAGATATGTTTCCTTATGCGGTCAGTCAGCTCGCTGAAGCGGGGGTCGTTGATGGTTTTGGTGCTGCGCGGGCGCGGTAGATTGATATCAATCAGGTCGAGCACGCTGCCGGGTCGCTTGCTCATAACCAGTACACGGTCGGCGAGCAACACGGCTTCAGAAATCGAGTGGGTAATGAACAGCACGGTCTTCGGTTGTTCGTCCCAGATTTTCAGCAGATCGAAACCGATCTGTTCACGGGTCATGGCATCCAGTGCCGAGAACGGCTCGTCCATCAGCAGGATGTCGGGATTGAGCAGCAGTGCGCGGACAATACCCACGCGCTGCTGCATCCCTCCTGACAGTTCGTCCGGCATCTTGTCAGCGAAGGCTTCCAAACCAGCCATCGCCAACAGCTCGTTAGCACGCTTCTCGTCCTGCGCGCCGTAGCGGCCGAATTTGTGCTTGAGCGGAAAAAGCACATTTTTGCGAACGCTCAGCCATGGCAATAAGGTCGGCTTTTGAAACACGATGCCAACGTCGTCACGGGGGCCGTTTACCTTTTTGCCAAATACGCTGACTTCACCCTCGCTCGGCACCAGCAAACCCGAGACCATGCGCAGCAAGGTACTTTTGCCGCAACCGGAAGGACCTACCACCGCCACAAACTCGTGGCGATTGATGTCGAGGTCGATGTTTTGCACCGCCATTGGGCTGCCTGGCGTGGGGTCGTATCGATGCCCAACGCCAACCATCCGGACGAAAGCGCGTTCGCTTTTGTGCTCCATGTATTACTCCGCAGCAGGCATAAAGTCGCGGTTGACGATGGTTTCCGGGTCGAGCGAATCCACACTCAACTCGTTGGCCTCAGCGACCCACTTCCAGGTGGTGGCGATACGTTCTGGCGTCATGGTGCCCAGGCCGTCCGCCTCGCTGATCTCGTTGAACGTTAACGGCATGGAGTCGCCGATTTGCGCCGTAGCTACCGCAGCGTCAACCTCGGGGACCATGGTGTGCAGATCGGCAGCGGCTTTTTCTGGATTCTCATGGGTGAAGCGTACTGATTTGTCGTAGGCGCGCATGAAGCGCTTGGCCACATCCGGACGCTCGCTGAGGAATTTATCGCTGGCGACCACGGCCGAGCTGTAGAGCGAGAGGCCGGCGTCGGACCAGCGAATCACGTTAATGTCCTTGCCAGCACTTGCGGCCTGTTGCTTGAATAGAGCGATATTGGTGACCCAGGCGATGATGGCGTCAGTGTTGCCGGTAACCAGCATCGGACCCAACGCACCCGGATCGGATTTGGTCAGGGTCACGGCGTCAGCCGGCATGTCGTTGGCTTGCAGTACCAACGGCAGGAAGGCGTTGGACGACGTGAACGGTGAGGTAGCAACCTTCTTGCCGGCAATATCGGCGAAGTTGTTTATGCCGCTATCAGACAGCGAGAAGAATGCGTGCGGGCCTTGGTTGAAGATCATGTAGACGGCGCTGACCGGCACAGTATCTTGCGCGCGGGCGGCCATCAGGGCGCCAATGTCAGCACTGCCGATGTCGGCCTGGCCGGTAGCGATCTTGGTGATCGCGTCGGTTGAACCACGGCCGCTGGCAATACTGACTTCGAGATCTTCAGCAGCGAAAAAACCCTGCTGGATGCCGGTATAGACGGGCGCCTTGTCGCCGCCGGGCAACCAGTCCAACTGATAGGTTACTTCATCGGCGGCGGCAGCCATTCCGCTGGCTGACATGGCAATGACCATCGCCAGAACGCTGGATGCTTTCTTCAACATAGTCTTTCTCCACAGGGTTTAGTGTTTGGCTTATATCCTGACCACTTGGGCAGGTTTTAGTGATCAGGAGCAATATGCGGGCCAGCTTGGTGCTTTAGTTTCAAATCCGTTAGAGGCTGTGCAATTCCGGGGCCTCTTGCTGGCAATGCGGGGTAGAAAGGCGAGCAGGGTATTTTCTAGGTGAGTTAGGTGCGCGATATTGGTGCGCTGCCCCATTGTGTGGCGCAATGGGAGTGCATCCCGTTGCGCCAGGTGACGGTTAGGTCCGAGGTGACGCCATCTCACGCCGGGTGCGCAAGGCTTGGCGGCGGTCGGCCAGACCTACGACCAAAATACCGGTGGCGATCAAGGCAAAACCGCTGAGGTCCGAGCTGGTCGGTTGCTCATGCAAAAACAGACTGGCGGTGATCAAACCCACTGCGGGTACCGCCGCAGAGCTGAGCGACAGGCTAACGGCAGGTAGCGAGCGGATCGCCGTAACCTGCGCGGCGACGCACAAGCCAGAGGCAACTGCGCCGCTGAACAGCAACTGCCAAGCAAAAGTTGGCTCCCAGATGATGGCGGCGGGGTCTTCAAAGCACAGCGCTATGGGTGTTAGAACTAATACTGAGATCAAGATCTGCCAAGGAATCAGTGAGAGTACATCGCCATGCCAATGGTGCTTTCTTACGTGCACTAGTCCGATGGTCCAGACCAACGTGGCGAGCATGATCAAGCCGCCGCCAATAAATACCTCGGCGTTGTCCCAACTGATAGAAAGCGGGTTGAACACCGTTATCAAACCACACAAGCCCAGTCCGACACCGATCGCCCGTGGCAAGGTAAAGCGCTCTCCTAGAAACAATGCGGCCGCAGGAACAACCCAAATGGGAGTGGTATAAGCCAGAATTGCTGCGCGTCCAGCAGGTAGAAATTGCAGGCCCAGTGTGACCAAAGAGATGAAGGCCATGTTCTGTAGTATGCCGACCGAGAAAAGCACCGGCCAATCCGCCCGAGGAGGCAGGCGCAGGATTCCCATACTGGCAGCGACCACGAACATAGTTAAGGCACCGAGGGCCATTCGCATGCTGGTGAACAGCAATGGTGGGCTGTTCTCCAGCCCCAGCTTGAGGATTGGAAAGTTCAATCCCCAAGCTAGCGCAGTGAAACCCAGCAGCAGGTAACCCAAGCCCCATGAGTAACGCTGCGCAGTCGCAGTGTTGCGGCTCAATGTTCTACTTCCAGTGCGCTTTCGTGCCAGTTGCGCAGCGCGCGGTCAGACAGCCAAACCATGAGTGCAAACAGCGCGATACCGGTCAGGGTAATCAGTACCAGCGCGGCGAACATGCGTGGAATCTGCAGGTTATAGCCGGACTGCAGAATCAGATAAGCGAGACCCGCCTTGGAGCCACCGGTGCCGGCGACGAATTCCGCCACGACCGCGCCGATCAGCGCCAGACCGCAACTGATGCGTAGGCCACCAAAGAAGTACGGCAGTGCGCCCGGGATACGCAGGCGAACCAGCTCCTGCCAACGACTGGTGCGGTACATGCGGAACATGCTGAGCAGGTTCGGATCAACGCTGCGCAGGCCCAGTGTGGTGTTGGAGATGATCGGGAAGATGGCAATGATCACCGCACAAACTGTCAGCGCCCAGGTCGTGTCGTCTACCCAGATGATGATCAGCGGTGCGATGGCGACCACCGGCGTGACCTGCAGTAATACTGCGTAGGGAAACAAACTCAGCTCAATCCATTTGCTCTGGATAAAGAGCAGCGAGGCGGCGACACCGAGCACTACGGCGATGACGAAGGCCAACAAAGTGATTTTTAGCGTCATCATCAACGCGTTGAGGAGCGTACTCCAGTCAGTGACCAGCGATTTCATGATCTCAATTGGGCCCGGTAAAATGTACTTGGGCATCTCAAAGGCGACCACTGCGATCTGCCAAAACAGCAGGAAGAATACGCCGACCACCATGGGAGCAGCGATTTTGACGAAGGTTTCGTTCTGAATCAGCGGCTCTTTCATGCCTTTTTCTCCTGTGGGGCGCCCATGGCGCTGGCGCGTTCCAATGCTTGCGAGACCTGCCGACAGTAGCCAGCAAACTCAGTAGAGACCCTGAAGTCGGCATTGCGCGGAAAGGGTTGATCAATTTTGATGTCATCGACGATGCGGCCGGGCCGGGCGGCCATCACTACTACGCGGCTGGATAGATAAACTGCTTCGTAGACGCTGTGGGTAACGAACACAATGGTCCAACCGTTCTTCTGCCACAGCTTGAGCACATCGTCGTTGAGCTTGTTGCGGGTCATCTCATCCAGTGCGCCGAAGGGTTCATCCATCAGCAACAGGTTTGGCTCGGTGACCATGGCACGAGCAATCGAGGCGCGCATCTGCATACCGCCGGACAGCTCACGCGGAAATGAATTGTCGAAGCCGCTTAGCCCAACCATCTCCAACGCCTTATCGATCTTTTGCTCAGTCTCGGGGCCGCTCTGGTGTTCAAGGTCGAGCGGCAAACGCACGTTCTTGCGCACGCGTGCCCAGGGCATCAGAGTGGCGTTTTGGAATACGAATGCCATTTTGCGACCTTTGTCGCCAACGACGTTGTATTCCTGCTCCCAAAACTTAATGCTGCCGCTGGTAACGTCGCCAAGCCCCGCCATAATGCGCAACAGCGTGCTTTTGCCGCAGCCCGAAGGGCCGAGCAAGCTAACAAATTCGCCCTGACGTACAGTCAGGTCTGCACCTTTGAGCGCTACGGTGCCATTGGCATAAATTTTATTTACGCCTTCTACCTGCAATACCGGACGACCGTTGGTGCTACCTGCCTGCACTGTGGGTTCCGCAGTGGGGTCAGGGGTGCTGGGTTTCAGTGGGGTGACGCTGGAAGAGGTCATCTTATGCTCCCGTGGGCGGCCCATTTATCAGGGCCGCCGGTTTGCTAGAGTGGTTTGCGGTTAGGGCAGAACAGGTTCTTGGGGCAGGAAGTCCAGGCTGTAAACATCGTGGATATCCAGGTCCTCGCTAACCAAGCCAGCTGCCAGCATGAACTCATGGATCTTCGTCCAGCGCGCGTCAGTCATAACGCCGATGCCGCCGGTGGCCGCATCCCCACCAGTAACCAGGTTATAGGCACGCATTTTTTCGATGCTGTAGGTAATTTGCTCATCGGTCATTTCAGGATTGGCTTCCTGAATCAACTTGTTGCCCGGTGCTGGATCCTTGAAATAGCTGTCCCAGCCTTCCATGCTCGCCTGCACGAAACGACGGACTAGATCTGGGTCCTCTTCGATCATTTTGTCGGTGGTTTCGATGGTGGTGGCATAAGCCGGGTAGCCGTAGTCAGCCAGCAGAAAAACAGAAGGTTCTACCCCGGCTTTCTCCATCGCGAAGGGCTCGGAAGACAAATAGCCCTGTTGCACGATGCTCTCGTCAGCCAGGAAAGGTGCGACGCTGAAGGTGTAAGGACGAATCATGTCATCGGTGTAACCGTACTTGGACTTCAGCCAGGGCCAAAAGGTGGTATTGGCGAAGGCGGCGATGTAGACCGGACGACCCTCTTCCTTGATCTGCTCTAGCGAAGTTACGTTGGCGTGTGCGATCAGCGCTTGTGGGTCGCGTTGGAATGCGGCAGCGACCGTCTTTACTGGCAGACCTTCTTCTACAGCTTTGATGTTGCCAATCGGATAGCCCATGGAGAAGTCGCGCTTACCTGCAACCAGCAATTGCATGCCGTTAACCTGCGGTCCACCCATCTCTATGGATACATCCAGGCCGTACTTCTCATAGATGCCGGTTGCCTTGGCTTGATAGAAACCACCGTGCTCCGCCTGGGCGAACCAGTTGGTGCCGAATACCACTTCATCCAGATCCGCTGCCATGACAGGAGCAGAAAGGCTGCCGGCAACTGCCAGCGAACCGGCCAGCACAGACAGGCAATGCTTGGCAGAAGAGATCAGGGGCTTATGTGTGTTGCGCATATCCATACTCCAGGTAATTTTATTTACTGACCATTTATTCAATATTTACTGGAGAGCAAGCAGCGTGCCACATGGCTACAACCGTTGTTTTTCCATTTCCTGATCAATTGGTCAGCAAATTTATGCACCGGATTGCGACGATTTCGAGTGCGACTGCACTCTGATTGAACACGTCTTGGGTGGATTGCCAGACTTATGCCTTGTTTTTACTAGCTGGTACAAAATCTGCTAGGTAAGTAGGTAGGGAATTTCCGGGCTTAGAGAACCTCCTGGATCAGACTCCTGAGTCAAGATGACGCTCCTCTGTCATAACGCCGCCCTGGTGTACGGTTCTCGCCTTTCCGTGAAAGAGGAATAACCATGTCTGCGAGAAACGCATATCAGGTGTTGCAAGGCGGCCGCGTGCTCGACCCGGCTTCAGGGCTGGATGCCATAGCCGATGTTGTGGTGCTGGATGGCGCCATTGTTGAAGTGGGTGCCAACGCCGGGACCAAATACCCCGGCGCGCAGGTGCGCGACGTTAGCGGCCACCTGGTAACCCCCGGCCTGATCGACATTCACACCCACTGCTATCCCGGCCTTGGCGACTTCTGTTTGCCAACCGACTTGATGGGCGTGGATTCTGGCGTACCCGTTATTGTCGATGCCGGTACTGCCAGCACCACCATTATTGAGTTGGCGCGCCGAGCGATCATTGATCACCCGGATACCAAGACCAAGGTGTTGGCGCTGATGGACCCCTCGCAGATCTATCTGGCGAATAAGACCTTTATCTGCCATTACCTGCGTATCGCAGACGATGAGCGCAATATCGATATTGAGTCGGCCAAGCAGGTGATCGAAGCTAACCGCGATGTGATTGTTGGTTTCAAGGTGCGTCCGACCATCACTACCAATCCAGACCGTTCGCCCTTCCTGGATGCCGCGCATGAAATTGCCGGCGACCTGCCGATCATGATTCATCTAGGTTCCTTCCCGCACACACCCGTGCTGGAAACCAACAAATTGCTCTACCAACTGCGCGAAGGCGACATCATTACGCACGCCTGTCGTGGCGGCGGTGGGCAGCTGGACGACAAGGGTGAGCCGACCAAACCGTTCATTGATGCTTACGAGCGCGGCGTGTTGCTGGATATCGGCCACTCCGCCGGGGACTTCCACTTCCGCACGGCTCGCCGCATGATCGAACGCGGCTTTATGCCTAATACCATTTCTACCGATCTCAACGTGTTCAACGTAGGCGGCCCGGTATTTTCACTGTCGACCACCATGTCGAAGATCTGGGCGCTGGGTGTGCCTTTGATTGATGTGATCAAGATGAATACCGTGAACGCCGCCAAGTCGATCCAGCGCAGTGAGTTGTATGGCGAGCTGAGCGTGGGTCGTTCGGCAGAAGTCAGCGTGCTGCGTATCGAAGAAGGTCCGGTGAAGTTGTCCGACGGGCATGAAACCATCGAAGCTAGTCGCCGGTTGCGCGCAGTAGGTTGTTTGCGCGGCGGTGTGTGGCACGACGCAGTGCATGACCTGAAAGGCGTGACGGCGGAACTGCAGGAGGCGGTATGAGTATGCTCGCAGAAAGCGGCGCGCCGACGCTGGACTCGACGCAGTTCTATGATCAGTTGGTTGCTGATTTGACCGCACGGCGTGACGAGCTTTCAGAAGCTGAGAAAAGCTTCGGCGGTTATGCACCGCTGGGCCGTGAGGAGCTCATCGAGTGGCTGCAGTTCCAGTGCTGGTATGAACGTGAAGCGGCTGGTTTCGTCGGTTCATGGCTGCGTGACACGCCGGAGTCAGAGGTGTTTATCGGGCTTTGTCGTCAGGTTGCGGATGAGGGCAAACACTACAAGCTGTTGCTTTCGCATCTAAAGTCTCTCGGTGCCTCAATGGACGGCTGGCAGCCTGAGCCAGAGTGGATGGCTTGGGTCAGCGAGTTCTACGCCGCAGGCGATGACACGTTGGAACGGGTGGCAGCGCATAACATCACCGGCGAGTTGGGCGCGATGAATGCTTTTGAAGGGCTATTGCCTCGGATCCCGGTTGCCACCCAGCAAATGCTCGGCAAGATCATCCCCGACGAGAAGTTTCATGTATCGCTCGGCCGCATGGCAGTGCAGCGTTTTGCAACTACGGCGGACCGTCAGCAGCGGGTGACCAAGCGCGCCTGGGACGCCTTTGAGCTGGAGCAGAAAGGCCGCTTGGCGTTCGAGCGACGTTTACGTGAAAAGGGGGTTGTGACTGAGGCCGCGCCGGTCATGTTTGAAGATAAACCGCAGTGGGTCTGTCAGGTGTGTGGCTGGATCTATGACGAAACCGTCGGTGATCCGGAATCTGGCATAGCGGCGGGTACGCGTTTCGAGGATATCCCGGATGACTGGGTGTGCCCGGAGTGTCTGGTGACCAAGGATGATTTTGTATTGCTCAGTGTGTGAGTGAGCGGGAATAAAAAAGGCGGCCTTCGGGCCGCCTTTTTTGTCGCCGTGGGCGCTCGGCCAGAAACGTATTTAGGAGCTGCTGCGTTTTTTTGGAAGGTCGAGTTCCCTCTCGACCAGCGCTATCTGCCGCACCACCGCTGACCGGGATGTTCCATAACCCCGAGAGCCCCGTTCTGATCGTACCCATGCTCTGCGTCTACTCGTTCGTTTCTTTGCTTATTTCTGTGCTGATGGATAATCCGTTTTCGCCTTTACGGCGAGCCAAGGTGGGCCGCTTGCCCGGCCCCCCTTAGCAATCCCCCGGGGCACCCGACTACACGGCCCTTCGGGTTCGCTGCGTTGCTCGGTCTGGCGGGGCCCTGCGGAACTCGCTTCGCTCAGACAGTCCTCGGGCTATTTCCCGCCAGCTCTGCGCTACTCGCCCGCGTAAACGGGATCGGGGCTTGTGCCGGCTGGGAGGGAAAATATTGGTTCATTGATCGTTCCCACGCTCCGGCGTGGGAACGCCGTCTTCGACGCTCCGCACCCTTCTTGGTGACCGGCGCCGCGCGTGCCGCCTTTAGTCGGCGTGAAACTCGTTATTGCCAAGGGCGGCTGGTTTGGTTGTGCGTTTCCTGGGAAGGTCGAGTTCCATCTCGACCAGCGCTATCTGCTGCACCACCGCTGGCTGGGATAGAACCCGGCCTTCCATAACCCCGCCCGTCACGTCCGTCCTTTCACAACGGCGACAACGCTCCATCTTCATGCTCTGCTAACCAGGCAGCACGGCGTTCCAGCAGCGCACGGCAGGCGTGTTCGGCTTCGCTCATGTAGCGCGGCAGGTCGCCGTTGAGCAGTTGCTGGTCCTGCATCACAATTCGGCCGGCTACCATGGTCATGCTGACGTCGCCGCCCAGCGCGCCGTGCACTAGGTTGTGGTGCACGTTCATGAAGGGACCGTCGGTGAGGAAGGGCGTCATTCGAGGGGTATCGGCACGAACGACGATGATGTCGGCCTGTTTGCCGGGTTCTAGCGAGCCGATCTGATCTTGCATGCCGATGGCGCGGGCACCTTCGATGGTAGCGCTGCGCAGCACGTTCCAGGCGCCATAGGCGGCGGCGTCCATGCAGCGCAGTTTGGCCAGCAGCGAGGCGATTTTGATCTCCTCGAGCATGTCCAGATTGTTGTTCTCTTTCTCGCCGTCGGTACCGATACCTACCGCGACACCGGCGGCTATCAGCTGCTCAATTGGCGCTGAACCGCTGGCCAGTTTCATGTTGCTCGACGGATTGTGCGCGACGCCGATGTTCTTCTCCGCGAGCAGGGCAATTTCGTCTTCATCCAGCCACACGCAATGTGCCAGCAGCACTCGCTCCGGCTCCAGCAGCCCCAGGCTTTCCAGTGCACGGATGGGGCTACAACCGAAGCGTTTCATGGCTTCGGCAATTTCCGCCTCGGCTTCGTTAGAGTGGGTGTGCAGGCCGGTGTTGTAGCGCTCGCACATAGCGACCGCGCGGCGGCAGGCTTCTGGCGTGGCGTAGTACATGTGCTCCAGCCCGACCCAGACGTTGATGCGGCCATCGGCTTTACCGTGCCATTGCTGAATCAGTGCTTCGTTGTCATCCAGGGTATCGAAATAATCATAGCCCTCGGCTTCGCCGACGTAAGGCACCATAACGACGCGATTGCCTAGCGCTTCGGCGGCACGCGCAGAACCGGCCATGTGGCGCCACATATCCACTGAGGTGGTGGTGCCTGACAGCAGGCTTTCGGAGTAACACAGCCAGGAGGCGATCTCTGCATCCTCGGCAGTGAGTACGCGGTGCATGGGGTCGATAAACAGGCGTAGCCAGTCCCACACCGGCAGGTCTTCGGCGGTACCGCGCAGGAAGCCGGAATGGCTATGGGTATTGATCAGGCCGGGCATCAGCACGGCGCGACCATAGTCGTGGCGTTCAGCATCCGGTGCCAGTGCAATGATCTCGGCCTGTGTGCCGACCGCGATGATAGCCTGACCTTCGACCAGTACGGCACCGTTGTTGATCACGACATTGTCGGGCGTCATGGGGAGCAAGGTTTCGGCGATCAGCACCTGTTGCTTGCTGCTCGCTGTGACCGGGTTGTGCATGGGGTATTGCCTCTGAATGGAGTGCTTTTTAAATGAACTCAGGCCCGACGCACAGGAGTGCGCCGGGCCTGTTGAGGGGCTTTACTTGACCGCGTCGGGATACTTGGCCATCAGCGCCTTGATGTCGTCGGAGTTGATAAACTCGGTGGTGAAGGCTTTGGTGTAATCAGTGTCGGGCTCGACCAGACCGATGCTTTTTAACTGATCACTGGCGGCTTTCCAGCGTGCGTCGTTCATCGTGCCGATGCCACTTTCCAGAGCGTCACCGGAGGCGACGATGCCGCGCTCGGTCATCTTCTCGAACGAGTAAGCCAATTGCTCGGGCGTCTGATTGGCGTCCAGCGTGTTGATCACCTGATTGGTTTCGCTAGGATCGCTTAGATAGCGATACCAGCCTTCAACCGAAGCGTTGACGAAGTTTTGTACGCGCTCCGGATGGTTCTTAACCATGTCGGTCGTGGTGACGATCAGCGTTGAGTAGGACTGCCAGCCGAAGTCGGATAGCAAAAACAGGTTGGGATCGATACCGGCCTGCTGCACGACGAAAGGTTCTGAGGTGATATAGCACTGCTGGGTCAGGCCGGTGTCAGCGATAAACGGGCCCATCTGAAAGGTATAAGGGCGTACCTGCTCATCGGAGTAGCCGTACTTTTGCTTCAGCCAGGGCCAGAAGGACTGGTGCGCGTCCTGTGAAAGCAGAATGGGCTCGCCCTTGAGATCTTCTAGACTGTCGTGGCCAACGCCCTTGTGGGTCATGATGGCCTGCGGATCTTTCTGGTACATCGAGGCAACTGCCACTATTGGCAGGCCTTCTTCGATGGCCTTGAGGATTTGCCCGCTGGAGTGCAGGACAACAAAATCGGCGCGCCCAGCAAGCAACAGCTGCAGGTTGTTCACTTGTGGGCCGCCCGGCTGCTGATCCACTTCCAACCCATACTTCTCGTAAGTGCCGTCGGAGGCTGCCTGATACCAGCCACCATGTTCGGCCTGCGGAAACCAGTTGGTGCGGAAACTCACTTTCTCCAAGGCCGAAGCGCTAATTGGTGCGGCCAGCGTGATAGTGCCAAGCAGCAACGCGCCGGCGGTTTTGGTCAGGGCGCGTACGCCGCTGAGAGAGTTGTTTGCTGGTAATACTTTGTTCATCAATTACCCCTGCTTTGTGATTGGTCTTAAGTTGGGCGGGCGTTGATGGAGCCTGAATCAGACTCAGTTGTTCATTGCGATGAACTTGTTGTTCTTCCAGCGAATAAACTGACCGGATAATCAGTTTTTCGATGACGTAGCAAACCCTGTAGCAATAGCTATGCCATGGCGCTTTTCTGGCTTGATTGGTATTTCCTGAACAAAGAGTCAGCAAATTAGTTGCACTGCATTGCAGCATTTTCTGCGCAGTTGCACTGCAAAGAGACAAGATGTGACGCTGCCGCCGGGCGAGATGGAGAGCCCCGGCGGCGGCTCAAGCGGATTAGTGCGACGGCCCGGCGGCCAGGTCTACGGAAGAGGGTTCAGGAACTATTTGGCCGGCAATGCGCGCCACGCGCGCGCCCAATGCGCGGGCGATTGCCAGCTCACCGGCATCTACTCCCAGGCTACCGTCAAATCCGGTCACGGCGGAGGCACCATAGGGCGAGCCACCGCTGCGGGTATGCACCAATTCCGGCACGCTGTGCGGAAGGCCAGCCAGTAGCATGCCGTGTTGCAGGAACGGCAACAGCAGGTTGAGCAGGGTCATTTCGTTACCCGAATGCATGCCGCCCGTGGAGGTAAAAGCCGCGCCCACCTTGCCGATCAGTGCACCCTGGCGCCAAAGAGGGGCGATTTCATCTATAAAAGCGCGTAACGGAGTGCTCATTAAACCGTATCGTGTTGGTGAGCCCCAGATGATGCCATTGGCCCACTCCAAGTCGGAGGCGCAAGCCTGTTTCAGGTCGCGATACTCGGCCTGCGCTGCGATGAAATCGGCGCGCTCGGTATCTACGCTGAACTCGGGTTCGCTGAGTGCTACGCGAAGCAGCCGTACTTCTGCCTGCTCGCTAGCTGCACCCTCGGCGATGGCTTTGGCCAGCGACAGAGTGCTGCCGTACCTTGAGTCGACGACTATGCTGATGCGGGACGGATTCATGACTTCTCCTAGGTATATCAAGGCGCTGTTGATCGCAACAACGACTAAGACTGCGGGTATGTTCAGGTTGGCATGCAATATGAATACCTGACCAGTTGGACAGCTACTAATTTTTTACGCCCATCCCAATGCAGAGGAGGTCATTTGACCATGGCGGCACAAGAGTTTTCCCCGGCAGAGTCCCTGCCGATCATTGATCTGACCGCGATGCACAATGGCACAGCTGCGGATAAGGCCGCCGTCGGTCAGGCTTTGCGTCAGGCCTGCGAGCACACTGGTTTCTTTTACATCAGCGGGCATGGCATCGACTCTGCATTGATCGAGCGGGTGTTTGCGCAATCACAGCAGTTTTTTGCCCAACCGATGGATGCCAAGTTGGAGACCGACAAGGCGTTGTCGAAGGCCAATCGCGGTTATGAAAAGCTAGGTGGCCAAACTTTGGAGCCGGGCATGCCGCCGGATTTGAAAGAAGGCTTCTACATTGGCGAAGAGCTAGCAGAAGATCACCCCAGGGTGCTCGCTGGCCGTTTCAATCAGGGGCCTAATCAATGGCCAGCGCAGTTGCCTGCGTTTCAACCTGCAATGCAGGATTACTACACAGCTATGCTGGCGCTGAGTGAGCGCATCATGGCGGGGCTGGCGTTGTCGCTTGATTTGCCAGAGGACTTCTTTGCTGACTTCTGCGAAGAGCCACTCTGTACTTTGCGGTTACTGCATTATCCACCGCAGCCTGCCAAACCACTGCCCGGTGAAAAAGGCTGCGGCGCGCACACCGATTTTGGCGGTATTACCATCCTGTTGCTGGATGATAAACCCGGCCTGCAGGTATGGGATGCCAAGGGTGAAAGCTGGATCAACGCCAAGCCTATCCCCGGGACCTTCGTGGTAAACCTCGGTGACATGATCGCGCGCTGGACCAACGATCTATATCGCTCCACCTTGCATCGGGTGGTCAACACCTCGGGTGCTGAGCGCTACTCTGTGCCCTTCTTTTACAGCGGTGCACCGTCGCATGAAGTGCGTTGTTTACCGGTATGTTTGCAAGATGGCGAAGCAGCCAAGTATCCCGCCACCACCGTAGAGGAGCATTTGCAGGAAATGTATCGGAGGACCTATGTCTGAGCAGCCGACCTTTGTTTTGATTCACGGCGCCTGGGCCGCCAGTTGGGTGTGGGATAGTTTGCGCACGGTGCTGGAAGGCCAAGGTTACGCAGTAATCACACCGGATATGCCTGGTAACTCGCGTAATCCGGCATCGCCAGAGCAGATCAACATGCAGGGCTGTGTCAGCCATGTGCAAGCCTGTTGCGCGGGGGTGACAGGGCCGCTGCTGATCGTTGGGCATTCTGGCGGCGGCGTGGTCGCCACCCAGGTGGCTGAAGTGATGGCCGAGCAGGTAGCGGGTATCGCTTACATCGCCGGTATGATGCTGCCGTCTGGCCTGGGCTTTGCTGAGCTGGCTGATGAGGTTCAGAAGACCCAGCCAGAAGCTGCAGGTATTTGGCCTTATCTGGAATGGAGTGAGGATCGGCAGTCTTCTACCGTCCCACCGCAGGCCGTCTGCGATGTGTTTTTACAGGATTTGCCGCCTGAGTTGGCGATGGCGGCGGCACAGCGCTTTTGTGCGCAACCGGAAGGCACTCGTGCTCTGGTGGCCGAGTGGAGTGCTGAACGTTTTGGTCAACTGCCTCGCTTGTATATTGAAGCGCAGCAGGACAAATCCGTAGTGCTCTCGGTGCAGCGTCGCATGCAGCAACTGACCCCTGGCGCTAAGGTGGTGAGCCTGGATACGGGCCACGTACCTCAGGTAACCGCGACGCAGGCGGTGGCCGATGCGCTGGTGGGGTTTGCGCAACGCTAATCCGTCCGTTGCTCTCGACACCGATCTGGTCTTTCTGCGGCTAGTCATTTGGGGAGCGAGCTATCCGGTGTGTATGGAAGGCCGGGTTCCATCCCGGCCATCGGAGGTGCGGCGGGTTACGCTGGTCGAGATGGAACTCGACCTTCCCTGAACAGCACATGTTTGTATGCGGGCTGGCGGATGCGTGGTACGGCGACAAAATTGCATGCGCCGAAAAGCCTGATTTTCTGTCATGTGGTCAACTAATCTGATTGAAGGTAGCGAAATGGCAACCACCCTACTTCTTAAAAACGCGCTGGTCATCGGCACTATGGATGACCAGTTGCGTGAGCTGGCCAACGCATCAGTATTCATCCGGGGCAACAAGGTTGAGGCCGTTGGCCCCGCAAGCGAGCTGCCAAGTGAGGCTGATAAAGTCATCGACATGACCGGCCACGTGCTGATCCCAGGCCTGATCAACACCCACCACCACATGTTCCAGTCGCTGACCCGCGCCCTGCCCGCCGCGCAGAACGCTGAGCTGTTCGACTGGCTGACCGCGCTCTTCCCTGTCTGGCAGAACATCACCCCGCAGATGCAGCGCGCCGCTACTCGCACCGCGATGGCTGAGCTGATGTTGTCAGGGTGCACCACTGCAGCGGATCACGCCTACCTGTATGTGAATGGCACCCGGCTGGATGACAGCGTGCAAGCCGCAGAGGAAATGGGCATGCGCTTTCACGCCGTGCGCGGCGCCATGAGCCTGGGCCAGAGCCAGGGCGGGCTGCCGCCGGATGCACTGGTCGAGCAGGACGAGCAGGCAATTCTCAAGGAAATGCAGCGCGTGGTCGAAGAGCTGCACGACAGCACCCCCGACGCCATGATCAAAGTCGCGCTCGGCCCCTGCTCACCCTTCACCGTGACCACCGACCTGATGCGCGAAGGCGCGGCGCTGGCACGCTCCTGCGGCGTGGGCTTGCACACGCACACCGCTGAGAACGTAAAAGACCTAGCCTTCAGCAAGGAGCGCTACGGCATGACCCCCACCGAGTACACCGAGTCGGTCGGCTGGGTCGGGCCAGACGTTTGGCACGCGCACTGTGTACATCTGGATGACCCGGGTATTGCCCTGTTCGCCCGCACCGGCACCGGCGTCGCGCACTGCCCCTGCTCCAATATGCGTCTGGCCTCGGGTATCGCGCCTATTCGCAAGATGCGCGACGCAGGAGTGAAGGTCGGCCTGGGGGTAGACGGCAGCGCCTCGAACGACACTAACAATCTGCTGGACGAGACGCGTCAGGCGATGCTGTCGGCGCGGGTACGTGATGAAAACCCTGGCGCGATGAGTGCACGTGAAGCGCTATATATCGCTACCCGTGGCGGTGCTGAGGTGTTGGGTCGCGAGGACGTGCTGGGCCGTATTCAGCCGGGTTACTGCGCGGACATCATAGCCTTTCGTACCGATGACATCGCCATGGCGGGTGCGTTGGTGGATCCGCTGGCGGCGCTGGTGTTTTGCACCCCGCAGCGGGTGGCGCACAGCATCATTAATGGGCGGCAGGTGATTGAGGATGGGAGGCTTTTGACGCGGGAGCTACCGTTGATTATTGAGGAGCATAATTTGCTGGCGCGGGAGTTGGTGCTGGGTAAATAGGCGTCGCTGGGCGCGCTGGCTGCCTGATCGTTTCAACGCTCCGCGTGCTTACGCATTTCTGTACGCTCTGCGTCCGTATCGTAATGCTGCGGTTTGGTCGAATCAGCCTTTCGCCTTGATGGCGAGCAGAGGGGAATGCTTGGTCATTTCCCCCCTGCACCCCCTAGGCCACCCCAACTATGCGGCCCTGCGGGTTCGCCGCACCGTCCGGCGCCGAAAGCATTGAGCGTGCGGAGGCGGGTTACCCTGCAGGGGTGTGGCAAGGATCACAATGTTGATCTGACCCCGATTACCTATTCACATCAACGCCCGGGCTTTTCCCACCAGCCGTCGTACAGACAGGCGATAACAAGTTGTTTGCGCTGCGCGGCATACAGCTGTCGCGGGTAGCCCTGGCTCTCACTCCGGCTCTCAAGATAACCGGGCAAAGCCCCATGAGCAGCCTCTACGTAAACTGCTGATTTGCCGCCATTAATCACGTGCTGCAGGTTGTCCGTATGCGCATTGATGATATTTCGTAGCGCGTCTACAGCAGGCGCAGCTGGACGCATGGAAGGGTCGGGATGATTGGCGATATAAAACAGAATATCCGCAGAGTTCAAATAGGCTAACGAGAACACACTATTGACCCGCAACGCATGAAAATAGGTGACGACGGGGTAAGCGCCGTATTTACTGGAAAAGTTTGTGCCATCCGATTGCATTGAAAACAGGTACTGCCAAACGTAATCCACGTTTTGCTTGGAATCCAGCTGTCTGATCAGCTCATCCGGCTTGGCGGCAAGCGCATTGAGCTTCAGGGCAATCTGCTTCCTTTCCAACGCAACAGGTACCACAGCGATAATGTAAGACAGCCCCAAGGACGTCAGTAACGTACCAGTAGACACTGCCAAGGTAGCGTAAAGGGTCCACGGAAAGCCGCGTGCAGTAAAGTCACCGTAGCCCAGCCCGCTGATGGTGACGCCTGTAAAGTATAAGGTTTGCAGGTCCGAGGCGAAGACTGTCGTGGTGTCGTTGACTACTGAACCGCTTACCGAGTTGAACACCAAAAACCAGCCGAGATATAGCATCCCGTACCATAGCACCACCACCAGAACCATCAAAGCGGGGCCGCATATAGTCAACAATCTGTGCCGCGGCTTGCGGCGATGGAGCATCAGCAAAATGCGCCAAATCTTTTGTGTCACAAAGGTAGTGCCGGGCCCGCCACCCTGCAGGCTCAATATCGTTACCAACGCATCGAACAGCGTAAACAAAATTAGAAAAACCCCAGAGAGGGCGACGAGGATGTCGACAATGGTCATGTGAGATCCTTTAGGCGATGCCGGGCGATGAGTGCGATTGAAAAAAGCCAAAGAAACAATCCGAGTTGCTTTGGCTTTCATTAATTCATCGCGTGAGACTGCGCCAATCCGGTTGAATTCCATGCCGGCGTTGGACAGCTGCAAATACACTTGCTTGCATGGTAAACAAGAAAGTTTCGCCATCGGAGCGGCGGTGCAATTACAGCGCGGGAACGATCAGTCCGCGCACAATCAAGGTAGCAGTTGTACGGCGCGACTCAATCCCGCGCAGGGATTTCCAGCCCCCGCTGCACCGCAGGCCGAGCCAAAAACTTATCAAGCACCCGGCGCACATGAGTAAAACGCTCAAAATCGACCAGCGGCCCCGCTTCATAAAACCCGACCAAGCCACGAATCCAAGGGAGCACCGCAATATCAGCAATGCTGTATTGCCCGCCCATAATCCACTCGCGGTCTTTCAGATGCTTGTCCAACACCGTTAGCAGCCGCACGCTCTCATCAATGTAGCGTTGGCGTGGCCGCTCATCTTCGATTTCCTTGCCGGCGAATTTCACAAAGTAACCCAGCTGGCCAAACATCGGCCCGATGCCGCCGATCTGGAACATCAGCCATTGCAGGCACTGATAGCGCTCGGCCGGATCATGCGGCATCAGCTGGCCGCTCTTCTCCGCTAGATAAACCAGAATCGCCCCAGATTCGAACAGCGCTAGTGGCTGGCCGTGCGGGCCATTTGGATCGAGGATGGCGGGTATTTTGTTGTTGGGGCTAACCGAAAGAAATTCGGGGGTATGTTGATCATCTTTGCCGAAGTCGACCAGGTGTGGCTCATAGGCCAGATCGATTTCTTCTAGCATGATCGAGACTTTAACGCCGTTGGGAGTTGGCAAAGAGTAAAGCTGTAGCTGCCCGGGAAGGCGCGCTGGCCATTTGTCGGTGACGGCATAACTGGAAAGATTGGACATGGTGCCTCCGTTAGGTTGGCGATGGGTCACTATGCGAATGAGCGAGGAATGCTCGGGCTTGCGGCTGACGTCGCGTTTGCAGATGTAACCCTGATAAGCTTTTGGAGTCCTATGCAGGTAAGTTGTTCAATTTTGCGGAGGTGAAGAGTGCAGAACTGGAATGATGTAATGGCCCGCGCTACGAACGGTAATCCCGAGCCAGACCAACGGGTGAGCAAGACCGAGGCTGAATGGCGTGAGCAGTTGAGCGAAGAGGAATATCGCGTGACCCGTCAGGCGGGCACCGAGCGCGCCTTTAGTTCAGAAATGTGCGGTCTGTATGAGCCGGGCATTTACGCCTGCGTGTGTTGCGGCACGGAATTGTTCGACGCCAATCACAAGTTTGAGTCGCACAGCGGCTGGCCGTCGTTTACCCAACCGTTGAAAGACAATGTGGTGGCCTGTCATGTTGATAATACCCACGGCATGCAGCGGGTTGAAAACACCTGCAACGTCTGCGACGCGCATTTGGGGCATGTATTCCCCGATGGTCCGCCGCCCACTGGCCTGCGCTTTTGCATGAACGCGGCATCGCTGCGCAAAGTTCGGTGATTGGATAACCAACGCCGATGGTCGGCGTTGGTTATATGGCTGCATTACATGGCGTTTGTTACACGGCGTCCATTACATGGCATCACTGTCGGTGCGGTGCTCGTAGGTGGCATTGAGGCGATAGGTTAGGTAGTCAGCGCAACTGATCGGCTCATATTTGGGCTGCTCATTCGGCATGATGTCGCGCGGATCAACCATGGCGTCTGGGGCTACTTCCAAAAAGAAGGCGATGGAGTAGCGCTCCTGCTCGGGCGCGCGCACGCGGTGCGGCGTGGAGACGTAGGTATCGTTGCTCCAGCGCATCAGACAATCACCGATGTTACAGACGAATGCGCCGGGAATGTGCGGTGCTTCTATCCAGTTGCCCTGGCGGGTCGCGACCTGTAGCCCGGCTACCTTGTCGGTCGCCAGCAGGGTGACGTTGCCATAGTCGGTGTGTGCGCCGGCGCCGGCATCTTCGCGGTCTGCCTGACCGGCATTGGCCGGGTAGTGCAGCATGCGCAGGGTAGCGATGGGCTCTTGCAAGTAGGCTTCGAAAAAGTCTTCCTTGAGCCCGAGGTCAATGCTGATGCCGCGGTGAATCAGTCGCCCAAGGCCCAGGCAGGCATCAAAATAGCTCAGGACCTGTTCACGCCAGCCGTCGATTGGCGGCCAGAAATTGACACCACGAAACGGCTTGCCGGCGAGCACTTCAGGGTGGTCTTCGGGGAAGTCGGTACCGATGTTGAAGGCTTCCTTCATGTCGGCGCCGGCTTCGGGGTTGAGCTTCTCATCAGCCATGGCCACATAGCCACGGTTGTGCGGTGACAGCTTGATCGACATGGGCTGTTTGGTTTCCAGCGGCAGTTCAAAAAACGCTTTGGCATTATTGAACGCGCCAGTCATCACATCTTCTGCAATGCCGTGGTCGATGGCATAGAAAAAACCGACTTCACGGCAGGCTTTGCCCAATTCGGCGGCGGTGGCAGCGCGGATCGCCGGGTCTTCACTGTTCAGGCCAGCAACAGAAATAATGGGTAATGAATTCATTGTGCGTGCTCCTGTTGAGCCTTAAAGCATCGAGGTGCGCAGGTGGGCAATATCCCGACACTGCTGAAAAAGTGCCAGCCCTTGCTCTTGCGCTTCAGCAATCAAGCTGGCTTCGCTGACGCGGGTAGCACGCCCATCCGCGACCAGCTGGCGCCCATCAACCCAGACTGCAGCAACGTTTTGCGTGCCGGCAGAAAACACCAGGTTCCACAGTAGATTACCGCCGCTGTTGTTGAGTTCCGCTGGCGTCAGATTAGGTGTGGCTAAGTCGAGCAGTAGCAGGTCTGCCTGCTTGCCAACTTCCAGTGAACCAATGCGATCACCCAGCCCCAAGGCTTTAGCGCCATTGATGGTCGCCATGCGTAACATCTGCTCAGCGGGGAGCGCGGTGGCGTCCAGCCGTGTGGCTTTCTGAATTAGCGAGGAGAACTTCATCTCTTCGAATAGGCTCAGGCTGTTATTGCACACCGGACCGTCGGTACCCAAGCCCACGGTAATGCCGGCAGCGAGCATTTCCGGCACGCGTGCTACGCCGCTGGCTAGCTTGGCGTTGCTGATTGGGCAGTGGGCGATACTGGTGCCCGTGCCAGCAATGCGTTTAATCTCTTCATCGTTTAGCCATACGCAATGGGCCAGCAGCGTGCGTTCGCCAAGTATGCCGTAGTGGTCTAGCTGGGCAATTGAGCGACGGCCGAAGTGCGCTCTGACAGCATCGTCTTCTTCCTTCTGCTCGCAGGCGTGGGTGTGAATCCCCACCCCGTATTCAGCCTGACACTCCAGTGCTTCGCGGTAGGCGTCGGGCGTGCAATAGAACAAGTGCTCAAGCCCCATCCACACCTGAATGCGACCGTTCTGGCTATTGTGGTGGCTGTGAATCAGCGCACGATTCTCGGCACGGGTGGCGAAAAAGTCCTTGCCCGCCTCGTCCGCTACATAAGGCGCCAGGTTTAGCCTGATGCCAACTTCATCGGCGGCTTCCGCGCAGCGGTGCATGAAGCGATACATGTCCATCACACAGGTCGTGCCGCTTTTAAGGGCCTCGAGATAACACAGGCGCGCGGAGTGGTAGGCGTACTCTTCTGTCAGAACGCGGTGTTCCAGCTGGTACTGGGGTAGCCAGTCCATCAGCTGCATGTTCTCGGTCACCCCGCGCATCAGGCTGGAGTGTGAGTGGGTATCGATTAGGCCGGGTAGTAACGCGTGACCCTTGGCGTCTATGGTTGGAATGCCCGGCGGGATAATCACCTCGTCGCTGCGGCCGACGGCGGTAATGCGGCCGTCCTCCACGATCAAGGTGCCACGGGGAATAACTCGGTTGTCGGAATCGACGGTGAAAATCGCTGCATCGCGCAGCGCAAAATGGCTCATCTGTACCTCGGCGGTCAGGAGCGCGGCGGGCTCAGTGGCTGTCCGGCTGTAACACTATGGGTTGGTTTAGGGTGACTTCGTCACAGTTATTGCCTTCGCCCTGGCGGTCAACCACCAGGTAATCGGCATTGGCGTGCAATGGTAAAAGCGGTGCGTGCCAGGTGCCGGCACGGAAGTTAATGCCTTGATCGCCTGCTACGTAGAAGGCGCGCACGCTATTTTCGTCGAAATCACCGGGCGGTGCCACGACGGCGTAAAAGGGCTCGCCGTTCAGCGGCACAAAAGCCTGACTGCCCAGCGGATGACGTTCCATCAGCTCGATAATCAGGGGGCTTAGCGGCTGACCGCGAAAGATCGATAAGATCGCCTCGGCTCCCTCACCCAGCAAATCGACCGCACCCAGTGCGTGAAAGCGCTCAGTGCGGCCTTGGTTGATCGGAAAGCTATCGGCACCTGCTGTCGCAATCACATCCCCAAAGGCTGCAAAGGCGTCGCGGGTCAGCGGCTCGACAACAATCTGGCGGTGCGCACTCATGCGACTGGCTTACCAAACAGACGCAGACGACTCACGCCGCCATCAGGGATGATATTGAAGCGAATGTGGGTGATCGCGCCGATATCGTTGATTTCGGTAAACTGCGCTATGGCGTCTGCGGTTAACGGTTGCTCATCCATCAGCGTATGCCAGAACATGCTCTGAGTGATCAGGCTCTTGGTCGTGCCCTGATCTACGCAGGCGGCTTGAATCGAGAAGCGTGCCGGAAAGTTGCCTTTGAAGTGCGCGGTATCCACTTCAACCCGCTCAATCACGCCCTTGTGGCCGAGGCTCAAGATGCACCACTCGTTGCCCGGTTCCCGGCGGCGGCGGGTTTCCCAGCCATCGCCCATATTGATGCCGCGACCAGGGCGCAGTAGCTTGCGCGGCTCGCCGTAGTGAGCGTCACTCCAGGCCACTTGATTGCCGCCGTTTTCCAGCGCAACCAGGTTAATCGTCTCGCCGGCATCCAGTTGCAACCAGTCGCGGTGTGGTGTGCCGTAAACCCGCAGGCGCGCCACGCCGCCGTCTGGATAGAGATGCAAGCGCAAGTGCGTCCACACCTGAGCAGACTCGATACCGTGGAAATGGTGAGCATTGCCACCTAACTCAGTAGCGGCCAGCAGCGGCTGCCAGTCAGCGTTGTTGTCTGGCACCGCGTTTGGGCTGTAGCAGGCTTCAAGTGACACGGCGGGCGCAAAATTGCCGGTAAAGAAGCTGGTATCAAAATCCACGCCTAACAGCGTGCCGGCCAGTGCAAGTTTGATGATCGCGGTGTCGTGGCCGGTGGTGCGGCGGCGGCGGGTTTCCCAGCCGTCCATCCATTTGCCGTTGTCGTCGTATTTGTCAGGGTAAAACATCGCCGGTTCGGGATTCAGCATGCGAACACCGGGCGCGAAAAAATCATCGGTGGCCCAAAGAAATTCGGCGCCCAGGCTGGCGTCGGCCAGGTTCAAACCCGTTTTGCTAAAAGCTGGGCCTTCAACGGCGGGGGAAATAATGGCATTGCTCATCAAACAGAATCCTTGCTGGGGCGAATGTAGGGATGGGTCTGTTTCCAGTGCCGGGCGATATCAATGCGGCGGCTGACCCATACCTTGTCGTGCCCTTGAATATGGTCGAGAAAACGCTGTAATGCACGGAAACGACCGGGGCGGCCGACCAGTCGACAGTGCAGACCAATCGACAGCATCTTCGGTGTATCGGCGCCTTCTGCATAGAGCACGTCGAAGGCGTCTTTCAAATACTGGAAGAACTGCTCGCCGCTGTTAAAGCCACCGGCGATGGCAAAGCGCATGTCGTTGGTGTCGAGCGCGTAAGGCACCACAAGGTGTGGCTGCTCGCCAGCTCCGGCGTCTACCGTGGTCCAGAATGGCAGATCGTCACCGTAGTAATCGCTGTCGTACTCAAAGCCACCCGTCTCGACGACCAAGCGACGCGTATTTGGGCTGTCACGGCCTGTGTACCAGCCGAGCGGAGGCTGGCCAGTCAGTTCGGTGTGTAGCTCGATGGCCTGCTGCATGTGCTCGCGTTCGCGGGCTTCGCTCATGTCCTGATAGTGAATCCAGCGCAGACCGTGGCAGGCGATTTCATGGCCATCTTCGATGAAGGCCTGAACCAATTCAGGGTGGCGCTGCATGGCCATGCCCACACCGAACACGGTGAGTGGCAGGCCACGCTGGCGAAACTCACGCAGAATGCGCCAGGCACCGGCGCGGGAGCCATATTCGTATAGCGACTCCATGCTCATGTGACGGTCGTTGTAGGGCTGTGCGCCGATGATGTCGGAGAGAAAGATTTCCGAGTGGCTGTCGCCGTGCAGCACCGAGTTTTCGCCGCCTTCTTCGTAATTCAATACGAACTGCACAGCAATACGCGCCTGTCCCGGCCAGTTGGCCTGGGGTGGGTTGGCACCGTAACCGATGAGGTCGCGTGGATAGGTCGTGTTGCTCATCTTTTAGGTACCTCAAGACCGCAGCCGCGCAGGATGACCTCAGTGAGGAAGTCGGCGGCGTGGTCAAAGTCCTTCTGTTCGTACTCGGCTTTGTTCTCGACCATCAGGATTTGTACTTGAAAATCGGAGTAGTGTTGCGTCGAGGACCAGATCAGGAAAATCAGTTGCACAGGATCGACCGGCGCCATGCGGCCCTGATCTATCCATTGCTGCATAACGCCTGCGCGTCCGCGTACCCAGTCGCGCATGTTGGTACGCAGGTGGGTCATCAAAAAAGGTGCGCCCTGGATAATCTCCATGGCGAACAGGCGCGAGGATAACGGGTGGGTTCGTGAGGTTTCCACCTTGGTGCGAATGAAGGCGGCGATCGCTTCCGCGGGGTCGTCGTCAACGGTCACGCTGGAAAAAAGGGTGTTCCAGCGTGCAAGAATATCGTCGAACATGGCGGCATATATCTTCTTCTTGTTGCTGAAGTAGTACAGCACGTTCGATTTGGGTAGTTCGGCACGTTCGGCAATGTTTTGAATGGTGGCGCCGCGAAAACCGTGCAGGGCAAATTCCTGCTCCGCTGCGGCCAGAATCAACTCGTGGTTACGTTCACGAATTCTTCCGGGTCGATAGGTTTTGGTTTTTTCAGTGGCGGTCGTCATCAGTCCTGTCTTCCGTGCAAGGGGCTTACTGGGAGCGAAGCCCGGCTTGCGCCGGGCTTCGCGGTCTATCAGAAGTGCCATTTCACCAGCGCACTGACGGCGCTTTCGGTGTCCATTACATCTTCGTTCAGGCCATACTTGTTGTTCCAGTATGAGTACTCGATACCGGCGTACAGCACGCTAGGCGCGTTGAAGTAGTTACCGATGTCCAGTTTCAGCTGTGGGTTGAAGTGGAAGTCGGACTCATGGTCGTCAGCGGCAGAAGACCAATCGATGTAACCGTCAAACAAGATGCGGGTTGCGCCGAATTCCATAGGCATGCCCCAAACCACGGTAGTTTGATAATCGTCATCGGTTTCGCTGTTCCATACACGGTAAAAGCTGGTCTTGAAGTACTGCATTCCCGGTACGTTCCAGACGATGCCTGGGCCAAACATGTAGTTGTTGACGTCAGTGCCACCACCAAATTCGTACTGGCCGCCCAGGGTAAAGTCTTTGATCACGCTACCGACGCTCAGGTCTTTGCCAAGTGCCCAGCTCAGGTTCATGTCGGGTGCAAACTCACCGTACAGATCGTCGCCCCAGTCGTTGCCTTGGCTGTCTTTGCCGTGACCCTGGTTACGGTCGATGAAGAAGAAGGTGCTGCCCCAGTTGTGGCCAGTCGCGTTCTCGAAAGTGAAGTAAGTATCGGTACGCTTCTGCTTGCCGAAGGCCTGATAGTCATCGCTGTACAGGACAGAAATGCTGGAGTCGGAGAAATACTTCTCGGCGTGTGCTGCTGGGACGAACGCGGCTGCGATGCAGGCGGCGATCAAACTTTTACGCATTGTGCTCATGTAATGCTCCTAAGAATCTAAGTTATGGTTTTGATTGGCATAGTGGGTGACAAGTTATTTACTCGGCCTATAAGGTTGGCCGATTGATAGCGGTGTGTTGAGCCGTGTCCGGGTGGGATTCCAGGACAGCAGCACAAGCACCAAAATGGTGACTACATAGGGCATCATCGCCAGCAGCTCGGTCGAGCTCTGCCAGCCAAGGCCCTGCAGGACCAAATGCAGGATGCTGGCGGCGCCAAACAGGTAGGCCCCCAGCAGTACACGTTCGGGTTTCCAGGTGGCGAATACCACCAGCGCCAGCGCAATCCAGCCGCGCCCAGCAGTCATGTTTTCAGTCCACATCGGGGTGTAGGCCAGTGAGAGATAGGCGCCTGCCAGACCTGCCATGCCCCCGCCAAAAGCGACTGCCAGATAGCGGACTTGCAGTACTCTCAAGCCGTTGGCGTTGGCGGCTTCCGGTGACTCACCGACGGCGCGCAGAATCAGGCCGCCGCGGGTGTAGCGTAGGAAACAGTACACCAGCACAAAGATCACCAAGGATGCGTAAACCAGTAGGTCTTGGGTGAACAATACTTGGCCGAGTACCGGGATGTCAGAGAGCAGCGGAATCGCGATCTTGTCGAAACCGTCGATGGCCTGGCCCACATAACCGCTGCCGACGAAGGAGCTAAGGCCGACACCGAAGATGGTCAATGCCAGACCGGCGGCATACTGGTTGGCAGCCAAGGTCACGGCCATCAGCGCGAACAACATCGACATCATGATGCCGCCGAGCACCGCCGCCAGTACGCCAATCGCTAGGCTGCCCGAGGTGACGGCAGCCATAAAGCCAATCACGGCGCCCATCAACATCATGCCTTCCTGGCCAAGATTCAGAACGCCTGAGCGTTCGCAGACCAGTTCCCCGAGCGCGACCAGCAACAGCGGAGTGCCGGCGATCACGGTGGCGGCCAATACGTTGGTAATCAGTACGGCGTCCATCTCAAGCCTCCCCGACGCTGGCCGCGGGCGCGCGGCGCAAACGAATGCGATAGTGAATAAAGGCGTCACAGGTCAGCAGATAGAACAGCAGCAAGCCCTGAAATAACCCGGTAATGGCCTTGGGCAGGTTCATCGCGATTTGCAGCATCTCGCCGCCCATAAAGGTCAGCGCCAGCAGCGCGGCAGCCAGAATGATGCCAACGGCCTGCATGCGGCCGAGAAACACCACGATGATCGCGGTGTAGCCGTAACCGGGAGACACCTGCGGTACCAGCTGGCCGAGTGGTCCGGTTACTTCGCTGGCGCCAGCCAGACCGGCCAGACCGCCCGCCAGAATGAATGCCAATAGCGTGAGGCGTTTGGCTGGGAAGCCAGCAAAGGCTGCCGCGCGCTCATCTTGCCCCAGCACCTTGAGCTGAAAGCCGATAAAAGTGCGGGCGAACAGCACGCCCACGGCAACGGCGGCCAGCAATGCGAACAGCAGACCAATGTGCAAACGTGTGTCGGGGATCAGCTTGGGCAGCAGAGCCGCCGCGGCAAACATTTCCGATTGAGGAAAGCCAAAGCCGTAGGGGTCTTTCAGCGGACCGTGAACCGCGAACAGCAGCAGGTTCAGGGCAATGTAGTTGAGCATGATGGTGGTTAGGATTTCGTTGCAGTGAAACTGCGTCTTCAACACCCCAGCCAACAGCGCCCAGAGTGCGCCAGCGATGATGCCGGCCAGAAGCACCAGTGGCAGCACCCAAAAACCCGTTTGATCACTCAGATAAAGAGCTGCCGCACTGGCCCAGAGTGAGCCCATCAGGAAGTGACCTTCAGCACCGATGTTCCAGATTTTGGCGCGGTAGCAAATGGTCAAGCCAGCAGCGCAGAGTAGCAGCGGCGCCATTTTCAAACCTAGCTCGGCCCAGCCTTGGGCGTCGCTGAGAGGAATTAGAAAAAAGAAGGTGAGGCCTTCGATTGGATCCTTGCCGAGCGCCATAAACATAAACAGCCCGGTGATGATGGTGAGTACCAGTGCCAGCAGCGGAGAAGCCCATTGCATGGCGCGGGAGTCGACGGCGCGACGCTCAAGCGACAGCATGGTTAGTCTCCGTGGTGGTAGCAGTTGCAGTAGCGGGGAAGTCGCCAGCCATCCATTGGCCGAGCTTTTCAATGGTGAGTTCGCTGGTGGGTACCAGGGGTGACAGCTTGCCGGCGCAGATCGCGCCCATGCGGCCACAGAGCTGGAAGAGCTCGTCCAGGTCCTCGGAGATCAACAGCACCGCTGCGCCTTCATCGCGTAATTTCACCAAAGCTTCGTGGATGGCTACAGCGGAACCGACGTCTACGCCCCAGGTGGGATGCGAAGCGACCAGCAGCTTGGGTTGCTGCAGGGCTTCACGGCCGATGATGAATTTTTGCAGATTGCCGCCAGACAGGCTGGTCGCCGCGCTATCAATGCTGGCAGTGCGTACGCCAAATTGCTCAACCACCCGGCTGGCGTAGTCGCGCACCTTGCCAAGGCTGACCCAGCCTTTACTCGTCAAGCCTTGGCCTGAAGCTGTCAATAGACTGTTATCGACCAATGACATGGCCGGTACCGCACCGCGACCCAGGCGCTCTTCGGGTACTACGGCTACACCGAGCCCACGGCGGACTGCGGGGCCGGTATCGCCGATACTCAGACCGTTGAACTGCAAACTGTCTTTGTTAACCTTGGCTTCGCCAGACAGCGCGCGTAGCAGCTCGTCCTGTCCGTTGCCGGCCACCCCAGCAATACCCACGATTTCACCGGCGCGTAGCGACATGCTGATGGCTTGCAAGCTGGTGCCGAAAGGATCACGGCTTTGATAATTTAAATTGTTAGCTTGCAGTAGCAGCGCGCCTGGCTCACAGGGATCGACCTGGGTCGACAGCGGCGTCTCGTCACCCACCATCATGCGAGCGATATCGTTAGTCGTGATTTCCCCTGGATTACATGCGCCGGTCACTTTGCCTTGGCGTAGTACGGTAGCGCGGTGACAAAGATCGCGTACTTCCTGCAACTTATGGCTGATGAACAGGATGCTGCAGCCTTCTTTTGATAATTGGCGCAAAGTACGGAACAGCACCTGCACTTCCTGCGGAGTGAGTACGGATGTGGGCTCGTCAAGAATCAGCAACGAGCTATCCTGAATAAGGCAGCGAACGATTTCGACGCGCTGACGCTCGCCGATCGATAGGGTGTTGACGAAGCGCCGTGGGTCCAGCTCCATGCCGTAGTGTTCAGATACTTCGCGGATGCGGGCATCCAGCTTGCCGCGATCACGGGCTTGGCTGGCGGGCAGGCTGAGAGCAATATTTTCTGCGACGGTCAGAGTTTCAAAGAGTGAGAAATGTTGGAACACCATGCCAATGCCCAGCTCACGAGCATGGGCCGGCCCTTGCAAAGCAAGCGGGCGCCCGTTCCATGTAACAGTGCCGGCGTCGGGTTGTATGACCCCATAGATGATTTTCATCAGGGTGCTTTTGCCCGCGCCATTTTCACCCAACAGGGCGTGTATCTCACCGGCCTGGACTGTGAGATGAACACCGTCGTTTGCCCGGCAGCCGGGGTACTCTTTAACGATGTTCTCAAGTCTCAAGCGTTCTGCGGTTGCCATTCAGCACCCTCAATTAAAATAAACTGACCAATCAATCAACATTTTGTCTGTGAGCAATTTGCTTGCCAAAAGCGTAAAAATATAAAAATCATATTTTCAGACTAGTTGGTCAAGTTTTTGCAAATACCAACGTACAGCCTGCGCAGGCCCTATAGAGGCACTGTGGCAGACCTCCCGCCGGAAACCGGCGCATAGTGGATAGCGCGGAGACGACAGTGATTGAGTTTTATCTAAATGGGCAGTCGCAAAAACTTGACCAGACTGACCCAAACCTGAGCATTTTAGACTGGCTGCGCACCAAAATGCGGCTTAATGGTACAAAAGAAGGCTGCGCATCGGGAGATTGCGGCGCTTGCACGGTGTTGCTCGGCAGTCTCGACCCGCAGGGCGAGTGGCAATATGCAGCCATGAACAGCTGTATTGGCCTGATCGGCGCATTGCACGGCAAGCACCTTATTACCGTAGATGCGCTGCAACGTGAGCCGGCGCACCCGGTGCAAACCGCGATGGTTGAGTGCAATGGTTCGCAATGCGGTTTTTGTACGCCGGGTATTGTGATGTCGCTGGTTGGCCTGCATCAGCAGGTCGCTGCGGCCGGGCAACACGCCAATGCCCATCAATTGATGGAAGCCCTGGCCGGCAACCTCTGCCGTTGCACGGGTTACCGTCCGATTATTGAGGCAGGTGCACGGAGCATCGTCGATAGCGTGCAGCAGTGGGATGGCAGCGCGCTGTTCAGCCCGCAGCCGGATGCTGCCTTTATGGCTGCGCGTGAACAATCCGCCGTGCTGCAGGATGAAGCAGGCAACAGCTTCACTGCGCCGCTATCGCTCGCAGCCTTGCGCGAGCTGTTGATCGCACAACCTCAGGCGCGGCTGGTGGCGGGCAGTACCGACCTGGCGCTGGAGATTACTCAGCAGCTAAAAAGCCTGCCTCAGCTGGTTTCGGTTGAACAGGTCGCCGAGTTGCAGCAACTCGAACAGGACGATGAAAACCTGACCATAGGGTCGGCGCTGACCTACGCCCAATTCGGCCCGCTGCTCAATCAAAACTGGCCGGCGTTCGCACCTATGCTTGAGCGTTTGGGCTCTCTGCAAATTCGTAACCGTGCCACCTTGGGCGGCAATATCGGCAACGCCTCGCCGATTGGCGACATGCCGCCGCCGCTGATTGCCCTAGGCGCGGAAGTTCAACTCGATAGCCAGAATGGCATCCGTTGGTTGGCGTTGCAGGATTACTTCCTGGACTACAAGAAAACCGTACTGCAGCCGGGCGAGTTTATCCGTGCGGTACGCGTGCCTAAGCCGGCGGCAAACGAGCGGCTGTTTATCTACAAGATCTCCAAGCGCCTGGACGACGACATCTCCGCCGTACTAGCCGCTTTCTGGCTGCGCCTGGACGGCGAGCAAGTTGAAGATTGTCGTCTCGCTTACGGTGGGATGGCGGGCATTCCCAAGCGCGCGCTGGCTGCCGAGACGGCCCTGCGCGGCCAAACCTTTGACGAGCCGGCCATTGCCGCTGCGGCTGCGGCCTTGTCGCAGGACTTTAAACCCATGTCCGACGTGCGCGCCTCCGCGACCTACCGCCTTGAAGTGGCCGGTAATCTGTTGCGCCGCGCTCTTTATGAACACCGCGCTGCCCACACTGGCGGCGCTGCACTGACGGTGACCGACTATGCGTAAGCTACCCCGCGACATCTCCCGCCAAAGCGGGCAGGCGATTGGTATTGCCGGCCAGAGCGCACTGCACGACAGCGCTTGGCTGCACGTGCGCGGTCAAGCGCGTTACATCGACGATCTGCTAGAGCCAGAAGGCTTGCTGCACGCCGCCGTCGGCCACAGTGAACAGGCCCACGCGCGCATTCTTAGCATGGACCTGAGCGCGGTTCGTGCCTATCCCGGCGTGGTGGCAGTGATTACCCTGGCGGATGTACCCGGGCATACCGATATTGGCCCGGTTTTTCCCGGCGATCCGGTGCTGGCCAGCGAGTTGGTTGAGCACATAGGCCAGCCGATCTTCGCGGTAGCGGCGACCAGCCATACCGCTGCCCGCAAGGCAGCGCGCCTGGCCAAGGTGGAGTACGAACCCTTGCATGCGGTGCTGAGCACTCAGGAAGCGCTGGATAAGTCCTTCTTTGTACGGCCCAGTCATACGCAGCAACGCGGGGAGCCGGATCAAGCATTGGCGGCCGCGCCGCATCGCCTGAAAGGCGAGATCAACGTGGGCGGGCAGGAGCACTTTTATCTCGAGAGCCAGGCCGCGATGGTCGAGCCCCAGGAGGACGGTGGCATGTTTGTGCACACCTCCAGCCAGCATCCCTCGGAAGTACAGAAACTGGTTGCCGAAGTGCTGGGCCTGCCGATTCATGCGGTTCAAGCTGAGGTGCGCCGCATGGGCGGCGGTTTTGGCGGTAAGGAAACCCAGGCCGCCGCGCTCGGTTGCGTTGCAGCCTTGCTGGCGCATGTGACCGGCAAGCCGGTTAAATATCGCCTGTCGCGCCCGGACGACATGGTGCAGACCGGCAAGCGCCATGACTTTTTCAATACCTACGATATTGGTTTTGACGATCAGGGGCTGATTCAAGGCGCGGACATTATGGTGGCTGGCCGCTGCGGCTTCTCGCCGGACCTGTCCAACGCGATTGTCGAAAGGGCCATGTTTCACTCGGATAACGGTTACTTTTTGGATCAAGCGCGGGTCACCGGCCACTGCTGCAAAACCCATACAGTCTCGAATACCGCCTTCCGAGGTTTTGGCGGCCCACAGGGCATGATGGTGATTGAGCAGGCCGTGGATGATATTGCCCGCCATCTGCAGCTTGACCCGCTGGATGTGCGCAAGCGCAATCTCTATCGGCCGGGTCGCGATACCACGCATTACGGTCAGGTGATCGAGCAGCACATCTTGCCGGAACTGGTCGCGCAGCTTGAGGCCAGCTCTGACTACCGCGCACGGCGCGAGGAAATCACTGCGTTCAATAAGCAAAACCCGATTCTCAAGCGCGGTCTGGCGCTGACGCCGGTCAAATTTGGTATCTCCTTTACCGCCAAGCACCTGAACCAGGCCGGCGCGTTGGTGTTGATCTACACCGACGGCAGCCTGCACGTAAACCATGGCGGTACCGAGATGGGTCAGGGCCTGTACATCAAGATCGCACAAGTAGTGGCGGCGGCCTTTCAGGTGGACGTAGACAAGGTCAAGGTCTCGGCCACGCGCACCGACAAGGTGCCTAACACTTCGCCTACCGCAGCCTCTTCCGGCTCCGACCTGAACGGCATGGCGGCGCTGGATGCCTGCGAGAAAATCAAGGTTGGACTGGTCGCCTTCGCCGCTGAGCAGTATGGCTGCAAGCCCGAGCAGGTGCGGTTTGAGAACAATCAGGTGGTGGCTGGCGAAGAGCGTCTGGACTGGGCCGAATTTGTGCAGAAGGCCTATATGAATCGCGTATCGCTGTCGTCCAGCGGCTTCTACGCCACGCCCAGAATTCATTATGACTTTGCCACTGGCCGAGGCCATCCCTTCCTTTACTACGCCAACGGTGCCGCCTGCTCCGAGGTGGTATTGGATACCCTGACCGGCGAATACCGCGTGCTGCGCACCGACATCCTGCACGATGTGGGGCAGTCGCTGAACCCGGATATCGATATTGGCCAGATCGAAGGCGGCTTTGTGCAGGGCATGGGCTGGCTGACCACCGAAGAGCTGGTTTACAACGATAAGGGCCGGTTAATGACCACCGGGCCAGCCACCTACAAGATTCCGGCGGTCTCCGATACGCCGCCCGACCTGCGCGTGAATCTGCTGGCCGCTAGCCCCAACCGCGAGGCTACCGTGTTCCGCTCCAAGGCAGTGGGTGAGCCACCGCTGATGCTCGGCATTGCGGTGTGGAGTGCCATGCGCGATGCGGTCGCCAGCCTGGCGGATTATCGCTATAGCCCACCGTTGGATACGCCCGCTACGCCTGAACGCATGCTTAACGCTGTTAATGCGGCACGCGCTTGGGCCAATACTGAGCAGGAGACTGTCTAATGGACAAACGTCTGCGCTGGTTTGAAGCCGTCGCTGACTGTGAGCAGCGCGGTGAACCCTATGTGCTAGTGACTATTGTGGGCGTCGCCGGCTCGGTGCCGCGTGAACCCTCGAGCAAGATGGTGGTGACCGGTGAGCATACGTTCGACACCATTGGCGGCGGGCATCTGGAATATTTGGTGACGGCGCGGGCGCGTGAGCAACTGGCCGCAGCACGTTACGAAACCCAGCTTGAGCACTTTCCGCTCGGCGCCAGCCTTGGCCAGTGTTGTGGTGGTAGCGTCTCGGTGCTGCTTGAAGGTCAGCGCGGCAGTGATGCGCGGCTGGTGGTGTTTGGCGCCGGTCACGTCGCCCAGGCGTTGATGAGTATTATGGGGCAGTTGCCTTGGCAGGTGACCTGGGTTGATTCGCGCGCAGATAGCTTTCCGGCCGAGCTGCCGGTTAACGTGCGGCGTCATCACACCGATGATCCGGTCGGCGATGTGGCTGAGCTCTGTGCAAACGCCCACGTACTCATACTCACGCATAATCATCAGCTCGACTACGATCTGTGCCGCGCTCTGCTGAACTCGGGCAGTGCACGCAGCGTCGGCCTGATTGGCTCGCAAACCAAGGCCGAACGCTTTCGTCAGCGGCTGACTCACCGTGGTTACAGCGAGGCGCAGATTGAGAGTATTCGCTGTCCGGTTGGGCGCTCGGATATACCGGGTAAGCGGCCGATGGAGGTCGCAGTTTCGATTAGTGCCGAGTTGCTCAGCTTGGCTGCCATCAACGCACCGCGCGAGACCCGTCGCGGTGTCAGTTGGCCCGCGCTGCGTGATCTGATGCAAAAGAACGAGCCCCTAACAACCGAGTCCGATAGCCCCGTGGAGGCCAAATGAGCCTTGAAGAACTGAATAAGCTGCCCGCAGCGGAGGCACTCACGTTATTTCGCGACTGCTGCGCAGTGGACGCCTGGGCCCAGCCGATGGTGGATTCACGCCCTTATGCCTCCACGGAAGCATTGCACGGTACCGCGCGGGCGCTTTGGCCCAACCTGCATGAGACCGACTGGTTGATGGCGTTTGAAGCACACCCCAAGATCGGTGATATCAAAAGTCTCAAGGCCAAATATGCCAGTACTGAAGCCCTGGCTAGTGGCGAGCAGTCCGGCGCCCGGGTTGCTCCTGATCAGGTGCTGCAGCGTCTGAAGAACGGCAACGACGCCTACTACGACAAATTCGGTTTTATTTTCATCGTGTGCGCCACCGGCAAGAGTGCCGAGCAGATGCTCGCGCTGCTGGAGCAGCGCCTGCCAAATACCCGTGAAGAGGAGCTTCGCGTCGCCGCTGCGGAGCAGGCCAAGATCACCCATATTCGTTTGGATAAACTGCTATGAGTAACAAGAGTCCAATTACCACCCACATTCTCGACCTCGGCGGCGGCTGCCCCGCGGCTGGCGTTGCTATCGTGCTGGAGCGCCAGACCGCTAGCGGCTGGGAAACCCTAGGCCAGGCGGCTACCGACGCAGACGGTCGGGTGCTCAACGGCTTTGGTGACAGCGCTCCGGTAGGCGTCTACCGCCTGACCTTCGATACCGAGGGTTATTACACACGGCAGGGTTTGGAGTGCTTCTACCCAGCCGTCACCATCGCCTTTAAGCTGACCGACACCACGGCCCATTATCACGTACCGCTGCTGCTGAATCAGTGGGGCTATTCGACTTACCGGGGAAGCTAATGACAACTGATACCCACACTGCGGCTACCTTCCCGGTCGGCTGCACAGCCTTTCGCGGGCCTCTGTTGCACTTTATCGCTGAGCCCGGCTTGAACAAGCCCGATCCGGCCAGTTACGAATACCATGCAGATGGCCTGCTGGTGGTCGCCGATGGGCGGGTGCTGGCCAATGGCGCTGCTGACACTCTGTTGCCTCAGCTGCCCGTCGGAACCGAGGTTGAGCAATGGTCAGACAGCTTGATCATGCCTGGCATGATCGACACCCACGTTCATATGCCCCAGCTGGCAGTGTTGGCCAGTTATGGCACCCAGCTGCTGGAGTGGCTGGAAACCTATACCTTCCCGACCGAAGCACGCTTTGCTGATGCGGATTGGGCGGCGGATCAATCGGAACTGTTTCTTGACCTGTTGCTGGCGCACGGTACCACCTCGGCATTGGTGTTCAGCACCTCGCACAAGGTCGCAGCCGAGGCGCTATTCAACGCGGCAGACGGCTACAACATGGCGATCACCAGCGGCAAGGTGATGATGGATTGCCACGCCCCGGATGGCGTGCGCGACACGGCCGAAGCCAGCTACACCGAAAGCCGCGAGTTGATTGAGCGTTGGCACGGCCATGGCCGCCAGCGCTATGCAGTGACGCCGCGCTTTGCCGCCACATCAACGCCGCAACAGCTGACCTACGCAGGCCAACTGATCGCCGAGTACCCCGACGTTCTGATGCAGACCCACTGGGCCGAGAACCACGCCGAGATCGCTTGGATCAAGGAACTGTTCCCGGAGCGCTCCAGCTACCTCGACGTCTACGACCACTTTGGTCTGCTCAGCGAGCGCAGCGTATTGGCGCACGGTATTCACATTGATGACGGCGACCGCGCACGGCTGGCGGAAACCGGCACTCGAATCGCTTTCTGCCCGACCTCCAATACTTTCCTGGGTAGCGGTCTGTTCGATCTGGCCAGCGCACGCGCCGCCGATGTGCAAGTCGGCTTGGCAACCGACGTGGGCGGTGGCACCAGTCTGTCGATGCTTGCCACCATGTCTGAGGCGTACAAGGTCTGCCAACTGCGCGGCCAAAGCCTGAATCCTTTTCAGGCGTTTTACATGGCAACCCTGGGCAATGCGCAAGTACTGCATCAAGCCGCAGATACCGGCAACCTGCAACCCGGCAAATACGCGGACTTTTTGATTCTGGACCGTACCGCCAGCCCGGCGTTGCGCCTCAAACACCAGCCTGATCGCGAGCTACAGGGCATGTTGTTTGATCTGATGATCCTTGGCGATGATCGCGCCATCCGTCGCACCTATATTGCCGGTCAGTGCCGGTATGATCGAGATACCGCAAAAGGAGCCGCCCTCAATGCATGCATATCTGGCTGAATGGCTAAGCCTGATCATCCGCTGGTTCCACGTTATCGCGGGCGTGGCCTGGATCGGCGCTTCTTTCTACTTCATCTGGCTCGACAATAACCTGCGCGAGCCACCGGAGTGGAAGAAGCAAAAAGGCATCAAGGGTGACCTGTGGGCCATCCATGGCGGCGGCTTCTATGAAGTAGCCAAGTACCAGGTTGGGCCGGAAAAGATGCCGACCGAGCTGCACTGGTTCAAGTGGGAAGCGTACAGCACTCTGATGAGCGGTCTGGCGCTGCTGTTTGCGGTCTATTATTTCGGCAATCCTGGCTATCTGATTGATCCGGGCAAGCTGGAGCTAAGCACCTTTGGCGCCATCGCCATTGGCATGGGCACGTTGCTGGGCGTAATGGCGATCTATGAAGCGCTAATCCGCAGCCCGCTGGCAAAGCACGGCCTGGCCTTTGGTGTGGTGCTGTTCCTGATTTTGGTCGCGGTTGCCTGGGGTATGTTTCAAGTATTTGCCGGCCGTGGAGCCTTTATTCATGTGGGCGCGGTCATCGGCACCATCATGGTCGCCAACGTCTTTTTGGGTATCGTTCCGGCCCAGCGAGCACTGGTTAATGCTGTTGAGAAGGGCGAAACACCGGATGATCACGTAGTCATGCTGGCGCAACGTGCGATGCTGCGTTCACGCCACAACAACTACCTGACGTTGCCGGTTATCTTCATCATGATCAGCAATCACTATCCGATGTTCTACGGCCATGAGTATGGCTGGGCAATATTGGCAGCGATTGGCGCTATTACTGCCTATGCGCGGCACTTCTTCAACCTGCGTCACAAGCAGATCAACAAGCCGTCGATTCTGGTTATCAGCGCGCTGGCCACGCTGGCCCTGATCTGGGCGATGGCGCCCAGCGCTCCGCAAGCGCCCGCCACCAGCAATGCAGACGGCACCCCAGTAACCCGCGTAGCGGATGCGGATGTTAGCCAACTGCTGGCGACCCACTGCATGGCGTGCCACGCCGCCCGCCCGACTAGCCCAGCCTTCCAGGCGCCACCGGCCGGCATCACGCTGGAAAACCTGGAGCAGCTCAAGCAGCACCGCGACAAGGTCCTGCAGGCTGCAGTCGCAACCGAATACATGCCGCTTGGCAACATGACCGGTATTACCTCGGAGGAGCGCAGCATGCTGGGGCAGTGGTTGCGGGAAAATCCTTGAGGTTGTAGGCCGCAGGTCAGGAGTTGGAGATGCCGAGTAGTAAGGTCGGGTTGCGTCCCGACCAGTGGTGGTGACGTTGATGCCGCTGGTCGAGATGGAACTCGACCTTCCAACGTTAAAAGCCACTTCGTCGAGTGTGCCGGCGAATACCTGACCGGTTTATGGAGGGCCGGGTTCCATCCCGGCCAGCGCTGGTGCGGTTGCAGCCGTTGTTCGCAATGGAACTCGGCTTTTCCCAAGTACGCGGGTTTGTTCGGTCTGTTGGCGTTTTGGTTTCGGCGGCTAAGGCTCCCAGCGTGCCAGCAGCGCTAGATGATCTTGCCGCGCTTGTGCCTGACTGATTGGCTGCAGGCGTATTTTCTGCCCCGGCGCACATTGCGCCAGCCGGGCCAGGGACGCTGGCGTGAGCGCGCCCAGCCTTGGATAACCACCGATGGTCTGGCGGTCGTTCATCAGTACTATCGGCTGGCCATCGGGCGGCACCTGTACGGCGCCGAGTGGGATGCCTTCGGAGATCAGCGCATCGCCTTGATAGCGCAGTGCTGGGCCGGTTAGGCGCATACCCATGCGGTCGGCTCGTTGATCCAGCGTCCAGTGTTGGTTGAACAGCTGAAACAGACTCTGGCCGCTAAATTGGCTGCTTTGCGCGCCGACCAAGAGTTGCAAGGTTACTAGGCTCTTGTAGTCTGGGATCGCCTCGGAAGGCATTTTTCGGCTTACCGCAGGCTGCGCGGAATACGTGAGTTGATTGCCGGGTTTTAGCCCCTTGCCGTCGCCATGCAAACCACCCAGCCCCTCGCGCATCACGGTCGCGACCGCACTCAGAACGGGGTTTGCCTTAAATCCGCCGGCGGCGGCCAGATAGGCTCGCACACCGCTGCGTGGCTGAGTGAATGTGAGCTGCTGGCCGCTGCGTATGGCAAAGACTTGCCAAGGTCTTAGCGGTTGTTGATCCAGTTTTGCATCCAGATCGGCACCGGTCAGCGCCAGCCAACCATCGGCCTCTGCTTTGAGCGTCAGACCACCAAGCGGAATTTCGATCACGCAGGCGTCCAGTGGATTCCCCAACAACCAGTTGGCCCAGTGCTGAGCAATCCAATCCAGCGCTCCGCCTTGGGTTACGCCCAGATGGCGCACGCCAAAACGTCCACCGTCCTGCAGCTGCGCAAAACCCAGACTGTGCTCTACTCGCAGCATGCTCACGGGTTTGGCTCCATGCTCGCATCGTCGCCGCCGAGGCGCAAAAACTCGGCATGGTCGACCGAAACAAAACGGACACGATCACCGGGTTTGAGCAGGCTATAGCCCTCGCGCTCGCGGTCAAACAAGGCTAGCGGGCAGCGGCCAATCAGGTTCCAGCCGCCGGGCGATACCAACGGATAGACAGCGGTTTGTCGCTCGGCTATGCCGACGCTGCCCTGCGGGACGCGCTGACGCGGCGTAGCCAGCCGTGGCGCGGCAATGCTCGGATCGACCAGTCCCATATAGCCAAAGCCGGGTGCGAAGCCGAGGGTGAAAACGGGGTAGTCGCGGCTGCAGTGGCGCTCGATCACCTGCGCTGTGCTGCAGCCAGCGCGTTGCGCAAGCGCTTCTAGATCGGGGCCGACACTGGGGTGATACCAGACTGGCAGTTCATGCCTTTGGCCGCTGTCGTCAATCGCCAACGGTTGTAACCCTGTAAGTGCTTGCAACACGTATTCACGAGCCTGTGCTTCGCTCAGTTGCAGACCGTCATAGTGCAGCATCAAAGTGGTATAGGACGGCACCATATCAATCAGCTGCGCACCAAAATCGGTGTGCAGGCGTTCGGCGGCGGCCATCAACCACGGCATGTTGGCCTCGTCGATCACGTCGAACAGGCGCAGCATCAAGCAATCCCACGCGACGCTCTCAATGCGCGGTGTCACAGTGCATCCAGCGCCGCGCGGATACGTGCGACCACGGCGACGGATTCGGCGTTGTCACCATGTACGCAAAGGCTGTCTGCCTGGAGATAGAGTTCGCTGCCGTCGCTCGCGATAAGCGGTTCGCCGTGCGCAAAGGTCAACGCTTGGGCAAGAATACGTTCAGGGTCATGGTGCACCGCGCCGGGCTGATGACGTGGCAACAGATAACCGTCAGCGTCATAACCACGGTCGGCAAAGGCCTCAAACCAGAGCTTTACGCCCTGCTCTGCTGCCAATGATTGCGCCTCGCGGTTGTCGCGGCGCGCCAGCAGCATCAATGGCAGGCTGGCGTCGAAACGCGCGACGGCACGGAGTACCGCGCGCAGCAACTCAGGTTTGCGCATCATGTCGTTATAGAGCGCGCCGTGCGGTTTGACGTAGCTCAGGTTGCCGCCCTCAGCACGGCAGATGCCATCCAGCGCGCCGATCTGATAAAGCAGCATGTCTTCGACTTCCTGCGCGGAGCAGTTCATCGAGCGACGGCCGAAACCGACCAGATCTGGATACGCCGGATGCGCGCCAATGCGCACATCATGGCTGACCGCCAGTGCCACGGTGCGACGCATGATGCTCGGGTCTGAGGCGTGAAAGCCGCAGGCGATGTTGGCGCAATCCACATGCGGCATAACTGCTTCGTCCATGCCCATGGTCCAGGCGCCGAAGCTTTCGCCCATATCGCAATTCAATGTTGGCTTCTGCATGCGCTGCGCTGCTCCTGTTGGGCGTGGCGAAGCTAAAAGGGAACGAAACGCCGCTTTTGCTGCCGGATTTAGAGTGTATTTATGCTGTTCGGCGCACAGAGCGCACCGCAGCTGCCCCTTATGTTCAGATAAGAGAGAGACAATATGAAGATTCTCATGGTTCTCACCTCCCACGACAAGCTTGGCAACACCGGCAAGAAAACCGGCTTCTGGCTGGAAGAGTTTGCCGCGCCCTACTACGTGCTTAAAGACGCTGGCGCCGAGATCACCCTGGCCTCGCCGAAGGGCGGCCAGCCGCCGCTTGACCCGACCAGTGCAGAGCCAGACGCCCTGACCTCCGCGACTGAGCGTTTTGATGCGGATGCCGACGCTAAGGCACAGCTGGCCAGCACTCATGTGCTGTCCAAGGTTGCCGCTAATGATTACGACGCGGTCTTCTATCCCGGCGGCCACGGCCCTATGTGGGATCTGCATGAAGACGCTGATTCACTCGCGCTGCTGGAAGCCTTCGCCAAGGCCGATAAACCCATTGGCGCGGTGTGCCATGCACCGGCGGCACTGGTGAACGCTAAAGGTAAAGACGGCGAGTACCTGATTGGCGCCAAACGCGTGACCGGTTTCTCCAACTCGGAAGAAGATGCCGTGGGCTTGAGCGACGTGGTGCCCTTTATGCTCGAAGACGCGCTGAAAGAAAAAGGCGGCGTGTACAGCAAGGGCGAAGACTGGGGCGAGTATGTGCTGGTAGATGGCTTGCTGGTTACGGGCCAGAATCCTGGGTCCTCCGAGAAAGCTGCGAAAGAGCTGCTGACTTTGCTTAAGGTCATGCCCGGCAGCTAAGCCAGATTGCTACGTGGATCGATAAAAAAAGGGTGCTCACTGGGCACCCTTTTTTCGTAAGTACGAATGCTTACAACACCAGTAACTAGTTCACCAGCCGTAACAATGGCTGCTAACCCTTAGCTCAAAATCATATTGGTCGCCGTTGCATAGGCATACAGCGAGCCTGTTTCGTCGCGCAGATAACCTTCTGAAATTACCAAGCGGCGTGTCTTGTTAATCACTTTCCCTTCGGCAATCAGCGTCTTGTTAAAAGGCACTGGCTTGCACATTTTTACGTTCAGTTCGATGGTGCCATAGCCCACGCCAGCGCCGAGCACGGTGTGAGTAGCGCAGCCGGTGACCGAGTCCATCACTGTGGCGGCAAAGCCGCCGTGCACGCCGCCCATTGGGTTGGTGTGAGTTTCGTTGGCAGTGGCTTTGAATACCACGCGGCCTTCTTCAGCTGCTTCGAACTCCATTGGCACGGTTTTGGCGATTGGAGCAAAGGGCAGTTCGCCGCTCGCGATGGCTTGCATGATTTGCAGGCCGGTCATGTCTTTTAGGTTCATTGCGAATGTCCTTGAGAGGTTTCAGGCTGCCTTGGCAGCCAGGTTGAGTTGATCGAACCAGTCCAGCGCGTCCTGCCAAAGTGGCTCTGCGTGCGGACGGAAATAGCCCATGTGGCCCAGCGGGCGCAGGTTCTGTGTTTGTGGGTCGATGGTGATAGCCCGGTAATCGGCGTTCCGGTAAGCCGACATAAAGGCGTCGCGCGAGGCGGGCGAGGCCCAGAGATCATCTGTGGCGCTGACTGCTGTGATCGGTGTGGTGATCTCGGCGAAACGCGCCTCCAGCCCCGGCATGTGCGGGTCTTCAAAGAAGTAACGCGGGAATCGGCACCAATGTTTCCACTTCTGATACACGCCCTTGGGCAAATCTTCGCCCATGCCCAGTTTACGCCAGGCCAGATAGCCCTTGGCGCGCACGATCAGCGGGCCGATCACGCGCCACATCAAGAGCACGCGTAGCTGCTCGGAGCGCGGCATCCAGCCGTGCCAGCCGGCACCCGTGCCGAAGGTATACAGACCACTGATAGCGGTGTGATTGGGCATCAGGCCAAACGCGTGGCCGCCGAACGAATGACCGACCATGTAGATGGGGAGCGTGCTTGTTTTCAGGTGCTCAACGGCAGCTGCCAGATCTTGCTCTGCCCAGTCCAGATAATCCATTTCAAAGCCTTGCAGGCTTGCCGGTGCGGAGCCGCCGATGCCGCGATAGTCCAGCGTCAGAGTGCTGTAGCCACGGCTGGCGGCGTACTCGGCAAAGCGCCGATAAAACCCTTGAGGTACACCGGTGGCGCTGCCGATTAGCACCTGGCCTACAGGTGCTTTGGCTGAGTAAAGAGTGGCGCTCAGCGGGTAGCCGTCGGCTGCGGTGAGGGTCAATGGTCGCGCCGGTACGGTCGCGGTATCAATGCTCATTGGGAAATGCCTTCTGTTGCAGTCGAACATGCCCCAGCAACGCCCGAAAGGCGCGCTCTAGCGGCAGGGTGTCACCAGCGACGCGGGCCATGATCAAGCCACCCTCGTAGCTGGAGAAGATGAGCGCCGCGAGGTCCGCGCTGTGCTCTGCCGGATGTCCGGCGGTGTTCAGGTGACTGGCTAACTGTTGTTGAACACGGTTAAAGCTGTGGTTGATTGCCAGACGCAGATCGATGTCTTCGGCATTGCTGTCCAGTGCGGCGGCGGCCATGGGGCAGCCGAGCCGAAACTCGCTGGCTTCGATGCGCCGCAGGGCGCTTTCGATCCAGTGGGCAATGGCCTCTAGCGGGTCAGCATGTTCGGCAAACAAGCGGGTGAAAAAGCGCACTAGCTGCTCAGCAGTCTGCTCGATGGCCGCCAGCGCCAGCTCTTCTTTGCCACCGGGGAAGTGATGGTAGAGGCTGCCCTTGGGCGCCTTGGCCTGTGCCAGTAATTCAGTTAGCCCGGTGCCATGCAATCCGTTGCGTTGCAAGGTTCTTTGCATAGCATTGACCAGCCGTGAGCGTGTATCAGTGTTCTTCATGCCGCTATTTATAGACCGATCAGTCTACTGAGTAAATAGTGTTGCCAGAAATTTAACGAAGTTTAGTCCTGTAATTCTGGTTTAAGACGTTGCCACAGGATGAACAGCGGTTCCGCCAAAAACATCACCAGAAACAGCCGGAGCACCTGTAGTGCGGTGACTACGGCGACTGACAAATGCAGCGCCTCGGCGGTGAGGCACAGCTCGGTGATGCCGCCGGGCATCATGCCGAGCATCAGACTGACACGATCAACATTGCCGAGCGTGCTCAGCAATATCGCTGCGGCAGCGGCAACCAGCATCGCCAGCAGGGTAAACAGCCACACTCGCAGCAGGAAGGCCGGCGCTTTTCGGAAGAAAGCACGGTCAAAGTGGCAGCCTAACGCACTACCAATTAGCCACTGCCCAGCCGCGCTTGTGCCGGCTGGCAGAGCGATGTTGATATCCAGCAATACACCGCCAGCGGCGCAGGCGATCAGCGGCCCGAGCATCCATGGATTGGGCTGACGCAGACGCCGCAACAGGACTGCCAGCAAACCGCCCAATGGCATTAGCCAGGCCAGCGTGAGGAGATCGGTGGGCAGCGGCGCGGGTGCGTCGACCGCAGGCAGTGCCCAGGTGAAGAGTGCGGGAATTAGCAAAACCACCATCAGCAGACGCAGGCTATGCGCGGCCACCACGTTGGCGAGATTGGCTTGATGGCGGGCGCCGATGACGGCCATCTCGCTGGCGCCGCCGGGCATGCTGGCGAAATAGGCGGTGGCGCGGTCATAGCCGGCGCGAGTGAGAATCCGAATACCGATCAGGCTAAGCAGGAAGGTGCCGCAGGCGCCGATCATTATCAGCCCCAGATGGCTGATGACCTGTTCAAAGACGGGGGTAGTGAAGTGCAGACCTATGGCGCTGGCGACTATCCATTGCCCGGCCTGGCGTGAACCTGGCGGCGGTTCACACAGGCAGCCGCTGCAACGCAGCAGCATGACCGCCAGCAGTGAACCGGTCATCCAGGGCAACGGCCAGCCCATCAGGCTGGCCAGCCATCCGCCGAGCGCTCCGATCAGTGGAGCGCTGGCGTATTTCAACCAGCGGGGCTGGCTGCCCGGTTCAGGCATTGGCCAGCTTGGCGCTGCGCTTGGCGCGGTAACGACGCCAGAACGGCAGCGCGATCATCGCGGCCACCAGTGCCCACAGGCCAATGGCGATTGGGCTGGAAAACAGAATGCCAAGGTCGCCGTTGGAGATCGACAGTGCGCGGCGCAGGTTGCTTTCCATCATGTCGCCGAGGATGAAGCCCAGCAATAGCGCAGAGAGCGGGAAGTCCAGCTTGCGCAGCAGATAGCCGAAGATGCCGATGGCGATCATCAAAAACAGATCGAAGGTAGTCGCATGCACCGCGTACACCCCGATTGAGGTGATGATTGCGATGGCGGGCACTAGCGTCCAGTTCGGTACTGAGAGGATGCGGGTGAACAGCTTGATCATCGGTATGTTCATCACGATCAAAATAATGTTGGCGACAAACAGCGAGGCAATCAGACCCCAGACGATCTCAGGCTGGTTCTGGAACAGTAGTGGGCCGGGCGTAATGTTGTATAGCGTCAGCGCTCCGAGCATCACTGCCGTGGTGCCTGAGCCCGGAATACCAAGCGTCAGCATCGGGATCATCGAGCCACAGGCGGAGGCGCTGTTGGCGGTTTCTGGTGCGGCCAGGCCACGCAGATCGCCGTCACCGAAGCGGCCACTATCGCCGGCCAATTTTTTCTCCGACATGTAGCTGACGGCGCTGGCCAGGGTGGCACCGGCGCCCGGCAGGACGCCGAAAATAAAGCCCAGCACACCGCAGCGCAGGTTGGTCGCCAATACCGAGCTGCCTTCCTTGAGGTTGAACAGCATGCGACCGCTGGTCTTGAGTGCGGTCTGGCCGTGATGGGTGCGCTCCAGTAGCATGAGGATTTCGCTGATGCTGAACAGCCCCAATACCAGTACGACGAACTGGATGCCGTCAGACAGGCCCAGGCTGCCAAAGGTGAAGCGATACACGCCGCTGTTGGCGTCGATGCCAACGCAGGACAGCATCAGGCCGATCAGTACGGCAACGGCAGTCTTGACCGGTTTGTCGCCGGCCATGCCGGCCAGACAAACAATCGCAAAGACCATCAGCATGAAGTACTCGGCCGGCCCGAACGAGACCGCCCATTTAGCCAGCAGGGGCGCAAAGATGATCACCCCTACGGTGGCGATCATGCCGCCAACAAAGGAGCTCCAGGCGGAGATCGACAAGGCCACACCCGCTTTGCCTTGGCGCGCCAGGGGATAACCGTCCAGCGTCGTCATTACTGCGGATGCTTCACCGGGGATGTTCAGCAAAATCGAGGAAATGCGGCCGCCGTATTCGCATCCCAGATAGACCGAGGCGAGCAGGATCAGCGCGGTTTCCGGTGGTAAGCCGAGTGCGAAGGCAACCGGGATCAGCAGTGCGACGCCGTTGATGGGACCCAGGCCCGGCAACAAGCCGACGATGGTGCCGATGGTGGTACCCGCCAGTGCAGTGACGAGGTTGTTTGGGCTAAGCGCGACGTCGAAGCCTTGTCCGAGATATTGCAGCGTATCCATGATCAGATCTCCAATCCGGCCAGCACGCCAAGCGGCAGCGGCACGTCCAGAATGCGGTCGAAGAGAAAGTACAGGCTGGTGCCGAGTACGACGGCGAGAACCACGCTGGGCAGCCAACGGCCACCGAACAGGCGTGCCATGCCCAAGGCGAACAAAATGGCGCTGGGTACAAAGCCAAGACTTTCAAACAATGAAGCGAGGGCCAGCAGCAGCGCGAGGCAGATGGCGACTTTGATCAGCATCGGCTTGGTCAGCGCTGGCTCATCGCTGGGGCTGCTCTCCAGCGCAGGTTTGATCAGCAGCACCAGTGCACCCAGCCCTAGCAGAATCAGCAGCATCAGCGGGTAGGCGCGCGGCCCTACAGGCTCATAGGAAAAGGGCGCATGAAAGCCCCAGGCGATGACGCCAAGGCACAGGCAAGCCAGCAGCAGGCTCGCCGCAAACAGACGTTGATAGAGCATGGGTATGTCCTCGCAGGCGCAGCGTGGGCCCAGGGCCGCACGCTGGCGAAGCTGTTACTGAACCGGGTTTATCGAGTTCGGGTGACTGATCAGCGGTTACTGAACCAGGCCAAACTCGGCGGCGAGTGACTTGTACTGAGCCACCTCCTTCTTCACGTAGGCGTCGAGTTCGTCGCCGGTCATGGCGAAGGGGAAGAGCTCGCGCTGGGCGCGTAGGGTGGCGAAGTCGTCGGAGGCGAGCAGCTCGTCAAAGCTGTTCTTCCACCAGGCGAAGTCTTCAGCGCTGACGTCTGGCCCCATGTAAAAGCCGCGCACTACAGGCCAGCTAACATCAAAGCCCTGTTCTTTGGCGGTGGGGATATCTTCGACAATGTCACCTTCCAGGCGCTCGTCAGCGAGGATCGCCAGAATGCGCATGTCACCGCTTTCGATGTGGGGCATGGCGTCGGAAATGTCGGAGCTGGCCACCTGAATGTGGCCGCCCAGCAAGGCTGTGGCCAATTCGCCGCCGCCTTCCATGGCGACGTAGCGCAGGCTGCGTGGGTCGATGCCGGCAGCGCGAGCGACCAGCGCCGTTTGCATCCAGTCCTGGCTGCCAACGGTGCCGCCGGAGCCGATCACTACCTTGGAGGGGTCTTTCTTCAATGCGGCGACCAGATCATCCAGTGTCTTGAACTCGGAGTCTGAACGTACCGCGATGGCACCGTAGCTGGTGCCCACAGCGGCGAGCCACTTGACTGCCGTTTCGTCATACCGACCGAACTTGCCCTGCGCCAGGTTCAACAGCGAACCGGTAGAAAAGGCAGTGATGGTGCCCGGATCATCGGCGCGTTGCGCAACCACGGAGTTGTAGGCCACGGCGCCAATGCCACCCGGCATATAAGTGACGCGCATTGGCCGTGACAGGTGCTTGCCGTCGAGCAGCGCGCTCTGCGCCAGCTTGCAGGTCAGGTCAAAGCCGCCGCCGGGTGAGGCCGGGGCGATGCATTCCGGGCGCTTGGGTTCAGCAGCCAGGGTGTAACCGGCCAAGCCAAAGCAGATGGCTGCGAGCAGAGCAGAACGAAGTGTTGTTTTCATGGGTGGTTCCTCATGGTTTTTATTGTAGTGCTTACCAGATGGGTAGGCTGTAGCTGACGATCAGACGGTTCTCATCGGCGTCGCGGGCGAAGTCGGAGCGATAGCTCGCGTTGCGCCAGCGCAGGCCGAGGTTCTTCAGTGCGCCATCCTGGAACACGTACTGCAGCTCGGTGTTGCGCTCCCATTCCGAGCCCGAGCCGCCGGCTACCGGTTTGGCATCATCACCGCTGATGTAGCGGCTCATAAAGCTCAGGCCGGGGATGCCGAGGGCGGTGAAATCGTAGTCATAACGCAGCTGCCAAGAGCGCTCGTTGGCTTCGGCAAAATCATTGATCTGGACGAAGTTGACCAGAAAAGGGTTGCTGCCATCGACGTAAGGAAAGGCGTTGTCGCCGTGCATTTGCTGTAGCGACACGGTCAGCTCGTGGCCAGCCTGGCCGTAGCCGAGGCGACCCTGCCAAGCCTGGTTATCGATTTTGCCGGCGTTGGCGCTGCCCTGGTCGTCGGAGACCGCGACGCGCAGCTCGCTGCTCAGCTTGCCTTCGCCCAGCGCGTACGCATGGGTTAAACCAAAAACCTGTTGGCGGTAGATATCATCCAGTTGTGCCAGATAGTAGCTGCCCGCCAGGTCGGTGCTGAATTGGTAATTCAGACCGGCCCAATCAAAATTGTCGGCACTGAACGAACCGCCAAAACGGCGGTTGCGGTTGTTCAGTGCCATATCTTCAGCATCGGTGGAGTCGCGCTCGGTAGTCTTGGTAAGACGACCCAGTTCAATGTCGAGTTTTTCGAATTCGTTGACGCCCAGCCGGCCGCCCTGAAAGGTTTGCGGCAAAATGCGGCTGGTGTTGGGTTGGAGTATCGGGTTTTTCGGCATCAAGGTGCCGACCTGCAGCTCTGATTCGGAGTAACGCGCCTTGGCGGTCAGCCCCAACTTGCTGTATTCATCAGCAGCGCGGCCATCGTCGTGGGTTGGCAGCAGGCCGGTGCCGGTGCGGTCGGGGCTGGAATCCAGCTTCACGCCGAGCATGGCTTTGGCATCCAGACCAAAGCCAACGGCGCCTCGGGTAAAGCCGGATTGCAGGTCAATAATGAAACCCTGCGCCCACTCTTCCCGCTTGGATTGGCCAGTGCCTTCACGAAAGTCGCGATTGAAATAGATATTGCTGGTGCTGAACTTGGCGCTGCTGTCTTCGACGAAACCTTCTGCATGTAGCAGTGGTGCGAGCAGTAGTGAGCTGGTGGCGAGCAGAGTGCTAGGCAAACCCCGGCGCCGAGGCATGGATGCTGTGATCATACGGGTACTCCATTGTTCTTTTTTTGTGTTTTGCTGCTACTTCGGTGGGTGACCGTTGGGTGATGCTAATGCGTCAACCTTTCAGCAACCTTTCATCTGCAAAGGCACGCAGGCCGCGCTGTGCAGAGCCGACGAGCGGTGTACACTCAGGCAAATAACCCTTGTTGAGAGAGAGCAGCAGTGCGCATTCTGCTGGTAGAAGACGATCCCGAACTGGCTGACAGTCTGTCCCGCGCGCTCAAGGCCGGGGGCTGGACGGTCGACACGCTGCACGATGGCATCGCCGCTGATCTGGCGCTGCGCAGCGAGGATTACGCCCTGGCGATTCTTGATGTTGGCTTACCGCGCCAGGATGGCTTTGAGGTGTTACGCAAATTGCGTGAACGCGGGCAGACCCTGGCAGTACTCATGTTGACGGCGCGTGGCGAAGTAGCTGATCGCGTGCGCGGTCTGAATCTGGGCGCTGATGATTATCTAGCCAAACCCTTTGAGTTGAGTGAGCTGGAAGCACGGGTCAACGCCCTGCTGCGGCGTAGTTTGATGGGTGGCGAACGTCAGCAGCAATGCGGAACCTTGGTCTACGATCTGAACGACCGACGGTTCAGTTTGGCCGAGACGCCGCTGGCGCTGCCTTCACGCGAACACGCGGTGCTGGAAAATCTGATTGCGCGTCCGGGTCGGCTGATGAGCAAGGAGCAACTGGCCGGCAAGGTGTTTGGTCTGGACCAGGACGCCAACCCTGAAGCGATTGAAATCTACATCTCGCGGCTGCGACGCAAGCTGGAAGGCAGCGGTGTGCGTATCGTCACGTTTCGTGGTTTGGGTTATCTGTTGGAGGCCGATGCATGAGTTTGCGTGGCCGGTTGTTACGGCGGCTGGCGCTAGTGCTCTCCATTCTGTTGCTGCTGGGTAGCAGCTTTGCCTATTGGAACGCTCGCCGCGCCGCAGATACGGCTTACGACCGCTCGCTGCTGTCCTCTGCCCGCGCTATCGCCGAGCGACTCTACGATGAGCAAGGTGAGCTGTCAGTTGAAGTGCCTTATATCGCGCTCGATAACTTTGCCTACGACATCACGGGTCGCCTTTACTACCAGGTACTGGATCTGCAAGGGCGCTCGGTCTCCGGTTATGAAGACCTGCCGGGGCCGAATGAAGACGTACCTATGACGCAGGATTATCCTGCGCTCGCGCGTTTTTACGATGCCGACTACCGCAATACGGGGGTGCGCCTGGTCAGCCTGTTGCAACCGATCAGCGGCGGCAGCAGCCAAGGCATGGCGGAAATCCGCGTGGCAGAAACACTGGAAGCGCGCGAGCGTATGGCGCGTAACCTGCTGCGCCAATCACTGATCAACCTGGGGGTGCTGGCCGCTAGCGCTTTGTTGATGGCCTGGTTGGCGGTGACGGCGGCGTTGCGCCCCTTGCAGCGCTTGCGCAATGAAGTGGCCGAGCGACGCAGCGATGATCTGCGGCCAATTAATACGACGGGTCTTCAGCGCGAAGTGCGCCCGCTAGTGGATTCGATTAACCACTTTACCGGGCGGCTCAGGGAGAACTTCGAGCGCCAACGCGACTTCATCGCTGAAGCCTCGCATGAGTTGCGCACGCCGCTGGCGGCGCTCAAGGCGCGCATCGAACTGGGCCTGCGCAGCGAACAACCGACGGATTGGCAGCAGGCGCTGCATGAAGCAGATGCCAGTACCGATCGCACTATTCAGTTGGCAAACCGATTGCTGTCGATGGCGCGGATTGAACGTGGCGCGCGGGCGGTGGCCGAGGGCAGCGCGGAGTTGATCGAGATGGCGCCGTTGGTACAGGAGCTGGCATTGGCGATGGCACCGCTGGCGCACGGTCGCGCGGTCGCGCTGGCGTTGGAAGTAGACGCACCTTTCAGTGTCTGGGGAGAGCCAACGTTGTTGCAAGAGCTGTTGGGCAATCTGATTGATAACGCGCTGCACCACACGCCCAAGGATGGGCAGATCATTTTGCGTTTACGGGCGCCGGCGGTGCTAGAGGTGGAAGACAGCGGCCCCGGTATTCCGCAAGCTGACCGCGATCGGGTATTTGAGCGCTTTTATCATCAAAGCCCGGAAGGGACCGGGCTAGGACTATCGATTGTCGGTGAGATCTGCCGCGCCCATCGTGCCAACATTAGTCTGCACGAGGGCGCCGTCAGCGGCCTGCTGGTACGGGTTAGTTTTCCCGCCTGAGGCCAGCCACAAATCTTACTTGGCGCGATGCCATTCGTACTGCTGGAAAACTTCGTCGACCGGGGTCTGAGCTACATGGTTTGTGTAGTTGCTCATGACCTTCTGGGCCAGACCGAGAATCACCTCTAGTACCTGGCGCTGGGCATAGCCGGCGGCGTAAAAGGCATCCAGGTCGGCTTTATCCACTTCACCGCGCTTACGCACCATAGCCAAAGTGAAGGTGCGCAGGGCTTCCAGCTTGCTGTCGGGGAGCGGCGTTTCGTTGCGCAGGGCGTCGGTGATGTCGTCTGATACTTTCATCATCTTGGCGATACCGGTGTGCGCAGGCACGCAATAGTGGCATTCGTGCTCGACGTTAATGGTCTGCCAAACCACGGTCAGCTCATCGGCGTTAAAGCTGCTGTCCTGAAACAGGCCGTGTAGCACCTGATAACCATCAAGCAGGCCGGGTGCTTCCGCCATGACCTTGTGCAGGCCTGGGATGCGACCAAAACCTTTTTCTGATTTCTCCAGCAGCGCCTTGGAAGCTTCCGGGGCGGATGTTTTGTCGTGTAGTTTGAAATCTGACATAGGATCTCCGAGCTGTTGATGTTTTTGAGCGATTGCTCAGGTAGTTCACCGTAGCTGTATTTGAGTGATCATTCAAGTTATTATTGAGCGCTCGCTCAACCAGCCCTTCGTCAATCCAACTCAGGACAGCTTCGATGCCCAGACCCGCCCGCCATGACCGCCAGATTGCGTTGGATAAAGCCGTTGACCTGTTTTGGGAGCGTGGTTACCACGCTACCTCAATGAAGCATCTTGAGCAGGCCCTGGATATGCGCCCCGGCAGCTTGTACGCCACTTTTGGCAGCAAGAGTGGCTTGTTCAGCGAAGCCCTCAACTCCTACGCCCGGCAGATGGCGGAGGAGTTGGCAGGCTGTCTGAGTACCAGTGACAACTTGGTTGAAGGGTTCAGATTTTACCTGCGCAGCCTCGCCGGCCCTTGTCTGGTGCGCGAAAATCGCCCGCCGCGGGCGTGCATGTTGATCAAGACGTTATTGGAAGTGAACGAAGAAGAGCCCGCCTTGCAGCAGCAGGTTAATCACGTGCTGGATCAGATGGAGCAGCTGTTGGCGGCTGAGTTGGGCCGCGCTCAGGCGCAGGGCGAAATTCGCTTAGAAGTAGACTGCGCGCGCCTTGCGCGTTTGCTGCAAGGGCAGGTAATCGGTCTGCGCAGCTTCGCGCAACGTGATACCAATCCAGAGCATTTGGCCGATCTGGCCGAGGACATGGGTTCCCTGTTTGAGTCTTATTTGATTCACTGAAGATAATTTAAATTATGCATGTAATGCTATGCAGGCTATTTAGATTATGGTTATCATTTGATGGTGTTGCCCATTTACCTTGTCATTGAGGAACAACGCCATGACATCCATTGTTATCGCCGGCTACGTACGCTCCCCTTTTCAGTTCGCACGCAAAGGCGGCTTGATCAATCTGCGCCCTGACGATCTGGCCGCGCAGGTGCTGGCCGGTTTGGTATCTCGTCTTGACCTGGACCCCGCGCTCCTTGAAGACGTGATCATGGGGTGTGCCTACCCGGAAGCCGAACAGGGCACGAATATCGCGCGGATCGCCAGTTTTCGCGCCGGCTTCCCGGATACCTTGGGTGGTGTGACGGTGAACCGTTTCTGTGGTTCCTCCATGACTGCGATCCACTTTGCTGCGGGCCAAATCATGCTGGGCGCTGGCGAGGCCTTCATTGCCGCTGGTGTTGAGTCCATGACGCGCGTGCCTATGGGTGGGTTCAATCCTTCGGCCAATCCGGATCTGCTGCAAAGCTTCCCCGAGGTTTATATGGCGATGGGGCATACCGCAGAAGAAGTAGCACGGCGTTTTGAGGTGAGCCGTGAGGAGCAGGACGAGCTGGCCGTGCTATCGCACGCCAAGGCAGCGAAAGCGCGTGAAGCGGGCTTGTTGGCAGATGAAATCGTGCCGGTGACGACGCCTGACGGTGTGGTGACAGAGGATGGTTGTATCCGCCCCGGTACCAACCTTGAGGCGCTCGCGCAGCTTAAACCAGCGTTTGGCGGTATGGTCACCGCAGGCACTGCGTCGCCACTCACGGACGGAAGTGCAGCGGTGTTGGTATGCACCGAAGAGTTTGCCCGCAAGCATGGGCTACCGATGCTTGCGCGTATTAAAGCGGTCGCCGTGGGCGGCTGTGCGCCAGAGATAATGGGTATGGGGCCGGTAGAGGCAACGCGTAAAGTGCTTGCTCGCGCCGGGCTGAGCATCAATGATGTCGACCTGATGGAAATCAACGAGGCGTTCTCCAGCCAGTCAATCGCCTGTTTACGTGAGCTGGGCATGCCGCTGGAGAGGGTCAACCTAGATGGTGGCGCTTTGGCGTTGGGGCATCCATTGGGTGCCACCGGTGCGCGCATTACTGGCAAGGCTGCGGCATTGCTGAGACGCACCGGTGGCCGGTATGCGATTGCCACGCAATGCATTGCGGGCGGCCAAGGCGTTGCTACCTTGCTGGAAGCGATATCTCACTAACGATATCGAGCTAAATAGATAACTAAAAAAATATTGGGCCAACGTTGGCCCTGCGAGTGGGAAAGGGAGAATTCAGGATGTCTGCAGGAAAAACCCTGTTGCTGGCGTGTCTGCTGGTTGCGATCGTGGGCTGTGAGAAAAACGACGAAGCCCCCATCACTAACGACACCGCGCAGCCGCGCATGGTGCTGGCAACTGAGGTGCATCCAGCGACTAGCCGCGGTGCCACTTTTACCGGGGTGGTCGCCGCGCGCACGGAAAGCGAGTTGGGCTTTCGCGTCGCGGGCAAAGTGATTGAGCGTCGGGTTGATCCGGGTGAGCGGGTCAGCAAGGGCGATACCCTGCTGGTGTTGGACGTGGATGATTTTGAGCTGGCGCTGCGCGCCGCCAACAACCGCGTGCGTTCGGCGCAGGCCTCGTTGCGGCAAGCGCAGGATGATGAAAAACGCTATCGCCAGTTAGTCGAGACGGGCGCGGTGTCACGTCGTTCTTTTGATGAGGTGGTCACCGGCCTTCGGGTGGCGGAGGCGAACATGGCCTCGGCCCGTGCCGATAACGCTCAGGTGGAAAATCAGCGCGGCTATTCAACACTGACGGCCGATGCCGATGGCGTGATTACCGACGTGCTGGCGGATGCTGGTCAGGTGGTTGCTGCGGGGCAAGTCGTTGCCCGATTGGCGCATAGAGGTGCGCGTGAGGCGGTCATCAGTATTCCGGAAACCCAGCGCCACCTGGCTGACCACGCGGCTGCTGCGCAGCTCTTCGGTGACCCCGACACCATTATTCCGGCCAAATTGCGTGAGCTGTCGGCCTCTGCTGACCCAGTCACGCGTACCTATCGCGCCCGCTATGTGCTGGAAGACGGTGAAACGCCACTGGCGATTGGTGCAACAATAAGCATTCACTTGGATGACAGCGCCGCTTCTGCGCTAGCTCGAGTGCCGCTCGGTGCGCTGTACGACGCGGGTGCTGGCACCGGTGTATGGGTCATAGATGAAGCCTCGACCGTGCACTTTACCCCGGTCAAAGTGGCCAGTCTGGGGCAAGAATACGCGCTGCTGTCTGAAGGGCTGCGCGAGGGGCAACGCATCGTTGCGCTGGGCGCGCACCTGCTACATGAAGGGGATGCGGTACGGCTGTTGCCAAAGGCGCCTTGGGCCGCTGATTCTGCTGCACGGGAACTCTGACCATGGGTGGTTTTAACTTATCCGCCATGGCGGTACGCAACCCCGCAGTGACCCTGTTCTTAATTATCGCGATATTGCTCTCGGGTCTGTTTGCTTTTGGCAAATTGGGCCGTGCGGAAGACCCTTCTTTTACCGTAAAGGTGATGACTGTTACCGCTGCGTGGCCGGGTGCAACCGCACAGGAAATGCAGGAGCAGGTGGCCGACCGGCTGGAAAAGCGGCTGCAGGAGCTGGAATATTACGATCGAGTGGAAACCACCTCGCAGCCCGGTTTGGTTGCGATGAAGGTAATTTTTTCCAATGCTGCGCCACCGGAACTGATTCCCGTACTGTTCTACCAGACACGTAAAAAACTCGAAGACGAGGCCAGCAAGCTGCCGAATGGCGTGCGTGGTCCGTTTTTCAACGATGAATACAACGACGTTTATTTCGCACTCTACGCGCTGGAAGCAGGGGAGTTGCCGCATCGCCAGTTGGTGCAGTTGGCCGAGCAGATGCGTCAGGACTTTTTGCATCTGCCTGGGGTGAAGAAGGTCAACATTCTCGGCGAACAGCCGCAGCGCATCTTCGTCGAATTCTCTTATCAGCGTTTGGCCACCTTGGGGCTGACACCGGATCAGATATTCTCAGCGTTGGCGCGCCAGAATGCTGTGGCGCCGTCCGGGTCGGTAGAGACCGCTGGACCGCGTGCTTACATTCGCGTGGATGGCGCCTTCGATAGCCTTGAGCAAATCGAGAACGTACCCATAGTTGCCAACGGCCGGGTGTTGCGTATGGCTGATGTGGCGCAGGTACGCCAAGGCTATGAAGACCCTGCCAGTTACCGTATTCGCCATCAGGGCGAGCCGGCGTTGATGCTTGGCGTGATCATGCAGAAGCACTTCAACGGTTTGGAGTTGGACAAGTCACTGATTGCTGAAGAGCAGCGCCTGCAGGATAGTTTGCCGCTGGGTATTCACTTCACCAAGGTGTCGGACCAGGCCAGCAAGATCAGCAGTGCGGTTAACGAGTTTATGCTCAAGTTCTTTGTCGCGCTCGGCGTGGTTATGTTGATCAGTTTGCTGGCGCTGGGCTTTCGTGTCGGCTTGGTGGTCGCAGCTGCGGTACCGCTGACATTGGCGGTGGTGTTTGTGATCATGCTGATGACGGGGCGCGAGTTTGATCGCATCACCTTGGGCGCACTGATCCTCTCGCTGGGTCTGTTGGTGGATGACGCGATCATTGCGATTGAAATGATGGTAGTGAAGCTGGAAGAAGGTATGGATCGGGTGTCTGCCGCGACCTTTGCGTGGTCCTCCACGGCGGCGCCCATGCTCACCGGTACCTTGGTCACTATCATCGGTTTTCTGCCAGTGGGTTTCGCCCGTTCCGGCGCAGGGGAATACGCCGGTAATATCTTCTGGATTGTTGGCTTTGCGCTGATCTCTTCCTGGGTGGTGGCGGTGGTGTTCACGCCTTACTTGGGCGTGAAACTACTCCCCAATATCAAACCGGTAGAAGGCGGCCACGATGCTATTTACGCTGGCCCGTTCTACGCACGGCTACGCGCTGTAGTGGAGGGCTGTATTCGTTGGCGCTGGCCAGTGACCGGCTTGGTGCTAGCGGTTTTTGTGTTGTGCGTCATGGGCATGGGTTTGGTGAAGAAGCAGTTCTTCCCTAACTCTGACCGCTCCGAGGTGATGCTGGAGGTTTACATGCCACCGGGTACCGCCTTCAAAAACACCGAGGCGGTAGTGCATCGAGTAGAGCAGGCGCTGTTGGAGGAACCGCAGACCGAGATGGTCGACTCCTACGTAGGCGGCGGCGCACCGCGCTTCTTCCTCTCGTTGAACCCCGAACTACCTGATCCGGCGTTCGCCAAAATCGTGGTGCAAACGGCCGATGCCGACACACGTGACGCGCTTATAGTGCGCATGCGTGAGCGGGTTGCCGCTGGAGAATTTCCGGGCGCGCGGGTGCGGGTAATCCAGCTGGTGTTTGGCCCGCCGGTACCCTTCCCTGTGGTGTTCCGGGTCAGTGGGCCTGATCTGGATATCTTGCGCGGTATTGCCGAGCAAGTGCGCTCGCGGGTCGATGCCAACGCGATGACCCGCGATACGGTTATCGATTGGGGCGAGAAATCCAGCAGCTATCGTCTGCTGCTGGATCAAGACCGTTTGCGCTTGTTGGGCTTTACGCCAGCGCAGGTTAAATCTCAGATTAACGCTCTACTTTCGGGTAACCCGATTACCGAGGTGCGCGAAGGCAACCGCACCGTATCGGTGGTGGTGCGCGCGATCAACGCACAGCGTGAGAACTTGCAAAGCATTGAGAACCTGACCATCACCAATGACGCCGGGCGCGCTATTCCGCTGCAACAGGTAGGTCGTTTTGTGCCGGTAATGGAAGACCCGATTCTACGTCGCCGCAACCGCGAGCCGACCTTTGAGGTACGTGCCGATACCGCGCCGGGAATTCAGCCGCCGGATGCAGCGTTAGCGGCCTATGCTGACTTGAAGGAGCTGGTAGCCGAGTTGCCGTCGGGGTATAGCATCACCATCGGTGGCCCGGTAGAAGAAAGTGCGATTGCCAACAAGGCGCTGGCGGTACTCTTCCCGATCATGATCCTGCTGATGCTGGTGGTTATCATGTTCCAGGTGCGCTCCTTTGGGGTGATGTTCATGGTGTTCGCCACCGCGCCCTTGGGCTTGGTGGGCGCGGTACCGGCACTGCTGATCTTCAATCAGCCGTTTGGCTTCAACGCGATTCTGGCGCTGATCGGCATTGGCGGGATTCTGATGCGCAACACGTTGATTTTCACCGATCAGATTCGACAGAATCAAGATCACGGCATGCCCATTCATGAGGCGGTTGTCGAAGCCACGGTGCGTCGTGCGCGCCCGGTCGTGCTTACTGCGCTGGCGGCAGCGCTGGCATTTATCCCGCTCACACTTTCGGTGTTCTGGTCATCGCTGGCCTTTGTGCTGATTGGCGGTGTGCTGATGGGCACGCTTTTGACGCTGCTGTTTCTGCCGGCACTGTGCAGTCTGGTCCTCGGTGCAGGCAGCAAGCGGGCAGAGCAGTCAGTTACCGCCACCGGTGGTCAACGTTGATGCTGTGCTTGTGGATGTATAGGTATAAAATGACGGCCTGCATTTAAAGCCGGGAGGCGGTATGCGTTACTCAGAGGATCACAAAGCCAAAACCCACCAGTTGATTCTGGATGAAGCGGCGCGGCGGTTTCGGGCCGATGGCGTAGGTGCCACTGGCCTCCAGCCACTGATGAAGTCGCTGGGTCTAACCCACGGCGGTTTTTACGCACACTTCAAGTCCAAGGATGACCTGGTCGAGCAGTCGCTGCAGCATGCGACTGCTCAGCTTAGGGCTTCATTGGCCTTGAAGACGGGGCCGGATGCGCCCTTGTCGCAGCTGATTGAGACCTATCTTTCACCGCAGCACCGCGCCAACCCTGGGCAAGGCTGCCCGCTGCCGACGGTTTCAGCTGAACTGGGCCAGAAGGGACAGCCGAGCCCGACCACCGACAAGGTGATCAACAACCGGCTGCAGAGCATTGCCAGCAAGCTGCCAGGTGAGGATGCCGCGCAGCAGAGCATGCTGGTGCTGTCGGCCATGGTCGGCGCACTGGTGTTGTCACGGAGTGTGTCTGACCCGGCGCTGGCAGATGAGCTGCTGGAGAACTCGCGGGAGCAGTTGATCAAGCTGGTTGAGAAGCCTGCGGCTTGATGCTTTTGTGGCACATATGCTGAAAGCAGCCCCTGCCGTGAAGACGGTGGGGGCTGTTGCATTTCAGGCGTAGCGCGCTGCCGGCAGTTTGTGCGACAGGTTGGGTGCCAGCTGCATGCGGGCCTGCAACAGGCTCTGCCAATCGGCGCTGTTGGGTAGCGACGGAATAGTCACCAATTCACCTTGGTCGAACCCGCGCAAGGCGGCATCAACCAGATTACCGGCATCCATCATCATAGCGTCGAGCGAAGGATCGTGTGACGCACCGCTGCGTTGCCATATTTCCTTGCCCGTCATGCCCGGCAGCACCGCCTGGATCTGTACGCCACGATCGCCGATTTCGGCGTGCAGGCTCTGCGTCAGACTGAGCACATAAGCCTTGCTCGCAGCATAGACCGCGTTGAAGCGCTCTGGCAAAAGGGCTACCACCGACCCTAGATTAATAATGCCACCACGGCCCGCCATGCTGAAGTTCACCGCAGCAGCGCTAGACAGTAGCGTAAGGGCCAACACGTTGAGTTGCAGCAGGGCGGCGACGCTGTGTCGGTCGGACTCAACCAGCGAGCCGCTGAGTGAGACGCCGGCATTATTGACCAACAGGCTGATCTGCTGATCCCCGCGCAGGCGCTTTGCTACGCGTTCGATTGCCCGGGTTTCGCTGAGGTCGGCCGGCAATGGCTCGACGCTGACGCCGTACTTTTTCTCAAGGCGTGTGGCAAGACGCTGTAGTCGATCTTGATCTCGCGCCACTAGCAACAGATCGTGGCCGCGTCGAGCGAGGCGGTCTGCATAGGCGGCCCCTATTCCGGATGAAGCCCCGGTAACTAGCGCAGTGCCGGCTTGGCTCGCTGTGCCCATGCTGTTCTCTCCAAAGATAGGGGAATCAATATTTAAATTACGATTGTAATATTAATTAGATGTTGATCGTAATTCAATAAGAGAAAGCAGCGCTGGATTGAGCGCTCGGCATGAACGCTTCTGTTTAAGTTGGCGCGGGGTGCGGCACCAGCACTTGGCCGGTGCCGGCAGGATCAGGCGGTGAGTTTCAGTAGGGTTTCTGCAACATATTTGCCCTGGTAACGAGCAATCGCCTTCTCGCGCTCATCGGGCTGGCGCGAGCCGTCACCGCCGGCGATGGTGGTAGCGCCGTAGGGTGTGCCACCGGCGCCCTGATTAATATCGAACAGCTCCTTTGCGCCGTAACCGATGGGCAGCAGGATCATGCCGTGATGCGCCAGGGTGGTCCAGGTAGAGGTGATGGTCATCTCCTGACCGCCGCCGGTGCCTGTCGATGCAAACACACTGGCGACCTTGCCGTGCAGTGCGCCTTTGGCCCAAAGACCGCCGGTCTGGTCGAGGAAGGTGCGCATTTGCCCACACATATTGCCGAAGCGGGTGGGTACGCCAAAGATGATGCCGTCGTAATCACCCAGCTCGGTTGGGCTGGCTACCTCCGCAGCCTGATCGGTTTTGCCGCCAGCGGCCTTGAACGCGGCTTCGGGCATGGTTTCCGGTACCCGTTTGATGGTGACGTTCACGCCATCCACTTGCTTTGCGCCTTCGGCTACTACTTGCGCCATGGTTTCAATATGGCCGTACATGGAATGATAAAGCACCAGTAATTTCGCCATGGTCGTGACTCCCGAATTTAAGTGAGTAGCTACTGTAATGCCGTGGTTGCAGTCGTAAGGCAAAAGCGCACGGCGTCATAGGAACTACCAGCATAGAGCATGGGATCTTGACGCGGGTTCCATAAAGTTTTCGGCCAAACAGGTGAACAGGACTTTGGGGTTAGCCAGCAGGCCGGAGTTTCCGCGTATGCCTGTGCAGCTTTGTGTATTTGACTCAGCCCTCCAGACGCGCATGCTAAGGCTTGGTATTCAGCTGGAGGTAAGCACATGTCGAATGCAACTCAAAAAGTCGCGCTGGTCACCGGGGCCTCTCGTGGTATTGGCGCCGAGATTGCGCGCCGTTTGGCAGCAGACGGTTTCGCGGTGGCGATCAATTACGCCAACAGCGCCGCCGCGGCAGAAAAACTGGTAGCCGATCTGCGCGCCGATGGCGCCCGAGTGACAGCGATTCAGGCTGATATGGCGCAACCCGAGCAGGTGCGGGAGTTGTTTGCGCAGTGCGAACAGCAGCTCGGTTCGTTAGATGTATTGGTTAACAATGCTGGCATTATGCAGACCATGCCACTGGCCGATACCCCGGATGAGTTGTTTGAGCGTACTTTTGCGGTCAACGTGCAGGGCGTCTTCGGTTGTTTGCGTGAGGCTGCCAAGCGGATGAATGATGGCGGGCGCATCATCAATCTGTCGACCTCGGCACTGGCTTTGAAGATGCCGGGTTACGCGGTCTACAACGCCAGCAAAGCAGCAGTTGAGGCGATGACGCAGGTATTGGCCAAGGAGCTGCGCGGTCGCCAGATTACGGTCAACGCGGTGGCACCGGGTCCGGTGGAGACCGAGCTGTTTCTGGATGGCAAAACCGTGGAAATAGTCCAGCGCCTGGCGCACATGTCGCCGTTGGAGCGGCTGGGGCAACCCGACGATATCGCCGCTGTGGTGTCTTTTCTTGCTAGTACGCAGGGCGGTTGGGTGAACGGCCAGATCCTTCGCGCCAATGGCGGTATCGCCTGACCTGCGATCTGCCTGGGTTCAGCTGCGCGGCTTGCGTAGCGGGTCGAGTAGTTCGCTGAGGCCGTTGTGATCGATCTCTTGCATGAGTTGCAATAGCCGGCCGACTTCGCTCTTGGGAAAGCCTTCGCGGGCAAACCAGTTGAGGTAGTGGCCGGGTAGGTCGGCGAACAGGCGCCCTTTGTATTTGCCGTAGGGCATCTCGCGGCTGACCAGCAGGAGCAGGTCTTCAGGTTTCATGGCTATGCCTCTGCAGTTGTCAGTATTGCGGCCATTATGCCGCAGCAAAGCGGGCTGAATCGAACGGAAATCGGCCTTGCATGGCGCGCTCGTCAGCTGGACGGGCTTGTGCGCGCCGAATCCGGTAAGCTGCGCGCCTGTTTGTTTCCACCTATGCACTTGATGAGAGAGTCTTTATTCATGCTGTTGAAAGCCCTCCGCGTTGGCCTTGGCCAGCTAGTCATTTTTCTGAGTTTTATCACCCGCCCAAGCAAGATGAAGCGCGCGCCAGAAGCCCAGGCGTCCGTAGATCAGGCCGCAGCACAGTTGAGCCTGTATCAGTTCAACGCGTGCCCGTTTTGCGTGAAGACCCGCCGCACCTTGCGTCGCCTGAACCTGCCGGTCGCACTGCGCGATGCCAAAAACAACCCGGAAGCACGTCAGGCGCTGTTGGAGCAGGGTGGCAAAATTCAGGTGCCTTGCCTGCGTATTCAAGAAGGCGAGCAAACCACTTGGTTGTACGAGTCCAAGGCGATCAACAGCTATCTGGAACAGCGCTTCGCCGCCTGAGCTGCTGTACTTTTGTTAGACCCCGAGGCGTTTACGCAGGCGCGTGAAGTTACCGCGGTCTAGCCCCAGTGCCTGTGCGGCCTGCGCCTGGTTGTTTTGATGCTGCGCTAACGCGGCTTCAATGCGGCTGCGCTGGAATTGCTCAGTAGCTTGACGCAGATTGAGCCCAGCGGTGCCGGGCTGCTCGTGATCAGCCGTTGTGATCATGGGGGCTGATGGTGCCGCGCTGATATCCAGCATATCGGCGCTGATAGTCAGCAGTTTGCGACTGTCATCCTGAGTAAGGCGGGCGCGCAGCACCGCGCGGCTAATCAAGTGCTCAAGCTCGCGCACGTTGCCGGGCCAGTCGTAGCTCAGTAGCGCTTCCCGCGCATCAGCGCTTAAGCGCAAGCCGCGTAGCCCCATGCGCCGGCGGTTCTGCTCAAGAAAGTGACCCGCCAATAGCAATACATCCTTGCCGCGTGTCCGCAAGCTGGGCGCTTCGATGGGATACACACTCAGGCGGTGATAAAGGTCGGCGCGAAAATGCCCGGCCGCGACTTCCTTGTGCAGGTCGCGATTGGTCGCGGCGATGATGCGCACGTCCACCTGATGCTGCGCATCACTGCCCACCCGCTGTATCTCACCGCTCTGCAATGCGCGCAGTAATTTGGGTTGCAGGGCTAGCGGTAGTTCACCGATCTCGTCGAGAAACAGGGTGCCGCCGTTGGCCAGTTCAAACTTGCCCGCACGTTTTTGTGCCGCGCCCGAGAAGGCACCGCGTACATGGCCGAACAATTCACTTTCCACCAAATTATCCGGTAGCGCTGCGCAGTTAACATAAACCAGTGGTGAGTCACTGCGCGCCGAGCTAGCGTGCAGGCGTCGCGCAATCAGCTCCTTGCCAACACCGGTTTCGCCGGTGATAAGCACCGCCAAATCGGATTGCGCGACCATGTCGATCTCACCGCGCAGGCGCTGCATGGCCGCGCTTTGGCCGATCAGCTCCTGTTGGCCAAGGTCGCTTACCACCGCCTGGGCCATTTGCTGATGCCGTTCGGCGCGATCCTGCAGGCGACTGATCAAGTTGGCGATCTTCACTGTCGCCTCGGTCAGGCGGGCAAAGGCGCGCAGATCCTGCGGGTCGATACGGTCAAAGGCACCGGGCTGCATGGCGTCGAGTGTCAGTACACCCCAAGGGGCATCATCGACATACAGCGACAGGCCCAGGCAATCGTGGACGTGTAGCTCGCCTGGGCGCTCCTGCACTAGACCGTCGTAAGGATCAGGCAGGGGCGAGTCGGCATGGAAGCGCACCGGCTCACGGCTGAGCAGAATTTTCGCTAACCGAGGCTGCGCTTCCACCTCGAAGCGCCGACCCAGCGTGTCGGTACTAAGGCCATCAATGGCCAGCGGCACCAGTACTGAGCCGCGCAGCTGTAACAGCGCAGTTGCATCGCAGGGAAATACTTGCCGTAACCCCTGCAGCAGATTTTGCAGTCGCTGCTGGGGCGGTAGCTCGCGCGACAGGTCGGTGGTGATGGCTAGAAATACGTCAGCGGTGGTTGATGTTGTCATAAAGACACCATGTAGTCATAAAGACAGCGGTATTGCTGTTGTCATTATGACTCATGCTGAGCTGAAGACCAGTAAAAACGCTGGTTTCTGGCTTGGCACGCGCTGTGCTCTGTATTTGAGTAAGCAAATGCCATGAGGAATCACCATGCTCTCGCAACACAGCAAAGACATCATTGCCGCCACTCTGCCTGCGGTCAAAATCCACGCTACAGATATCACCGGCGTCTTCTACCCGTTGATGTTTGAGCGCTATCCGCAAGTGAAGGCCTACTTCAATCAGGCGCATCAGCAACAGGGTACGCAGCGTCAGGCGTTAGCGAATGCCGTCGTTGCTTACGCCAGCAACCTGGATCGTCTGGAAGTGCTCGGCGACGCGGTCTCTTTGATTGTGCAAAAACACGTGTCGCTGGGCATTCAGCCGGAACATTATCCGATTGTCGGCGAGTGCCTGCTGGCGGCCATCCGGGAGGTGCTCGGTGAGGCGGCGAGCGACGAGGTGCTGGCCGCTTGGGGCGAGGCTTACGGTCAGCTGGCCGATCTGTTGATTGGCGCTGAAGAGCAAAACTACCAGTTGAACGCGCAAATGCCCGGTGGATGGCGCGGCGAGCGTAGTTTTACCCTGCAGCGCAAGGTACGTGAGAGCGAGGTGATTACGTCTTTTTATCTGGTGCCCAGTGACGGCGGCGCGCTACCCGAGTTCAAACCGGGGCAGTATGTTTGCTTGATCCTGCAGATCGATGGGCAGACCGTACGCCGCAACTATTCACTGTCGGATTGCCCCGGCCAGCAGCACCTGCGCATCAGCGTCAAGCGCGAAACCGGCGGTGTGGTTTCACCTCATCTGCACGATCAGCTGAATGAAGGCGATGAGCTGTTGTTGACCGCGCCAAGCGGCGACTTTGTGCTGAACGACAACAGGCGTCCGCTGGTGCTGTTGAGTGGCGGAGTGGGCATTACGCCAACCCTGAGCATGCTCAAACCGGCATTGGACAGCGGCCGTGAAGTGCACTTTCTGCATGCCGCGCTGAACAGCGAACACCACGCATTCCGTGCTCAAGTTCAGGCGCTTGAGCAGCAGTACAGCAACCTCAATGTGAGTTATGCCTACAGCAGTCCGCTGCCGCAAGACAGCGACCAGCCGCACGGCTTTTTCGATGCTGCCCGGCTGGACGAGCTGCTGCCAGCCGAGCGTGATCTGGATGTGTATTTTCTTGGCCCTAAGCCCTTTATGCGTAACTGCTATCAAGTGCTGCCTACCCTGGGAGTGCCTGCGGCCAACCTGCGCTACGAGTTCTTTGGACCTTTGGAGGAGTTGTCTGCTTGATTTGGTTAGAAAATATTGATTTAAACATCAATTATTATTGATTGGTTGTTATTCAATTCTATAGGCACACTTAGCGGTGCTGACTGAAAGAGTTTGCTTGGTCAGCGCCGCCCCTTGTTTTCACTGACTTCCGCCCTATGAATCTGATTCCTGCCGTTATTGCCAGTCGTGTTGCTGGCCGTTCTTCCCTTGCTACCCAACCTCGCCCGCGCGAATGGCTGCGCGCCGCCATCGGTGCCACCCTGGGTATCCTGTTTAGTGTCTGGCTGTGTCAGCTGCTTTTTGGTCTGCCTGTCGCTTTGCTGTTGATTGGCCCGCTGGGCGCCTCTGCCATTTTATTGTTCGCTGTGCCCTCGGGTGCCCTGGCGCAGCCTTGGTCGATTCTGGGCAGCTATTTTTTGGCGTCGGTAGTCGCTACTGCGGTTGCCCATTATGGCGGCCATACACTGGACATGGCGGCGCTGGCGACTGGCGTCACACTGGTGTGCATGTTTGTGCTGCGCTGCGTGCACCCACCGGGCGGCGCGGTCGCGCTCGGTGTGGTCCTCGCTGGCCCGGCACTACAGGCGCTGGGGGAGATGGCGATCTTGCCGGTCATGCTGAATGCTGTTGCTTTGCTGGCCAGCGCGTTGCTTTATAACAATCTGACCGGCGTGCGATATCCCAAGCGCCCGGCGCCAGCGATTGACCTGCACCACACCAATGATCGCTCGCCAGAGTTGCGAGTGGGTATTACCGATGCGGATATGGACGCAGCATTGGATGAGTTTGGCGAGTTTGTGGATATCACCCGCGAGGATCTGGCACTGATTATCCGCAAAACTGAGGGGTCGGCGCTGCGCCGCAGCATGGGTGAAATTCGCGCTGGCGACATCATGTCCCGCGATCTGCGCTGGGCAACGCCTGAGACCAGTGTGCGCGAGGCTTTGCAGTTGTTGCAGCATCACCGCTTACGCGTGCTGCCGGTGCTGGATGCCGAGCTGAAACTGGTGGGTATTGTCAGTCTGGTGGATCTGTCTGACTTCGCGGGCCGCGCGGGTGGCCGTCGCTTGTTGCGTCGTGGCGGCGGTCAGAAAACGCCGCTCAGCGAGGTTATGAGTTCACCCGTGGTGGCGGTCGATCGTCATTGCCACATTGTTGATCTGGTGCCCATGTTGTCGAGCCAAGGGCTGCATTGCCTGCCGGTACTTGAGCAGGGACAGCTGGTCGGTCTGATTACGCAAACCGATCTGATTGCTGCGCTGCATCGGGATCTGCTGATGCATCTGAATTAGCCGGATGGCGGCTACAGCGCAGGATTCCAGCGCTGTGACCAATCGGTGCTATCTCTTGCCGCTTCACGCAGCAAGCCGATGGCCTGTTGCAGTACCGGGGTGTCGCGCTCGCGGGAGTAAACCAGATAAGTAGGGAAGCTGAATTCCGGCGCCATTGGCACCCGTTGCAATACACCGCTGTCGAGATAGCTTTGTACTACCCGCGTGCGAAAGTAGCCCGATCCGCCACATTCCAGCAGGTATTGCAGCGCCAGGGGGCCGAGATTGAAGCTGAGTTCTGCCTTGGCTTTGTCGGGCAGCGCAGCGTCATGTTGGCGCCGAAAGTCTTCGCCCCAGTCGATATAGATATAGGGTTCCGGGTTCTGCGGCAGGTAAACCTGAATCAGCTTTTCTTCCAATAACTCTTCTACCTGCAGGCCGGGCCAGTAAGCCGGTTGAAATACCAGTGCGGCGTCTAGCGTGCCTTGTTCGAGCTTGCGTAGCAGGATCGCGCCATCACCCACTTCGGTACGAATTGCGTGGCTGCTTATTTGGCTACGCAGCTTGCGTACCCAATGCAGAATCAACGGATTGTACAGGCTGGTTTCACCGCCCACGTGTAGTACGTTATCGAAGCCCTTGAGCAGCGGTAGATCGCGTTGCGCCGCCTCCCATAGCTGCACCATCTGATTTGCATAGGCAACAAAGGCTTCTCCGTCGGCGGTTAGTTTGGCGCCAGCGCGGTTGCGCACGAACAGGGTGCAGTTGAGCTGGCTTTCCAGGCTCTGCACCCGCGCTGTGATTGCTGCCTGGGTCACGTGCAATTGCTCGGACGCGGCAATCAAACTGCCGCTGCGCACTATTTCCAGAAAGGTTCGTGCCAGGCTTATATCCATTGCAGGTCAGGCGCTCTGGTAGCTGTCGATCACTTCCTGCGCAGCGCGGAAGGCATCGATGGCCGCCGGTACGCCAGCGTAAACAGCGCAATGCAATAGCGCCTCGCGGATTTCTTCAACCGTGCAGCCGTTATTCAGCGCGCCGCGTACATGGCCTTTGAGTTCCTGTGGGCACTTGAGCGCGGTTAGCGCGGCCAGGGTGATCAGGCTGCGCGTTTTGCGATCCAGCCCTTCGCGGTTCCAGACACCGCCCCAGGCGTGTTCGTTGACGAATTCCTGTAACGGCTGGCTGAATTCGGTGGCGTTGTTCAGCGCACGATCAACAAACACATCGCCCATGACTTCGCGGCGAACCTGTACGCCTTCCAGTTTGCTGTTGCTCATGACGTTCTCTCCTATGTGTCGTTAATGCGGGTTATTTGCGTTGTGCGATCCAGATCGTGTGGCGGGTGCCAGTATTGCCATGCGCGTAGACCAGCTCTTCACGTGCTTTGAAACCCGCTTTGCTCAGGCGTTGGGAAAAGGCCCGATCTGCACTGGCTGACCAGACGGCCAGCGTGCCCTTGGGTCGCAGCGCGCGGGCGCAAGCCTCCAGCCCGCCGGGTGAATATAGCCAGCTGTTGGACTTCTGGGTCAGCCCTTCTGGCCCGTTATCCACATCCAGCATGATGGCGTCAAAACCGGCTGCTTCGGCCTTGAGCAGTTCGGCCACGTCCTGATTGACCACGTGGGTACGCGCATCGCTCAGCGGGTAACCCGATTTGGCTCCTAGTGCGCCCTTGTTCCACTCGATCACACCTGGCACCAGTTCGGCGACAACAGCCTCGGCGTCAGCGCCAAGATGCTGCAGCGCAGAGGCCAGGGTAAAGCCCATACCCAAGCCGCCAATCAAAACCCGAGCACCGGGCTTGCTGGTCAGGCTTCGACAGGGAATGGCCGCCAGCGCATCCTCTGATCCGTGGGTGCGGGTATTCATCAACTGCCCGCCCTTGCCGCCTTGAATCTTGATGACAAAGTCATCGCCATATTCAAACAAGCAGAGTGCATCTGCGGTACCAGGAATAGGTGCGGTATCAAGCAGGATGAAGCGTTTCATGGCGAGTCCAGACAGCTGATAAAGGCTGAATTCTAACAGTCGAGCCGCCGCCAGTGTGCCTGTTCTCTGCGATCAGATAGACTGGTCTGTATAAATATCGGCCACTTTTCCAGCAGGTAACGTCATGGCAGCAGCTGCCAAGCACCGGAATAGCATTATCACGTCGGCCATACGTCTGTTCCGCCAGCGCGGTTACGCAGCCACTGGCCTGAACGATATTCTCAAAGACAGTGGCGCACCTAAAGGCTCGCTCTATCACTACTTCCCTGGCGGAAAAGAGCAGCTGGGCGAAGAAGCCGTCACGGTTGCTGGTGCGGTGGTTGCCAAGACGCTGGATGAGCTGCGCGCCGAGAAAACCAGCGCTGCAGATATGCTCCGCGGCTATGGCCGGCTACTCGCAGGCTGGATGGCGCAGGCGGAGTACCGTGAAGGTTGTCCTATCGCCACGACGTTGCTGGAAACCACGCCGCAATCCCAGTCGCTGGCCAAAGCAGGGCAACTGGCATTTGCTAACTGGCGTCAGCCGTTTATTGAGCAGCTGCAGGCAGACGGTGTGCCGGCCGAGCGTGCGCAACGGCTAGCGCAGCTGATACTGATCACGGTGGAAGGCGCGATGCTGATGGCGCGCGTGGAGGCCAGTAGCCAACCCATCGTTCAGGCCTGCGACGACCTAGCGGATTTGCTTGAAAATAGTTGAGTCTGCCGCTCGCTCGCGCTTCATCCCTCACAGCCCTATTGGCGTTTTACTTAGCAGCGGTTTGACTTGGCTCTCATATTATATAGACTGGTCTATATCAAAAATAAGCCAGAGATCGCTATGAGCGAAACCGATATTCCCGAAGGATTCCAACTACACGACCGCCGCAGTGGTTTGACCGAACCTTGGCAGCCGATCTATCAACGCGCGCATGCCGATGGTTTGAGCTTGGGGTTGCGCGCTGGCACAGCCCACGTGAACAGCCGTCACTTTGTGCATGGTGGTTTGATTTCTGCCTTGGCGGATAACGCTATGGGGCTGAGTTGCGCCGGTCAGCTGGAGAATATCGGCGGCTTGGTGACGGTCAGCATGACGCTCGACTATCTGGATGTTGCGCGCCAGGGCCAATGGCTGGAGGTGCGTGCCAAGGTATTGAAGGCCGGCAAATCCTTGTGCTTCGCGTCAACCGAGATCTATGCCGATGACACCTTGTGTGCGGTCGCTCGGGGTGTGTTCAAGGTCGTTCAGCCTCGTTAACTCAGGCGCGAGTCGCCTTTCTCAATAGTGGAGTGGTCACCATGCAATCGGATAATAATGTGCTTGAGAAGCTCAGTGCAGTATCAAAGCTGGCGGCATTCAATCAGTGGTTGGGCTTAGAGGTGGTCAGCGCTGAGCCGGGCGCAGTAGAGCTGCATTTGCCCTGGCGAAGCGATTTTGGCCAATACAGTGGTTTCCTGCACGCGGGCATCATCGGGGCGTTGATCGACACGGCCTGCGGGTTTGCAGCGGGTACGCAAACAGAGCGGTTGTTGGCGTCGCAATACGCAGTGCGCTGTTTGCGACCTGCAGTTGCCGAGACCTTTGTCGTGCGCGGTTGGGTAGTAAAGCCAGGACGTCAGCAAATATTTGCGGCGGCGGAAATCTACGCGCTGGGCGATGAGCAGCGCAAATTGTTCGCCGTTGGCGATGCCATTCTTGTTCCTGTCGCGGCCTGAATCTTGGAGCAATGCGTGCTAAAAAGCCCCGCCAGCAAGTTGCCGGGCGGGGCTTTTTAGGAGGTGCTGAAACGCCTTAGAAATCTTGCACGGTGGGGCGTAGCACTATCTCGTTGATATCCACATCCGCGGGCTGCTCAATGGCGTAAGCAATGGCGCGTGCGACTGAGTCCGATGAGATGGCCTGTTGATAAAAGTCCTTCACGTTGTTGGCGCTTTGTTCATGCGAACTGCCAAACTTAAGTTCGGAGTCCACTGCGCCAGGCAGGATAGTGGTAGCACGAATCGCGCCGCCGACTTCGTGACGTAGACCTTCGGTAATAGCGCTAACCGCGTACTTGGTGCCGCTATAAACCGTGCCGCCGGGGCTAAAGACTTTGATACCGGCAACCGATGAGATGTTAATAAAGTGACCGCTGTTCTGCTGCTGGAAAACAGGCAGCGCGGCTGCGATACCGTAGAGCACGCCCTTGATGTTGATGTCGATCATACGGTCCCACTCATCCACCTTGGTTTCGGATAGCGGAGCGATGGCCATCAGGCCAGCGTTGTTGATCAATACGTCGATGCGACCAAAGTGCTTAACAGCACCCTCGATCAAGGCTTGCACATCTTGCTGTCGAGTCACGTCGGTTTCAAACGCGACGGCCTTGCCTCCGGCGGTGGTGAGCTCTTCTACCAGTTGATCCAGACGATCCTTGCGGCGAGCGGCTAACACCACGATAGCACCGAGGGCAGAAAGATGACGTGCGGTGGCTTCACCGAGACCGCTGCTGGCGCCGGTAATAACGACGACCTTGTTGGCTATATTGTTTTGCATGAAAAACTCCAGAAATATGAGTGTCGGCACGGCTGGTTGCCTGACCTTGTTGGAGAGTATGGGAGCCAGCAGCTTGGCTTTGAATGAAATGCTTTGGATTGAACTATTCCAAAAAATGGAATAAAAAGGCCCATGCATAATCGAATTCAGTTACTCCGTATTTTCTGCAGTGCCGCCGAAGCTCCCAGCTTCCGGGAGGCGGCCAGCCGCCTGGGTACGTCTCCGCAAACCGTTACCCGCGCAGTGCAGGAGCTTGAAGAGCTGCTCGGCGAGCCCTTGTTTCATCGCAACACCCGGCAGATCCATATCACTGGTTTTGGTGAAAGCATGGCATTGCAGGCGCGTGAGGCGCTGGCGACCGTGGATGGTCTGTTCGCTCGTAATCGGCACGCGGCTGAGGCCGCAGACACTGTGGGCCGGGTCGGCATAGCCGCGCCACATGCGGTTGGGCGGCGGTTTTTGCTGACGCTTTTGTTGCCCTTGCTGAGGGAGCACCCGGGTCTGCAGCTGGATATTCGCTTGGATGATGAACCAACGGATGTTGTCGGTGCGCAGATAGATGTGGGAGTGCGCATCGGTGGTATGCAAGACCGTAGTTACATTGCCCGCGCGGTGGCACCCATTGGTTTTATGGTGGTGGCCAGCCCTGCGCTGTTGGAGCAGGTCTCAATACCCGCTCGGCCTGAAGAGTTGTTGGCGCTACCCCTGTCGGTGGTGATCGACCGGCGCACTGGTAAGCCCTGGCCGTGGATGTTTCGCGATAGGGATAATCTGCTGGTTCCCCGCCCAGCCTTTAGTTGCGACGACGCTGAGGCGGAGCTGGATGCGGTGCTTGCTGGCCTTGCGATAGGCCAAATACCCACCTACCTGGCACTACCCTATGTGCAAGATGGCCGACTGATACCGCTGTTGGAAGACTGCGCCCCTGAACCCACGCAGTTGTACGTATATCGTCCGCAGCGAGGTCCGGTCTCGGCGCGCGTGCGTCTGGTGTATGAGCACCTGCGTAATGCCTTTGCTGATCCTGCTCACTTCCCCCGCTAAGCAGCCGACAGATGGTCCGCGCTTAACTTGCCAGCTTGGCGCGACGACCTATTCTTATTTGGGCGTCGGGGTGTTCCGGCGCGGATAACGGGCCGCTAAACCCAATCTGGTTATCAGGGGCGCGGCACTTCAGCACAGGGGATTGTGTATGAGAGCTTACGCTGCGGAAATGTGCGGGACTTTCTGGTTGGTGTTGGGTGGTTGCGGCAGTGCGGTGCTCGCCGCGGCCTTTCCGGATGTGGGCATAGGTCTGTTGGGAGTCGCGTTGGCCTTTGGTCTTACGGTGCTGACCATGGCCTTTGCCATAGGTCATATATCCGGTTGCCACCTGAATCCGGCGGTATCCATTGGGCTTTGGGCTGGCGGACGTTTTCCTGCCACCGAATTGGCTCCCTACATTATCGCTCAGTTGCTTGGCGGGGTATTGGCTGGCGCGGTGCTCTACGTTATTGCCAGTGGCCAGGCGGGTTTTGATGTCAGTGCCGGTTTTGCGTCCAACGGATACGGCGCGCATTCCCCCGGCGGCTATTCTTTACAGGCGGCGCTGGTATGTGAAGTGGTTATGACCATGATGTTTTTGCTGGTGATCATGGGCGCAACCGATGAGCGAGCACCCGCGGGTTTCGCGCCCATTGCGATTGGCCTGTGCCTGACGCTGATTCACCTCATCAGCATCCCGGTTACCAATACCTCGGTTAATCCGGCACGCAGTACTGGCGTGGCACTCTTTGTGGGTGATTGGGCCATGACGCAGTTGTGGTTATTCTGGCTGGCTCCCATTGTGGGCGGCGTGTTGGGTGCGCTGTTGTACCGGTTCATCGCCGGTGGCCGGATAAAGTTACCCGTCCCGGAAATGAAAACACCCGCCTGAGCGGGTGTTGGATCTAGCATTTGGTGCTAAAGCTTTGGTCGACGGCCCATAATGAAGGACACGATGAACAGCACGATAAAGACCAGGAACAGAATCTTGGCGATACCCGTAGCTGTGCCGGCGATACCACCGAAGCCTAGAACCGCAGCGATGATGGCGATGATCAGGAATGTAATAGCCCAACTAATCATGGTGTTTCTCCTTGGTGGCAAGCCGTTCGACGCTTCCGTATGAGGTTAGGCGCGCTGGCTCTTACTTCGTTTATCGCGGCAGGGCTCTTGCCCTGCCGTCGATGATGATTTACTGCTTGGCGTTTTTACTTACTTCTTCTGCGCTTTCTTCAGGTCACGCATGCGGTCATGGCAAGCGCGTACCTTTGGCATCTGGGTTGCGAGTTCGGCGCGTAGATCAGGTTCGTGGCCGTCCATCGCTTCTTCAAAGGCGTGCAAAATCCGGTCCTCGGCTTCTTCCAACTGTGCGATGTAGGTAGCGCCTTCATCGCTGGACAGAGCAGCCTTGGTGTCTGCGTAAACCTGACGTGCTTTGCCGGCAAGGGTGCCGCCAGTGGCAGGCTTGTCATGATTCGCCACGACTTTGCTTTGCAATGCAGCGATAACTTCAGTTTTGGCTTGGGCCATGTCGGTAAACAGGGACTTCAGCTGTACATCTTTTACTTCGTCACGCGCGTGCTCATAAAAAACTTTACCGTCGCGGGTGATTTCAATTAGCTCGTTCAGTTCGGATGTTTTGTCGCTCATGATCTATATCCTTCCTTTCAATTAGGTCAATTGTAGAGAATAAAGTGGCCGGCCTTGTGGGCCGGCCATTCGATCAGTTGGCAGTGCGCAGATTCTCTGCAGTCACTTCGTTAACGCCTTTGATGTTCTTGGCAGTGCGAATAGCCAGATCTTTCTCAGCGCTGGACATGGCGGTACCGCTCAATGCAACTACGCCATTTTTGGTGTCAACCGAGATATCCAAACCGCTCAGGTTGCTGCTCAGCAAATAACTGGATTTGATCTTGCTGGTAATCCAGGCATCGCTGATTGCCTCACCGGCGTCATCGGCTGTGTTCTGTGCCTTGGCAGCCGCAGTAGCATCGGCATTGACGCGGATTTCGTTGTCAACGCGGCGTACGCCGTCAGTGTCCTTGGCAAGCATGCCAGCCAGATCCTTAGCTGCTTCAGATTGGGCAGTACCACTCAGGTTAACTACACCGTTTTTGGTGGTGACGTTAACGTCCAGACCTTCGGTGTTGCTGTTCCACAATAGTTTGGACTTGATGGTGGCTGTAGTAGTCGCGCTGCTGAAGCTCTGTGACAGCGTTTGTTCGCCATCTGCGCTCTGCTTGGTTTCAACGTCAGGATTAACCGTCAGCTGGTTGTCTACTTTAGTGACGCCGTCGATGCTCATGGCAACTTCTTCGGCCAGATCGCGGTCGACGTCGTTTTCAACTTCACCGGTCAGCTTGGCAACGCCATTTTCGACGTCAACATCAATTTCGAAGGGGTTCAGGTGGCGATTCAAGGCAATCGCTGTCCAGACTGAACCTTCTTGGCGGGCTTCTGCCATGTCGCCGTCGTCTGCGTGGGCAGCCAGAGGCATAATGCCCATCAGGCTGGCGGTAGCGGTAGCAAGTGCGATTGTTTTCAACTTGAACATGGGTGTTTCTCCTGTAAATCGTTTTTTGTCCGTATCCGGCGTTGTTTTGCCTGCCGATGTAATTACTATTGCAGGGGCTGTGCCAGCTTTTTGTTTTTATATAAATACATTAAAAACAATTAGTTATGTTTTTCGTTTGGGGGTGTCTCGCTTGCGCTTTGCACGACGCCGCTGTTTTTGTCGTGCAAATTGCAAGGACCGGGCCGGTAATCATCGTTTGCCTTGGTCGGCAATGGTGACTGGCTCGGGTTACACTGAGTTAAATGTTGCTGGGCGGTACCTTGCATTGTGTTGTGTGCTGCTCGAAACCGGTGATGGGCGGTATTGTCCAATTGGTTATTGATCACTCTGTGGAGTCTTAACATGCGTCGTTTATTCTTGCTGTTGCCTGCTGTTCTATTGATTGCTGCCTGTCAGGGTGCTGCGGTGCAGCCTGATTACGATGTTTCCCGTAACTTTGGTGATTACCGCACCTGGCAGTTCGACGACCCCGCCGTTTCATCTCGCCCGGAAAATGATCCACGGCTGACCGGCGAGCTGACCAGTGAACGCGTGAAGGACTCGGTGAGCAATCAGATGGAGTTGCGTGGCTTGCGTCCACCGGCGGAAGGTCAAAGCGCTGACCTGAAGGTGAAGGCCTATCTCATGATCGAGAATCGTCAGGACAACGTGAGCACTAGCTTCGGTGGTTACTGGGGTACGGGTTGGGGCGGTTTCTGGGGTGGTCCATCGATTCAAACCCAGAGTGTTGACTATAAAGAGTTGATTCTGCAGATCGATATGCTCGACAGCAGCGATGGCAAGTTGGTGTGGCGTGGCAGTGAAAGTGAATCCATGAGTGAGCGCCCGCAGACGCCAGCCAAGCGTGAAAAACAGATCAACCGTTTGGTTGGTAAGATTCTGGGCAGCTTCCCGCCGAACTGAGTCGGCGGGGGTTACTGCTCTCTACATGCTGGCGAGCATGGGTTGCTCGCCGCGCAGCTTGATCACATCCGCTCTGGGTGGCGCGCCAAACATACGCCGGTACTCGCGGCTAAAATGTGAAGGGCTTTCGTAACCCACGCGATAACTGGCAGTCGCGGCTTCCAGCCCCTCACTTAGCATCAGCCTGCGCGCTTCGTGTAAGCGCAACTTCTTCTGGAATTGCACCGGTGACATCCGCGTCACCTGCTTGAAGCTATGGAACAGGGTGGATTCGCTCATGTTCACATCATCAGCCAGATCCCTCACCCGCAAGGGTTCGGCGAACCTGTCCTTGAGCACCGCAATGACCTTGGAAATGCGGTGCGCCTGACTGTCAGTAGAGACAAAGTCGCGCATGCGCCAGCCCATTTCGCCGATCAACGCGCGGTAGATTATCTCGCGGCGTGCCAGCGGCGCCAGAATGCGACAGTCTGCGGGTGACTCGAGTAAAGATACCAGTCGCGTCATGGCCTCCAGAATACCCACATCTACCGGAGCCACACACAGTCCGCAGGAGGCAGCTGGGCAATCCCGTTGCTGGTCCAGTGGCGGTAGGGTGTCGCCTAACTCGAGCACCATTTCTGCCACCTCCTGAGGGTCTATCGCCAGCTTTACTGCCAGGTAAGGTGTTTCTGGTGAGGCATCCACCACGCAGCCCACAACGGGCAGCTCTACCGCAGAGATCATATAGGTCAGCGGGCCGTAAATAATCTCCTTGTCGCCCAGCTGCACGGTTTTGCTGCCCTGCGCCATGACGCAAAGAGAAGGCTCGTATACCGAGGAGCTGACGCTGGTCGGATGATCGGCGCGAAAAACCTGTAAGCCGGGTATGCAGGTGTCTTGAACACCTTCTTCCGAGGTGTGCTTCACCACGAGCTCCGCCAAGCGGCGACACATGGGCGCTTCAGGTTGCGCAAGCTGGGCATTGATGTCGATCATGCGTTAACACCTCGTTCTGGAGTTTCGCGATAGTATACGCAGGAAGAGTTAGGCGCTGATTACAGCCTGATGTAAATTGCAGGATAAGGCAATAAGCTTGCAGGATCGCGCAAATCAAAGGCTGGCGAGTGCCGTTTTGCTGTTAATGGGTGCGTATAAGCCACTTCCCTGCCCTATAAGTGCACCTTTTGCCGATTGCCTTTTTCTACGGAATAAACAGAATTAGGCAATTCTTGCGCAGAACAAGGATACCTGCCCTACTATCCGCACGCGTATCTTTCTCTCCCATACCAGAACCCAGTTCGACCGGTTTGTTCTGCAGTCCTTTGAAAGCCATCTGCATTGCCAACGCTGCTTATAGCGGCTTGGTTCCCGCGCCGGCGCCTTCCAAAGTTCTGTTGATGCGAACGGGTGCTTGTTCTATTGCCGGGCCATTTTGTTCAGAGGGAGCAAAGATCAGATGAACACATTCACCTTTCATAAAATCAAACAGCTCAGCGTTGCGGGCCTGCTGCTTGCAGTGCTCACGGGTTGTGATGCCAGCGGCCAGGAGACGGCGGCTGCACCTCCGCCCCCTGAGGTGGAAGTGGCCACCGTGAGTACACGTGATGTCACTCTTTGGGATACCTTCACCGGACGTATCGCAGCGCCGGAAACCGTCGCGCTGCGGCCGCGCGTCAGTGGCTATATCGACAAGGTCGCCTTTACCGAAGGTGAGTTGGTCAAACAGGGCGATGTGCTTTTTGTAATTGATCAGCGGCCTTATCAGGCCCGTTTGCAGATGGCCAAAGCGGAGGTGGAGCGCGCCCGCAGCCAACAGCTTCTGAGCAATCGTGAAGCACAACGCGCCGAGCAGCTGTGGGAGCGCCGGGCTATCTCCCGCGAAGAGCTGGATCAACGCAGCGCAGCGCGTGCTATCGCGCAAGCTGGTGTAGATTCCGCGCAGGCATCGTTGGATAACGCCAAGCTGGACCTGGCGTATACCGAGGTCAAGGCACCGGTGGGCGGCCGCATGGGCCGAGCGGAAATTACCCGCGGCAACCTGGCGACGGCGGACAGCACCTTGCTGGCAACGCTGGTCTCAGTTGATCCCATGTATGTGTACTTTGAGAGTGATCAGCAGACGGCCGATAACAACCCCTATGCTACGGCGGAGCATGCCGTTGTCCCGGTGCGGGTAGGTTTGGCTAACAGTGAGGATTACCCACACGAAGGCCAGCTCGATTTTGTTGATAACCAGTTCAACGCGGCGACCGGCACATTGCAGTACCGCGCAGTGATCGCCAACCCACAAGGTAGTCTGCGTCCCGGTCAGTTTGCTCGGGTGCAAATGCCGGTAGCGGCGGCTAGCAAAGCGATTCTGATTGACCAAAAAGCCGTGCTTACAGACCAGGATCGCCGCTATGTGTACCTGCTGGATGAGCAGAACCACGCTACTCGACACTTTGTGGAAACTGGCCGCCGGGTCGATGGTTTGCTGGTTATCAACAAAGGATTGAGCGGTGGCGAGCGTTTGGTCGTCAACGGGCTGCAGAAAATCCTCTTTCCCGGCATGCAAGTAGTACCGCAGCTAGTGGCGATGGCCAGTGCGGATCGACAGATCGCGGTGGCGCAGAACAGCTTCTAGCTGTCGGTCATACCCAACCTATAACCCAATCATTATTGCCAGGGGTGCGCTCAGTTGAGCGCGCCGCAGGGAGAGTCTGGCCGTGAATATTTCACGTTTCTTTATCGATAGACCGATTTTTGCTTCGGTACTGTCGATCATTATTTTTGCTGTAGGCCTGATCAGCATTCCGCTGTTGCCGGTCAGTGAATACCCCGAGGTAGTGCCGCCCAGCGTGCTAATCAGCGCCAGTTACCCCGGTGCCAACCCCAAAACTATTTCCGAAACCGTCGCCACGCCACTGGAAGAAGCCATCAATGGCGTGGAAGACATGATCTACATGAAGTCGGTGGCCGGTAGCGACGGCAGTCTGGCGCTAACCGTGACCTTTGCTCTGGGTACTGATCCGGATCAGGCGCAGGTGCAGGTGCAGAACCGGGTATCCCAGGCGTTGCCGCGCTTGCCTGAGGATGTGCGCCGCCTCGGTGTAACCACCCAGAAGCAGTCGCCCAACCTGATGATGGCGGTGCACCTTATTTCGCCGGATGACAGCCTGGATGCGACCTATATTCGCAACTATGCGGTGCTGCATATTCGTGATGAGCTGGCGCGGATTCCCGGCGTAGGTCAGGCCGGGCTGTTCGGCTCTGGCGACTACGCCATGCGTTTGTGGATTGACCCACAGCGTGCTGCCGCGCTCGGCGTGACCGCCGGCGACATTACTGCCGCGGTGCAAGAGCAAAACGTGCAGGTTTCGGCTGGGCAGATTGGTGCGCCGCCGATGCCAAACGGCTCAGACCTGCTGATTTCGATTAATGCCAAGGGGCGGCTGGATAGCAAAGAAGCCTTCGGCGAGATCGTATTGAAGACAGGCAGTAACGGTCAGATTACCCGGCTTAGTGATGTCGCGCGCATTGAGCTAGCGGCTCAAGAGGATTCCCTGCGAGCGCTGCTTAATGGGCGTCAGGCGGTGGCATTACCCATCTTTCAGGCGCCGGGCTCTAACGCACTGGATGTGTCGGCAGCGGTTCGCGCCAAAATGGATGAGCTGGATGACAGCTTCCCGAAAGGCTTGAAGTGGGAGGTCGCCTACGACCCCACGGTGTTTGTTAGTACATCCATCAGCTCGGTGATCACTACCTTGCTGGAAGCGGTGGCACTGGTGGTGTTGGTGGTGATTCTGTTCCTGCAGACCTGGCGCGCCTCGCTGATTCCATTGCTGGCAGTGCCGGTGTCGATTGTCGGCAGTTTTGCGATCTTGCTGCTGCTGGGCTTTTCTATCAATACCCTGACGTTGTTCGCCATGGTATTGGCGATTGGTATTGTGGTGGATGACGCCATCGTGGTGGTGGAGAACGTCGAGCGCAACATCGAGGCGGGATTGGCGCCCTTGGCGGCGGCCCATCAGGCGATGCGCGAAGTGAGCGGGCCGATCATTGCGATCAGTTTGGTGCTCTGTGCGGTCTTCGTACCGATGGCGTTTCTGGATGGCATTACTGGCCAGTTCTATCGGCAGTTTGCGGTCACCATCGCGATTACTACCGTGATCTCGGCGATCAACTCGCTGACTCTGTCGCCCGCGTTGGCTGCCACGCTACTTAAGCCGCATGGCGCTGCGCCAGACCTTCCAGCTCGGTTGCTGGATCGTGGTTTTGGCTGGCTGTTCCGCCCGTTCAATCGGTTCTTTCAGCGCAATGCGTTGCGTTATGAGCGGTTTGTGGGTCGCAGCTTTAGTCGTCGTGGTTTGGTCCTGGGCGTCTATCTGGTGTTGTTGGCGGGCACCGCGTTCATGTTCAACAAGGTGCCGGGCGGCTTTATTCCCACTCAGGATAAGACCTATCTGATTGGTAGCATCCGCCTGCCCGAAGGCTCGACCCTGGACCGCACCGAAGCCGTTGCGCGGCAGGTTAGTGAACTGGCGCTGAACACCGAAGGGGTGGCGAACGCCGCCGCCTTTGTTGGCTTCAATGCGCTACAGGGCACCAATACCCCGAATATTGCCACAGTGTTTGTGTTGTTCGATGATTTTGCTATTCGTGATCGTACCGCGCAGGAAATTGCCGATGAGCTGAACGGCAAGCTGGGCGGCATCAATGAAGGCTTTGCGATTACCTTTATGCCGCCGCCGGTTTTCGGCTTGGGCGCTGGCTCCGGTTACTCGCTGTACATTCAGGATCGCAGTGGCGCGGGTTATGGCGCGCTGCAGCAATCTACCGACAGCCTGGCCATGGCGCTGAGTCAAACACCGGGGCTGGGCTTTCCGATCACGTCTTATCAGGCCAATGTGCCGCAACTGGATGCCGAGGTAGATCGCCTGCAGGCCAAGGCGCAAGGCGTGCGGCTGGATGATCTGTTCGGCACGTTGCAAATGTACTTTGGCTCGCAGTACATCAACGACTTCAACCTGTTTGGCCGCACTTATCAGGTCAAAGCGCAGGCGGATTCACAGTTCCGTGATGAAGCCAGCGACATCGACCACCTCTACACGCGTAACGCCAGCGGTGACATGGTGCCGCTGAATACCATGGTCAGCCTGAAACCGAGCTTCGGCCCGGACCCGGTGATCCGTTACAACGGTTACCCCGCGTCGGACCTGATCGGCCAGTCCGATCCGAGCATGCTGTCGTCCGGTGAAACCCTGGCGACGGTTGCCAAAGTAGCCGGGCAGACCTTGCCGGCGGGTATGAGTGTGGAATGGACCGATCTCAGCTTTCAGCAGATCACCCAGGGCAACGCCGCGATGGTGGTGTTTCCGCTAGCGCTGCTGTTGGTATTTTTGGTGCTGGCTGCCCTCTATGAAAGTTGGGTAATGCCGCTGGCGGTAATCCTGATCGTGCCTATGTGTTTGCTTGCTGCTTTGTTTGGCGTTTGGCTCAGCGGCGGCGATAACAACGTCTTCGTGCAGGTAGGTTTAGTGGTGTTGATGGGCTTGGCCTGCAAGAACGCGATCCTGATTGTCGAGTTTGCCCGCGAGTTGGAAATGGATGGCATGGACACCGTGAAAGCAGCATTGGAATCGAGTCGCCTGCGGTTGCGTCCGATCATCATGACCTCGGTGGCTTTCATCGCCGGCGTAGTGCCCTTGGTGTTGGCCACAGGTGCGGGCAGTGAAGTACGCAACGCCATGGGGATTACCGTATTTACCGGGATGCTCGGGGTGACCTTGTTCGGCTTGCTGCTCACGCCAGTCTTCTATGTATCCCTGCGCAAGCTGTCAGGTAAATCGCTGGCGCCACAACCGAGCAATGCGGCGCAGCAAGAGGAAAATTCCCATGTTTAAGCCACTGCATAAGCTAGCACCCTTTGCTCTGAGTCTGCTGGTGACCGCCTGCGCGGTAGGGCCGGACTATAAGGCTCCGCAACCAGTGCAAGTAGATAGCTTCAGCCAAGCCGCCAATAGCCGCTTTGATGAGGCAGCCGAGCAGCGCTTTTGGGCTGGCTTCAATGATCCGATATTGGAGCGATTGGTTGAGCGAACTCTGGCTGGAAACCTCGATCTGCAAACCTTGTTAGCGCGTTATCGGGGTTCTGAGGCACTGTTGCGCGGTGCCCGCAGGGATCGCTGGCCTAGCTTGCGCGCTGAGGGCGGCGCATCAAAACAGCACCTGGCTGAGGTCGAACGCATTACGCCAGGCCAGGAGCGGGTCGAGCAGTATTCCGCTGGGCTGGTCGCCAGCTGGGAGCTTGATCTATACGGTCGGCTGGCACGCGGAGTGGAAGCTAGCGAGGCAGAGCTACAGGCCTCCGCTGCGGATTTTCAGGCGTTGCAGGTAGCATTAACCGGACAACTGGCGAGTAGCTACTTCTCGTTACGAGGACAGCAACAATTGCTGGCAGTCGCTGAGCAGAACGTGGCTTTGCAGCAAGAATCGCTGGACATCGTTAGCGCGCGGCTTGAGGCCGGGCGCGGCACCCAATTTGATCAGTTGCGGGCACAGGCTGAACTGGATTCGTTGCGCGCCCTGGTGCCGCAGCGCAAGGCCGCCGTGCAGTTGAGCATGCACCGTTTGGCGGTACTCACCGGCCAGCCTCCGGCGGCTCTGAATGCACTGTTGAGTGAGGCTAAGCCAATGCCGACGGTAGTCGCTGAAATACCCGTGGGTACGCCCGCTGATGTGCTGCGTCGTCGTCCGGATATTCAGGCAGCAGAGCGCCGACTGGCTGCCGCCACTGCGCGCATCGGGGTGGCGACTGCCGATCTGTTCCCACGGTTTACCCTGGGCGGTTTGTTGGGCTCCGTTGCTGGCAACGGCAGCGACCTGTTCAGTGCGGGCGCAGAATCACGCAGCGTCACGCTGGGTATTGATTGGACCTTTCTGGACGTTGAAGGTGTGCGTGCGCGTATTGCTGCCGCAGATGCACGCGGTGCGGAAGGTTTGGCGCAATATCAGCAGGCGGTATTAAGCGCACTGGAAGAAACCGAGAATGGGCTGGTTAATGTGCGCCAGTCACAGCGGCGTAGCGGTTGGCTGCAAAGCGCCAGTGAGGCTGCCGAACAGGCTGTTGAGCAAGCGCGCTTGCGCTATGAGCAGGGTTACATTGAGTATTTTGAAGTACTGGATGCTGAGCAGGCGTTAACGGCGGTGCGCAGTGATCTGGTGCAAAGCCGCATTGAATCGGCGGTGGCCATGGTGTCGGTTTATCAGGCCATAGCGGGAGCGCCGGCAGAAGAAAGCCCGGCGCTGGCGCGACGCTGAGGTTGCGTCGCCGCCTCAGAAATTAGCTGGGGTGGTGGCGCTGATCAGCAGGCAGTCTTCTTTGTCGGACGGATTGCGGAAGCGATGTGGCTGGTTGCTGTCGAAGTAATAGCTGTCGCCGCTGGCCAGAATGTAAACCTCGTTGCCCACGGTGACTTCCAGCTGACCTTTGACTACGGTGCCGGCTTCTTCGCCTTCATGGTTGAGCATATCCGGACCGGTATCAGTGCCGGGTGGGTAGGTCTCATTCAGGAAGGAAAAAGCGCGGTTGGGGTGGCCCTTGCCGACTAGCTTCATTGTCACGCCACTGGTGCCGATATCCAGCAGTTCGTCAGCGCGGTAGATCACTTTACGTTGGGCGTCTTCCTCTACTTCCAACGAAAAGAAATCGACCAGTGAAATCGGAATGCCGGAGAGCACTTTCTTCAGCGAGCTGACCGAGGGGCTGACGCTGTTTTTCTCGATCATCGAGATGGTGCTGTTGGTAACGCCGGCTCTTTTGGCCAGTTCTCGTTGTGATAAAGCCTTGAGCTTACGGATGGTTTTCAGGCGAGCACCAACGTCCAAAGGCAGATTCCTCCAGGGAATAGTCAGACAGGTTACACAGGCAGGTGTGCACAATGAGGCGAATCATTGCACGGGCGTTCAGAATTTTCAACAGATCACGGAATGAACAGTCCGCTCTGTGCGTTGTGTCGCTTAGCCTAGATATCGGCGCGGTACGCGGTTCAGGTTGCAGAACAGCTGATAGGGAATGCTGTCTGCCCAGGCTGCGACTTCACTGGCGTTGAGGCCTGCGCCCCAGAGCCGGATGGTACTGCCCAGACTGCTGCCGGGCAGGTCGGTCAAATCAACCGTGAGCATGTCCATGGAGACGCGGCCAATCAATTGGCTGCGCTGACCGTCGACCAGTACCGGGGTGCCATCTTTGGCGTGGCGCGGATAACCATCGGCATAGCCCATGGCGACCACGCCGACGCGGGTGGGGCGCTGGGTGATAAAGCGCGAGCCGTAGCCAACTGGCTCGCCAGCCGGCAATTCGCGTACCGCGATGATCTTCGATTCCAACTGCATCACCGGCTGCAGCTGCTCAGCCTGTGGTTGAACGAAGCTGAAGGGTGTGGCGCCGTACAGCATGATGCCGGGGCGCAGCCAATCACCGTGGGCGCTAGGCCAGGCCAATATGCCCGGCGAGTTGCATAGGCTGGCGGGGCCGTTGAGCCCTTCATTCGCCTGGGCAAATACGGCGAGTTGCTCTTCCGTGCGGCCCGTATCGGGCTCGTCCGCTCGGGCGAAGTGAGTCATCTTGGTCAAGCTGGCGACCTTGTTGTTGCGCTCCAGCCTGCGCCACGTATCGGCGTACTCGGTGGGGCTAAAGCCGACGCGATGCATGCCGGTATCCAACTTGAGCCAGATGTGCAGCGGCGCGGCTAGTTCGGTCTGCTCCAGCTGATTTAATTGTTCCGCATGATGCAGTACGGCCCAGAGGTTGTGCTCCGCCAATAGTGGCAACTCATCGGCTTCAAACCAGCCTTCCAGCAGCAAAATCGGCTTGCTGACGCCAGCGGCGCGCAGCTCCAGCGCTTCTTCTATACAAGCGACGGCAAAACCATCGGCTATGTCTGCCAACGCTTCGGCGCATTGCACCGCGCCATGCCCATAGGCGTTGGCCTTGATCACCGCCAACGCGCGCTGGCCGGACAGGGATTTAGCCAGCAAATAGTTCTGGCGCAAAGCGTTGAGGTCAATCAGGGCGTGGGCTGGGCGCATGAATAGGGTCTTGAAAAAATGCGGGCTGAATGCCCCGCTAAGCTAAGGGACGTGCTGAACAATTCCGCAACCTCTGGCCTGAAGGTCTCAAAGGCGAGCGCTCAAGCATACATCTGCACGCTTGAGAACTCGCAGAGAGTCTGTGGAATTGCTCAGCACGTCCCAAGATTATCAGACGCGGTTCCTTGGCGGGAATGCGCGACTGATGAGGGGGTAGGTTTAAATTGCAGCGACCACTGACATCTCGACCAGAATCTCGGGCTCGCACAGCTTGGCTTCCACGGTCGCGCGTGCCGGTGCGGTGCCAGCGGGTAACCATTGATCCCACACGCTGTTCATGGCGGCGAAATCGGCATCGATGTCTTTCAGATAGATAGTGACCGAGAGGATCCGCGTCTTGTCGGTGCCCGCTTGGGCCAGCAGCGTTTCGATTTCGTTAAGAGTACTGCGCGTCTGCGTTGCCGCGTCCTTATCCAGATCCTCATCAGCGGCCACTTGACCTGACAGGTAGAGGGTATTTTGATGAATCACAATCTGACTCATGCGCTCATTAGTGAGCAGTCGCTGGATGGCCATGGTGCGCGGATTCCTTGTGTTGATCGTAACGGTTGAGATTGTAGTCGCCGGCGTCGATGGCGGTTTTTTTGCCATCAATCAGGTCTGCCAGCAGTTGGCTGGAACCGCAGGACATAGTCCAGCCCAGCGTGCCGTGGCCGGTATTAAAATACAAATTGCGTAGCTTGCTGGCGCCAATAATGGGCGTGCCATCCGGTGTATTCGGGCGGAAGCCGGTCCAGAACGTTGCCTCGCTAACCGCACCTGCCTCCGGGAACAGGTCGGAAACGACCATCTCCAGGGTGGCGCGACGCTTCTCACTAAGGCTATTGTCAAAGCCTGTCAGTTCAGCCATGCCGCCCACGCGGATACGATCGGCAAAGCGCGTCATGGCGACCTTATAGGTCTCGTCCATGATGGTCGAAACCGGTGCCATCGCATCGTTGGTTACTGGCAGGGTTAGCGAATAGCCCTTGATCGGATAGATCGGCAGCTCCATACCCAGCGGTCGGGCGAGCTTGGGTGAGAAGCTACCGAGCGCCAGCACGTAACGGTCGGCTTGCAGGATTTCGCCGTTGGCCAGCTTTACGCCGGTGATTTGGGCGCCATCACTGAGCAACTCGTCGATCTCGCAATTGAAGCGGAACTGCACGCCCAACTCGGCAGCCTTGTCGGCCAGGCGGGTGGTGAACAGATGACAGTCGCCAGTTTCGTCATTGGGCAGGCGCAGACCGCCAACAATCTTGTGCGCGCTGGGTGCCAGGCCCGGTTCGGCGGCAACGCAGCCTGCCCGGTCGAGCAGCTCATAGGGCACGCCGCAACGTTCCAATACAGCGATATCCTTTGCGGCAGCGTCCATCTGCTGTTGAGTGCGAAACAGTTGCAAGGTACCAAGCTCGCGGTGCTCATAATCCACGCCGCTGTCGGTGCGCAGTGCCATCAGGCAGTCGCGGCTGTACTCGGCTAGGCGCATCATGCGCTCCTTGTTGACCGCGTAACGGGCTGCAGTGCAGTTACGCAGCATTTGCACCATCCAGCGATATTGCAGTGGATCGCTCGTAGGTTTGATAGCCAGCGGTGCGTGCTTGGCTATCATCCATTTGACCGCTTTGAACGGCACGCCGGGTGCAGCCCAAGGCGCAGAGTAGCCTGGGGAGATCATGCCCGCGTTGCCGAAGCTGGTTTCCAGCGCTGGGCCGCTTTGGCGATCGACCACGGTCACTTGATGTCCAGCCTTGGCTAGATACCAGGCGCTGGTGATGCCGATGACGCCGCTACCAAGAATAAGAACCTGCATGGCACTGCTCCACAGAAGTAGAATACTGCCCTATGGGCGATATCACTATTCTATGGCAAGTGATCTGGTCTAATTTTTCGTTTATTTTGTATTTAATGACGAAAGATTCTTCTCGATATTAAATATTCAGAGGTTTTTTATGAAAACCAAAAAAGCCTCCAGCCGCGAGCTGGACAAGATTGATCGCCACATTCTGCAATTGCTGCAGGATGAAGGGCGCATGTCCTATGTCGAACTGGGAGACAGGGTCGGCCTCTCTACTACGCCTTGCATGGAGCGAGTAAAGCGGCTGGAGCGGGAGAAGTTTATCCTCAGCTACGGCGCGCGGTTGAACCCACAAAAACTGCAGGCCAATTTGCTGGTGTTCGTCGAGATCAGTCTGTACTCCAAATCGGCCGACATCTTTGACGATTTTCGCCGTGCCGCCACCAAGTTGCCGCACGTATTGGAGTGCCATTTGGTATCCGGAGACTTCGATTATCTGATCAAAGCGCGGATTTCCGAGATGGCGTCCTATCGCAAGCTGCTCGGCGACATTCTTTTGCGGCTGCCGGGGGTGCGGGAATCCAAGAGCTATATTGTGATGGAAGAATTAAAAGAGACGCTCGCCATTCCGATCCCGGAGCCGGATTGATGCTTGGCGTTGTTCTGCCGAAGTTTAGTGTTTATGCTGCTGTAAATTTTTATTGACACTAATGCGCCTATTTCAAACGGATATCCCATGTCAGCCAGCGCCACGCATACCCATGAGCATGCTCCTTCCTATTACGCGGCCAGCGCCAATCGTCAGCTGTCTTTGCCGGTCCTGCAAGGCGAAGAACAGGCCGATGTGTGCATCATCGGCGGCGGCTTTACCGGGCTCAATACCGCAATAGAACTGGCGCAGAAAGGTATGTCGGTGGTGTTGTTGGAAGCGCATCAAATTGGCTGGGGCGCTACTGGCCGCAACGGCGGGCAGATCATTCGCGGTGTTGGTCATGACGTGGATCAGTTTGAGAAGCAGATTGGCGAAGAAGGCGTACGTAATCTCAAGCTGATGGGCATCGAAGCCGTGGATATCGTCAAACGGCGTGTTACCGAACTCAGTATCGATTGCGACCTGACCATGGGCTACTGCGATCTGGCGAATAAGCCGGCGCATATGGAGAGCTTTCTGGCTGATAAAGCAGATCTGGAATCGCTCGGTTACAGCCACGAAATGCGCATGATTGAACGCGATCAACTGCATACGGTAGTCAACTCCGATCGCTATATCGGTGGTATGACTGACATGGGTTCAGGTCATCTGCATCCGCTGAATCTAGCGCTGGGTGAAGCCGCCGCCGCGCAGCAACTGGGTGCACGCCTGTTCGAGCATTCAGCGGTAACGCAGATTGATTACGGCCCCTGCCTCACTGTGCACACCTCAACCGGCAAGGTTAAAGCCAAGCAACTGGTGATCGGCTGCAATGCGTATCTGGGTCGCCTGCATCCCAGGTTGAGTAGCAGCGTGATTCCGGCGGGCAGCTATGTGATCGCTACCGAACCGCTGGGTGAAGAGCGGGCACGTGCGTTGATACCGCAAAATATGGCGCTCTGCGATCAACGGGTGGCGCTGGATTACTATCGGCTTTCTGCCGACCATCGCCTGCTGTTTGGCGGCGCCTGTCATTACTCGGGCCGTGATCCGGCAGATATTGCCGCCTATATGCAGCCCAAAATGCTGAAGGTGTTCCCGCAGCTGGCTGGCGTAAAGATCGACTATCAGTGGGGCGGCATGATTGGCATTGGCGCTAACCGCCTGCCACAGATTGGCAAGCTGCCGGATCAGCCTAATGTGTTTTACGCGCAGGCCTATTCCGGCCATGGCGTTAACGCCACACACCTGTCTGCCAAGTTGCTTGCCGAAGCCATCAGCGGTCAGGCCAGTAGCGGCTTTGATTTGTTTGCCAAGGTGCCGCACATGGCGTTTCCCGGCGGCCAGCGGTTCCGCGCGCCGCTGCTGGCGATGGGCATGTTGTGGGAGCAGGCCAAAGAGCTCTTCTAGGGCTCACGGCCAACAGCGATCGAGCCTGTCGGACTTAACACTGCCCTACTGCGGAAAAGCCGCATTGGGTCATTTTCGGCGCTCTTTTTCGTTGAATAGAATGACTATTCGCCTCCGAAGACCACAAAAACTGCCTCCAACCAGGTTTCCCCTCGCTACGGGCAGTTAAGTCCAACAGACTCCTAGCGCTGTTCCAGCTCTACCAGTCCGTGGGGTAGCTCGGCTACCTTGCAGGGCTGGGCACTCAGGTCGATCAGGTCGCCGTTATTCGGCACCAGCCCGCCAAGCCCCAGGCTGCGGCCAAACTGCATGTGGGCCTTCTGGTGATATATCTCACCATGCACCGGCAGCAGATATCGCGCTTTCAACCAGCCGTAGAGTTCGCGCAGGTCTTCCTGCGGCGGGTGACCAGAAGCGTGGATCGGTGCCATGTCGTCATCAATGATCTGCATCCCCTGCTCTTTCAGTCCTTGTTTGATGCGCGCGAGCGCCTCTTCGTTGCCGGGAATCAGGCGTGAGGAGAACACCACGGTGTCGCCTGGTTCAAGGCTCAGCTGCGGATGATTGCCGCTGGCCAGCCTGCCCAGTGCTGCGGCGGGCTCGCCCTGGCTGCCGGTACAAATCCACATTTGTTGCTCGCGGGGTAAATGCCCAAGCTCCCAGGGACCAATATAACCAGGGCGGCTGTTCAGGTAGCCTTGGGCGCGACCAAAACCGTGCATATTGACCAGGCTGCGCCCAAGCAGTGCGGCGTAGCGTCCACAGTCAAAGGCAATTTCGGCCAGGCTGTGCAAGCGCGCAAGGTTGCTAGCAAAGCACGTGACAATCACCCGCTCGCGACACGGGCGAATAACGTCCTGCAGACCATTTTGTACTGCGGCTTCCGAGCGGCTGGCGCCAACCACTGGCGCATTAGTTGAGTCTCCGATGATGACGTCTACACCCTGCCTACCGAGGGCCTGCAAGCGACCCTGCGCGGTTAAACCACCGACCAGCGGCTCAGGGTCGAGCTTCCAGTCACCGCTGTGATAGAGCCGCTTACCGGCAACATCGAGCATGATGGCGTGGGATTCTGGGATGGAGTGCGTGACAGGAATCCATTCGGCCTGAAAGGCACCGATGCCAATCGGCTCCAGGGGTTGTATCTCATGGATGCGCGGCCAAGTGAGGCCGGGATCGAGCTTGGCGCGAATCAGCCGTGCGGCAAAGGGGCTGGCATAGATTGGGCAATCCATGGCGCGCCAGATATGCGGAATCGCGCCAATGTGGTCTTCGTGGCCGTGGGTGATAAGGATCGCGGAGAGCTTGATGTCATGGCGTTCGAGTGCCGACAGGCTGGGCACCGATACCGAGTTGCGCCCGCTGGGGGTGGCGTTCAGCGCAAAGCCACAATCTATCGCAATCCATTCGCCAGCGGAGCCATAGAGATAGAAGTTGGCGCCAAACATCCCGGCACCGCCGAGGGCGACAAACAGGGGGCCGGGCTGGCGGTGTAGTTGTTCAAAACGCGGAGCGGGCATGCGGTCCTTCCATCGGTAGATGCGGCCAGCTTAGCAGATGATGCCGCTACGCTGGCTCCGACCTCAGCCGAAAAACCAGTAGCAAACCCCAATCGCGGTCAACATGCCCGCCAAGTCGGCCAGCAGAGCGCAGCCCAGCGCGTGGCGTACACGACTGATGCCGATGGCGCCGAAGTACACAGCCAACACATAGAAGGTGGTCTCGGTACTGGCCTGGAAGGTGGCGGCCATTTTCGCCGGAAAACTGTCCACGCCGAAGGTGTTCATGGTTTCGATCATCATTGCCCGCGAGCCGCTGCCAGATAGCGGTTTGATAAAGGCAGTGGGTAGCGCATCGACAAAGCGGGTATCCCAACCAAAGGTCTCGGCCAGCCAGCGGATGCCGTCCAACCCGGCATCCAGCACACCGCTGGCGCGCAGCACGCCAACTGCCACCAGCATGGCGACGAGAAACGGCAGTAGCGAAATGGTCACGTCAAAACCCTGCTTGGCGCCTTCAATAAAGCTGTCGTAAACGTTCACTTTGCGCAGAGCAGCAACCAGCAAAAAGGTGATGATGATGCCGAACAGGGTCAGATTACCCACCAGCGTCGAGGTGGCGGCTAACGCCTCGGCAGATAGCCCGGCGAGGGCGGTCAAGAGCAGGCCAAGCAGCGCCGCACCGCCAGCCAGATACCCCAGCACTACCGGGTCCCAGAGCTTCAAGCGTTGCATCAACGCAACGCTGAGCAAGCCCACCAGGCTGGAAGCGGTAGTGGCTAGCAGGATAGGCAGGAAGACCTCAGTAGGATCGCTGGCGCCTTGTTGCGCGCGATACATAAATACCGTCACCGGCAGAAGCGTGAGCGAGGAGGTGTTGAGCACCATGAATAGGATCTGCGCGTTGCTGGCGGTATCCTTGCTCGGGTTCAAGGTCTGTAGCGAATGCATGGCCTTGATGCCGATGGGCGTGGCGGCGTTGTCCAGCCCTAACACGTTGGCGGCAAAATTCATTGTGATGTGCCCGAGCGCCGGATGGCCGCTGGGTACTTCGGGCATCAGCCGGCGAAACAGCGGATCAAGTAAACGCGCCATCAGGTTAATCAGCCCGGCTTTCTCGGCGATGTTCAGAAAACCCAGCCAAAGCGTCATGGTGCCCACCAGCACCAGCGTGATCTCAACGCTCAGCCGGGCCATCTCGAACAAGGCGCTGACCAGCCGGCTGAACACCTCGGCGTCACCCATTCCCAGCCATTGCCAGAGGGCGGCGGCGAAGGCGCTGAGGAAGAATCCAAGCCAGATCCAATTGAGCATGTAGTGCGGGTGTCCTGTGATGCTGATCAATAATGCCGACATTTATGTATGTCGCGCGCCGCTGGCGTAGGCCGAGCTTGCCTGCTTTGCTGACAGTTAGTCCAGTCTTGCCGTAAAGGAAGCGCCATGCCCAGTCTTGACAGCAGTGCCAGTCAAATTAAGACCTTGAGTGACAAGGTGCCTGCCGATGCCGCAATTCAGATGCTCAATCTGCTGCGCTTCAACGCGCACGGCGAATACCCTTCCGGGACCGACGCTCATCCCTGCTCCGGACGCGATGCCTACGCCCGGTATCTGCGTGCGGTGGCCGACAGCATGGCGGCGGTAGGCGCGCATATCAGGTTGCAGAGTCGCGTGCTACACACCCTCATTGCGCCGCAGGGCGAGCAGTGGGATGAGGTGCTAGTGTTTGAGTTTCCGTCGCTGGCCGCCTTTCTCAGCTTGCTGGAGGACGAGCAGTACAAGGAGGCAGCGGTGCACCGGACGGCTGCGCTGATGGATTCGCGATTGGTGTGTACCACTGAGGCGTAGGTGAATTCAGCAGTACTTTTCCTTGCGCGGGCACCAGTGCAGCGAGCAGTGCAGCTGTCTCACTGTCCGGTTGCCCGTCGTAATGGGTTTGTCGGAAGCGCATCTGAAAGGCGGCGATAACGTTGCGGGTAGCCTTATCCAGCTCGCCGTTCTGCGGCACGCTATAACCCCAAGCCGCAAGGCTTCGCTGGAACCAACTAACAGACGGAGTCCGGCCAGCCAGCCAGTTTTGCATTACCCGTACACGCTCTGCATCAGGCCCGCTGGCGACCCCGGCAGCGACCAGCTGCTGCCATGGAAAAAGCGGTCCCGGGTCGACTTTGCGTTGCGGCGCCACATCGCTGTGACCCACAACGGACTCCGGTCCTAGTCCCTGACGCTGCTGAATATCGCGCAGCAGTTTGATCAGAGCATCTATCTGCGGTTGATCCCAGGCTTGCCACTGGCGGCAGTCGGGGCGATCCACATAACCGTCGTTGACCATTTCAATGCCGATGGAACTGGCGTTGAGCCAGGTCCGGCCTTGCCAGCTACTGTCACCTGCATGCCAAGCGCGACGGTTTTCATCGACCAGGCGGTAAATCACCGGGTCGTGGTCACTCATTAAATAGTGGCTGCTGACGTCGCCCTGAGTCAGCACATTGAAGGAACGTTCAAAACCGGACGAAGTGTAGTGCAGCACTATGTACTGCACGCGGTTGTCCTGCCCGCTGGCGCGGTAGCGATCATCGATCACAAGTTGTTGACTACAACCAGCGAGTAACGCCAACGCCGGCAGCAACCCTTTCCAATAGCTCACAGAGATATACCTGTTGCGGCCGAAAAAACGCAGGTTAACACGATGGGCTCAGGCGACGGCGGTGTGTGTATCCTGCACTACGCGGTTGCGGCCCTGCTCCTTGGCCCGGTACATGGCTTGATCCGCGCGCTCGAACACGTTGTCCAAGGTGTCGCTTGTGCAGAACTGGGTATAGCCGATGGAGATGGTGACGGGAACGCGTTCATTTTTGAAATGGAAGGGGCTGCCTTCAATGCCTGAGCGCAGCTCTTCAAGAGCAATCGCCCCTTGGTCCAGCGTTGTGCCGGGCATCAGCACAACAAACTCTTCACCGCCAAAGCGACCTATGTAGTCGGTTTTACGCAGGCGTCGTGATACTTGCATGGAGATAAGGCGCAACACCTTGTCGCCAGCCAAATGACCAAAACGGTCGTTGATCGACTTGAAGTGGTCCACATCCAGCACGACTAGCAGCAGTTGTCCGCCGTAGCGCTGCCAGCGTTCATACTCTTCGTTCATGCGCTTTTGTAAGCCTGCGCGGTTGGGAAGTCCGGTGAGGCTGTCGATCAGTGCTTGCTGGCGCTGCTCTTCAAGGTGCGAGCGGAAGGTTTGTGCCTCAACTTCCATGACCTGAATGCGTTCAACCATGGTTTTCAGTCGATCCGATACTTGATCGTCGCGCTTGTCGCGTAGCTCCCTGGCCTGATCGACCTTGCTCAATAGCGCACTCAGCTTGGCCTCGACGTTTGCCTTGAGCGTATTCAGGTCATCGGCTTCGCGCACGTCTTCGTGGAGCACTTCAACTTCGCCACGGATGGCACCTTCGAGGGAACGGCCCTCTTCCAGCGAGTCAATGTAGGAGTTTTGAGCCTCCTCAAGATTGCCCTGAAACTGGCTGAGGCGCTGGTTGAGCTGTTTCAGGTAGCGCTCAAATTCGACCTGTCGGCTCTGCTGCGCGTTCAGTACCAGCGTGGACAGTGCTTCCAGCGCGACTGTTAGTTCATACCAGTTCAAGCCTTTGCCAACCTGATCACGCAGGCGCTGAGATTCTGCTTCCTGTTGATCGAGTAATTGGATTTCGCTAAGCAGGTTGAGCAGGATAGATTCGATATGCGCGGCGACTTTGGAGTAGCTCTGTTCTTCGCCACTGATATTGCCGCTAACCTTTGCTGGCGCTTCGCAGGCTATGTCGATATCAGCTGGTACGGGTTGCGCTTGTAAGTTAAACGGCGGTTCCTCGGCAGCTGGTTGCTCGGCCGGTGAATCTGCCGGAGCCTCCGTCAGTTCGCTGGTCTCGGCTGGCGTGTCGGTTGCTTCGCTCGACTTGTTAAACAAGCGTGACCAGAGTCCGGCAGGGGCTTTTTCCGGGGGGCCGTTTAAGGTGGCTGCTTGCAACTGCGTTAGCTCTTGCAGCAGGCGGGGCATGCTCAGGGCTAGATTCTCAGGCGCATCCAACTGCTTGCTGAGGGCACGCAACGCCTTGTCCGTGTCTGTTGGCGGCTCCTGATCCTGCAATTGACGGATCAGCTTCTTCAGCAGAGCGCAGACGTCGTCGCTACGCTGCTGACGCGTTTGATCGGCGGCCAGTACGGCGCGTTCCAGATCGGGTAGCAATGCGCTGAGCATCTTTGGTGGTGCATCGCTACGCAGGGCGTTGCGCAACTCCTTCAGTCGGCGATCCAACAACGGGTCGATGCCGTCTGCCGCGATACTCACCCTCACCAAGCCGCGCTTGAGCAGCTCTTCCTGTTCGCTTGGCCCTCTTGATGACGCAGAATCGGGCGCGAATGGGTGAATGTCAGACATGGAGGCTCCAGAAGGCTTTTCCAGAGATTATAGGTGAACTTGAGCTTCTGGCTAGCTCTTACCGTTTGGCCGACATAGCGTGGTGGGAAGGCGGATATGCATAGCGACCGGTAAATGGTCGGAAACGGCCAGCGGCAGCACGTCTACCTGCTCAATGCTCAAGCTAGGGCTGATCAAAATATGGTCTAAAACCTTAGCCGGTTTCCAGCTTGGATAGGTTCCGGGCAGGGTGGCCGTGTGCAGCTTGCTACCTTTTAACGGAGACTTTTCCAGCAGGTCTTCGGCGTGGGTGTTCATATCGCCCATCAGCACCACGTGACGGTGGTCGGCGATCCGCTCACGGATGTAAGCGAGTTGATTGGCACGCCCCTTGGGGCTGAGTGCCAGGTGCATCATGACCACCAGCAGCGACTCTTCACCCTGGCCAAACTGGGTAAGGATAGCGCCTCGGCCTGGCAGTATGCCCGGCAGCTTGTGATCTTCCAGCAGATCGGGAGCGTAACGGCTAAGCAGCCCGTTGGAGTGCTGTGCAAAGCGCCCGAGATTGCGATTCAGTTGCTGATACCAGTAAGGAAAGCCGCTTTCGCGTGCCAGATGTTCAACTTGATTTACGAAGCTGGAGCGCAGGCTGCCGCCGTCCACTTCCTGCAATGCGACCAGGTCGAAATCACCGAGCAGCTGGGCGACTTTGCCCAGCTGTACCTGACGACCGGCGTGCGGCAATAAGTGCTGCCAGCTGCGCGTCAGGTAGTGGTGATATCGCTGGGTATTGTTGCCTACCTGAATGTTAAAGCTGAGCAGACGCAGTACATCTGGCAGCGACTGCTCGGCTGGTTGGCAATGGGTATTGATGCGCAACTCGGCTGACGACATAGAGCCGCGAGTGTTGCGGAAACCCGCAATGTTGCCAGTCGATAGCATGCGATGGCTCCCGTTTACTGAGCCTGGCGTTCCTGCTCAACCAGATACTCGGCGATTTTCAGCATGTTTTCGAAACTGCCAGCCATCTTGCCTTCAATACGGTACTTGCCGTTCACGATCAGGCAAGGCACGCCGCTAGCGCGATAGGCACGAGCTAGTTGCTCTGCTTGATTCATTTTGCTCTTCACGCCAAATGAATCCCACGCTTTAACAAAGTCGTCTTTGCTGATGCCGTAAGGCTCAAGAAACTCAACCATCGCATCTTCGTCTTTCAGGCGATTGTTCTGCTTGTGGATAGCGTTGAATACGGCTTCGTGGGTTTCATCCAGCTTGCCGAGGCTTTCCAGGGTGTAGAACAACTGACCATGGGTGTTCCACTCGCCGCCAAACATCGCTGGCACCGGACGGAAGTTAACGTCGTCGGGTAGTGTCTTTGACCATTCATGCAGGGTCGGCTGGAAGGAGAAGCAGTGTGGGCAGCCATACCAGAAGAGTTCTGACACTTCGATTTTGTTCGGATCAAGAGTAGGCGCTGGTGTAGGCAGTACGGCGTAATGTACGCCAGCCTGATAAGGGGCATCCTCCGCCTGAACCATGCCGAAGCTGCCGAGCAGCCAAATCAGACCAACGGTTAACAACGCGCGCATGTAGTTCTCCAAAGCAGGTAATCAGGTAGTTAATAAAAGATTGTCGATTTTCAGACCCGACAGTAGAGCAAAGATTCCCTGATTACCAGATGCAAAGCTGTCGCACTATGTTGCTACCAAAGTCTTTTTATTGCATAAAATCGGGATAAAAAAAGGATGGCCTAAGCCATCCTTTTTTGTAGCGCAAGGCTGAGTTACTAACGCAGGCCTTGAATGTAGGCCGCAACCGCTGTGATGTCTTTGTTGCTCAGACGGCTAGCGACTGTTTGCATGATGGCGGCGTCGCCGTCATTGGTACGATTGCCTTCGCGGAAATCAGTCAGCTGCTTGGCGGTGTAGGTCGCATGTTGGCCAGCCAGGTGCGGGAAGCCCGCAGGTGGGTTGCCCTTGCCGGTGGGCGAGTGACAACCGGTGCAAGATGGCAGGCCAGTGGCCAGATCACCGCCACGGTAGATAGCTTCGCCACGTTCGGCCAGCGTTGGATCTGCGGCGCCCATGGCTTGGGTTTGCGAAGAGAAATAGGCGGCAAGGTCAGCCAAGTCTTGCTCATTCAGGTTTGTAAGCATGCCGGTCATCTCTACTACGTTACGACGGCCTTCCTTGATATCGGTCAACTGTTTGAGCAAATAACGCTCGCCTTGACCAGCCAGCTTAGGAAAGTTGGGCGCGGGGCTGTTACCATCCGCTCCGTGACAAGCTCCACAAACGGCTGCATTGGCTTGGCCTGCTTCGGCATTACCTTGAGCGGCGTGCGCAGAGGTAGCAAAGCCCAGAGTCAATACCAGACTAACGAGTAGTTTATTCATCAGCTAATCCAATTACGGCTAAAAGAAAAATGGTGGCTTTACCTGTTGTCCGGCCTTACTGACCGCGTTTTCTTCACAGGTTGCCTTTATTTCGTTCATGCTAGCTGCCGCCTTCGCCCGGCGCAATGGCCGAACTGCCGCAGGTGCACGAATCTGAGCGAGTAACACTGAAAAATCGCCTGGACGATGAACGTCTAGGGAATTGTTCAGTGCTTCCCACAACCGCGGCATTATATACTAAGCACGCCGCAAGCGTGAATGTCATCAGCTTTCCAGCCCGTTGGGCGGAATCAAAGGTTCCCCATGTCGTCTACATCTCCCCTTATATCTCTCTGCCAGCAGTCTACTTTCATCAAGAGCGCTAGCCTGGTAGAGCAATGCCCGGCCGATATTGGCTTGGAAGTAGCTTTTGCCGGGCGCTCCAACGCCGGTAAATCCAGCGCGCTCAATACGCTCACCCACGCCCGTCTGGCGCGCACGTCCAAGACGCCGGGTCGTACTCAGCTGATCAACTTTTTTCAGCTGGACGAAGAGCGCCGCTTGGTGGATCTGCCGGGTTACGGTTATGCCAAGGTGCCTTTGGAACTAAAAGAGCATTGGAAAAAGCACTTGGATGCTTATCTCACTCAGCGCAATAGTCTCGCTGGCGTGGTGCTGGTGATGGATATTCGGCATCCGCTGTCAGAGTTTGATTGCATGATGCTCGATTGGGCGCAAATGAGTCAGATTCCTGTCCATGTGTTGTTAAGTAAGTCTGACAAGCTAGCGTTCGGCGCTGCAAAAAATGCGCTGCTGAAAATTCAGACCACTATGCGCAAAACCTTCGGCGAGCTTTCTACCGTGCAGTTGTTCTCGGCGCCCAAGCGTCAGGGCATCGACGAAGCCTACGCCCGTTTGGAGCAGTGGTTGTTCCCGCCAGAGGAAGAGCTTCTGGTAGGCGATGATCTAGATGAAGACGAGCCGGAAGAACTGAGTGATGACGAGTGGGGCGATGACGCGGCTGACTAATCGCCGATTGTAAATCGCAGGCAAAAAAAACCCCGAGCCTTCATGGGGAGGGAGGCTCGGGGTTAACTGCCGGGCTGTGCTAGGAAAGGGAGAGCCCGGTTTTCTGCCAACACTAAATCACATCTAAGGAGCATGAATGACTGTTAAGCCGTCCATGTAATATCTGACGAGTGAGTTGCAGCTAAGTTCAAAAAAACATTTAGATCGGTTGGTTATGAAAACCCCGCCGTTTAGCTGACGGGGTTTCAGTCTTGAATGCCAACCTGCAAGCGCGAGCAAAGCCTGCTCAGACAGCTTCAGGTTTGCCACTGCGCGCCGCCAGCAGGCGCGCCTTAGTGCGCCTCATCCCAGTTATTACCCACGCCCACTTCCACTAGCAGCGGCACATCCAGTTCAGCGGCTTGCCCCATCCGGTCTTGCAGACCTTGGCTGACCGCATCTATTTGATCTTCGCGCACTTCCAGTACCAATTCATCGTGTACTTGCATGATCACGCGGGCATCTAATTTGCTTTCGGTCAGCCACTGGTCGACCTTTATCATGGCGCGCTTGATGATATCGGCCGCAGTGCCTTGCATAGGGGCGTTGATTGCAGTGCGCTCGGCGCCCTTGCGCATGGCCGGGTTCTTGGCGTTAATTTCTGGCAAGTAGAGGCGACGACCAAACAGCGTCTCAACATAGCCTTGTTCGCTGGCCTGTTCGCGGGTGCGCTCCATATAAGCTAATACGCCGGGGTAACGAGCGAAATAACGATCGATATACGCCTGCGCCTGTTTGCGGTCTACGTCGATCTGCTTGGCCAAGCCAAACGCGCTCATGCCATAGATCAGACCGAAGTTAATCGCTTTGGCGCTGCGGCGTTGGTCGGTGGTGACTTCATCAAGCTCTACCCCGAATACTTCGGCTGCGGTGGCCTTGTGCACGTCGAGGTTATGTTTGAATGCGTGCAGCAGACCCACGTCCTGCGCCAGGTGCGCCATGATGCGTAGCTCAATCTGGGAATAGTCCGCTGCCAGCAGCTTGTAGCCCTTAGGTGCAATAAACGCCTGACGAATGCGACGGCCTTCAGCGCTGCGGATCGGAATGTTCTGCAGGTTAGGATCAGACGATGAGAGACGCCCGGTTGCCGTTACCGCTTGGTGATAAGAGGTGTGGATCCGCCCCGTACGCGGGTTGATCTGTTCCGGCAGGCGATCGGTGTACGTGCTCTTCAGCTTGCTGACGCTGCGGTACTGCATGATCACTTGTGGTAGCTCGTAACCTTGCTCCGCTAGCTCGGCAAGTACCGATTCTGCAGTGGATGGCTGGCCCTTGGCGGTTTTCGATAGCACCGGCAAGCCCTGCTTCTCATACAGAATGGCACCCAGTTGTTTGGGTGAGCCGAGGTTGAACTCTTGTCCGGCCAGTGCAAACGCCTCGCGTTCCAAGGCGACCATTTTGGTACCCAGTTCAATGCTTTGCTCACCGAGCAGCTTGGCATCGACCAGCGCGCCGCAGCGCTCAATACGCGCCAGCACCGGCATCAGCGGCATTTCGATCTCTTGCAGTACCTTGGCGACGCGCTCCTGCGGCTGTAGTTTGGCCCACAGGGTTTGGTGCAGGCGCAGGGTTACGTCGGCATCTTCAGCGGCATAAGGCCCGGCCTGCTCCAGCGCAATCTGGTCGAAGGTCAGCTGTTTGGCGCCTTTGCCGGCGATATCCTGAAACTTGATGGTGCCTTGGCCCAGATACTTGAGCGCCAGGCTGTCCATGTCGTGGCGGGTAGCGGTGGCGTCGAGTATGTAGGATTCCAGCATGGTGTCGAAAGCCACGCCCTGTACATGAATGTCGTAGTGGGCCAATACGTTGATATCGTACTTGGCGTGCTGCGCGACCTTGGCTTTTTTTGGATCTTCCAGATAGGGCTTGAGCGCAGCCAGTACCGCATTGCGGTCCAACTGATCTGGCACGCCCATGTAGCTATGGGCGACCGGTATATAAGCCGCTTCGTGCGGGCTGACGGCGAGCGACACGCCAACTAGCTCTGCCAGTTGCGCGTGAATGCTGGTGGTCTCGGTATCAAAGGCGAACAGATCCGCAGCTTTGAGTTTATCCAGCCAGCGCTCGAAGTCGGCTTGCTCGGTAATAGTCTCGTAGTTATTTTCCTGTTCGGGCTGGCTGACCGGGGCAGCATCACCGTTGATGGCCTCGGCCTTGGCGTCACGTTCTAGATCGACCAGCCAGGTCCTGAATTCCAGCTCTTGATACAGCTCGGCCAGCGCTTCGCGGTTAGCTTTGGTGGGCATTAGCGCATCAGCACGAATCTCCAGCTCCACATCCAGCTTGATGGTCGCCAACGCGTAAGACATGTAAGCCATGTCTTTATGCTCGGTGAGCTTCTCGGCGAGTTTCTTTGCGCCGCGAATCGGCAGCTCAGCGATCTTGTCTAGGTTGGCGTAAATCACATCCAGCCCGCCGCCGAGCCCGGTCAGTAGGCCTAACGCCGTCTTCTCGCCTACGCCCGGTACGCCGGGAATGTTATCGACCTTGTCACCCATGAGGGCCAGATAGTCGATAATCAGCTCCGGGCCGATACCAAACTTTTCTTTAACGCCCTCAATGTCCATCACGGTATTGGTCATGGTGTTGACCAAGGTGACGTGACCGTCAACCAGCTGCGCCATGTCCTTATCGCCGGTAGAAATCACCACCGCGCGACCATTCGCAGCGCTTTCGCAGGCCAGCGTGCCAATCACATCGTCGGCTTCGACGCCCTCGACACATAGCAGCGGCAAACCCAATGCCTTGACGCTGGCGTGCAGCGGCGCAATTTGCACGCGTAAGTCGTCAGGCATGGGAGGGCGATGGGATTTGTATTCCTCAAACATGGTGTCGCGGAAGGTCGGGCCTTTGGCGTCAAACACCACCGCTATCGGGCTATCCGGATACTGTTTGCGCAGGCTCTTGAGCATGTTCAGCACGCCTTTGACCGCGCCCGTGGGCAGGCCTTTGGACGTCATCAAGGGCGGCAGTGCGTGGAAGGCTCGGTAAAGATAGGAGGAGCCATCAACTAAAACGAGGGGTGCGGTATCAGTCATGCGTCAGGTCAACATATCCGGAGGTAATAAGTCTAGAATGGGGGTGTCATCAAACAATAGGACAAGACTACCATGATTCGACTATTTGGCCGTGGCTTGGCCGTGCTACTGCTGGCGTGCAGCTTCTCGGTAATGGCGCAGGATGCCATCACCGCAGAGCCCGATGTGACCATTCGTGAGGAGGGCGATCGCACGGTTGAAGAGTACCGCTTGAACGGCTTTCTCTACGCTATCAAAGTCACTCCTAAGAGCGGTGCGCCCTACTATCTGGTTGCGGTAGATGAAGACGGCAACTATGTGCGCTCGGATCAGCCCGAGGGCTTGCGCATCCCGTCCTGGAAAATCTTTGAGTGGTGAGCTGAGTTATGTCGGTATTTACAGAAGTCAGTCGTGCTCAGCTAGAGGCCTTCCTGCAAGGTTTTGAATTGGGCCGGCTGGTTGAGTTTTCCGGCATTGCCGGTGGTAGCGAGAACAGTAACTTCTTCGTCAGCTGCAGCTCTGGCGATTATGTACTGACGTTGGTTGAGCGCGGCGATGTTGAGGCCTTGCCGTTCTTTATCGAGCTGCTGGAGTGCCTGCATCAGGCGGGGCTTTCGGTGCCCTACGCTATCGCTGACCGTCAAGGCATTTGCTTGCAGCAGCTCAACGGCAAACCGGCGTTGATACAGCCACGCTTGCCAGGCAAGCATATTGAACACCCAGACCCCGCACATTGCGAGGCCCTGGGTCGTTGGCTTGCGCAGCTTCACAATGCCACAGTCCACACGGCGTTAGCGCGACCCAGCGAGCGAGGTCTGGAATGGATGCTTAGCGAAACGCGTCAGCAGCTCGCACTGAGTAGCGGTGCTCAAGCAGAGCAGTTAGACGCGATGCTCTGCTTGCTCGCCCAATGGCATCGTGAAGATCCAGGCTTACCGCGCGCGGTGCTGCATGCAGACCTGTTCCGCGATAACGTTATGTTTGATGGCCACCATCTTAGCGGCGTGATCGACTTCTACAACGCCGCCAGCGGCTGGACGCTTTACGACGTTGCCATCGCAGTTAATGATTGGTGCCTTAACCCTGATGCCACCCTGGACCCGCGCCGCGCCAAGGCGTTGCTCGCCGGTTACGCCAGCCAGCGTTCCTTTACGCCTGCGGAGCATGATTGCTGGCCGAATATGCTGCGAATCGCCGCCCTGCGTTTCTGGTTGTCTCGCCAACTGGCGGTAGGCCAACATAGTGGCCAGAGCGGCGTACTGATCAAAGACCCTGATCACTTTATGCGGGTATTGCAACAGTGCGAGCGCGCGCAGACCGGTCTGCCATTGGCGTTTTAGTGTTGTTTTGAAGAGGCTCCATTGGCGGCTGTTTTGGTGGACGGGTTGCGGGGCGGCTGTGCCAGTTGACTGGCGCGCCAGCGCAATCCAGCTAAGCTTTCTTGGGCGCTTGGTTACCTCCTATTAATGGGTTGGCGGTAGCTTCCTGGTTACCGATCAAGCGCTGAGCCGCGGCGTAGTAGAGCAGTGCCGTTTTGTGATCTGAAGATCACTGATCCGCACGTCTAACTCTCGAGGCTAGCCGCATGATTCCTGTCGATGGTAATTTCATTCTCGCGGTAGCACCGCGTTTTTCCGGCTCGTTGGCACAGGCGCAAATGCGCATCGTGGGCGACATTTCTGCCGCTTTTGCGCCCACTCTGAACCATTATCAAATCAACACCCGGCTGCGCATTGCGCATTTCATGGGCCAGGTAACGCATGAGTGTGCGGGCTTTCGTACCACTGAGGAGTTTGCCTCAGGCGCGGCGTATGAAGGCCGGCGAGACTTGGGTAATACCCAGCGAGGTGATGGCAGACGTTACAAGGGTCGGGGGCTAATCCAGCTGACCGGGCGGGCGAACTATCGCAGCATGTCGGGGCGCCTTGAGCTGCCATTGGAAGAGAACCCCGAGCTGGCGGCCGACCCGCTGACGTCGCTGCGCATCGCTTGCGAGTACTGGGCCATGCACAACATTAACCCGGTCGCAGATCGGGATGACCTGATTAAGGCCACGCGGCTGGTCAATGGCGGCCTCAACGGCCTTGAAGACCGCCGTAATTATCTGCAAAAGGCAAAAACCGCGATAGCTGCCATTGAGGCTATTGGCGTTTCGCAACGCCAAGGTGGCAGCACCGCTGCGTTACGTCGCGGTTCTTTTGGCGATGCAGTGGGAGAGTTGCAGGAGCTATTGGCTGCCAATGGTGTGCCCCTAGCGATTGATCGTGACTTTGGCCCGGCAACCGAACTAGCCGTGATGAACTTTCAGTTGTCGCACGCTTTGTTGGCTGACGGTATTGTTGGTCAGAAAACTTGGGCGGCACTGCGTGACTGAAAGATGGGTCTAAGCGTAAGCAATGGCTGCAGGGTGTTTTGCTGGTAATCTCGCATCAGGCGCGGTGCATCAGCTGTGTATTAGCGTCACAGATTTTTCGCATTATTGGCCTATATTTCGCATTGCACTCACTTTTCAGCGCAGCACAGGATATTTGCATGAGCACCATTCACTTCGTAGGTGGCGAGAAGGGCGGCGTTGGTAAGTCCGTCGTTTCGCGCGTGTTATCGCAGTACTTTCTCGAATACGGCCTTTTGTACGCGGGCTTTGATGCGGATCAGTCTCACGCTACGCTCACCCACTATTATCCCGAATTCACTCAGCCCATCGTGCTGGATGATTTCGAGAGTATCGATCAGATCGTTGAAATAGCGACTGACGAAGAGCAAAAGCAGCTGCTGATCGACCTGCCGTCACAGAGCCAGCGTTTTCTGGATCGCTGGTTGGAAGACAGTGGCGTGCTGGAAATGTGTGATGAATTAGGGCTCAAGACGGTGTTCTGGTACGTGGTAGACGGGGGCCGTGATTCGATCAGCCTGCTTGAAGAGTTTCAGCAGAAATACGGCGGCGTGATGCCCTTCGTAGTGGTGAAAAACCACGGCCGCGGTAACGATTTTAGCGATATTGACGCCGTATTAGCCAAGGGCCGTGCGGCTCGTCTGTTGGGCGTAGTAGATATTCCGGAACTGCATACGGCCACGTTACACCGCATCGACAAACTGTCACTGGGTTTCTGGTCTGCCATTAACGTCAAGAGCAGTAATGGTGCGCACCTCAGCCTGATGGAACGTCAGCGCACCAAGGTGTGGCTACGCAAGGCATTCGACTCCATCGGTGCCGTGTTCCGGAGCATTTAACCGGTCGTTGCAAAGCCAAGCGCGTTGCTAGGGCTGCACCTAACCTGCATGGCCAGGTGCAGCAGCAACCACTTAATCTTGGTTTTCAGCGGTCTTGGCTTTGTGCAACGCGGCCGCATTGTGCATCAGCGCGTAATGCAGCACCGCACCTAACAAGGCGCCCAGCAACCAGGCGTAGCCGTGCAGCTGGCTAACGGCGGGCACCCAAACCGAGGCGACCGAGAACACCGAGGCCACGGCGAACGAGATCATCGCCTTGCGGTTCCAGCCGCCATCAAAGTAGTAGGTTGAGCCCGCCTTGGCGCTGAACAGGTCCTGCAGATTCAGTTGCTGCTTACGCACCAGGTAGTAGTCCGCCACGATAATGCCGTACAGCGGCGCCAGAATCGCACCCAAGGTGTCAACGAAAGCCGCGATGCCTACCTGACTGATAAACGACACCCAGAGCGCACCAATAAAGAAGGCAATAGCCGCAGTGATAAAGCCACCGGTACGCGCGCTGATGCGCGAGGGCGCCAGGTTGGCAATGTCGTAGGCCGGTGGAATGAAGTTGGCCACGAGGTTAATACCCACAGTCGCAGCGAAGAAAGTCAGCGCCGCGATGATGGTTAGCGTCAGGTTATCGACGCGAGCGATAATATCGGTCGGGTTGGTCAGCGTTTCACCAAACACCACCACGGTGCCGGCGGTAATCACCAGCGCAATCAGCGAGAAGATTGCCAAGCTGACGGGCAAACCAAGAAAGTTGCCCTTGGTCATCTGCTTCTCGTCTTTTACAAAGCGGGCAAAGTCGCCGTAGTTAATCACCACCGCCGCAAAGTACGCGACCATGGTACCCACCACCGCAAAGAAGGCCGCCACCGGCCCGGTCTCGTAATCACCGCTGCCACTAAAGATGCTGCCCAGCTCGTTCCACAGACTCGGGCCGGCTTGATACCAGATGATCAGCATCAGCGCGATCATCACCACATATACCAATGGGCCTGCCCAATTCAGAAAGCGCGTGATCCACGCCATGCCGCGCACAAACAACATGACCTGGAAGGCACACACCAGGCAGTAAGACACCCAGCCGATCAGCGTCATACCCAAAAAGGTAGCCGCATCTGCTGGCGACTCCAGCACAGCGTTCAACAGCAGGGCAACGGCGGTGGAGGCAAAATAGGTCTGCACGCCATACCAGAAGATAGCCACAATCCCGCGAACCACCGCCGGAAAGTTAGCGCCACGCACACCCATGCTGGAGCGCGCCATCACCGGAAAGGGGATGCCGTACTTAACGCTGGGTTTCCCGGTCAATTGCACCAGTCCCATCACGATACACCCCGCCAATACGATACCGCCTAGTACCGCCCAACCACTCAGGCCGTAAGAGATAAATAGCGTAGCGGCCAAGGTGTAGCCAAACAGGCTCTGAATATCGTTGGACCACACATTGAATATCTCGAACCAGCCCCAGGTGCGCTTGCTCGGCGGTAGCGGCGCGAGATCGTCGTTGTAAAGCGACGGGTCGATTTCGCGAATCTTGAAGTCGTCGTTAGCCATGGGCCGTTCCTTGCGTCTTGTTGGATTTGCCAAGCAGAGCTGAAACTCACAGCCCCACAGGTTGCGCTTGCACGTTATGTACCGCCTTTTCAGAGCGGCTCATCGAGCCGTAACCAGCCCGAATAAAGCCTGAACACAGGTCTTCCGAAGGCCAGGCGCAAGAAAAGGTCGCACATTGTGTACAAAAATGTAGCAGCTTTGTATTCAATAAATGTAGTGAATGCTAATTAATCGCTACAAAACGTGGAAAGGCTTGCGCTATGGCAGTGCAAATCAGGCAACAGGCGAGCTTTACGTCAGCAAAATGCGGGTAGCCGCGAGCACACAACAAACATGCGCTTTACCCCGCCTCGATATGGAGCTACCTTCGAGCTATGGCAATACGCCAGTTAACAGGAGCCCAAGGATGGCGCACAAACCTACCGCAAAAGACCAGTGTGTCGCCCTCCCGGCAGACCGCTCGACCTCCTTTATTGATATCCAACTTATAGCCAAGACAGTCGCTCGCTTGCGCCAGTTGAGTGGTAACTATGGGGGCGAATGCATGGCGCCTGGCATTTCATCGAGTATGACTAAATTCACAAAATGCGGAAGTCACGCGAATTCGTTAGGTACTTGGGTGCATTACGTTAACAGTCTGATTTTTATCAATTTTCTATTTAATGCCCAACGGCAGAGAGCGTGATCATGCGGAAGTCGCTGATATGCAATCATAAAGCCGTGGGTCCAGTAAGCTGTTATATTTTTAGGAGGGTAATGTGTTTTCCCTAGAGTTATTAAACAAACATATTGATGAATGTAGGCAATATGTTGAAGCGGGAAAAGAAGCCCCTGAGGAGCTTGAGTCGCTAATAAAGCTACGGAATGACCTTGAGCACGCTTCCTATACCGACTGGGCAGCCTACAACGAATTGACTGACCATTTACCTACTGAAGATGCCGATCCCGTTTTGATCATCCTGAAAGGTCAGCTTCTTATTGAGCGCCTAGTAAGGCGATTTATAATCTCTCGATTGCCAAACCCCGAAGCGTTTTCAAGGACACAATTCAACTCCGCTCAGTGTATCGCTCTCGCTGAGAGCATGTGCCACCAGAATAAAGAGCCTGAGTGGCTATGGACGCAGGTAAAACAGCTAAACGGCATAAGGAATAAGCTGGCCCACAAGTTGGATGACGAAAACATTGATGCTCGTATTGGAAACTTTGTTTCTACCATCGCCAATGCGCAAAAATTGGAAAGTAAAACTCTTACCAGCGCAATAGCTCGGCTTTATGGCATGGTGAAAGGACTTTGCGACTTGGCCGAAAGTAAAGAGTTGCGTGCGTTCAAAATGTAACAAGGCCAGGCACGGCGACGGCTATTCCGTTGCGGCTTCGCCTTCACTACAAAGCCGCGCGTGCTGGCGGCGTTAAATGTACAGGGAGTAATCATGTATACCGGATATTGGATTGACGATAATTACATTTGGGGGACTGAAGAGTCGGGTAAGTTCTGGATCGACGATGGTTGGGTCTGGGGGCCATACAATTCTGGAAAGTGGTGGATTGAAGACAACTGGATTTGGGGTCCAACTGATGGTGGTAAGTTTTGGATAGACGATGGTCATATTTATGGCCCCTCCAATACACTACCTTGGCTTAAAAAGTAGGAGCTCAAATGACTGAGTGGGTAAATGTTAGGTCTACGGCTATACGCCGTATTGGATATGACTCGGATTCAATGCGTATGTATATCGACTTTGAAGATAGTGACCCTGTCTATACATTTTGCAGAGTTCCTGAGCGTGTATTTAAAGCGTTCGTGAACGCTCGCTCAGTTGGTCAGTATTATCATCAATATATCAAAAATCGCTACGATTGCTAAAACATTTAACCAGGCCAAGCACAATCTTGCAATGCAAAAAACGCGTTGCACTGGACGGCCTACACTACGTTTCGGCTGCCCTTGTTGGCGGCGTTAGGCAAAACTAGGTATTAGTATGAAATCAATATTTGTAGGGCATTTTAGGCCAACAGAGGGTGAGCTATCAAACTTATGGAGTAGCTGTGTTTTTCTGGTTGATGCTAACGTTTTGCTAAATTTATACCGATATTCGCCTGAAACCCGTAACGAGCTTGAGAAGGCACTAAAATCTATTGAAGAAAATATTTTTATTACCCATCAAGCTGCGAAAGAATTTCTAAGAAATCGTTTGTCTGTTACTGCGGGTCAAGCAAAAGAATATACCTCAGCTATAAAAACAATTAACGACTTGGTTAGTAATTTATCAAGCAAAGATAGGCACCCATTTTTATCCGATAAGGAGCTTCCGGATTTTACGGGATATTCAGCAAAGCTAATCGATAGCCTTGAGTTTCAGAAAAAAAGTTTATTAGATAAATTTACTGAGGATGAAATACTAACATTTGTAGAGAATATTTTTGAAGGTAAAACTGGCTCTTCATATAGTGAGGCCGATCTAGAAAAAATATCTAAAGAAGGTGAGGTTCGATATCAAAAGGAAATACCCCCTGGCTACAAAGACTCAAAGAAAGAAAGTTCTGATGATGCATACCGTAAGTATGGTGACCTTTTAGTATGGAAGCAATTAATTGATCACTCAAGAGATAATAACAAATCAATTATACTTATAACGGATGATAAAAAGGAAGATTGGTGGCTTGAGCAATCGGGTAGAACTATAGGGCCAAGACCAGAGCTTATAGAGGAATTCTGCCGTGAAACAGGGCAGAAATTCTGGATGTACACCGTTGATCGTTTTATTCAACAATCAGCAAAACTTTCTGAGTCCACTGTTAGTGATAATGTAATTCAAGAAATATTAAAAGTGAGTCAGGAATCAAAAAATAAAGAAGAAGATAACACCCCTTCTATTTCAGTATCTCAAGAAACGAACGAGTGTGCAGATACCTATAATGCAGGTTTATTAATAGTAACGCTTCGTAGAACCATGAGGTATGCAACGGGGACGGGTAAGTTTTATCCACGCTTATTGCGTGTTCCTGATTTCGACGTAGAGTTAATCAGTTCCCCCTCTAATGATAGCGATAATATTGGTTTAAGTTTTGGCTGTGGAACCATTAAAGATTTCAATGTGCATATAAAGGCTAAGAGTGGTGAGTTAGCGGCTGGTGATTATGTCTTTAAATATATTGCTATGGACTCTGCAGGTGATTAAATTCCTAACAAAGCAATTAATGCCGCCCTTTCAGGGCTGGACCTCCAAAAGCCTGCGGCTTTTTCCGGCCCATTATTGCGGGCGTTAGCTTCTCAGGAGAGGCATGAGCTTACTTCGAAAGCTATGGCAGCTAGCCAATGGTGATCTCTTGGGGCGAAAAGAAGTGCGCGAGTCAGTACACCCCTACTTCAGACAAGTCGTTTACTTTGGCCGCAAGGAGCAAGACGGTTACTGGGAGGCCGAACTGTCATCGCCCACCCAAAGGGAAAAATTCTCGGTAATCATTCCGGCCAAAAAAGAAGAGTGTCTTGATCCATACGCCGCTCTTTGTAAGGCATTAACGGCCGACATGGCTGAGCTCTTCGCTCTGTGCAAAGAGGCGTTTGAGTTTGAATACGCGGAATGGACAAAAGATCCATTTCCCGCAGATCCGACAAATGGCTTTCTGCTTGACGGCATCACTCTGCCAGACGCGGCGGATGAAAAGAATGCATGGAGTCTGTGCTATTTCGTTCCTGCTGCGAAACACTACTTCACAGCTCACTTCGCTGAGGGTGCTGTTTTCAAGGTGGAAGTTGATGGGTGAGCAGCTAACAAGCGGCACCACGGTGACCGCTTCTACGCCGCTTCGCGGCTACAAACCGGTACTTGTGCCGGACGTTAGGTATATTACAGATGTTTGAACGCACAACAATAAAGGTGCTTTTGGTAGTCGCTGTAGCATATGCGGGGATTTGGCTTCCCTATGTCGTTTGGCGAGACAATTTGCCAGCCTACCTGACCGCACCCTATGCTGTTTTGGGGCTCGCCCAGGTAATGCCAGTTTACATCTTGAACGGTATAGGGGTTCCTGGATTGCTCCAGAATAATGGCCACTGTGGATGGGGATGGTGTGGCCCAACGGTTTTTGGTTACGTTGTGCTTGTAATTTTTTGGGTAATGGTCGCGTGGCTAATTGCTTGGTTTATTTCAAATCTATCAAGTGCAGGGAAGGGACGCTCCTAACGTCGCGCCCCTGCTGCGAGCGTAATGCAGCAACAACGTCGACCGCCCCTACAAACAAAACGCAGGAGTATCCATGTTTGTCTCTCAACCCACGTTAGATGCGATTTTCCGAGGTTGCGTCCTTGCGGCGTTGGCAATTGTTTGGGTCGTTATATTGGTACGTGTCAATGGACTCAGATCGTTTTCGAAGATGACGAGTTTTGACTTTGTTATGACCGTCGCCATGGGGTCCCTTGTCGCGAGTGCCAGTCAATCAACGACCTGGATCACGTTTCTTCAGTCCTTAGCGTCTATGGCAGCGCTTTTCGTCGTTCAGTTCTCTGCTGCATTTGCACGCAAATCGTCTAAGAAGCTCAAGAGAATAATGCAGAACGAACCCATCATTCTCATGCGGGACGGGATGATTTTCGACAATGCATTAGCCCAAACACGAGTATCAAGAGATGACCTTGTCGCAAAGCTACGAGAAGCAAATGTAGGTGATTTTTCATCCGTCCACGCTGTAATTCTTGAGACCACCGGTGATATTTCAGTGCTTCACGGCGGCAGCTTCTCCGACGATTTGCTCCACGGGGCACGATTCATCGAATAGCCAATGACGCCGTATTTCATTGTTGGTCAAACCGAAGAAAGCCGCATAACAAGCTTGTCATGTCGCACGCTGTAAAGTGCATGCTGGCAAGGCTTACCCGTCGTTTTAGCCGCCCCGTACTCAGGCGTTGAGCATAAAACCAAAGCAGGCCGAGCTTGAAGGGCATTGTTAGCGCGGTGTGAGGTGATGGGCATTGATCAAGGGAGGTGATTCTGTGTCACAGAAATATGCAGCATTAGAGCTGCAGCACCGCGAGTTTATTGCCAGCCAGCATTTGTACTTTGTCGGCTCTGCTGCGGCAGACGGCCTAGTCAATGTATCGCCCAAGGGGATGGACAGTTTACGAGTGCTGGGGCCTAACCGGTTGGTATGGCTAAACCTGACGGGTAGCGGCAATGAAACCGCCGCGCATGTGCTTGAGTTGCCGCGTTTGACCATCATGTTTTGCTCGTTTGATAAGCAACCGCTGATTCTGCGGGTATATGGTAAGGCCGAGGTTGTTTACCCTGATCACCCCAAATGGCCTGAGCTGATTCAACAGTTCCCGCAGTACACGGGTGCACGACAGCTGTTCGATCTGGATATCGAGCTGGTGCAAACCTCCTGCGGTTTTGCCGTGCCCTTCTATGAGTTCAAAGCCGAGCGCGACACGCTTACCAAATGGGCCGATGGCCGTGGCAAAGACGGCGTGGAAGCTTATTGGTCGGAGAAAAACCTGCAGAGTCTGGATGGCAAAGATACCGGTATGGGAGAGAGTGTTTAGCACTCCGCTGTGGCCCTGCGGGTGGCCCCTTCCATGGTTATCCAAGGCTTGTGAGTCTACTTGCTGTGCCTATCACTTGGTTGTTTGTAGGCGCTGCACTTTCTGTTTGGCTGTTGAGAACCACTGCCAAGCGGCGGAGTCAGAGCCTGACGTGGCAGTATTTATTGCCCGTAAGCCCCCTTGTTGAATAGGCGTTAGACCCAGATGCTGATTGCACACCTGCCCTCCGGCTATATTCTCGCTACCTACTTGCTGGAGCGAGTGCGAAAGGTGCCTGTGAAGGCGTCTTGGGTGATTGCCGCCGGCATGCTGGGAGCGGTGGCTCCGGATTTCGACATGCTGTATTTCTTCTTTGTGGATCATGGGCAGGTGCATCATCACCGCTATATAAGCCATTGGCCGTTGTTGTGGCTATGCCTCACTACGGTGTCGCTGGGCTGGTGTTGGTTGGCGCGTACGTCGGTGGTCGGCTGGTTGCTTCTGGTATTTAGTCTAGGCGGCTTGCTGCATGTGATTCTGGATACGCTGGCGGGTGACATCTGGTGGCTGGCACCTTTTGTGGACCAGCGTTATGCCCTGGTCACTGTGCCTGCGCGTTTCAAGCCTTGGTGGCTCAACTACATGGCGCACTGGACCTTTGTTATAGAACTCTCGATCTGCGCTTGGGCCTGCCTGCGCTTTTGGCGGCGCAGGCAGGCGCTAGTCTCTGCTGCTTAATACGCCGCGATTAGAGTTTTTCCAAGCAGCCGGCCCACACATTGGTCATGGCGGTAAGCTGCTGTTCGTAACCCCGTGGGCCGACTGGCACTGCGGCTCCCATGGGGTCCAGCTGAGCGCTTTGTATTGGCAGGTCGGCAGTCAAGCTGTTGACCAGGCGGGGTGCAAACTGCGGCTCGCTGAATACACAGGCGGGCGCAGCTTCGCTTAGGGTGGTGCGTAACTCATTGACGTGACGTGCGCCGGGTTGAATCTCGTGGGCCAGGCTGAAAACACCGCTGTGCTGCAATCCCAGGTAGCTTTCCAGATAGCCGTAACCGTCGTGAAATACGAAGTAGGGCTTGCTCTTGAGCGGTGCGAAGCGGCTATTCAATTGTTGCTCAAGCGCTTGGATGCGCTGTTCAAAGACGGCGAGATTCGCTTCCAGTTTGCTTTCCTGCTGGGGGTATAGCGGTGCAAGGTCGTCTTTCATCCAGCGGGCGATGATGATGGCGTTTGCCGGAGATAACCAGACGTGTGGGTCGATGCTGCCGGGACCGTGATCATGGTCTTCGTGGCCGTGTTCATCTGCGTGCACCTCGTTGTCTTCGTCATAGTGACGCAATGGCAGGCTGGGTATCTCGGCCAACTGCCGCGCGCTAGGCAGATCGTGCAGTGTGCCTTCAAGAAACAGCTCCAGCGAGGGGCCGACCCAATAAATGCGCTCGGCGCTGGCCAGCGCACGCCGGTCTGATGGCCGTAACGCAAAGGAATGCGGTGAGGCGCCGGCGGGGAGCAGCGCGGCGGGCGTGTCTATGCCGTCAAGTACGGCGGCGGCAATCTGTTGTACTGGCTTGATAGAAGCGAGTACGCGCACCTGGTCGGCGTGGGCGGTGCAAGTGAGCAGCAGCCCGCACAAGGCAGCAAACAGGCGAAATGACGACATGGTGGGACGTACCTCTGAACAGTAAAGTGTTATATGATAACAGCTCAATTGACGCTGCATAGCTAACGTTTTCGCAGTGATGCCAGACAGGATTACGCCATGACCGAGTTTCTCTCCCCACAAGAAGCGCAGCAGCCGCACGACCACAGCCGCTGTGTGAGTCACGCCCTGGATGCTGCCGAGCAGGTCTGCGCACGTGAAGGTGCGCGCTTTACGGTGCTGCGCAAACGGGTGTTGGAGTTGGTATGGCAAAGCCATAAGCCGTTGGGCGCCTACGATATGTTAGAAACCCTCTCGCGGGACGATGGCCGCCGCGCCGCGCCACCTACGGTGTACCGCGCGCTGGATTTTTTGCAGGAGCAAGGCCTGGTGCACCGGATTGCATCGCTTAATGCTTTTATTGGCTGCGCCAGCCCGGAACACAGGCACGAAGGCCAGTTTCTGATTTGCCTCAACTGTCACATCGCTATCGAGCTGGACGCCTCTGCGATCACCCAGGCGATTGCCGGTGAAGCGAATGCCCACGGTTTTACCGTGCAAGGCGAGACGGTCGAAATCAGCGGCCTGTGTGCCCAGTGCCAGGAGGCAGCGTGAGTAAACCATTGCTGTCGCTACAGGACGTCAGCCTGCGATTGCACGGCACCGATGTGCTGGAACGCGTTAGTTTGCAGGTTAAGCGCGGTGAAATTGTTACGCTGATCGGCCCCAACGGCGCCGGTAAAACCAGCTTGGTGCGAATTGTACTGGGGCTGTTGAAGGCCTCCTCCGGACACGTCAGCCGCCAGCCGAAGTTACGCATCGGTTATATGCCGCAGAAGCTGCAGATTGATGCGTCGCTTCCGCTGACCGTGCAACGTTTTCTGCTATTGGCCCCCGGTGCGAAGAAAGCCGCGGCCCACGCAGCACTGGTTGAAGTGGGCGCAGAACACCTGTTGGACCGGCCGTTGCAGCAGGTATCGGGCGGTGAATTGCAGCGTATTTTGCTGGCCCGCGCGCTACTGCGTGAACCTGATCTGCTGGTGCTGGATGAGCCGGTGCAGGGCGTAGATGTGAACGGTCAGATTGAACTGTATCAGCTGATTACCCGGCTGCGCGACCGTTACGGCTGCGGGGTATTGATGGTGTCGCATGACCTGCATCTGGTGATGGCGACCACCAATACTGTGGTGTGCATCAATCGCCATGTTTGCTGCTCGGGGCATCCCGAGCAGGTCAGCATGGACCCGGCTTTCGTTGCCATGTTTGGTGAGCAGGCCAGCGCTTTGGCGGTATACAGCCATCGCCACGATCATGCCCACGATATGCACGGCGAAGTCGTGCCCCATGAACACAGCCACGGACCTGACTGCAACCATGCCTGATTTTCTGCTTTACGCGTTATTGGCCGGGCTGGCGCTGGCGCTGGTTGCCGGGCCGTTGGGTTCTTTTGTGGTCTGGCGGCGCATGGCCTATTTTGGCGACACCCTGTCGCACTCTGCACTGCTGGGGGTCGCGCTCGGCATGTTGCTGGATGTGAATTTGACGTTGGCGGTAACGGTTGGCTGCGTGCTGATAGCCGTGTTATTGGTGGCTTTACAGCATAAGGAGTGGTTGGCCAGCGATACCTTGTTGGGGATTCTTGCGCATGGCACGCTGTCGCTCGGTTTAGTGGTATTGGCGTTGACCGAAAACGTACGGGTGGACCTGATGGCCTACCTGTTCGGTGACTTGCTGGCGATGACTCTGAACGACCTTTATTGGATTCTAGGCGGCCTGCTGATTGTGCTGGTGCTGATGAGTCTGCTGTGGCGGCGTTTGTTGTCTATCACGGTGCACGAAGAGCTGGCGCGGGTTGAAGGTTTGCCGGTGACGGCAATTCGCTTGGCCTTAATGCTGCTTATCGCAATCGTGATCGCAGTGGCGATGAAAATTGTCGGTGTGCTGCTGATTACCTCCCTGCTGATCATTCCGCCAGCTGCCGCGCAGCGACACGCACGCACGCCGGAGCAGATGGCCTTGGGTGCCAGTGTGTTGGGTTGTATCGCGGTATTGGGCGGGCTGACAATGTCGTGGCATCTGGATACCCCGGCGGGGCCTTCCATCGTGGTGTGTGCGGTACTGTGTTTTATGTTGGCACTCGGCGTTCCGCGCAGGGCTTGATGCGCAACAACCTCGATTGCCCGGCAATAACCTATCACCGGGCAATCGAATCAAGCTTGGTGCCGCGCCGGTGTTACATCAATTTATCGAGCGTCACCGGCAGATCGCGAACGCGTTTTCCCGTCGCGTGAAATATCGCATTGGAGACCGCAGCAGCCACGCCAACAATACCGATCTCACCTACGCCCTTTGAGCCTAAGGCATTGACGATCTCGTCATGCTCTTCTACAAAAATGACGTCGATATCACCGATGTCGGCTTGTACGGGTATGTGGTACTCAGCCAGGCTGTGATTCATGAAACGGCCCAGGTTATGGTCCATCTGGGTTTCTTCATGCAGGGCCTGACTAACACCCCAAACCACGCCGCCCATAATCTGGTTGCTGGCGGTTTTAGGGTTCACCACGCGCCCGGCAGCGACTGCGCTGACCACGCGACTGACCTTAACCATGCCGGTGTCTTCATCCACTTTTACCTCGACGAACACTGCCGAATGCGTGCCAGTGGCGTAACCGTCACGTACCTCGCCGGGTTCCACGCTGACCTCAACTTCCAGGGCGCCGGTTTCGGCGGCAATGTCGGTCAGTTTGACCCTTTGCTCAGGGGCGTCCTTGATAAACAACCATCCGTCAGCAAAGTCGATTTCGTCAGGCGTTTTGCCGCTGAAAGGCGAAGCCGGGGTTTGCTGTACGGTATCCAGTAACTTCATGCGCAGTTCCTGACAGGCTTTTTGCACCGCACTGCCCACTGATGAAACAGTAAATGAGCCACCTTGTAGTGGCGCTTTGGCCATGTTCGAATCGCCCAGCTTGAACTCCACCTGATCCATCGGAAAGCCCATGGCTTCGGCAGCGATCTGCGTCATTACGGTATAGGTGCCGGTGCCAATATCGGTGGTCGCGCTGCTGACAATCAGCTTGCCGGTGGCATCGATACAGGCTTTGGCGCTGGCCGGCATTTGCATGGCTTCCCACATACCGGTCGCCATACCCCAACCAATCAACTGGTGGCCATCTTGCATACTGCGCGGCGCCATGGTGCGTTTGGACCAGCCGAAGCGCTCGGCGCCCTGTTCATAGCATTCCAGCAGGGCTTTGCTTGAATAAGGCTTGCCTTCATTCGCATTGAAATCAGTAAAGTTCTTTTGGCGTAGCTCAACCGGATCAATGTTCGCGGCGTAGGCCAATTCGTCCATTGCGCACTCCAGCGCATACACGCCGATTGTGCCGCCTGGTGCGCGCATGTCGAGCGGCGTATATACATCCAACGGCACCAGCTGGTAATCAAGCGTAATGTTGGGGCACTTGTAGAGCATGCCGGACCATTCGACCTGCTGTTCGGTGTAGTCCTCGAAACGCGAGGTCTGGGCAATGGCCTGGTGATAGATCGCCTGCAATTGACCATCGCTGGACGCACCCATAGTCAGGCGCTGGATGCTGCGTGGACGATAGCCAAAGGTAAACATTTGCTGACGCGCGAAGGAAACCCGCACTGAGCGCTTGAGTTTGAGAGCGGCCATGACCGCCAACGGTAACTGGTGTTGCGGACGCAGTCCGGAGCCGAAGGCGCCGCCCACGAAAGGCGTCAGAATGCGTATCTGTCCTTCCATGTCGAATACGTCTTCCAGATAGCGCATACAGTTCTGTACACCCTGGGTTTTGTCATACACCTCTAAGGTGCCATCAGGCAGGTAGTGCACGGTAGAGGCGTGCGGCTCCATAGGGTTGTGATGCTCAACCGGCGTGGTGTATTGCACGTCTACTTTGACCGCCGCATTGTTCAGCGCCTGTTTGGCGTCGCCTCTGGGGCCGGGTAGGTCGGCGGGTGCGGTGCTCATCTGATCAAGATTCGTCAGCAGATCAGTGGCGTGTTCTTCGGTTTGGTATTCGACCTTGATCAGGCTGGCGGCATAACGCGCTAGCTCCAGATTCTCGCCGACCACCAAGGCAATTGGCTGGCTGTTGTAAAGGATGCGGTCGTTGAATAAGGGTCGGAACGGCGAGCCATCAGCGGCGTCATCGTCCTCATAAGGTTTGTCGTAGCTGGCAATCGGCGGGCGGTTTTCATGGGTGAGAACCGCTTCAATGCCCGGTACGGCTTCCGCGGCGCGGGTATCAATATGCAGGATACGGCCACGGGCTATGGTGCTGTTCACAATGTGGCCGTAGAGCAAGCCGGGTAGTGGAAATTCGCCAGCGTATTTGGCCTGGCCCTGCACTTTCATCGGGCCGTCAACGCGATCCAACGGCTTGCCGACGGGGGACGTTTTAACAGTCATCAGACGGCTCCTTCTACAGCATCGCTCAAGGCACGCACTATGGCGCGGCGGGCCAGCTCGATTTTGAACTGGTTATCGTTAAAACCAATGGCGCCGGCCAAGAGCGCGTCCGCGAGTTCGCCGAACGCGGCTTTGTCTGCGGGCCTGCCGACCAACAAGGCTTCCGCCTCAGGGTTACGCCACGGCTTGTGGGCAACTCCGCCGAGCGCCACTCGCACGTTGCGAATCACACCGCCATCGAGCTGCAATGCGGCGGCGACCGACACCAGTGCGAAGGCATAGGATTGCCGGTCACGGATCTTCAGATATGCGCAGTGCGTGGAGAAATTTTCTGCAGGCAGTTCAACGGCGGTAACCAATTCGCCGTCGGCCAAGGTGTTGTCTCGCTCCGGTTCGTTGCCGGGCAGACGATGAAAATCAGCAAAAGCGATACGCCGCTCGCCATCGCTACCTTTGACGATGACGGTTGCATCCAAGGCAGCCAAGCCCACGCACATATCTGAGGGGTGCACTGCGATGCACTGTTCACTGTGCCCGAGAATGGCATGAATGCGGTTTAACCCGTCGCGCGCTGGGCAGCCGGACCCCGGCTCACGTTTATTGCAGGGCGTATCGGCGTCGTAAAAGTAGTAACAGCGGGTACGTTGCAACAGGTTGCCGCCCGTGGTGGCCATGTTGCGCAGTTGGGGCGATGCGCCAGCCAGAATGGCTTTTGAGAGCAGCGGATAATGCTGCTCAATACGCGAGTCCCAGGCCAGGTCGGAATTGCTGACCAGTGCTCCGATACGCAACCCACCGTCGGCTGTTTCTTCAATGTCTTTCAGCGGCAGACGGGTGATGTCGATCAACTGCTCGGGATGCGTAACGTTTTCTTTCATCAGATCGAGCAAATTAGTGCCGCCCGCGATATAGCGGCTGTCGGGTGTAAAGAGGCTAACGGCTTCATCAATACCCGTGGGGCGCGCATAGGTGAAAGGGTTCATCGGCTCACCCCCTTGTCGCGCTCGAGCTGTTCGCGGGTGGCTGGCATGGCTTCTTCGATGGCCGACAGTATGTTGGGGTAAGCACCACATCGACACAGGTTGCCGCTCATGTGTTCGCGCAACTCGTCAGGCGTTTCGGCGCGACCTTCGGCTGTCATCCCCACCGCAGAACAGAGCTGACCGGGAGTGCAGTAACCGCACTGAAAGGCATCGTGCTTAACGAAGGCGGCTTGCATGGGATGCAGATCATCGCCGCTGGCTAGGCCTTCAACGGTCGTCAGGCTGGCGCCATCGTGCATTACCGCAATGGTCAGGCATGAGTTGATGCGTTTACCGTTGAGCAGCACGGTGCAGGCACCGCACTGGCCGTGGTCGCAGCCTTTCTTTGTGCCGGTCAGGCCAATTTGCTCACGGAGCAAATCCAGCAGCGTGGTCCAGGGATGAACGTCCAGTTGCTGTGGTTTGCCATTGATTTCAATGGCTATCGGGTAAGTTGCGACAGTTGTCACGCCCGAGTGATCCTTTGTTGAACTCATGCTTGCCTCACGGTAGGGGCGGGCGCCAGCGAGCGGCGCGCGGGGGTTGCGCAGTGTTTGCGTCTATAAATTACGACTGGGCGTGGGGGTAATCGTTCACGTGAATGCGCAGGTAGTTGCGCAGCGGTTGATGACTTTGTTCGCGCGGTCACCAGGAACGCAGGAATTCGGTTGGGGGGTCGATATTCGCGAGTGCCCCGACTTGTCTCCCGTCACTTGCGCTGAAAAAGGGATATTGATTCGGGAAAGGTACTCTGACGTCGCACAAGTTTGTGGGGCTGATTGCCGAGGACTCTGTATCCCCGGTGTTTGTACCTTGAGTGCTTGCTCGCTATTCTTTATGCTGTATTTATATACAGTATATAAGGTGTGATATGGAGCTGATCGACAAACTCACCGTGCTGGCCGATGCGGCAAAGTACGACGCCTCTTGCGCGAGCAGCGGTGCACCCAAGCGCAGCTCCAAAGGTAAAGACGGGATAGGCGCTACCAATGGTATGGGCATTTGTCATAGCTACACGCCGGATGGCCGCTGCGTATCGCTACTGAAAATTCTGCTGACTAACTTCTGCCTCTACGATTGCCAATATTGTGTTAATCGGCGTTCCAGCGATGTGCCGCGCGCACGCTTCACACCGGAAGAAGTGATCAAGCTAACGTTGGATTTCTATCAGCGTAATTATGTCAGCGGGTTGTTTCTCAGCTCCGGCATTATCCAATCGCCCGATTACACGATGGAGCAGTTGATTCGTGTGGCGAAAGTGTTGCGTGAAGAGCACCAGTTTCGTGGGTATATCCACCTGAAAACCATTCCCGAAGCCGACCCTGCGTTGATCGCTGAGGCAGGCCGCTATGCCGACCGTCTCAGCGTTAATATTGAGCTGCCCAGCCCCGAAAGCCTGATTCGGCTGGCACCAGAGAAGCAGGTGAGCAGCATTACTGGAGCCATGGGCACCATCGAGACCGCGTCGCAGGAATCGCGTGCGGACCGGCGTGCACCGAAATTCGCTCCAGGCGGACAAAGTACGCAGATGATCGTGGGCGCCGATGCCAGTGACGACAGCCGCATTCTGCATACCGCCGAGGCTCTGTATGGGGAGTATCGGCTGCGCCGCGTTTACTATTCAGCCTTCAGCCCAATCCCCAATAGCCCTGCATCGGTACCCATGCAAGCGCCGCCGCTGCTGCGTGAGCACCGGCTGTATCAGGCTGATTTTTTGTTGCGCAGCTATGGCTTCAAGGTAAAGGAGCTGATCGGCGCGCAGGGCAACTTGCCGCTGGATATCGATCCTAAGTTGGCGTGGGCACTGTCCAACCGCGAGATATTTCCGGTGGACCTCAATCTGGCTGAGCCGCAATTAATTGCACGAATACCGGGTATTGGCGTTCGCTCAGCCGAGCGTATCGTCAGCCTGCGTCGGCTAAAGCGGATCCGCTATGAAGATGTGGTGCGGCTGCGATGTGTGATCGAGAAGGCCAAACCCTTCATCGTCACCAGCGATTATCGCCCTCGCCAGGATACCGTGGAGTCCAGCGCTTTGCGCCGGCAGCTGAGTGACCAGCCAGCACAAATGGCTTTGTGGGGCTGAGGGTAAGAATATGCAGGTGCTCTGCTGTGAGGATGATTTTGAATGTTGGCGCGATCAGGCTCGGCAGTTGCTGAGGCAGGATATTGCGCCGCATGCGGTGGTCTGGGAAGACCGCGACCATCGGCAGTTATTCGCCTCTGAGCCGCTACCGGCTAGCATTCCCAGTGCGGGATCAATGGCACAAGCGAAGCGCATCCCGGCGAGGCTACTCGATGATCTTAAACGTGCTGCGCAGTATCGCGTTTCTGGCCGCTGGAACTTGTTGTATCGCGTGCTTTGGCGGGTTGCTATGGGCGAGAGGCAAGCTATGTTAGCTGGCGATCCGGACGGCAGTGAGCTGCAACGGCGGATCAAGTCGGTCAGCCGCGAAGCGCATCATCTGCACGCATTTGTGCGCTTTCATCCTGTAATGGGGCGTGGCGGGCTGGATTATGTCGCCTGGCATGAGCCCGCCCACGACATTTTGGCCAGCGCCAGCCTACACTTTGCTGAGCGTTTAGGCCGCCAGCGATGGTTGATCGTCTCGTCTCGCGATGCGGTCTGGTATGACGGCCAAGCACTGCATCATCGCCAACCTTGTCCTGCAGATTGGGCTGCGCTGGCGGAGTCGGTGCGCGATAACGCTGACCCGCTATGGCAAACCTATTACAGCAGTATTTTTAACCCGGCGCGCCTTAATCCTAAAGTGATGCAGGGGCACATGCCGTTGCGTTTTTGGGCAGGCTTGCCGGAAGGGCGCCTGATCCCTACGTTGTTGAGCAGAGCGAGAGCTGGCGCGCAAAAAGATGGTCAGGCGGAGGCCGTAGCGAGTAAATCAGGAAAAGTTATACGCTCTGCTGCGTATGCAAAGGGCGATAGCCTCGCCGGGTTAAAACCGGACGCGAAGCGCCCGGACTAGCATGCCGTTAGGGAGCCATGACCCGCGGCAGCCATTTAGCCAGCTGGTCATTTTTCAACGGCGGGCGGATGAAGCCTACGTACTCGCCTTGCGGGTTGACCAGCACCACTTGACCGCTGTGATCGACCAAGTAATTCTCGTTGCTGGTATCCGGCTCGATATAAGCGATAGACAGTGCCTTGGCGAGTTTCGCCAGTTCGCTGGAGTCACCCGTTGCACCGGCAAAGTTGGCATTGAAGTAATCAAGATAGGTTGCCAATTGCTCGGGTGTATCCCGGTTGGGGTCTACGCTTATTAGCGTAACCTGCAACTGCTCGCGCGTTTCAGCCGGTAGCTTTTCGCTCAGCTGACGCAGGTCCGCCAGTGTTGTTGGGCAGACGTCCGGGCAGAAGGTGTAGCCGAAGAACAGCAGGTCCCACTGGCCTTGGAGGTCGGCTGTGCTCCATGGCTCGCCGGAAGCCGCCTGTAAATTAACGTCTGGAATTGGCCGTGGACTGTCGAACAGAAACATACCGGCTTCTTGCAGCGCGCTGGGATCGAACGGCACCGGGCGGGTAACCTTGTGGATGATGGCGCCCAGTACCAGAGCGACGCTGGCCGCACATATCAGTACGGTCTTTTGCACACCACTTAAAGCCATCCAGCGACTCCCGCGTAGTGGTCTACCAACAGGGCTACAAATAGCCAAAGCAGATACCACAGTGAAAATTTAAAGGTCTTTATGGCGGCATGCGGGCGGCTATTTCGCCACAGTGCCCAGGCCCAGTCGATAAATCGCAGGCCCAGTGCGGTTGCTACCACCAGATAGAGCACGCCGCTCATGTGGATCACAAAGGGCAGCATGCTGACGGCCAGCAAGATGAAGGTATACAGCAGAATGTGCAGCTTGGTATAGCGCTCGCCATGCGTGACCGGCAGCATGGGAATGTCTACCTTGGCGTATTCAGCTTTGCGGTGAATTGCCAGCGCCCAAAAGTGGGGTGGCGTCCAGGCGAAGATGATCAATACCAGCAGTAGGCCTTCTGCCTGAATCTGCCCAGTGACAGCGGTCCAGCCCAGCAGCGGCGGTGCCGCGCCGGCAAGGCCGCCGATAACGATGTTTTGCGGCGTGGCGCGCTTGAGGAACGAGGTGTAAATCACCGCGTAACCAAGTAGGGAGCCAAGCGTTAGCCATGCTGTAACGGCGTTGATCCACTGCAGCAATATGGCCATGCCGATACTGCCCAATGTGACGGCGAACAGTAGCGCATTGAGCGGGTTAACTCGCCCTTGGGCTAGAGGGCGGCGCTGAGTACGGGCCATCTGCAGGTCAATGCGGCGGTCTACAACGTGGTTTACCGCCGCTGCTGAACCTGCGCACAGGGCGATACCCAGGTTGCCGAGCAATAACGTTTGCCAAGGCACCGCACCTTCGCTGGCCAGCAGCATGCCGATCGCCGAGGTGATAATCATCAAGGCGACAACCTTGGGTTTGGTCAGCTCGAGATAGTCGCGCCAGCCGGCACGAACCGCCAGCGTGTTACTCACTGTTGTCATGGTCATCTCCCCTTCAGCGCGTCTAGCCCGCCGTTATCATTGTGCGTTGAGTATGGGGCAGTTAAAGCGAACCTGCCAGACTGCGACGGCTTCTATTGGTATTCATATGTAAACGTGCTCTGGCTGGAGCGCGCAATCGATAGTTAACGCTGATGACGCTGAGTAACAACAACGCTGCGACCCCGTTGTGCGCGACTGCGATCGGTAGGGGCAGGTGAGCCAGTACATTGGTTATGCCCAGCGCAACTTGCACAGCCAACGCTAAGGTGATCAGCCCGGCCAGCAGCGGATGACGGCTGCGCCAGAGCTGCCAAGCCAGCAGCAGCACCATGAAGGTGGTGATCAGCGCACCGATACGGTGACTGAAATGGATGGCTGTGCGTCCCGGCCCCTCCAGCATGCCACCGAGATAATTCGGGCCTACCTCCTGATGCAGGAGGTTGAAGCCGGTAGCAAAGTCCATCTCTGGCCACCATTCACCGTGGCAGGTGGGCAGGTCAATGCAGGCAACCGCGGCGTAATTGGTGCTGGTCCAACCACCGAGCATGATCTGGCCGATCACCACCAGTAAGGTGATGCGCGCCAGATTGCGCACGCGTGCAATACGTGGGCTGGCGGGTAACGTCGGTAGCCTGCCGGACAGGCGCAGGCTGAGCAACAACAACAGACTCAGGGTAGTGAAGCCGCCGATTAGGTGTGCGGTGACTACTTGGGGCCAAAGCTTGAGAGTGACTGTCCACATGCCAAACAGGCCCTGACAGATAACCAGTGCGAGCAGGCCCAAGCTAAGCGCAGTTGGATAACCCACCTGGTTACGCTGTTTAAGGCTGAATAATGCCAGGCCGAGAATGACCAGACCCAGCAGGCCAGCGGCGTAACGATGGATCATCTCGGCCCACGCCTTGAATGCTTCAACGGGGTCGTCGGGAAAACGAAGTTGCGCAGTCTCCAGTGCGCCTGCACTTTGCGGCACGCTCAGGAAACCATAGCAGCCGGGCCAGTCCGGGCAGCCCAATCCAGCATGCACCAGCCGTGTGTAAGCGCCAAGAATAACCACCGCGAAGCACAGCACTAGGCCGATCAACGCCCATGTGTATCCGGGTTTGCGCATGTTTACCCCACCTTGGACAGTTTCAGCAGGCGCTTGAGATCATCGAGCAAGTATTTGCCGGGCTCGCTGGCGTTTTGATGCAATACCACACGCCCCAATGGATCAACCAGCCAAAGCTGTGGCCCTTGCTGCCAAGCGGCAGGTAAGGGTTGCAGGCTGTTGCTGTAGGCCGAGGGTGACAGCTCTGCTTGTTGCAAGCGCGGGAAACGTTTTTCAAGTTGTTGCTGTTGGCTGGTAGAAAGCGCGCTGCCGGTCGCAAGCATGTGCTCAACGCGATCCGCCTCACGACCTACCGCCACATTGATTTGACGGGCTTCGTGCACCAGCTGCTGACAAGCCTCGGCGCAATCAGCAGGGCTGGTGACCAGCAGTCGCCAGGATGCGCCATAACCGACCGGCGCTGCAGTCAGCTGCCAATCATCGACCTGGATAGTTGGCTCGACTAAATCAGACTTGTTTGAGTGATCCTGCGGAATACCGACCTGGAAGTGCGCCATTAGGCCAGCGACCAATATGGGGCCAAATACCACCGCAGAGATAGCCAGCAGCTTTAGCTGCCCACGTGGGCGGCTGCGGGTCGGGTTATCGGTCATGCTCGTCATCATTTTTATTATTCCCCCGGGGTTCGGGCCGTAAACCGGCCCAGACAAACAAAATAAGCAGTGCGCCGGCCAGGCAGAACCACTGCACGGCATAACCGGTGTGGCGGCTGGAGCTCATGGGTAGCACCGGCCAGTCGAGCCGCAAGGCAGCCGATGCGCTAGGTTCGATCAGGCGTGCACGCCAGTCGGCGAGCGGCACACCTGCCTGCTGACTCAGTTCGGCTAAATTGATCTGCGTGATAAGACGTGGCCAGCCAGTTGAATCAGCCTTGGCATCGCCCAGGCGAAATCCTGCTTGCGGATCGGGTAGCGCTTCGGCAAGCAGCCGCTGACTGCCTTCGGGCGTGCTGACTTGAATAGCCTCGCGGCGATCTGGCCAAGGCCTCCAGCCGCGATTAATCAGCAGCCATTGACCGTTGTTATCGCGGAACGCTTGCAATACCTCGACGCCGGCGGCGCCATCACGGGTGCGATTGTCTAGCAGCCAGATGCGCTGCTGATCGAAGTGGCCTTTTAAGGACAGACGCTGCCAGTTGGCAGGTCGTGGGTGATCCAGTAGGTTAAGGCTGAGCGCGGGCGCCTGCTGGCGCTCCAGCATCTGCAGTTCCAGCTGCTGTTTCTGTGCGGCGCGATCGAGTTGCCACAGCCCAAGGCCCAGCAGCAGCGGCAGAAATGCCAAAGTGAACAGCCAGAGCCCCAAGCCCGGCGCAAAACGTCTGCGGCTGACAAGTGGTTCAGACATGATCACGATGTTGATCCTGCAGGGCTATACTGGCGCGAATAAAAAGAAAAGGGGGTGTTTGCTCATGTGGGTGAAAGTAGCGATTTTGGTTCTGCTGGCCGCAGTTGTCTGCAGCCTGTTCAGCGGGTTGTTGTTTTTGGTGAAAGACAGCGACAACCGCGGCGGCCGCTTGGTTAAAGCGCTGACCCTGCGGATCACATTGACCGTATTGTTGATGGCGTTGATTGCCTACGGCTTCTGGTCCGGTGAGTTGAATTGGGGCGCGCCCTGGCTGCATTGAGCCAGAGCACGCAGTACGGTTTTGGGTAATGTTAGAAAATGTAGACAAAGATGAACAACCCCACCCAAACCACATCGACAAAGTGCCAGTACCAACTGGCTGCCTCAAACCCAAAGTGCTTATCCGGCGTAAAGTGACCGCGAGTTATGCGAATTAACATGACCGCGAGAATGACCGTGCCCATGGTGACGTGCGCGCCGTGGAAGCCGGTCAGCATAAAGAACGTTGAGCCGTAAATTCCCGAATTCAGAGTCAATCCCAGCTCGTGATAAGCGTGTTGGTATTCCAGCGCCTGCAACACCACAAAGATGACACCTAGCAGTACGGTCAGCCCCAGCCAGGCTTTGGTAGCCCCTCGCTTGTCAGCGCGCAGAGCGTGGTGTGCAAAGGTGACTGTCACACTGGAGGTGATCAGAATTATGGTGTTGAGTAATGGCAGCTGCCATGGCCCGATGGTTTCCGCAGGTCCCGGAAACGCCTTAGGGTCAGGGTTGCTCATCAGCGGCCAGGCAAACTGAAACTCCGGCCAGAGGATGTTGGTAACGCCCTTATCACCTTCGCCGCCCAGCCAGGGGCCGGCAAAGGTGCGTACGTAAAACAGCGCGCCAAAGAAAGCTGCGAAGAACATGACCTCGGAGAAAATGAACCAGCCCATGCCCATGCGGAACGAGCGGTCCATTTGTGGGCTATACAGGCCCTGGTCGCTCTCTCTCACCACATTGCTGAACCAGCCGAACAGCATATAAATCATCATCAGGGCGCCGGCGAACAAAAACCACTTGCCGGCGACGCTGCCTTCGCCACTGCTCATGCCGTTGATCATGCTGCCGCCGCCGAAAACCGTCAGCAACAAGCCGACTGAGGCGATGATCGGCCACTTGCTCTGGGCCGGTACGTAGTAGGTTTCATGACTCGCCATCTGTTGTTCTCCTTATCCGGCAGTCTTTGTTCAGTTGCTCTGTGGCGCTGATATAGCCAGCTTCTCAGGCATCCGATCCGATACATCAAACAGCGTGTAGGCCAGCGTTAGGTGTTTTACGTCCTTGGGCAAAGCCGGGTCGACGATAAAACGTACCGGCATCAATACAGATTCGCCCGGCTGCAGCACCTGCTGGGTGAAACAAAAGCATTCAGTTTTGTGAAAGTAAGCCGCGGCTTTGGACGGCGCCACACTGGGAATGGCTTGCGCCACCATGGGCTGGTCGGTTGGATTGCTGGCGTGAAACAGCATCTCCCGCGTTTCGCCTGGATGCAGCGTCAGCTCATCTGCCTCAGGCCCAAAAGACCAGCTCATACCCTCGGCATTGGTGGCGAGGAACTGCACACGCAGTGTGCGGCTCTCGTCGATATATTCGCTCTCCTGCTGGTAGGCCGTGTCATTGGTCTTGCCGTTGATGCCTAAGGCATCACACATGACGTCATACAGCGGCACTAACGCAAAGCCGAAGGCAAACATCGCTACCACCGTTAGGAGCAAGCGTTTAACCAAACGCGCATTTGACTGCTGCTCGCTCATGTTTGCCTCCGATTACTTCACTTCGGGCGGTGTGGTGAAGGTGTGATAGGGCGCTGGCGAGGGCACTGTCCACTCCAGACCTTCTGCACCTTCCCATGGGTTTGCTGCTGCTTTTGGGCCACCTTTGATGCACTTGATGACGATAAACAGGAACAGCAGCTGCGTTGCCCCGAACATAAAGGCGCCAATGGAGGACACCATGTTGAAGTTGGCAAACATGATGTTGTAATCGGGAATCCGCCTCGGCATGCCGGCAAGGCCAACAAAGTGCATCGGGAAAAACGCCAGGTTCATGCCGATAAAACTCATCCAGAAATGCGTCTTGCCCAGGGTTTCGTCATACATGTGGCCGGTCCATTTGGGCAGCCAGTAGTAAGCCGAAGCAAATATGCCGAAGATCGCGCCGGGCACCAGTACATAATGGAAGTGAGCCACCACAAAGTAAGTATCGTGGTACTGAAAGTCCGCCGGAGCGATGGCCAGCATCAGGCCAGAGAAGCCGCCGATGGTGAACAGAATCACGAAGGCGATGGCAAATAGCATAGGCGTTTCAAAGGTCAGCGCACCGCGGAACATGGTGCTCACCCAGTTGAACACTTTTACCCCGGTAGGTACGGCGATCAGCATGGTGGCGTACATAAAGAACAGCTCACCGGTGATCGGAATACCGACGGTGAACATGTGGTGCGCCCACACGATGAACGACAGGAAGGCAATGGCTGCGGTGGCGTAAACCATTGAGGTGTAGCCAAACAGCGGCTTGCGGCTGAAGGTTGGAATGATCTGGCTGACCGCACCGAATGCCGGCAGGATCATGATGTACACCTCGGGGTGCCCGAAGAACCAGAAGATGTGCTGGAACATGACCGGGTCACCGCCACCGGCGGCGTTAAAGAAGCTGGTGCCGAAGTGGATATCCATCAGCATCATGGTGACCACGCCTGCCAGCACCGGCATTACTGCGATCAATAGAAATGCGGTGATCAGCCAGGTCCAGACGAACAGTGGCATTTTCATCAAGGTCATGCCTGGCGCGCGCAGGTTGAGGATGGTCGCGATGATGTTGATCGCGCCCATGATCGAACTGATGCCCGCAAGGTGAATCGCGAAAATGAAGAAGGTCACGCTCGGTGGTGCGTAGGTGGTGGAGAGAGGCGCGTAGAAGGTCCAGCCAAAGTTCGGCCCGCCACCTTCCATGAACAGCGTCGAAAGCAACAAACCGAAGGCCATCGGTAGCAGCCAGAAGCTGAAGTTGTTCATGCGTGGCAGGGCCATATCTGGCGCCCCAACCATTAACGGAATCATCCAGTTGGCTAAACCAACGAAGGCCGGCATCACGGCGCCAAACACCATGATGAGGCCGTGCGTGGTGGTCATCTGGTTGAAGAACTCGGGCTGCACTAACTGCAATCCCGGTTGGAACAGCTCAGCCCGAATGACCATGGCCATGCTGCCGCCGGCCAGGAACATGATGAAACTGAACCACAGGTACATGGAGCCGATGTCTTTGTGATTGGTGGTTAGCACCCACCGCATCAGTCCCTTGGCCGGACCATGGGCATGGTCGGCGTGATGGTGATCGATCACTGCACTCATGTCAGGTCTCCTATTGGCCGTCTTTGAAGTTGAGGATGTCCAGCGGGCTTACCACCTCACCGGTGTCGTTGCCCCATGCGTTGCGTTCATACGTAATGACCGCGGCCGCATCCACTTCAGAGAGTTGTTTGCCGAAGGCCGCCATTGCAGTGCCTGAACGGCCGTTGACGACGGTATTGATATGTTCTTGCACATCGTTGAGCACGATGTCGCTACCCTTGAGAGCTGGGAACATTGGGGGGATGCCTTCACCAGTAGGCTGGTGACAGGAAGCACACGCCGAGTTGTAGACTTTCTCGCCACGTGCGACCAGCTCTTCCAAGGTCCAGTCTTTCTCGCGGAGCTCAGCTTCCTTAGCGGCCGCTTCTTTCTGCTCGGCTAGCCAGGCGTCGTAATCTTCCTGGGTCTTGGCTTCCACCACGATAGGCATAAAGCCGTGATCTTTGCCGCAGAGCTCGGTGCATTGACCGCGGTAGATTCCGGGCTCATCGATACGCGTCCAGGACTCGTTGACGAAGCCAGGGATGGCGTCTTTTTTCACTGCGAAGGCAGGCACCCACCAGGAGTGAATGACGTCGGCGGAAGTAATCAGGAAGCGGATTTTTTTGCCGATCGGCACAACCAGTGGGTTGTCGACCTCAAGCAGATAATTGGGGTTCTTCGGCGAGATGTTGTTGATTTCATCGCGCGGAGTGGTCAGTGAGCTGAAGTAGCTGACGCCTTCGCCAACATACTTGTACTGCCAGCGCCATTGATAACCGGTGACCAAAATATCGACGTCGGATTCGTCGGCATCGTACATCTCGATCAGGGTCTTGGTGGCAGGCACCGCCATAACAATGAGAATAACGAGGGGGATAACCGTCCAGAGAATCTCGACTGTGAGGTTCTCATGAAAGGTAGCCGGTTTGCTGTGCTCGGATTTGCGATGCATCAGCATCGACCAGAACATGATGCCAAACACGATGACGCCGATCACGACACATATCCAGAAGATGGCCATGTGCAGGTCGAATACGGATTTACTCACTTCGGTGACGCCCGGCCGCATGTTGACGCCCCATTCGGCACTGACAGCAAAGCCAGCGACGGACAGAGACAAGCCAACCAGCCAGGTCATTGCTGATCGCAACATTCCCGGTTCCCCTTTATTGTTTTTATCACTCACCAGGCACACAGGGACATCTTTACACTGCGACTTTTGGTCGCTGCAAAGTTGATGGACCAGAGTCAGCAAGCAGCTGAGAATGCCACTAACAATTCTCCGGTCAGTACCCCCAATGGCTACCGGACGTATTCGAGTATAGACCCAGAGCCGGGCTTGGCAATGTTGCCACGGGTTATTTTTTTACCTGATTGGGTGACTGGCGAAGATAGCCAAAGGCCGCTATAAAACGTCTCAGTCACCACGCTTTGTGGCAAAGTGGATTTCTATTGCTGCGTTATTTCAAATAATTCTAATGCCTCATGGTGAGTCACTTTGACGAATTGGCATGTGTTTGCTAGCTTGAGCTGCATCTTATTTGACTCCCAGGCTTATTTTTTCAGCATCTGGCTGTCGTTGTGGAGAAAAATACATGAACACGTTGGCTTTGAAGCGCCAAGTTGAATTGGCGGTAAACCAAGAGGCTGCGCAGCAGCGTTTGCGTGGCTGGCTGGCTGAGCGCTTGCCTGATCTGCATCCGGCCATTCGTATTGAAGACGATGGTGTTGATACGCTCTTCAACTTTGTTACGGCCTATGTTGAGCAGGTTCCCGATGTACTGGATGCCGCAGCGGCTGTGGCTGAAGCGGCGCAAATGCGCGACCGTCTCCTGCCGGTGCTGAAGGTGGCGGAAGCTTTCTTTTTGCAGCCGCCGGACCTACCGGAAGAGCATCAAGGGCTCCTTGCACTGCTGGATGAGGCTTATCTGGCGCATCGCCTGGTTGAGGAAGTAAACGATCGTTACCTCGCGCACGGGGGCGAGGCCTTGATCCCGATGGACACCACACGTGCCAATCTGATCGTGCATCAGCTATTGGGAGATGAGTTTGCCAATCAGCTGGATACGGCGGTAGACGCAGCGGTCAGCGGTTTATTGCCGACAGATGCTTTTAGCTCGGATAACTTTCAGACCTATATATCGCAGCAAGCGCAGGCGGGTAGCGAACTCTGGCATCAGTGGCCCTGCATGAGCGAGCAGTTGGGGATTGGCATTGAGTGGCGCGGCGCCGCTTAAACGGCGCCAGTGCGGCTCACTCAGGCTTTTTTTTCAAGCGAGGATTGGGGAAGAATTGCACTGTCTGTGTGGACGGTTTGGCCGCTTTGGGTTTGGCTGCATTGACCCGGGTGCTCAGCTCGCTGGGCACCGAGTTGCCGCGCTCATCCAGCGTGTCGGCGTAACCGCATTCTACGCAATCACGGTGCGGCACCCCTTCCACGTCAAACATCCGTATGGTGTCCATGGTACTGCACGCCGGGCAGACAGCCCCGGCGATAAAGCGTTTAACCGGCTGGCTCATGCCGCCTCCCCGGAGAGGCCGAGATGGCGCAATAGCGGGTCGATAGAGGGCTCGCGTCCTCGGAAAGCCACAAACAGCGCCATGGGCGCCTCACTGCCGCCGCGTGCGAGAATATTGTCGCGGAATGCACGGCCTGTAGCTTCGTTCAACACGCCCTCTTCCTCAAAGCGTGAAAAGGCATCTGATGAAAGCACTTCGGCCCATTTGTAGCTGTAATAGCCCGCTGCATAACCGCCCGCAAAGATGTGGCTAAAACCATTCTGGAACCGGTTGAAAGCAGGCGCGCGCATTACTGACGTCTCGTCACGTACTTTGTCTAATACCTGTTGCGGGCTCAGTTCGGGTTGCTTACGCACATGCAGTTCAAAATCAAACAGTGAGAGCTCAACCTGCCTCAGCATGCCCATGCCAGACTGAAAATTCTTGGCCGCGAGCATCTTGTCGAGCAACTCTTGTGGCAGTGGCTCGCCGGTTTCAAAGTGGCCGGAAATCAGCGCCAGCCCCTCAGGCTCCCAGCACCAGTTTTCCATGAACTGGCTGGGCAGCTCGACCGCATCCCAAGCCACGCCATTGATGCCACTGGCGGAGGCGTAATCGACGCGGGTTAGCAGGTGATGCAGGCCGTGACCGAATTCGTGGAACAGCGTGGTGGCTTCATCGTGGGTCAATAGAGCAGCTTTGCCGCCGGCAGGTGGAGTGAAGTTGCACACCAGGTAGGCGATGGGTCGTTGCAGTTCTCCGTTGGGCAATAGGCGGCGATCACGACAGCCGTCCATCCAGGCGCCGCCGCGCTTGCTTGAGCGGGCATAAAGATCAAGGAAGAAACGGCCAATCACCTCGCCGTTTTCGGTTACTTCAAACAGCCGCGCATCAGCGTGCCAGCGGTCGAACTGCTCCACTTCACGTAGCTCAATGCCGTACAGTTTCTGGACTACGCCAAACATGCCTTTGATCACGGTATTGACCGGGAAATAAGGGCGCAGCACTTCCTGCGAAATCGCGTAGCGGTGTTGGCGCAGTTTCTCGGAGTAGAAACCGGCATCCCAGGGTTGCAAGTCATTGCAGCCCTGCTCGGCAGCGAAAGCCCGCAGCGCCGCAAGATCCTCTTCAGCGTAACTTTTGCTGCGCTGGCCAAGGTCTCTCAGAAAGCCAAGCACCTGTTCGGTACTGTCGGCCATTTTGGTTGCTAATGAGAGTTCGGCGTAGTTGGCAAAGCCAAGCAGCTCGGCTAGTTCCTGGCGCAGCGCCAGGATCTCAACGATGATGGGGCTGTTATCCAGCTGGCCAGCATGGGGGCCCTGATCGGAGGCGCGCGTGCAGAACGCGGTATAAACCTCTTCACGCAGGGCGCGGTCGTTGGCGTAAGTCATTACTGCGTAGTAACTGGGGAAGTCCAAGGTGATGAGCCAGCCTTCCAGCTCGCGCGCCTCAGCGGCCTGTTTGGCCTGTTCCAGCGCGGAGTCGGGTAAGCCGTCCAGCGCTGCGACATCCTTGATTTCTTTGCTCCAGGCCTGAGTAGCGTCCAGTACCTGGTTGGAGAATGTGCTTTGCAGCTCGGACAGGCGCATCTGCAATTCGCCGTAGCGGCTCTGCTGCGCCGGTGGAAGCGCAATACCGGACAAACGGAAGTCGCGCAGGGCGTGCTCAATGATAGTTTGTTGAGCTTTATCCAGGCTGGCGAATTCAGTGCTGCTGGCCAATTGCTGGTAGGCCTCGAACAGGGCCTGGTTTTGCCCTAACTCGGTAAAGTATTGGCTAAGCAGCGGCAGGCAACTTTCATAAGCTTCGCGCATTTCGGCGCTGTTCATTACGGCGTTCAGGTGGCTGACCGGTGACCAGGCGCGCGACAGTTTTTCGCCCATGTCGTCTAACGGCTCAACCAGGTTAGACCAGCTCCATTGGGCCGGAGGCGCTGCCAGCAGCGCATCCACTTGGACACGGCTATCGGCCAGAACCTGCTCGACAGCAGGCTTGACGTGCTCTGCGCGAATGGCGCTGAAGGGCGGCAGGTCATAGTTTTGCAGTAGCGGGTTGGACATTGATAGCTTCCTGATTGGACAGTGGTGGCGTTCGACGGCCATCATATTAAATCGGTGCAGGGCGAGGCGACCAGATGGTCGACCAAACCTGTCATTAACAATGATCTATGGGCTGGGCTGCGTCATTTCAAGGCGTAGAGTTTCAGGTAGACAGGCAAATTGAGGTTACCAGCATGAATGTGAGGCCCTTTGGCGAGAAGATTCCGCAGCTTGGACAAGGCGTGTTTGTCGATCCTTCTGCTGTGGTCTTGGGTGATGTAGTCTTGGGCCACGATTGTTCGGTGTGGCCGGCGACGGTAATTCGCGGCGACATGCTGCACATTCGCATCGGTTCACGCACCAGCATCCAGGACGGTAGCGTGCTGCACATCACCCATGCCGGCCCCTTCAACCCTGATGGTTATCCGTTGTTGATTGGCGATGAGGTTACTGTTGGGCACAAGGTACTGCTGCACGGCTGCAGCATCGGCAACCGGGTATTGATTGGCATGGGCAGCATCGTGATGGATGGCGCGGTGGTAGAGGATGAGGTGATTGTTGGTGCCGGTAGTCTGGTGCCGGCTAACCGCACCTTGGTGAGCGGCTATCTCTACGTCGGCAGCCCCGCACGTCAAGTACGCGCGCTAACCGATAAAGAAAAAGCGTTTTTCAGCTACTCCGCCGACAACTATGTGCGGCTCAAGGATCAGCACTTGCTCGAAGGTTGGGCTGGCTAGTTGGCGGTTCGACACTACACTACCTGGGTTAAAAGCCCCGCAGGCGAGGGATATGCTCCCCAAATTCAGAACGCAAGATAGTGATGCTCGTGCCACCGCGCGCAGTGCGCTCGGTGATGCTGATCAGCGTGCGCTGTTGCGTATGGTATTCCTGTCCACGGGACTAACCTTGTGCTGCTTTGCCATGCTGCAGTTAAGCAACCAAAATCTGTTGTTGGCGCTAGGGGAAATAACCGCCGGCCTGCTGTTGCTCTGGGGTGGCTGGAAGATAGTCGAGGTGCGCGATCTCAGACCCTGGACCTATCTTTATCTGTTACCTACTTTTTGCTTCCTGCTTTACATCATGGTGATGCCGGACGCGTCGCAGACTGCATTCGTGTGGATATATCTCGTGCCCATCATGTCTTATTTGCTGCTGGGGCGCACCGCAGGCTTCCTGTTGGCAGCGCCCTTCGTGATGTTGGCCGCAGCACTCTATGTCTGGCGTTATGCCGAGATTCGCGAAGCCGCAGGTTTGATCGACCTAGGCAATGCGATGCTCTGCGGGGCCCTGTTGATGCTTTTCGTGCACATTTATGAATCGCGCCGCGCGTCGGCACAACGGATTCTTGAACGCGTAGCGGAAACCGACGCCCTGACTGGTGTCCTCAATCGCGGGCGTTTTCAGCAGCTGTTTACGCAGGCCGCGCAAGAGGCTGCGCGGAGTCATCAAGCGTTTTGTCTGGTACTGCTGGATGTTGATCACTTCAAACAGGTAAATGACAGTTGGGGGCACGTGGTGGGTGATCGCGCCCTGCAGCACTTGTGTACTGTGCTGCAGCAACGCTTGCGAGTGACCGACCACCTTGGTCGTTTGGGTGGCGAAGAATTCGGTCTGCTACTGTTAAACACCGACCTGGCGGCAGGGGCTACGTTGGTTGAAGACTTACGGCAGCAGTTGTTTGATCGGCCGCTGGCGGTCAACGGCATGCGCGTGCCGTTATCGGCTACCTTTGGTGTGGTGCAGTGGCCAGCAGACGGCGCAGATCCTGAAGCACTGTATCGCTGTGCCGATCAGCGGCTATACCGGGGCAAAGCCTACGGCCGCAACCGAGTGGTCAGTGCGGGAGCTGGGCTAGCAGTCAGCGATATCGGCTGACGGTTGGATACTAGCCGACGTTTCGGCTTGCCAATTGGCAATCAATCAGTGCGATGAATAGTGCATTCGAAGGGCATGACTTGTCGTCTTGCTGGTTTATGATCGGCGAGTTCGCGGCAATATGTCCGCCCATACACCTGATAGCGAGAGGCAATCATGTCTGCCCATACTAATCGTAAAGTGGTACTCAACCAGCGTCCTCAAGGCGAAATCAAGGATGGCGATCTGGTCATCAAAGAAGAGCCGGTACGTGCGTTGAAAGATGGCGAAGTGCTGCTTCAGACTCTGTGGCTGTCACTGGATCCTTACATGCGTCCACGCATGAACGACAGCAAAGGCTATATGGACCCGATTGAAATCGGCGCGCCTATCGTCGGTGAGAGCATCGGCCGCGTAGTTGAAAGCAAGTCCGACAAATACAGCGTTGGCGATCTGGTCACCGTGTATTCCGGCTGGCAGGAATACTTCATCATTGCTGGTGACGCGCCTATGGTCTACAAGATCAAAGATCAGGGCGCTCCACTGCAGGCGTATCTTGGCGTCGCGGGCATGCCTGGGCGCACTGGCTATTGCGGCCTGATGTACGTGGGTAAGCCTAAAGCTGGCGAGACTGTTGTCGTTGCTGCGGCTTCCGGCCCAGTCGGTACCGTAGTTGGTCAGACTGCCAAGAAAGAAGGCTGTCACGTAGTGGGTATCGCCGGTGGTCCAGACAAGTGCCGCTATGTGGTTGAAGAGCTGGGCTTTGACGCTTGTATCGATTACAAAGCCGGTAACCTGGACGCTGATCTGGCTGCTGCCTGCCCTAAAGGCATCGACGTTTACTTTGAAAACGTCGGCGGTGAAGTTGCCAAGGCGGTTGCCAAACTGATCAATCCGGGTGCTCGCGTGCCGATTTGCGGTTACGTTTCGGCTTACAACGCTGAAGACCAAAGCAAGATTGAAACGCCGTTCCACATCTTTGGCGCACTTGATCCAAAGCCGGAGCATCGCTTCTTCCTGGTCACCGAATGGCAGGACAAGCATCAGGAAATCACTGCTCTGCTGGCTGGCCAGGTTGCTTCCGGTGAGCTGAAGTACAGTGAAACCGTTGCTGAAGGTCTGGATAACGCAGTTGAAGCCTTCAAAGGCATGCTCAACGGCAAGAACTTTGGTAAGCAATTGGTCAAAATCGCTGATTGATTTGCCTGCGCTTGATATTCACCGGGCGGCCTAAAGGTCGCTCGGTGATTTAGCTTTTGATTATCTGCAGTTAATCCCCGCGTTGCCCCTTCTCGCCTTGATCGACTCTCTATCTCGCGTGTTGCGGTTTTATGGCAGCGAGTTGCCGTCGTTTCGACACCTTTTGGTACAAAACCTGCATTGCTTGCACCGTCCTGAGCCAAGTGGGCTTTTTTTGTGCTGCGTGCGCTCGAAAATAGAGCGCTGACACAATTAACGCGCTATCAAAGTGCCAGTTTCGGATCAGATCAGGTGTCGACTATGCCCGTGTCTATGATTGATGTTCTGTGGCTTGTGCTCTGTGCTGGGCTGGTATTCAACATGCAGATCGGCTTCCTCTGTCTGGAGTCGGGTCTGACTCGCAGCAAGAACGCGATCAACGTGGCGGTCAAAAACATGGCCGACCTCGGCGTTGCCGTGTTGCTCTATTGGCTCTTTGGTTTCAGCTTGATGTTCGGTGTTAGCGGTACCGGCCTGTTTGGCGAGGGCCTTACGATGCTCTCGTTCAACGAGACTTGGCCGGCGGCCTTCTTTTTGTTTCAGGCGATGTTTTGTACCACTGCGGCGACTATTGTTTCTGGCGCTGCGGCTGAACGTATGCGCTTTAGCGCCTATCTGCTGGTAACCGCGATTGCTGCGGGTCTGATTTATCCATTTTTTGGTCACTGGGCATGGGGCGGTAGCTTTAGCGCAGGTGAAGGCTGGCTGGCCAGCCGAGGCTTTGTCGACTTTGCGGGCTCAACTGTGGTGCACGGTATCGGTGGCTGGATCGCATTGGCTGTCATCCTCATCCTGGGTCCGCGCCAGGGCCGCTATGAACAGGAGCGCGAAGGTCGCAGCATGCCCGGATCTAACCTTCCGCTGGCGATGCTCGGTGGGCTGATGTTGATGTTTGGCTGGTTTGGTTTTAATGGCGGCAGTGCGCTGGCGTTTGATGGCCGGGTGCCGGGGATTATTGCCAATACCGTGTTGGCGGCGATCGCCGGCACACTGGGGGGCATGGTGATGTCCTGGTTGCGCTGGCGGCTAGTGGACCCGGTCTATCCGCTCAATGGTTTGATCGCGGGCATGGTAGCGGTGACCGCCGGGGCGCATGTAGTGGATGCCGGGGCTGCGTTGCTGATCGGGCTGGGTGGCGCGGTGGTGATGTATCTGGCCGACCGACTGCTTACGCATCTGCGCATCGACGACGCGGTGGGTGCGGTGCCGGTGCATCTCGCAGCCGGTATTTGGGGCACGTTGGCGGTGGCCCTGTTTGGTGATCTGACATTGCTGGGCACGGGGCTGAGCCGCTGGGAGCAATTTGTTGCTCAGCTGGAAGGCGTATTGATCGCTGCGCTTTGGGCCTTCGGTTTGACCTGGATCTTGCTGCGCGGCATCAACCGTTTCTGGCCAATGCGCGTCACGGCAGAGGCTGAGCGCGTGGGTTTGAATATCGCTGAGCATGGCGCGCGGACCGAGTTGATCGAGTTGCTGGAGGCCATGGCGGCGCACCAACACGCTGGTGACTTACAGCGTGATGTGCCGGTCGAGCCCTTTACTGAGGTGGGCCAGATTGCCGAGCAATATAACAAGGTAATTCGAGCGCTACGCCGCGCGGTTGGCATGACCCAAAGTATCATCCGAGATATCCGGGATGGCGTGGTGACCTGCAGCTCTGACGGCGTACTGGCGAGTTGTAATCCGGGCGCCGAGCGGCTGTTCGGCATGCCCGCAGGTGCTTTGATTGGACAGCCGATAGGGCGCCTGGTCGCGGACCGTAGCTGGCAGGGTATGCCGCTGCCAGAAGCGGGCGGCGAGTTGATGCGCGAAGTACTGTTCAGTCGCAACGAGCATGATCAATTTGTGGCTGAGCTAACCGTCAGTCGCGGCGCTTTTGACGATGACGTTTACACCTGCATGATTCGAGACATAACCGAGCGCCGGCGCATTGAGCAACAGTTGTTTCAGGAGAAAATGCTGGCGCAGGTCACGCTGGCCTCGATTGGTGACGGCGTGATTACGACTGGCCCCGATGGTCGTATTCGGTATCTGAACCCGGTAGCGCAGCAACTAACCGGCTGGAATGATGAGGAGGCCGCCGGACGTTCCTTGGATGACGTTTACTGCCTGTACGATGAAACCAACGATGAGCGATTGGGTAATCCGGTCACCGCGCTATTGCGACGTTACCGACAGGCGCTGGCCAGGCAGGAGGGCCCAATGTGTCAGTTGCGCCGGCGTGATGGCAGCGAAGTGACCATTCAAGACGCCGTGGCGCCGATTCGCGATGCCGAAGGTCATATTATTGGTGCAGTGCTGACTTTTCGCGATGTCACGGTTAATCGCCGGCTGGCGCGTGAACTGTCACATCAGGCCACGCACGATACCCTGACGGGATTGACCAACCGCAAAGAATTTGAGCGTCGGGTGGCGATGGCTTTGGCTAAATTGCCGGCCGAGCGCAGTGAGCAGGTGCTCTGTTACATGGACCTGGATCAATTCAAAATCGTTAACGATACCTGTGGCCACGCCGCCGGTGACGAGCTGCTGCGTCAGCTTGCCAAGCTGTTTCAGTCCCATGTCCGCAGCAGCGATGTGCTGGCGCGTTTGGGTGGCGACGAGTTCGGTCTACTGCTCTCTGGTTGCTCGCTGGAGGAGGCGATCCCCATTGTGGATGGCATGCGCGCGCTGGTGGAGGAGTTTCGGTTCAGCTGGCAGGACAAGACTTTTGCCGTGGGGGTCAGCATTGGTCTAGTGCCGATTGAAGAGCAAATGGCGACCATGGACGTGCTGCTCAGCGCGGCAGACAGCGCCTGTTACGCGGCCAAGGAAGCGGGGCGCAACCGTATTCATTTGTACCAGGCCGACGATGCCCAGTTGCTCGAGCGGCGTGGCGAGATGCTTTGGGTTAACCGTCTACGCCAGGCCTTGGATGCGGACTTATTCCGACTCTATGTGCAACCCATCCATTCGATCAGCCAGCAACAAGCCAAGCCTGGCTATGAAGTGCTGGTACGGATGCTCGGTGAAGACGGGCGGATAATTCCTCCGGGGGCCTTTATGCCGGCTGCCGAGCGTTATGATTTATCGTCGGCCATCGACCGCTGGGTAGTGGGCAACTTTCTGGCTTGGGTGGGTGACTACCACCGTCGGCGTGAGGGCGATATCGGTAACTACTCGATCAACTTATCGGCTGCGTCGCTGGTCGAAGAAAGCTTTCTGGGCTTTGTGCTGGAGGCCATTGAGCGCCACGCCGTCCCGCCGCAAAATATCTGCTTTGAAATCACCGAGACCAGCGCGATTGCCAATCTAGGCAAAGCCATCAGCTTTATGCAGCGCCTCAAGGCTATTGGCTGCATGTTTGCACTGGATGACTTTGGCTCAGGGCTATCGTCGTTTGCCTATTTAAAATCGCTGCCGGTCGACTACCTGAAAATAGACGGCGTATTCGTCAAAGATATTGCCAACGATCCGATTGCCCGCGCCATGGTGTCTTCAATCAATACCATTGGGCACGAGATGGGGCTGGAGACAGTCGCTGAATTTGTTGAAAGCGAGGCGATTCTGGATCAGCTGCGCGAGCTGGGTGTGGATTACGCGCAGGGCTACCATCTGGGGCGGCCGCAGCCCTTGAGTGAGCTGGATGGAGTGCGGATGATGCCGCGCTGAGGTTGGGCTTCGACGTATTCCCACTGTCGTGAGTTTATAGCTCATTTCCGCTTTTCGCCTCTAGGCGAGCCAAGGGGGCATGCTTGCCCATGCCCCCTTGGCGATCCCCTAGGGCACCCAGCTGCGCGGCCCTTCGGGTTCGCTGCGTTGCTCGATCTGCCGGGGGCACTCGCAAACTCGCTTCGCTCAGACACCGCGAGCACCTTTTCCCCGGCAGCTCTGCGCTACTCGCCCGCTCAGATGGGACTTTCTGGTCCGTGTACTGGTTTTGTATATGCGTTAAGAAGGGCAAAAACAACGGCAGGCTTTAGCCCGGCTCACCTAAAGGCGAAAAGCAAAAATCAGCTAAACAAATGAGATGTTGAGGATCGCACCGCAATCTTTTTTGATCCAGCCGGACCTACTGTGCAGTCGTCAGCAACAAGCCATCACGGCAAATAAATACGAAACTCCCCGCCCCCCAACGCACTATTGTTGCTGATCTCGATGTGCCCGAAAACGCCATCACGCTGGTGCCGTTCGGCGATGCGCGCGCCGAAATACAGACCCAGCCCGGTGCTGCCGCTGGTCATGTTGATGCCCAGTACGTAATCGGATTGAGCTTCAATCATGCGTTCGGGATAACCTTGGCCGTCGTCACTAATCGCTAACACTAGTTGATCTTGTTCGACCCAAGCACGCAGATGCACAGCGTTTTGTGCGTAGCGAATCGAGTTGTTGATGACGTTGCTGACGACCGAATCGACCAGCTCGGCATCAAAAAAGCCCATCAAGCCTTCTTCGGCGATGTCGTAACTACTCTGAATTTGGCGTGAACGCAGTATGTCTTGATGACGCGCTAGCGCAGCCTGAAAGAAATCCTCGACCTCAATGTGTACGGGTTGCAACGGCAGCTGGTCTACGCCGAGTTTGTAGAGACCGAGCATTTGCACGAGCATGCCGTTCAGGCGCATGGACTCGTATTCGATGATGCCTTGCTCGCGGCTGTTGCTTAGCTCCGGTGGTAGCTTGGCGGCCAGCTCGGCGTGGGCCTGCATCAGCATGCCCAGCGAGTTTTTCATGTCGTGCACGGTAGAGGCGATGACGGTGGAAAAGCCCAGCCCCTTATCGTCCTCTGGGTCTTGTCCTGAGCGATTCATAGCGACTCCACGCGCTCGCACAGCTTGCGATAACGCTCGTGGCGGTGGTCTGAACTGGGCATGCTGCGCAACTGATCGAGACAGGCCAAGCATTCTTCGCGCAGCTCGTCGGTTGGCTCGGTTAACAGCAAGCGTAGCAGTGACTGCGCGGTATTTAAGGCGAAGCTGATGTTGCGCGGCTGCAGCGCTTGTGCGGCGCGAAAGCTGTCGAGTGCTGCGGGGTATTGCTGCTGCTGGTATAGCCGAATGCCTTCGCGGTTTTGCGCTTGCGCCTGCTCACCGGCTTGAAGAATCGCTGGGTTGGTGGTCTGCTCGGCGATGCCAGCCATGATCTTGGGATCGTCACCGTACATCTCAGCGCAGGTGCCAAGCAGCGTGTCGGCCTGCTCAGGCTGGCCCAGCTCGCGCAGCTGGCTGGCGACTTCCAGCGCCGCCGCGGCGGTAAAAAAAGTGTCCATCTTGCCTAGTTTGCGGCTGGCGTTGCGCACCAGCTCATCGGCTTCAACTTGCTTGCCGGATTTGACCAGGCTTTTGGCTTGGACCAGATCGGCTCGCGCGGTCAGGCCTGGGTCGTGCCGCCAGCCTTTGCTCACGTCGCCCAGGGTCTGCCGGATTTCGAGCATCGCCTTGGGGGAGGGTGCGGCGTCGCCGGCTTGATCCTGCAGGCTGCCGGCCAGATTCAGGTGAGCCTCGGGGTCGCGAAACTGTGAGTGGCGCCCCAGGTTGACCGCTTGGCGGTACGCGCGCACCGCGCGGTCCGGGTCATGGTTGGCGCGCGCCAGCTTGCCTAGTTGGGCTTGCCGCTGCGAGTTGTTCGGCGAAATTTTCACGGCCTGTTCTAGAAATACCTGTGCCTTCAGCAACTCTCCTTTGGCTAGCTTGACTTGCGACAGCGCATCAAACAGCGCGGGTAGCATTGGAAACTGGCTGATGCCTTGCTCCAGCAACGTCTCGGCTTGTTCCAGATTGCCAATCTCCAGCCAGTGGTTGGCTAGCATGTTGAGCGCCCACGGCATTGGGCGGTCGGCTAACAGGCTCTGTAGTTGGGCTTCAAGGTCTTCGTGCAGGCCAAGGGTTTTCAGCGCGTCCGCCTTGTAACGTTGGCACAGTGGTGCGTAGCGTGGCTGGCTGGCGATGATCTGCTCGCAGGCCTGCAGCACGGCGCCGTACTGCTGCTTGGTCAAGGGCGCGAGTATCGGTTGCAGGGCAACCTTGCGCTCGACCAGTCTATCCAATCGCTGCTGCAGACTGGCGCGGGTGAAAGGTTTGGTCAGATAGGCGTCGGGCTCGAATTCGAGCGCGGCCATTACCATCGCCTGACTGCTCTCGGCGGTGACCATGACGAAGATACACTGCGGGCTGATCAGGCCGGCATGATGCAGCTCTTCCAGTACCTGCTGGCCGTTCTTGCCTTCACCCAGGTTGTAGTCGTGCAAAATGATGTCGTACTGCTGTTCACGGCACAGGCTGATAGCTTCTTCGCCATTGGCAGCCATATCGATGTGTTGTGCGGCCATTTGACTAAGCATGCCTTTGACCGAGGCGCGGAAATCGGAGAAATCATCGACGATAAGAAAGCGTCTTTTGTTATAGCTGATCATGTTGTTTCCCGGGTGACGACATTGCGTGCTACCAATTGCCCCTAGTCTAGACCCTACAGGCTGGTGTCTGCTGCGCTCTTTTGAGATCATTGTGCCATTATTTGACCTGGTTGGCGTAAACGCTAAGCGCTCCGTCGGCAAAAGCATGAGCGGGTGGCGAACTCTGATATAAATAGTGCCTGGGCCTGGGTCTCTGCGCAGCGCGCAATAATAAGGGGGCGCAGTGCAACACGTAGAAGCTTGACCAAACTGTCACCGACCGTAGAATGCCCCCCTCTGCGGCGTAATGAAAACAATAATGCATGATGAATCTGTTGCTGGAAGATTGGCTGGCCTGGAGTGCTGACGAGATGCATTTTATGCTTGATAGCCATCATGATCTGAGTTGTCGTCAAGGACCTGAACCGCCGCTGCCGGCGATGTTACGCCGCCGGCTGGATGCTACTGGGCGCGCGGTCAGCGACGTGCTGACGCTGCTCGATCCCGAGCAGACCTACCCGATTGTGCATGCATCCCGCCACGGTGACGTGAAAAGCTCGCTGGCCATGTTGCAGGCATTGGCCGCTAACGAGCCTTTATCTCCCGCCAAGTTTTCTATGTCGGTCCATAACGCGGTACTCGGTGTGCACTCGATTGCGCGCAATAATACGCGCTCGATGCAAGCGCTGGCCGCTTGCGGTGAAGAGCTTGATGCGATGCTGCTGGAGGCTGCCGGTTATTTACTTGAGGGCCATGAAGCCGTTCTGGCGATATTCTCCGATGGCGCTATGCCGGACGCCTTCCAGGCGCAGGGTGTCGGTTCTTCTGGCGCCAGTTGTGTGGGGCTGCGATTGTCGTTTCGGCACGGCCGCCAGCTGAAGGCCGAGGCGACTGGCGAACGCGCTGAACCCACGCCAATGGATGTGGTGCGCTGGTTGGCACAAGGCGGCGAGTTGCAGGCACGGCAGCGCTGGAGTCTAGCGTGATCAAGCAGTTGGACCGCCTGTGGCGGGGGTTTGGCACGGCACTGTCGTTTAGCGCTTTTGGCATCGGTGGCATGCTGCTGGGGTTGTTTGCTGCGCCGCTGTTACTGATGCTGGTGCGCGACCCGCAACGTCGCCAGTGCGCCGCACGGCGGCTGATTCAGCAGAGTTTTCGGGCTTTTATTGGCTTGATGAAAATAATGGGCGTTGCTGATTACCGGATTGATGGGCTTGAAAAGCTGCAGCGGCCTGGCTTGCTGGTACTGGCCAACCACCCATCACTGATTGATGTGATTTATCTGGTGGCTTATACCGGCGAGGTAGATTGCATCGTGAACGGCGCGCTGGCACGCAACCCCTTCACCCGTGGGCCGATCCGCATGGCCGGTTACATCACCACCAACGACCCGGAAGCGGTATTGGCCGCAGCGCAGCGCAGTTTGGCACAGGGCAAGTCGTTGATCTTGTTTCCCGAAGGTACGCGCACTTCGCCGCAGCGTGCGGTCAAATTTCGTCGTGGCGGCGCTAATATTGCACTGCGTAGTCATACCGCAATCACCCCGGTGTTGATTGATTGCACACCTACTACCCTGACCAAGGGCGAGCCTTGGTATCATATCCCGCCGAGCCGCATCCAAATGCATTTGCGCGTATTGGATGATCTGCCGGTGAACAGGGATGAACAACAACCTGCAGGACAGCAGGCCAGGCACTTGACCCACTGGTTGAGTGACTATTTCAATAAGGAACTGGAGCATTTCAGGCATGAGCGAGACCCAAAATTTGTCGCTGGAACTGAAGCGGATGATTATCGAAACGCTTGAGCTCGAAGACATTACCCCCGACGACATTGAGCCCGACGCGCCGCTATTCGGCGAAGGTCTGGGCCTGGATTCGATCGACGCGCTGGAAATCGGTCTGGCTCTGCAGAAGCACTATGGCATTAAGCTGGACGCTGAAGCGGAAGAAACCCGTCAACATTTCACCAGCCTGAATGCCCTGCAAGCGCTCGTGGAGCAACGCCGTGTCAGTTGAATCAACCAGTCGCGAGGCGACCTTTGCGCAGGTGCGCAAAACTCTAGTCGAGCTGTTTGAACTGGACGCAGACGAGATCACCCCGGACGCGCGTTTGTATGAAGATCTGGATATCGACAGTATCGACGCGGTTGATCTGGTAGTAGAGCTGAAGCGCTACACCGGCAAGAGGTTGAACCCGGAAGACTTCAAGTCGGTACGCACCATCGACGACGTGGTCAACGCTGTCGATCGCATCATGCAGCCCTGACAATGTCTTATCGGATGCTGAAATGGGCTGGGATGCTCGCCTTGATTGCCTGGCCGTTTGCGGTTTACGCATTGCATGGCCGCATTCACAGCGGCTGGTTGCTGTTGGTTGGCGCGCTGCTGCTGGTTTGGCGCCTGCCACAGGCCCGCCCGCTGGCTATGGTGGCGGCCGCGGTGTTGCTGCTATTGGGCTTGCTGGGTGAGGCAGAGCTGGGTATGCGCGCTTATCCGGTGGCAGTCAGCTTGATTCTGTTGGCGGTGTTTGCTGGTAGTCTGTTTCAGGGCATGCCGATCATTGAGCGCCTGGCGCGCTTACAGGAGCCCGACCTGCCACCTGAAGGCGTGCGTTACACGCGTAAGGTCACCTGGGCGTGGTGCGGGTTCTTTATCGTTAATGGCGGTATCGCTGCATGGACGGCGCTTTACGCGGATCTAGCGGCCTGGACTCTCTACAATGGCTGCATTAGCTATCTATTGATGGGGCTGATGTTCGCGGTGGAATGGTTATGCCGCCGCCGTGTGCGCCGGACGGCTTTATGAATTTCACCCCTCTTGTTCAACGCCCCTGGTTACGGCCGTCTGCCCCTGTATCGTTGCCAGCGCATTGGTGTGACAACGCCGCGATATTGGCGTTACGTCAGCGCTGGCTCAATTGGCTGGTTGACCAGCCCAGCGGCCAGTGGCTGCTGCATCAGCCCGATCCGTTGCAATTCACCGCCGCCTTGCTGGCGTTATGGGATACGGGCCGAGTTGCGGTGCTGCCCGCCGATGATCGGCCAGAAACCCTGCAAGCAATCGCCGCCGAGCTGGACGGACAGTTACCCGCAACCCCACCGAGCAGCGTCCAAGCTATATCAGCTCCCCCGGTGGCCTTAGCGGCGCAGCAGATTGCGCTGGTGCTTTATACCTCCGGCTCCACCGGTCAGCCAGTGCGCCTGAGCAAGCGTTTTGATCAGCTCGATAGCGAGCTGGCTGTGCACGCGGCGCTCTGGCCGCTGGCTGATTGCGCGGTGGTTGCCCAGGTTAGCCATCAACATATTTATGGCTTGCTCGCAGGTGTCTTGCATCCGCTCTGTGCTGGCGCGCCTTTCAGCGGCCGTGATGCGCTCTACCCCGAGGTGCTGGCTGCGCGGCTGGCCGAAGCGCGGGCCGCAGGGCTGGCGGCAGTGGTCGTTAGCTCGCCGGCACCCTTGTCGCGTTTGCCGACGCATATCGATTGGCTAGCTGCGGGCTCGCCTCGGCGTATTTTCTCATCCGGCGCACCACTGCAATCAGAGCATGCGGCGCAGGCCGAGCAGTTGCTACAAGCGCCGGTGAACGAAATCTACGGCAGCACTGAAACCGGCGGCATTGCCTGGCGGCAACAGACGCAGTCGGTGGTGTGGCAGCCGCTGCCCGGTGTTGACTGGCACATCGACGATGATGCTTTGGTGTTGCACTCCGCCTTTCTGGAGCAGCCGCAATTGGGCTGGCGGCAGGCGGACCGGGTCGCCGCTCGCGATGACGGCTTTGTCCTCTTGGGACGCGGCGACCGGGTAGCTAAGGTCGCAGGCAAACGCGTGTCGCTGGAACAGATTGAGCAACGCCTGCTGCAGCTACCGGAAGTGGAGGCAGTGCGCTGTGTCGATCCCGGTCGAGCTGATGGTCGTTTGGGTGTGGTGGTTGCGTTGACAGCCCAGGCGCTACCGCAGGAGCACGCCGCGCGCCGCGCGCTGACCGAGCGACTGCGTGCGGCGCTGGCCGATCAACTCGAGCGCGTGGCGTTGCCGCGTTACTGGCGCTTTGTCGAACAACTGCCCAGTAATGCGCAGGGCAAGCTGGATCGAACGCTGATCGCACGTTTGTTTGCCGACTTAGACGATGACCGTCAGCCGCGTTGGCTCGGTGAACAGTGGCAGGATGCTGAACACTGTCGGCACAGCTTCGAGGTGCCCGAACGGCTGGCGTATCTACGTGGGCATTTCGATAGTTTTCCGCTGGTACCGGGTGTAGTGATGATTCAATGGGCGTTGCAGACCGCTGAGCGTAGCTTTGGCGCGCTGGGTAGCTTTCGGCGGCTGGAACGACTGAAATTTCAAAGCATGCTGCGTCCTGGCATGCGCTTTCAACTGACGTTGGTGCGTAAACCCGACGCGGTGAGCTTCACTCTGGAATCAGCGGTAGGGCGTCATTGTACGGCCACGGCGCGCTTCGCTCCGCAGGTTGAGGATCACGCATGAATGACGCCATGCCGACTCCCTGCGCGCTAGTCCCGGTGTATAACCATCCGGGCACCATAGCCGATGTTTGCCATCAACTGCGCGGGCTTGGCTTGCCGGTGCTGCTGGTAGATGACGGTAGCGATGCCGAATGTGCCGCAGTGCTGGATGCGTTGCAGGCAGCGGGTAATCAACTGTTGCGGCTGCCCGAGAATCGCGGCAAGGGCGCTGCGGTGCGCGCTGGTTTGGCCTACGCGGAGCAACTGGGTTACAGCCATGCGCTGCAGGTAGATGCCGACGGTCAGCACGCGCTGGATGATCTGCCGAGCTTTTTGTCTGCTATGCGGGCGCAGCCCAAAGCACTGGTAATCGGCTATCCGCACTACGACGACAGCGTATCTCGCTTGCGTTTCTATGGCCGCTACGCGACCCATATCTGGGTCTGGATCAACACCCTGTCGCTGGATATTCGCGACTCCATGTGCGGCGCGCGTATCTATCCGTTGAGTGCGGTCAATCCCATGCTGGTAAAGCATGGCTGCGGTGATCGCATGGCCTTTGATACCGAAGTGCTGGTGCGCTGGCATTGGCAGCGCGGTGCTGTTATCAACCTGCCGGTGCATGTGCATTATCCGGAGGGCGGGGTTAGCCACTTCAACTTGTGGCGCGACAACCTGCATATCTCGGCCATGCACGCGCGGCTGTTTTTCGGCATGTTGTGTCGCGCACCGGGCTGGGCTCTGAGAAGCCTGCGCGGCGGAAGGTCAACATGAACCAGCATTGGGCGCAGATGGGGGAGCGCGGCACCTTGTTTGGCATGCAGCTGCTGGTATGGATTCAGCGCCATTTGGGCCGCTGGCCCTTTCAGCTGGTGCTCTGGCCGGTGATGCTTTGGTATTTCGTCAGCCACGGCACCGCGCGGCGCGCCTCGTGCGCCTATTGGCGGCGGCTGGAGCCAGCGCTGGCAGCCCAGCCGTTGCGGCTTTACTGGCGTAGTTTTCGGCACTTTATGAGCTTCGGCAATACGTTAATGGATAAGGTTGAGGGCTGGAGCGCTCCGGTTGAGGACGCGCGCTTGTCGGGTGATGGCGTAGCGCGTTTTGCCCGCGCTTTGGATAACGGACAGGGTGGCGTGGTGCTGGTCGCTCACCATGGCAATCTGGATATCGCCAATGCCATGGCCGAGCGACATCCCAGCCTTGATTTATTGGTACTGATGCACACCCGCAACGCCGGCAAGTTCAATCAACTGCTGGAGCAAGTCACCGGCCGGCCGCGCCCACAGATACTCGAAGTCACGGAGATCACCCCGGCCACTGCACAGATGCTGAGCGAGCGCATCGCGGCAGGCGGTTTCGTGGTGATTGCTGCCGATCGACCGCCGGTCAATGGTGGCCGGCAGCGAGAGCTGACATTTCTTGGCGCTCCGGCAACCTTCCCGGAAGGCCCTTTCTGGCTGGCTGCCTTGCTGCGTTGTCCGCTCTATACCCTGTCGTGCATGCGGGTGGACGAGCGCTTTCATATCGAGTTTGCCGAATTTGACGATACCCGCCAGTTGCAGCGTAAAGCGCGCGAGCAGTGGCTGGCGGATGCCATGCAGCGCTACGCGGACACGCTGGCCGTTTGGGTGCGCAAGCAGCCACTGCAGTGGTACAACTTTTTTCCTTTTTGGTTAGCCGATGCCCATGAGTCTGATGACACCTAATACTGATACCGCACTCGAATGCTTGCAGCTGGACGGCACGCCGGTCAGCCTGGAACAGGTGCTAGCAGTTGCTGAAGGCCGGTGCCGAGTTGTGCTGTCCTCCGTGCCGGCGTTCCGTGAACGTATCAGCGCCGGTAACCGTTTTCTGGAGCAATTGCTGGCAGAAGACGGCGTGATTTACGGCGTTACCACGGGTTACGGCGACTCCTGCACCCGCGCAGTACCGCCCGAGATGCTCGGCGAACTACCGCAGCATTTGTACACCTTCCACGGCTGTGGCCTGGGTCAGGCGCTCTCGGAAGAGTCAGCCCGCGCGGTGGTGATGGTGCGGCTGGTGTCTTTGTGTCGGGGCTATTCCGGGGTGAGCTGGGAGCTACTGGAACGATTGGTATGGCTGTTAGAAGAAAACGTCATGCCGGTGATCCCGGAAGAGGGCTCGGTGGGCGCCAGTGGCGATCTCACGCCGCTCTCCTATCTCGCCGCTGTGCTCTGCGGTGAGCGTGAGGTATGGGTTGGCGGCGAGCGCCTTGTTACCGCAGAGGTGTTTTTCGAGCGCGGTTTAACGCCTTATCGGCTAAAGCCCAAGGAAGGTCTGGCGCTGATGAACGGCACGGCGGTGATGACCGCATTGGCGGCGCTGGCCTTCGCGCGCACCGAGTATCTGGCGCGCCTGAGTACCCGCATCACCGCGCTTAGCGTTTATGCGCTGGACGGCAATCCTTATCACTTTGATGAGACGCTGTTTCAGGCCAAACCGCATCCGGGGCAGGCGCAAGTGGCCGCGCGGCTGCGCGAAGACTTGCACGCGCCCGCAACGCCACGTAATTCGCCGCGCTTGCAGGATCGTTATTCGACTCGCTGCGCTCCGCATGTGATTGGCGTTGTGGCTGATGCGTTGCCGTTCTGGCGGCAGTTTTTGGAAACCGAGCTGAACAGCGCCAACGATAATCCGCTAATCGATGTGGAAGGCGGCAAAGTCATGCACGGCGGGCACTTCTATGGCGGCCATGTGGCCTTTGTTATGGATAGCCTGAAGCAGGCAGTGGCCAACCTTGCCGACCTCTTGGATCGGCAGCTGGCGCAGCTGGTGGATACCCGCTTCAGCCATGGCCTGCCAGCCAACTTGAGCGGGGCCAGTGCAGAACGCGCGCCGCTTAATCATGGGTACAAGGCGGTGCAGATTGGCGCCTCAGCCTGGACTGCTGAAGCGCTCAAACTGACCATGCCGGCCAGCGTATTTTCGCGCTCCACGGAGTGCCACAATCAGGACAAGGTCAGCATGGGCACTATCGCTGCGCGCGATGCACTAAGGGTGCTAACGCTGGTCGAACAGGTAGCGGCGGCGATGCTGCATGCAGTCTGTCAGGGCGTTGAGCAGCGTAGTCGGATGGAAGATGCTGCACCGCTGCCCACACAGTTAGCCAGCTTTGTTGCAGAATGCCGCGAACAGTTTTCGGCGCTGGGGGAAGATCGGGCGCTGGAAGCCGATCTGCGCCATCTCTGCCACCTGATAACGCAACGCCACTGGAGCCTCTATGACGCCGGCTGAACATCCGCTACCCAGCGCCGAAATCTGCCTGACTATCCCATTTCATGATGTGGATATGATGCAGATCGTGTGGCACGGCCACTATGTGCGCTATCTGGAGATTGCCCGCTGCGCCTTGCTGGAAGCGCTGGATTACGACTATAACGACATGCGCGAATCCGGCTTCGGTTGGCCGGTGATCGACATGCGTCTGCGCTATGTGGCGCCAGCGATTTTCACTCAAGAGATCGCCATTGAAGCGCGGCTGACTGAGTGGGAGAACCGCTTGAAGATTGATTACACGATTCGTGACTCGGCCACGCGCAAGCGGCTTAACCGCGCCTGGACGGTGCAAGTCGCGGTTGGCGTTGAAGACCGCGAAATGCGTCTGGAGTCGCCTGCGGTGCTGCGCGAAAAAATTGTTGCTTGGCAACAGAGGCAAGTCTGATGCACCGCTTACTGCTGCTATTTTCGATGCTGTTTAGTTTTCCGGTTCTAGCAGCTCTGGATAGCGCGACGTTGGGCGCACAGCTTGCAGAAAGCAGCCCGCAATGCAGTCACTTTGCACAGACTCGTTGGTTAGCTGATTTGGAGGCCGAGCTTGAGAGCGATGGTTATTTCCAGCGCACCGAAGAGGGTCTGGTGTGGCACACCCTGACACCTATCGACAGCCGCTTGGTATTGAGTGCAGACAACCCCGACATGCCGCTGGCCTATCAGGCCATCTTGCCAGTATTGAACGGCTTGTTGGGTGGCGATTGGGCCGCACTGCAACAGCATTTTTCGCTGGATTTGAGCGGCGAGTTGAAGGCTTGGCAGGCCGAGTTGACACCCACAGACAAACTGGTGGCTGAGCGCTTGAAGCAGCTGCAGGTAAGCGGTGGCGAGCAGGTTGAACAACTGCAGATTGATTTTGTTTCCGGTGATCGCATGACGTTGCAACTCAGCCCGACCGATTGCGCGGCGCTGCCCGGCGATAGCAACACGCCGTGACGCAGCGCATCTGGGCCTGGCTATGGACGCTGGTGCTGCTGGCCTGTGCCGCTTTGCTGTTCACGCAGCTGCGCCAAGCAGATTTTTGGGATACGCGCATCACCGCGCTATTACCAGCCAGCGACCAAAGCAGCCTTCTACAGCAGGCTGATCAACAGTTATCTGCGGCCTTTGAGAATCAGTTTGTGGTTCTGGTTGGCGGACCTAATGCGGTGCAATCCGCGAAGGTACTGCAAGCCTTGCTGCGAGAGGCCAATCTAAGCTCCGCGCAGACGATGCTCCGGCCTGATAAAACCTTATCGCCTTACCGTTATGGCTTGCTCAGTGACAGTCTCGGAAGCGCAGACAACCGCCAGTGGCTCAAGCGCGCACTGACCCGCCTGTTGTTACCCGGCGGCAGTGAGACGCTAGTACAAGATCCTTTTGGCTTGCTCGATAGCTGGCTAGGCGAGCGCTTTAACGGTGCGCTGACGCTACGCGATGGCGTACCTACTTTGCGTGACGAGGATCAGCTGTGGGCGTTGGTCAGCGGTCAGGTGACGGGCAGCCCTTATCAGCTGGCAACACAGCAGCAGCTGACGGCGAGTCTGGCTGAGTTTCATGCGCAGCACCCGCAGGCGCAGCTGTTGCGCTCGGGTTTGATATTTCACGCAGCTGCCGGTGCCGCGCAGGCGCAAGGCGAGATGTCGAGTCTGGGGTTGGCGTCATTGCTGGGTCTGTGTCTGTTGTTCTGGTGGGTATTCCGGCGCCTGCGCACGCTGGTTCAGTTGCTGGTGCCGGTGGCTTGCGGTTTGCTGCTGGCGCTGCCGCTGACCGGTCTGCTGTTTGGCGGGGTAAACCTGCTGACACTGGTATTCGGCGTGAGCATCATCGGCATCGCGGTGGACTACGCACTGCATCTGCAATGTCAGCGTCAGCTGGTGGCCGCGCAGCCAAGCCGGCAGTTTTGGTCGGCACTGCTGCTGGGGTTACTCTCGACGCTCATTGCGTACCTGGTGCAGCTGATCACGCCCATGCCGGGGTTGCGACAAATGGCCTGTTTTGCAGCGCTGGGTCTGCTCGGTGCCTGGCTCACGGTGCGTCTCTGGTTGGCTCGCTGGCCTTTGTCTGCGCACCCTGCGACGGCGCGTCTGGCGACGACGCTGGCACCGATGCGCTTGCGCAGCGGGCAACGCTGGCCATGGATTCTGTTGGCGCTGTTGATGTTGGCGGCGCTTGTCCTGATATTCAGCAGGTTGCAGTTCAACAATAGCCTGCAGCAACTAAACCCATCTCCGGCTGAGCTGATTCAAGAGCAGCAACAGGTGCAGACGCTGCTGCAGCAACCCAGTGGCAGCCGTTATCTACTGGTTCGCGCGGCGGATGAGCAGGCGCTGTTGCGGCGTTTGGAAGGTCTCGACCCAGCACTTCAACGATTACAAACTGCGAATGACCTCGCGGTTTATCAGCATCCTGCGCGGCACTTGCCCTCGCTGACGCGTCAGCAGCAGGCGCACGATGAGGTGCGTGAGCGTTATAGCCAGTTACTACCTGAGCTTCGGGCGGCCAGCGGACTGCCCGAACGGCTGCAGCAACAGGCACTGACGGCACTCGATAATGCGCCTTTGCTGCAGCCCGCGCAGTGGTTGGAGTCTGCTGAGGGAGCTGCGGATGCCGCGCTTTGGCTCGGTGCACAACCTGACGGAGACTGGGTTGCCGTGGTCGCGCTAGGCGATACAACAGCGGCGGGTGCGGTGGCATTGCAGCAACTGGCTGAAGCTGATGATGTGATTTATCACGACCGGGTCGCCGCGCTGTCAGCACAGCTGGCGCGGTTAGCGCACAGCATGGCAAGCTGGCTGGCGATAGCCGCCGTGATCTTGAGTTTGTTGTTGTGCTGGCGCTTTCTCACGGCAGCATGGCGTGCCTTGCTGCCGCCTTTGGGCGCTGTGTTGCTCACGTTGGGATGCCTGGCGCTAACCGGCGGGGTAGGTCTGTTCCACCTGCTGGGGCTGTTGCTGGTGTTGGGGATAGGTTTGGATGCAGGCATCTTCAGTGCGCAGGAGCCCGACAGCGATGCTGCCTGGTTGGCGATCAGTTTGTCCTGTGCTTCCAGCCTGTTGGCGTTTGGCTTGCTGGCCTTCAGCGCCACGCCAGCGCTGCACTTTCTTGGCCTGACCTGTTTGCTGGGTCTGGCTTTTACCTGGGCCTTGGTGCCCTTCGCGCGGGCGACTAGACCCGACCATTCACGCTAGTTGCAGGGATTGCAGATGGAAAATAAGAACCTAACCGACGCAGCCATAGAACAGGTTGATGTAGCTATCATCGGTGCCGGGCCGGCAGGCGCTGCCGCGGCCGCCTGGCTGGCGCGCGAAGGTTTGCGTGTGCGGGTGCTGGAGCAAAGTGTTTTCCCGCGCTTCTCCATCGGCGAAAGCCTGCTTCCGCAATGCATGCAGTATTTGCAGGAGTGCGGTCTGCTGGCCGCGGCGGAGGCTGGCGGCTTTCAACATAAAGATGGTGCTGCTTTCTGTTGGCGCGATGAAACGGCAGCGGTACTGTTCACCGAAAAATTCAGCGCCGGCCCCGGCACTACTTGGCAGGTACCGCGCGCGGACTTTGATCAGCGCTTGATCGAAGGTGCGCAGGCGCTAGGTGCCGACGTGTTGTTTGGCTGCAAGGTGACCGGCTTTGTACCGGATGCCGAGGCGCCACGGATTAGCCTGATGACGGCTGAAGGTGAAGCGCAACAACTACAAGCACGCTTTGTGTTGGACGCCAGCGGTTATGGTCGAGTACTGGCGCGCCTCACTGGGCTGGCCTGCGACTCAGTACTGGAGTCACGCTGTGCGCTCTTTATGCATGTGGAAGATCATATCGACACAGCTGATTACAACCGCAACAAGATTCTGATCGGCATTCATCCGCAACTACCCAGCGTCTGGTACTGGCTGATCCCCTTTAGCGATGGTCGCGCCTCGGTCGGCGTGGTGGGAGACCGAGCCACATTGGAGCAAGCCGGGCTCGATGATGGTGAGCGGCTTTGGTCCATGCTGCGGCAAGAGCCACGCTACGCTGAGTTGCTGAAAAATGCGGTGCAGGTGCGCGACACCGGCCGGCTGGAAGGCTACTCGGCGGCGGTGAGTCAGTTGCATGGTCCGGGCTTTGCGCTGTTGGGTAACGCGGGCGAGTTTCTTGATCCGGTGTTTTCTTCCGGCGTGACCATCGCGCTGCATTCGGCTTGGTTGGCAGCACCGCTGGTCAAGCGTCAGCTGGCCGGTAAAACGGTTGATTGGCAAGCTGAGTTTGAGCTGCCGTTACGTGCTGGAGTCGATACCTTTCGCGAGTTCGTGATTGCTTGGTATGACGGTCGTCTGCCGCGCATTATCTTCAACGAACGCCAGCCTGAACGTATCCGCAATATGGTCAGCGCGGTATTGGCCGGTTACGCTTGGGATACCGACAATCCCTTGGTTGCGGCCAGCCGCCGGCGTCTGGACGCGCTGGCACAAAGCAGCACCGATAGCCGCTTTGATGTGATTGTCGACGCATGCTGATGCGCCGCCTCAGTTGTTTGTTGCTATTAACGATCTGGTTGAGCGGCTGTGCCATGCAGCCAGCGCCGGCGCCCCCGTTGGCGGCGTTACCTGTCGCACCAGCGCAAACCCTGCAATTGCGCTTTGTGCATGGCGAGCAAGAGCACGCCATGATTGGCGTGTTGCGCCGTGATGCAGATAGCTTGCGGTTGGTATTGCTCAGCCCGCAGGGGCAGCGCTTGCTGACCTGGCAGCGCGATGCTAACGGCGCACAGCTGCAGGCCGACGATTGGCAGCCACCCTTTGATGCTGACTGGCTGGGTAGCCGCCTGGCGTGGTCACTTTGGCCGGCAGACGCTCTGCAACTGGCGTTTTCAGGCAGCCGCTGGAGATTGGGTGGCAGCCCGGAAGAACGGGCGATTTATTATCGCAAGCAGCTGATTGCCAAGGTTAAAATAGTCGGCGATTGCCGCCGGATTGATGATCTTGATGCCGGCTACCAGCTCACCATCACCGTGGCCGATGCCGCGCGGAAAACCTCTTCATGCCCGAATTTTTGAGCGCCTTGACCCAGCAGCCCTGTCGTCTGTCGACGCCGGCACTGGTCTGCTCGCTGGGCGACAATCTAGCGGATATTGCCCAGCGTCTGTTCAGCGGCGAGCGTGGCTTAACACCGACCGACAGCTTCACCCCCGGCCGTTCACTGCCGTTGGGCCTGGTACACACCAAGCTGCCCGACATGCAAGCCTGGCCGGTTGAGCATCGCTCGCGCAACAATCAACTGCTGGCGGCAGCGCTGGAGCAACTTGCACCCGAACTGGCTGCACTGCGCGCTCGGCAGCCTGCTGCGCGCGTCGGCGTGGTACTGGGTACCAGCACCTCGGGTATCGGTGAAACCGAACAGGCGGTGGCGTATTTTCAGCGTGAGAACGAATGGCCGGCTAGCTTCGTCTATCAGCGGCAAGAAATCGGTTCGCCCTCGGCCTTTGTGGCCGCGCATTTGGGGCTCGATGGCCCGGCGTATACGTTGTCTACCGCGTGCAGTTCCAGTGCGCGTGCGCTCGCCAGTGGCCGTCGGTTGTTAGCGCTGGGGCTATGCGACGCGGTGATTGCCGGCGGTGCTGATAGCCTCTGCGCCTTGACGGTAAATGGCTTCGCCGCGCTGGGGGCCGTCAGTGAGCAACCTTGTCTGCCGTTCTCGGCCAACCGTTGCGGAATCAATATTGGTGAGGCGGCAGCGCTCTTTTTGCTGACGCCGGAAACCGGCGGCATCCAGCTAGCCGGTTACGGCGAAAGCAGCGATGCCCACCATATCTCGGCGCCGTTGGCGGATGGCAGCGGTGCGCTGGCCGCGATGACTGCGGCGCTAGCGATGGCGGGTATTACTGCGGAGCAAGTGGATTATGTCAATTTGCACGGCACCGCCACCACGCAGAATGACAGCATGGAGGCGCAGGCCATTCATGCGCTCTTTGCTGATCGCGTGCCCTGCAGTTCGACCAAGGCGCTAACCGGGCATACCTTGGGAGCTTGTGGGGCGTTGGAAGCCGCTTTCTGCTGGCTAGCGCTGCGTGAAGGCTACCTGCCGCCACAGATTAACGATGGCATAGTCGATCCAGAATTAGCTCCGATTCGGCTGGCCACGGCTGACGCCGCACCCTTGCACCGCGCACTGACTAACTCCTTCGCCTTTGGCGGCAACAACGCCACGCTGCTATTGGAGCGCACAGATGATTGAACTGAGCACACCCTGCCCGATTGCCCCCTATGTGCCGCATGCCGATAGCATGTGCTTGCTCGATACCCTGTTGGAATTTAACGCCGACCACCTGTACGCCGACATTTGTCCGCGCGCTGATGACTTGTTTGCCGACGCGCAGGGTATTCCAGGCTGGGTCGGTATTGAGTGGATGGCGCAGGCAGTAGCAGCCTGGTCTGGTGTGCAAGCCGTTGAAGCGGGCCAGCCTCCGGCAGTGGGCTTTTTGTTGGGCTCGCGACGCTACGAGGCCAAGGTCGCTTACTTCGCATTGGGTGAGCCGGTGCGTATTGAAGTATTCCTCGATTTTCGTGCCGACAATGGCCTCGGCGCTTTCCGCGGCCAGTTGCTCGATCAGCAGGGCCAGCTGCTGGCCAGCGGCACTTTGAATGTTTACCAGCCCGATTCAGCCGAAGCGCTGGCGGCGCTGCATAAGGGAGATATGCCATGACCGATACGATTTTAATTACCGGCTCTAGCCGTGGCATCGGCCAGGCGGTAGCGCTGCGTTTGGCGCGTGACGGCTTTGACATAGTACTGCACTGTCGCAGTCAGATTGAGGCTGCCGAAAGGGTCGCCGAGCAGGTTCAGGGGCTGGGACGAAGCGCCCGCGTGCTATGTTTTGACGTAGCTGACCGTGCCGCCGCAAAGGCGGCGCTGGAAGCGGATGTCGAACAGCATGGCGCTTACTACGGTGTGGTCTGCAATGCCGGCGTGACCGCCGACGGTGCCTTCCCAGCGCTCAGCGATGACGACTGGGATAGAGTGATTCATACCAATCTCGACGGTTTCTACAACGTACTCAAGCCGCTGATGATGCCAATGATTCGCCGCCGCAAGGCCGGGCGTATTGTGGTTATGTCGTCAGTCTCCGGGGTAATGGGTAACCGTGGGCAGGTCAATTACAGCGCGAGTAAGGCCGGCTTGATCGGCGCGGTGAAAGCCTTGGCAGTGGAATTGGCCAAGCGCAAAATTACGGTTAACTGTGTGGCGCCCGGTCTGGTCGAGACCGAAATGCTGGACGAGCAGATCATTATCGAAGCCATGAAGGCGATTCCTATGCAGCGCACTGGCACTGTCGAAGAGGTCGCTGCCGCAGTGAGTTTTCTGTGTTCGGCGGACGCGGGCTATATCACTCGGCAGGTGCTGTCGGTCAATGGAGGTATGTGCTAATGGATGGCAAAGCGGTGCGCGCGGATGGCCTCGGGCGTCGGGTCGTAGTGACAGGCATGGCAGGTTTTTCGCCGATTGGTAACGACTGGGCGAGCATCGAAGCTAATCTGCGGACGATGCAGACAGGCATACGCCACATGGATGACTGGGCCGAGTACGAGGGTCTGAACACGCGCCTGGGTGGTCCGGTCGCACCTTTTGAGCTGCCTGCGCAGTACACCCGCCGCGCGATGCGCAGCATGGGTCGGGGTGCGCGCATGGCGACGCGGGCCAGTGAGTTAGCACTGGCGGATGCCGGGCTGCTCGGCGACCCACTGGTCGGCAGCGGTGACATGGGTATCGCTTACGGCGCCTCCGCCGGCGAGCCAGACGCGGTGGCCGACTTTGGCAATATGCTGATCAACAAGTCTACCGACGGCCTCAACGCTAACTCCTACATCCGCATGATGGCGCACACCGCAGCGGTGAATATCGGTGTGTTTCTTGGTGTGCGTGGGCGCATTCATACCACTTCTAGCGCCTGTACCTCGGGGAGTCAGGGTATTGGCTACGCCTATGAAGCGATTCGTTTCGGCCGTCAGAAAGCCATGATTGCCGGCGGCTGCGAGGAGTTGTCGGCATCTGAAGCTGCAGTGTTCGACACCTTGTTCGCCACCAGTACCCGCAACGATGCACCGCATACCTCGCCGCGTCCTTTCGACACTGAGCGAGATGGACTCGTCGTTGGCGAAGGCGCCGGCGCGCTGATTCTTGAAGATCTGCAGCACGCGCTGGAACGCGGTGCGCCTATCTATGCCGAAGTCATGGGCTTTGGTACTAACAGCGATGGTCGGCACGTGACCCAGCCGGATGCCGAGATGATGGAGCGGGCGATCCGCATGGGGCTGAGCGACGCTAATCTGCAACCGGAGCAGATTGGTTATGTTAGCGCGCACGGCACCGCGACTGATCGCGGCGATGTGGCCGAGAGCAAAGCCACCCATGCGGTGTTTGGCGGCAATACGCCAATCAGTGCTTTCAAGAGTTTTACCGGCCACACCCTGGGCGCCTGCGGTGCGCTGGAAGCCTGGGTGGCGATCGAAATGATGCGCGCCGGCTGGTTCCACGCGACTGCCAACCTGGACGCGCCGGACCCGGATTGCGGCGCTTTGGACTACATCCGCGATGAAGGCCGCGCGCTGCAGTGCGAATATGTGATGAGTAACAACTTTGCTTTTGGGGGCATCAATACGTCTCTGATTTTCCGGCGCTGGGCGGCTTGAAATAAACCGGCGCGTGCTTGGGCGCGGCACACTTATCAATGATCGATTAGAGGGACTAAACATGAAGAAAGGAATGATCACCACAACAGCGCTGGCACTGACGCTGGGCCTATTGGCCGCTGGCAATGCGCAGGCGCGCGACACCAAGCTGATGCTGTCTGTTGAAGAAGCCATGAGTTCAGCTGACTTCCAGGAAAAACTCGACCCTAGCATTACCTTCAGTTTTGGTGGTCTGCCCAATGGCAAGCGTATCGGCGAGCGCCACGGCAATTACATAAGCAACAAAAAGACCAATGCCTTCGGCAAAAGCGATGAAGAGGCCTGCCGCTGGGCACTGCTGTCGGCCTTGCTAAGCTTTCAGGACCGCGCGCGCAGCGAAGGCGGCGACGCCGTGGTTAACCTCGAGAGCTACTACAATGCCAACCCGATGATCTCCACCACTCAGTTCGAATGCCATGCCGGCGCCATAATGGCCGGCGTTGCGTTACGTGGTGATGTGGTCACGCTCGCCCCTTGATCCAGCGTTGCTGAAATAAGCGAACATCCTCCGGCTTCAATGCCGCCGGAGGATGGCGTTGGATTCGATCACCTGTTTGCCTACTGGCGCCATCAGCGCCGCTTGCAGCATCGCGGCTGCCACGTCGCTGGTTTTCACCGCACGGAAGCGTTTTGGGATAACCGGTTTGAAACTGCGCGACAGCAAAAGGCCAAACACTTCGCCAGGACGATTCTCAGGGCGCGGCCCGCCATCCAGTAGGGAAGGTCTGACCAGCGTCAGCGAACGAAAATCCATTGCCGCCAGATCCTGCTCTAATTCGCCTTTTACTCGCAGATAAAACGAACCCGAGCGCGCGCTGGCGCCGAGCGACGAATTGAGCACGAAGGTACGGGTGCCAGCGTGCAAACAGAGTCGCGCCGCCCCACACACGTACTCCCTGTCTACCTTACGAAAAGCGTCTTTTGAACCCGCCTGCTTGAGCGTGGTACCCAAGGCGCAGAGCGCCGCATCGGCCTGCCACCAGTCGGCCTCTTCTGGTAATGCACTGAAATCGACCTGCGGGTTAAGCAGGTGCGCGTAGTGGGTTACCGAGACAGGTAGCGGGCGTCTGGTTGGCGCGACCACCCGAGCAATCGCTGGGTTGGCCAGTGCTTGACGCAAGACGTCCATTCCCACAAGACCGCTGCCGCCTAACACCAGCAACGTCTTGCCCTTGGTTTCGTCCATGGGTACTCCCCCAATTGAATTGTCAGCTTCAGTTAAGTCTAGTGTGGTTCATTCTCTTGCGTACCGTTGGACAAATGCGGCAACAACTTGCTCAGTCTTCCCTGGGAGTCTTATTGCTGTCGTTGAGTCGAACGGTTAATTGCCAACGAGTTGGGAGAGCGGGATGAACACAGGTGGATTGCTTGATCAGTTGTTGAAGGCGGGTAGCGGAATGTTGCAAGGCAGCCAGAATGGCGCCGCATCGCAAAGCAACCAGCAAAGCGGCGGCGGTAACAGCCAGTTGGGCAGCCTGTTGAGCGGCGCAGGTGGTGGTGCGTTAGCGGCAGGTGCCATTGGCATGCTGCTTGGCAACAAAAAGGCGCGCAAGTTTGGCGGCAAGGCGATCAAGTACGGTGGGTTGGCCGCGCTCGGTGTGGTCGCTTATAAGGCGTTTAACACTTGGCAGCAGAATAGTCAGTCTGCGCCACAAGGCCAGCCGCAAACCGTGGACCGGTTGCCAGCTCCACAGGCCGAGCAGCACAGCCACGCGATTCTGCGTGCGGTGATTGGAGCCGCCAAAGCGGATGGCCACGTCGATGATCGCGAGCGTGAGCTGATTGATGGCGAAATAGCAAAGCTGACCAACGATGTCGCGATGCAGCAGTGGTTTGATCGTGAGTTGAACAAACCATTGGATCCGAGCGAAATCGCCAGCGCGGCCAGTACGCCGGAAATGGCCGCCGAGATGTATTTGGCCAGTGTGCTGATTGTCGATGAAGAGAGCTTTATGGAACGCAGTTATCTGCAGGAGCTGGCCAGCCAGTTGAAGCTTGATCCGGCGCTCAAGGCGGAGCTTGAGAAAGAGGTGCGCCAGGCCGTTTGAACTCAGTGGCCGTGGCTGCGGCCCACGTGCGAGTCATCTTCGCTGGCTTGCACCGCGCCACTGGTTTCCAGCTGCTGGATGATGCCGCAGTGATCCACATCGCTGGCGCTGCGGCAGCGATGGCGTAGTTCTACCAGTTGGTCACGGAGCTGACTAAGGTTCTGCAGTCGGCTGCTGACGTGCTGGATATGCTCATCAATCAGGCCGTTAACATCACCGCAACTGGCCTCGGGCTGCTCACGTAAGTTGAGCAGCTCACGGATTTCATTTAGCGTCATATCCAGCGCCCGGCAATTGCGGATGAACACTAGCTGCTCAAGGTGCCGGTCTTGATATTGGCGATAGTTGCCCTCGCTGCGAGAAGGCTCGGGCAACAAACCCTCACGTTCGTAGTAGCGCACGGTTTCCACCGCGGTGCCGGTTAGTTCGGCCAGCTTGCCAATTTTCATGTTGTGATCCTCCTGCTTGACTCTGTAGTGGCTACAGGGTTTTTACTGTGCCTCACAGTTACCCGGAGAGTCCAGTATGACAGGCCAAGATCATTCCCATTCGGTTGAGCAGAGTTGCTGTAGTTCTGCGAGCTCAGCGCCGGCGGCAGCGATTGGCGCGGCGGCCGGCCAGCAGCTTAGCCGTATTCGTATCGAGCAGATGGACTGCCCAACCGAAGAGGGGCTGATTCGGGGCAAGCTCGAAGGAAGCGAAGGCATCAGTGAACTGCACTTTAATTTGCTGCAACGAGTATTGACCGTCGCGCACGACGAAAGCCGGCGTGATGACATCTTCAAGGCGCTGGGCGAACTTGGCTTCACCCCGGTATTGGTGGATGCAGATAGCCCACCGCCTGAGCCGGCTGCGGCTAAACCTTGGTGGCCATTGGCGCTGGGCGGGTTTGCCGCGCTGACGGCAGAAGTCTTGCATTTTTCCGGTTTGGCGCCGCAATGGCTGATCGCGCTAGTGGCATTGGCCGCTATCGCTCTCACGGGATTGAGTACGTACCGCAAAGGCTGGATCGCACTGCGCAACCGCAATTTGAACATCAATGCGCTCATGAGCATTGCGGTGACTGGCGCGGTGCTGATTGGTCAATGGCCGGAAGCTGCGATGGTGATGGTGCTGTTCGCCGTCGCTGAGTTGATTGAAGCCAAATCACTCGATCGCGCACGTAATGCCATCAGTGGTTTGCTGGCGCTAACGCCTGAGCAGGCGAGAGTGCAGCAGCCAGACGCTAGCTGGCGGCTGTTGGATGTCGCAGATATTGCCGTGGGTGAGCTGGTGCGCGTGGCACCGGGCGAGCGTATAGCTATGGATGGTCAGGTCAGCAGAGGTCAGTCGGCGATTAATCAAGCACCGATCACCGGCGAGAGTTTGCCAGTGGAAAAGGCGCCAGGCGATGCGGTGTTTGCGGGCACTATCAATCAAACTGGCGAGCTGGAGTACCGCGTCACCGCAGCGGCGGGTCAATCGACACTGGCGCGTATTATTCACGCAGTAGAAGAAGCACAGGGCGAGCGCGCGCCAACCCAACGTTTTGTTGACCGTTTCGCGGCCATCTATACCCCAGCAGTGATGGTGCTGGCGCTGTTGGTTGCGGTGTTGCCGCCCTTGTTTTTCGATGTGCTTTGGTACGACTGGATCTACCGTGCGTTGGTATTGCTGGTGGTGGCGTGCCCCTGTGCATTGGTGATTTCCACGCCGGTGACCATCGTCAGCGGGCTGGCAGCTGCGGCGCGCAAGGGCATCCTGATTAAGGGCGGTGTTTATCTGGAACAGGGGCACCAGATAGATTTACTGGCGTTAGACAAGACCGGAACCCTGACCCAAGGTCGCCCGGAGCAGACTGACTTTGTGCGGCTTGCAGCAGCAGCTGAGCTGTCGGTAGAGCAGTTGGCAGCCAGTCTTGCGGCGCGCTCCGATCATCCGGTATCCCAGGCCATCGCGCGTCAGGCAGCGATGGCTGCAGTGAGCTTGCTGCCGGTCACCGACTTCAGTGCGCTACTGGGACAGGGCGTGCGAGGGCGGCTGGAGGGTGGCACCTACCATCTGGGCAATCATCGCCTGGTGGAAGCGCTGGGGCTTTGTTCGCCGGCGCTGGAAGCGCAGCTGCAGACGCTTGAGCAACAAGGCAAGAGTGTGGTGGTGCTATGCTCGTCAGAAGCGCCGCTGGCGCTCTTTGCGGTGGCCGATAAGGTCAAGCCGAGTAGCCGCGAGGCGATTGCCGAATTGCATGCCATGGGGATCAAAACCCTGATGCTCAGTGGCGACAATGCGCATACGGTTGCGGCGATAGCGGCGCAGGTAGGCATTGATGAGGCCCGTGGCGATCTGTTGCCCGAAGACAAGCTCGGTGTGATCGCCGGGCAGCAGGGCGGTGGCCTAAAAGTTGCCATGGTCGGTGATGGCATCAATGATGCGCCGGCACTGGCCAAAGCAGACATCGGCTTTGCCATGGGCGCAGCGGGTACCGACAGTGCGATTGAAACGGCCGATGTTGCGCTGATGGATGATGATCTGCGCAAGATTCCGCAGTTTATTCGCCTGTCGCGGCAGACCATGAGCGTGTTACGACAAAACATCATTCTGGCGTTAGGCATCAAGGCCGTGTTTTTGCTGATTACCCTGCTGGGGGGCGCGACCATGTGGATGGCGGTCTTTGCCGATATGGGGGTGAGCTTGCTGGTGGTGTTCAACGGCATGCGTCTGCTGCGTCAGAGCTAGGGTGTCATGCCGTTGTTTTGTTACCGCGCTGTCTGTTTAGGCTGGCGCGGGCGCTTAATTGAGCGGTGAGTAGGCAGCGCAGGCTGAATAGAGTGTGTCATTTGTGAGACAACCGACCAGCGGCAATAGGCTTTAGGTTGCCGGAGTCTCTAGCGTTGCGTCATTTATGCGGCGCTCCATGGCTCACAGGGTCAGTTATCTGGCGCTTAAATACTGGACGATCTGCGCTTTATGCAACAAACTATTGTCGCTAAACAAAAATAATATTTCTCGTTCTGCGCAAGCTGAATGAAGGAGACAAAAAGCATGATTAAGTCTGGTTCTTCGTGGTTCATCCCAATGACGCTGGCCCTGGTGTTTGGTGCCGCTTCACTCTATGCTTCATCCCAATCGGCGCTGCCAATGACCGGCCTGTTTGATGCGCCCGTGGCCGTTGTTAGTGATATCTTCAGCCGCTTCTGATCAGATTGTTTCGCGTGTAGCGCGCTCTGTTTAGGACCGACGCTTAATCTACCCCACGGAAACGGGGCTGGCCCCGGTTATGGATAACAATGAAGGTTCAGGCAAACGGCGTGTCCAACGAAGTCTATGTGCGCGGCGCCGGACAACCGGTGCTGATGCTGCATGGCAATCCTGATAGCCACGTTATGTGGCTCCCGCTGATTGCAAAACTACGCGGAAACTACCGTTTAATCGTGCCAGACCTGCCAGGGTTTGGTGCCAGCAAGACTCGCGCAGACCACAGTGAAGTTACCTTGAAAGGCATGGCAGAATGGGTCGCCCACCTGTTGGATGCCTTGGATGTGGCTCGCCCGGTAGACTTGATCATGCACGATTTTGGTGGGGTTTACGGCCTCGCTTTCGCCACCACCTACCCCGAACGTGTACGCCGACTGGTTATCACTAATACCGTATTTCAGCAGGATTATCGTTGGCACTTTTGGGGACGAGTCTGGCGCAAGCCACAGCTGGGCGAATTGGCCATGGCGGTGATGGGTATCCCCGGACTGGGCAAGACACTGTTTGCCGCATCGTTACGCAAGGGCGGGCCAGGGCTGAGCCAAGAACAGATCAATGAAGCCTACCGACGTTTTACCCCCGATGTGCGCAAGCAGGTATTGCGCCTCTACCGTGCCACCGATCCGGCCAATTTCGCCGGCTGGGAAACCCGCATGCTAGCCGTGACGGCCCAACACCCGACTTTGGTTCTGTGGGGGCAACGTGATCCCTTTATTGCTGCGCGTTACGCCGAGCGGTTCGGTGCGAGCAAACTAGAGCGTTTTAATGACGTGGGGCATTGGGTAGTGGTTGAGGCGGCTGACCGGGTGGCCCCCCTGATCGATCAGCATCTGCAGGACAGCTAAAGCTGACTGCGACACTGTGTACCCGTGATCAATATTCCGCGCTTTAGAATGCGCTGCTAAACTTGCCCGCATGAAACTATCCCGCTCACAACGCTCACTTTTTGCCTGGCTGCTGTACTTCAGCATCCTGTTCAATGTGCCGACCTGCGGTCTGCTGCATGGACAGATGTCGGGTATGCAATTGAGTGGGGTGGGCATTGTGTTCTGCTCGCTCGGCTACGGCAGCAGCGTAGACCTGAGCGCCGATGACGGTAGCACCACTAAGACCAGCATGATGGCTTTCAAGTGCCCGGTGTGTGGCAGCGTTACTGTTTCCATCGCCCTGCTATTTGCGCTTGCTTGGCTGCTGACGGTGCGGCGTGACCGGCCCCAGCCTCAACGGCGGCAGGTGCCGCGCTTGTATCCGCGTTATGCCTGGCCGCCGGCCAACCCCAGGGCTTCGCCACTGTTCTGACTTTCCCACCGCCGCGTGGCGGTATTAATGCTCTCGATCTACCTGCGCACGCTGCACAGCGAGGTGATCGAGCCATTGGATTAGTCAGGAATTACCTCATGAAACAGTTTTTTCTTCGCTCTACCGGCGCGTTGCTGCTCTGCGCGCCTGCCTCTTATACCTTGGCTCAGGATGCACTGGAGCTGCCGACTCTTAAAGTCATTGGCACCCAGCAAAGCGCCGTCGGACTGCAACTCGATGTTCCGGCGGAAACCGGGTCTAGGTTAGACATTACCCCGCGTGAAACACCTGCTTCTGTTTCCGTGGTCAGTCGCGAGCAGATCAGCGCCCGTGGCGCGGAAAATACCCAGGACATTCTTGCCAGTATTCCCGGTGTAACTGCGGCAGCGCCGCCGGGCTCCGCCGGATTTATCTCTTGGCGCGGCTTCACCAGCTCGCAGGTGACGCAAATGTTCAACGGTATCGCGCTGCAATACGACGCTATTGCCGCGCGCCCGGTGGATAGCTGGATCTACGACCGCGTCGAGGCGATCGGCGGCGCATCGAGCTTTCTCAATGGGTCGGGTGGGGTTGGCGGCTCGGTCAATTACATCAGTAAACTGGCCGACCCTAATCAGTCTTTTGTTGAGGGACGGATAAAATACGGCAGTTACGACAGCAGTGAGCTGGCGCTAGGTTTGAACCAGCAACTAAACGAAGGCCCGGTGCGGAACACCTTGCGGCTGGATATCAGTCAAACGCAGAGTAAAGGCTATGTCGACCGTGAGGAGCGTAGTGCCTTTACCTCGGCGCTTTCGTTGCGCACCGACTTCAGCGAGCAGCTATCGCATACCCTAGCGTTGGAATACCAGAACGAGCAGGTCGATAGCCCCTATTGGGGCACCCCGGTACTGCAACCGATTGGCGGCGAGATGAAGATCGACGAGAGCCGCCGCTTTGAAAACTACAACGTAGAAGATGGCCGCTACGAGCAGCGGGTGCGTTGGCTACGCTCGATCACCGAGTACTGGGTCAGCGACCACACACGGCTGCGCAACACCTTCTATCACTACAATACCGAGCGCAATTACCGCAATCTGGAGCGCTATACCTATACGGCGGACAACAGCCAGATCAGCCGCTCGGGAGCCTATCAGCAGCGTCATGATCAGGAGGTCAACGGCGACCGCGTAGAGTTGCTAAACAATAGCCGCTTGTTCGACCGCAAAAGCGACTGGTCGCTGGGCTTGGATTTCAGCCACAACGTGCAGACGCGCTACCCGCGCTCGATTTCTGGCGAGTTCGACAAAGTAGATCCGGACAACTTCGCCCCCGGTCATTTCTACGATATTCCCGGGATGACGCCCGGCCATGAGCCGCAGCGCAGCAACGAGCTGAACACCTGGGCGCTTTATCTGGAGAACCGTACCGAATTGACCGACCGTCTGGCGCTGCTCACCGGCCTGCGGCATGACTGGATCGACCTGCAGGTGACCAATCATCAAACGTCTTCGGCCAGTAACCCCGCCAAATTTGGCCAGACTTACGAGCCAACTACTGGACGTATCGGGCTGGTCTACGATCTAACGCCAGCAGCCAATGTTTATGTGCAGTACAGCACCGCAGCCGATCCGCCAGCGGGTGTACTGACCACGGCCAGTTTCGGTCAGGTGCAAGATTTTGATCTGACCACGGGCGAGCAATGGGAAGTAGGCAGCAAGTTCGACTTTCTTGATGGGCGTGGCTCGGCCACCGTGGCGCTCTACCAGATCACCCGCACGGATCTGGCCACCAATGACCCGAACAACCCCGGTGAAACCCTGCCGGTGGGCCAGCAATCATCCACCGGGATCGAAGTAGCCGGCTCGCTCTGGGTAACGCCGAAATTGTTGGCCGAAGGTAACTTCGCTTGGGTAGACGCCGAGTACGATGAGTTCAATGACAGCGTCGGCGGCGCCAGTGTGTCGCGCGCCGGTAACACGCCCAGCAACGTGCCCGACAAGGTGGCCAACCTGTGGCTGACCTACGACGTTGCACCGCGCTGGCAGTTGGGTGTGGATACCCGCTACGTCGGCTCCGTTTACGCCGATGCAGCCAATACCCTGTCGGTACCGTCCTACACGCTCTTTGGTGCCTTTGTCGGCTATGAACTGGCCGAGGACACGCAGCTGAGCCTGCGCGGACGCAATCTGTCCGATGAGGTGTACGCCCGTAATGCCGGTTCGACCATGTTGTATCTCGGTGCGCCGCGAACCTTCGAAGTCGCTTTGCAAACCCGCTTCTAATAATCAAAGGAAGCCAGCAGATGCGCTGCATCTACTGGCTGGGAGAGGGTGATGAAACGTTATTTATTCTTGTGGCATCGTTGGTTGGGGATAGTGCTGTGCTTGTTCATGGCCATGTGGTTTATCTCCGGCGTGGTCATGATGTACGTCGGTTATCCCAAGCTTACCCCGCGTGAGCATCTGGCGCATTTGCCGCCGCTACAGACCACCGGCTGCTGCATCAGCCTGGCTGAAGCGCAGCGCAGCGCTGGCCGCGAGCAGCCGCCCGATAGCATGCGGCTGACCAGTTTGCGCGATGAGGCCTATTTCGTACTGGGCTATCGCGGCGCAGCCGATGCGGTTATCAATGCGCGCTCTGGCGAGCGGGTGAGTTCGATCAGCGCAGCGCAGGCCATGCAAGCGGCGCGGCAGTTTGCTCCTGATGTGGCGTTGCGAGCAGATGGGCTGGTGGATGAAGATGTTTGGACTCATTCACGTGGACTGGATGCGGATCGGCCACTGTATCGCGTGCAGCTGCAGGATGTTGAGCAGCGTCTGCTGTATATCTCCAGCCGCACTGGCGCTGTGGTGCGGGATGCAACCCACAATGAGCGAGTGTGGAATTGGGTGGGCGCCTGGATTCATTGGCTCTATCCACTAAGGGGCAATTGGCTGCAAGGCGCATGGCATAACACCGTGGTGTATCTGTCGTTGGCCGCGACTGTCATGGCGTTGTTGGGCATGTGGCTGGGTGTTATGCGCTGGCGTGGTAAACGGCGTTACCGCAACGGCTCGCATTCACCCTATCAGGGGGTGGCGCGCTGGCACCATGTGGTTGGGTTGGGCGCGGGAGGGCTGCTGGTGTGCTGGATATTCAGCGGTTTGATGTCGATGAATCCCTGGTCGGTATTCAGTCGTACTGCGCCGTTGAATACCGCTGCCTATTCTGGTGGCGAACTCACTCCGCAGGCCTTTACACAATCACCAGCGCAGCTGCTGCAGCAATTTCAGGCCAGCGGTTTTGTGCCGGTGGAGCTGACATGGCGGCGCGTGGCGGGTGAGCCTGTGATCGTTGCGCAAAACGCCAGTGGTGCGAGCGAGGTGGTGTTGGGCGCAGGCCCGGTGATGCAGCGCTTACCTGCTGAGCTGCTGGAGCGTGCGGCCGAGTCCGTTAGACCGGAAGGTGAAGTACGCAAAGAGTGGCTTAACACTTACGACTTTTACTATTACGCCCGCACCGAGCACAGCATGCTCGGGCATTTGGATAAACCTCTGCCGGTGCTGCGCGTGCGCTTTGACGATGAAGCGCAGACCTGGCTGCACATTGATCCGCGCAGCGGTGAGATCCTGAGTCAGGCCACGAGTGGTCGACGGCTGTCGCGGGTTCTGTTTGCGCTGCTGCACAGTTGGGATTGGTTGCCGTTGTTGCAGAATCGTCCGTTATGGGACGTGCTGATGATTGGCTTCAGTATCGGCGGTCTATTGATCAGTCTGACCGGCACGGTGATGGGCTGGCGGCGATTGCGGCGTAAAGCGGTGCATGCCAAAGCACGGCAGCGCAGTTCGCCGCCTTAACCCTATGTGTCCCGGCCTGAGCCTTTAGTGCTGTTCAGGCCGGGTATTTGGCTGGAATCAGGGTCGGGGCGGCTTTGCGTCAGAGGAAATCTGGCTCTTCGACACGGTCACGCCAACCCGATCATCCAGCAACGCCTGGGTTGCTGTCTGCACGTAGGCTTCTAGTTGCTGTTGCCAGTCTTGAAGCTGCGGAGCGTTAGGCAGTAGGGTGGCTTTGGGTTCGGCGCCTAGCTGATAGCGGTATGCCTTGGGCTCTTCGTCGCGCGGCTGGATCACCACCTCATCGCCCCGAATGATGCCCACGGTCTGACCGCCGCCCGACGGCTTGATGATGCCAACGCCTCGATCGTCCGCTGGCAGACTGAGTAGATCACGTCCCCAGCACTGGTGCCGTACCTTGCCGCCCAGGCGGCCCATGATAGTGGGCACGATGTCTACTTGGGTGCCAACGATATCGTTCTGCTCGCCAAAGCGTTGGTTCATGCCGGGGGCGATTAGTAGCAGCGGTACGTGGAAACGCAGCAGGTCCAGCTCGGTCAGCTGTTGTGGCGTACCAAAACCGTGGTCGCCGACAATCACAAACAGCGTCTGGTCGTAATAGGGCTCATCTTTGATTTGTTCAAAGAAACGGCCCAATGCCCAATCGGAATAGCGCATCGCGCTCAGGTGTTCGTCGGCATAGCTGCCCTGGCCGGTTACTTTGTCTACCGGCAGCGGGTTAGGCAGCGCGTAGGGTGTGTGATTCGACAAGGTCTGCAGTAACGCATAAAAAGGGCGCTCTGGATCGAGCTGGTGCAACTCGGTAACGGCGCGATCAAACATATCCTGGTCGGACACGCCCCAAGTCGGATCAGATACCACCGGATCGACATAGTCGTTGCGGCCGATAAAACGCGTCATGCCCTGATTACCAAAGAAGCCACGCTGGTTATCCCAGGCAAAATCACCGTTGTACACGTACAGATCATTGAAGCCGCGCGCGCTGAGCAACTGCGGTAGGCCGGAGAACTGATGGCTGCCCTCTGGCTCCTGCATCAGGTACTCGAAGGCCGGCAGGTTGGGGAAGCAGGCCATGGTGGCGAACATGCCCTGATGCGTATGGGTGCCGTTAGAGAAGTAACGGGTAAACAGCAGCCCTTGTTCGCTTAGTTTGTCGAACTCGGGCGTGATTTGTAGCGGCGATCCGAGCGCGCCGGTGTAATAACCGGCAAAGCTTTCCATCAGGATCACCACCACGTTACGGATCGGCAGGGTGCCGTCCTCAGGCGGTTGATAGTCGCGGCGTACCGGGGCCAGATCAGGTTCCACTAATTGATCGTGTGCACCCAGTATCATCTGCCGAGTAGTCTCGGTGGCCTGTTCTGCGGGCATTAGGTCGAGCCAGGCATTGTTGCGGTGGTCGGAATACTGCGCCTTGGCTGCGGAATACAGTGTCAATGTTGGCGTTAGCCCCAACTGGTTGGCAAACATCGAGTTGGTGGTAAAGGCGTCACCCCAGCGTAGCGGTGGCCCTTGGCGCAGGGTGCCACGGGCCAGCACGGTAGAGCCGAGCAGCAGCAATACAAGTACAGCTAACCGCGCAGTCAACGCGCCACGTTGAGTCAGGCGAGCGCTGTTAGCCACTGCGGGTAAGCGGGTGAGACGGTCCAGCCAGCGGAACAGGCTGAACATCAACAGTGATAGCACCGCCAGTGCCAGTAATAAGCGCACAACCGGAAAACCGTACCAAAGCATGCGTAGCACGGTGGCCGGGTCTTCTTGCAGATACTGGAAAACCAGCGCATTCAGACGCTGGTGAAATTCACGATAGAAATTCAGCTCGACCACGCCAAGCAGGCTGAACAGGATTGCGGCTAGGGTCAGCCAGAAACACTGCAGGCCACGTAACTGCATAAGCCTGACGCTGAAAAACGACAGAATCAGCGGCGCCCCGGCGATAATGACGACGCGCATGTCAAATCGTAAGCCGTTGTAAAAAGCTTCGCAGAGGTCGCGCCATAAGGCGTCGGTAGCCAATTCCCAGTTGTACGCTAACAGCGCCGCACGCAAGAGCGTGAGCAGTAGAGTAAGGGCAAATAGCGACGATAGGACAAACAGCAGCTGGCTACGCAGGCCTACTGTCGGCTGATTCAGATCAGCCGTACTACGGGGAGCACGCATGAATAAAAGAGCTTCCAATTAAGGTATGGGCCAAGCAGGCCCAGGGGCTAGATCAATATCACTAGCCAAACGGTCAGTATCATCAGTAATGAGACCAACTGAGCAGCGCTACCCATGTCCTTGGCTTGCTTGGATAGCGGGTGCAGCTCGAGCGAAATGCGATCAACCACGGCTTCTATGGCCGAGTTAAGCAACTCCACTATCAGCGCGACGAAAACCACTAGCAGCAAGACTGCGCGTTCCAGTGCGCTGACATTCAGCAGGCAAGCCAGCGGAATCAGCACAGCACTGAGTACCAGCAACTGACGGAAAGCGGCCTCACCGATGATCGCCGCGCGCAAGCCTGCCATTGAATATCCTGTGGCCTTGAATACCCGGCTGATGCCGCCACGGCTTTTCAGCGCCAAGGCGTCATCACCGGGTGTTGGGTCAGCTGGCATCGATGTTTACCTCAGGTTGCAGTTGCGGGTTGTGGTAGTACTTCAGTAACCAGGCCCAATCGGCTTGCGGCATGGCGCCGCGGCGGCGGTAGAACTGGGCCAGGTCATGTTGCATAGCTTTATGGCGGAACAACCGACGGCGGCTTTTTTCCAAGTCCAGTAGGGCCACCGCCGGTTGCTGGGTGTTCAGGCTAATGTACACGTGTTTGCTGTACAGCGAGCCGTGCTGCAGCTTGCCACTGTGTAATCTACGAAGTACCAACGCCATACGATGTAGCACCGTCTGGCGGGCAGCGTCTTCCAGCTTATGGGCGTGCTCGGAATACCAGTCATCCAGACTGACGAAGCCGCTCAACTCTTCGGTGATCAGCAGCGCTTGCCATTGTCCGGCTATTTTGCGCGCGGCGCAAAATAGCCGCTTGGGCACCAATACGCCCAGTTGCTCACAGGCAATCAGTGCTTGTTCTTCACGCAGCACCGTTGGTAAGCCAAAGGGGTGGCGCAGGGAGTGAAAAAGATGGCCGATCTGACGCTTGCTGTAGAGCGGTGGTTTACCGGGCTGCAGTGGCGCGAGCAACTGCACGCCGCTTTCACCCCCGCGGCGTTGGTTTTTTTCCTCGACCCATTCGCCGTGCATGTTCCACCAGCGCTCGAAAACAGACGGCTTGGCTTTGGTTAGTAGACCGCCTTGCGGCCAGGATAGGGCGCTCATACGTTCACCTTGCGCAGCACGTAAACACGCCACATGGCGTAGCCGGGTAAAAAGTCGTGATGATTGAGAACCCTGAAGCCGGCTTCTCGAAACTCGCTCTCAATGGTTTCGCGGCGCACCACAAAGCGGTTCTGATTTTCCGAGCGATTACCCCTTGCGGCCCGACGTGCTTCCAGCTGTTTGCGCTTCCAGGCTTTGTAGTTGCCGTCCACCCAGAGTGAGATCACCAGCGTGTCGCGGGTAACCCGGCAAAGCTCGCGCAGCATAGCCAGGCGGTGCTCATGGTCGGCAACGTGATGGATCAGGCGCATGCAGAAAATGTTGTCGACGGCGTTGTCGCCCAGATCGATATTAAAAGCCGATGTTTGAAAGGTTTTGACCCGCGCAACGACCTCAGGAGATTGACCATTCAGTGCTGTTTTCAGCATGTCGGCGGAGTTGTCGGCAGCCAGAATCACGCGGTTAGGCGTTTCTGCCAGCATCGACCAGAAGCGTCCCGCGCCGCAGGGCAGATCCAGCACCAGCTTGGGTTCGCCAGCGTCCTTCAGCGCGCGCCGCGCCAACTGCATGTCACGCCAGCTGGACAGTCGACGGGATAGCCCGTTCTGATGCTTTTCCAGATAATGGGAAGCGTGCTGCTGATCGTACTTGTCGGAGAAGTCCAACTTGATCGCTTTTAAGTCTGGCATCACAAGGCCCTCGGAGAGTTCATGTGGGCCAGACTACGCAGCGGTGGGTCAAGCGCTTGTCAAAAGGATGTGAAAAATATGTGAAACGGCAATCGGGCTTAAACCAGTGTCACTTCAAAGCAGCTGCCCGCGGTTGGCAGGGAGTACATGCGTACCTGCCAGCGCTGATGCGCGCAAATACGTTTGACTAAAGACAATCCCAGCCCGAGGCCTTCGCCACGTGCCTCTGGGCCCCGTACGAAGGGTTTGAAAATATTGTCCTGTTGCTCGCTAGATACGCCTTGGCCGGTATCTTCTACCCGAAAGCCGCTGGCGGTCAGCAGCAAACGAACCTCGCCGCTCGCGGTGTAATGCAGCGCATTACGTAGCAGGTTGGACATCACCGTGCTCAGCAAACCGCTATGCAGTAACGCCGTGTTGTTCTCTTCCACGATGAGCTGGAAGGCTAGCCCCTGTTCTGCAAAGCGTGGCGCCCAGCGCTCGGTTTGCTCCTGCGCGACCTGCTCCAGGGTGCCGTGGCCGCTGAGAGGGTTGGATTGGCTATTGGCGCGGGCTAACAGTAGAAAAGTTTCTACCAGTTCGCTGATTTCCGCTGTGGCGCGTTGTATGCGATTGACCTGGCTGCTGCCCCGCTCATCCAGCGCTGCCGTCTCCAGCAGCTCCGCCGAAGAGGCGATTACCATCAAAGGCGTACGTAACTCGTGGCTCACATCGCTGGTGAAAAAACGTTCTCGTTCCAATGAGTTGCGCAGCTGCCCTAGGGTTTCATCAAAGGCCGCCGCCAGATGGCCAACCTCATCAGCCGGATAATCAGGGGCCAGATTGGGCGCTAGGGTCAGTAGCTGGTCGCGGTGGCGAACCTGTTGGGCCAAACGCACCAAGGGGGCGATGATGGTTCGCGCCATCAGCCAGCCGAGCAGCCAAGCGGCCAGCCCGCTGAGCAAAAAGCCGGCAAATACTGTCGCGAAGAGCGCACTTTCCCGTGCTTCAAATTCGGCCTGTTCCTGTACCAGTAAGTAACGTTGCTGTGGCAGGTCGCGGATATAAACGTAGTAGGCTTCGGTGTCGGTGACAACTTCATTGAAGCCTTCATCCAACCCGATGAAATTCTTTGGTATCTCGTAACCGGGCATGTGTGAAGCAAACAGCCTGGTCTTTAGATCCAGCCTCGGGGCCAGGCCATGGGCGATATCCTTTTGCAGAATGCTGTCCAGCTCTTCGTTCATTTCCTGGGAAACCAGGTGCTCTTCAATAAAGTGCACTATGGCTACGATGCCCAGCGAGAAGCCGCCACTGACCACCAGGGTCATCAGCGTGAAGGCGATAACGATACGACGGACCAGCGGTTGTTTAGACATCTTTATTACGCTCGGCAAGGCAGTAACCCAGACCGTGAACGGTGTGCAACAAGGTTTGCGCGAAGGGTTTGTCGATCACTTGACGCAGCTGATGCACATGGCTGCGAAGGCTGTCGCTGTCGGGTAATTCTTCGCCCCAAAGCGCTTCCTCCAGCACGGAGCGGCGCACCACCGCAGGGCTTTTGCGCATCAATACTTCCAGCAGTTTGAGCCCAACCGGGTTGAGTTTTAGCTGCTTGCCCTGACGGCTGACTTGCAAGGTGTCCAGATCGTAACTGAGGTCGGCTACCTGCAATTGATGCCGAGAGCCGCCTTGGCTGCGACGCAGTATGGCCTCAATGCGCGCGACCAATTCGGACAGGGCAAATGGCTTGACCAAGTAGTCGTCGGCGCCGCTGTTCAGGCCCTTGATTCGATCATCCAATTGGTCGCGTGCGGTCAGCATGATGATCGGCGTGTCGCGCTGGGCATCGTCGCGCAAACGCTGACACAGCTGATAACCATCTATGCCGGGCAGCATGATGTCGAGCACGATTAGATCGTAATGCTCGCTGACTGCAAGGTGCAGGCCGGACAGCCCATCTTGTGCGCAATCCACCGTGTAGCCCTTGAGCTGCAGGTAATCCAGCACATTAGCCAGAATGTCGCGGTTGTCTTCAATTACCAGAATACGCATCCAGCGGCCTCACCAATATGGGCTAATCGTTTAACGTTTTTTTCACAGCGTGTTGACGAACTAGTGACAGCAGTATGGCCACACTTGCGCCATTGTCATCAACTCGGATCATACAATGCACCCGTTTAAATTTGCGCAAACGCGTTTTCTCGCTTTGATCAGCCTGGTCTGGCTGAGCCTGTTTATCCTCACTCGCAGCGTGCTGCTCTTCACCCATTTGCATGAAGCGCAGCTCAGCTTGGGCAGCACTCTAGCCTTGTATGCCGAGGGTGCGGTTTACGATTTTGCCTTCCTGTTGTATGCCCTGGCGCCGCTGGCGCTCTATCTACTGCTGTGCCCGACACGTGTTTGGCAGAGCCGTTGGCACCCACACTTGCTGCAACTAGTGCTGACGTTGAGCATTTTCATCATGCTGTTCACTGCGGTGTCCGAATGGTTGTTTTGGGATGAATTCAGCGTGCGCTTCAACTTCATCGCCGTGGATTATCTGGTTTATTCGGACGAAGTGTTGAACAACATTCTCGAATCTTACCCAGTCTACCCGCTGCTGGGTGTGCTGGCGTTGATTGCCATAGGCATGACATTGGCATTGCGCGGCGCTTTGCGCACTGTTGCTGCGGCGCCCCTGCTGTCCTGGCGGCAGCGTGGCCTGGTGCTTAGCAGCTGGGCGCTGTTGCTCGGTTTGAGCGTTGGCACTATCGGTCAGGGCTTCCCGCGTAGCAGCGGTGGTAATGCCTATCAACATGAGCTGTCTGCCAATGGGCCTTATCAATTTTTTGCGGCCTTCCGTAATAACGAGTTGGACTACGAGCAGTTCTACCCTGTGTTGCCGTTGCAACAGGTGGCCAGCCAGCTACGTGAAGAAGTACTCGAACCTAACGCGCAGTTCGTTGACGGCGACCCCCTAAGTATCCGCCGGCAGATCGACAACCCCGGCCAACCTAAGCGCATGAACGTGATACTGGTGACCATCGAGAGCCTGAGCGCCAAGTACTTGGGCAGCGAAGGGGATACCCGCGACCTTAGCCCAGAGTTGGACGCGTTGCGCGAGCAGAGTCTGTACTTCAGCAATCTGTACGCGACCGGCACGCGCACCACGCGCGGGCTGGAAGCCATCACCCTGTCTATCCCTCCCACTCCTGGCCGCTCCATCGTCAAACGCGTAGGTCGTGAAAGTGGCTTCGCCAGTCTCGGCCAGCAATTCAGCGCGCAAGGTTACGACAGCGTCTTTATGTATGGCGGGCGCGGGTACTTCGACAACATGAATGCCTTCTTTGCTGGCAATGGTTATCGCATTGTCGATCAGGCCAGCGTGCCGGACGATGAAGTGACCTTCACTAACGCCTGGGGCATGAGTGATGAAGACCTTTATCAGCAGACGCTGAAAGTCGCCGATGCGGATTTTGCCAAGAACAGTCCGTTCTTCTTGCAACTGATGACTACCTCCAATCACCGCCCTTACAGTTATCCTGAAGGGCGCATTGATATTGCCTCTGGCAGTGGCCGCGAAGGCGCGGTGAAGTACACCGATTACGCGATTGGCGAGTTTCTGCGCGCGGCGCGGCAGAAGCCCTGGTTTGATAACACGGTGTTTGTGTTTATTGCCGATCACACCGCTGGCAGTGCCGGTAAAGAGGATTTGCCGGTCAGTAATTACCATATCCCGCTGTTCATTTATGCGCCTGCATTGGTTGGGCCGGCCGAGGTGAGTGCCTTGACCAGCCAGATTGATCTGGCGCCTACGTTGCTTGGCTTGCTGAATATGGATTACACCTCAACCTTTTTTGGTCGCAACGTGCTGCGCGAAGATACAGCGCCCGGACGTGCACTGATTGGTAATTATCAGCACCTGGGGCTCTTCGATGGTGAGAATCTGGCGATCCTCAGCCCTCGCCAACTAATGCGCCGCCATGATGATGCGTTGGGAGAAAGCGTGGAAACACACGCGCAGCAAACTGACCCGCTAGTTGCCCGCAGCATTGCCTATTACGAAGGCGCGAGTTACGACTTTGGCCACGAATTGTTGGCATGGCACGCCGAGACAGCACCTAAGGTGCGAGTGAGTGAACGATGAAGCCGCTTAACTCGCCCTCCAGGCCCTTCAATTTTCGGCTGTGGTTTGCATTGCCGCTGAGTCTGATGGCGCTGTTATTACTGGTTGATCCCGGCCCGCTGGATATGGCCATCTCTAATCTTTTCTATGAGCCGGGTGTGGGTTTTGTTGGGCGCCACAGCTTTTTCCTGGAAGACATTTTGCATGATCGCGCCAAGCAGGCGGTGATCGTGATCGGTGTGTTAGCGATTGTTGGCTTTGTGGTCAGCCTGCTGCCCACTCGGCTACGTCAGTACCGCCGTTCCTTGGGTTATCTGGTGCTGGCACTGGCGCTCTGCACTAGTCTGGTAACACCGTTAAAAGGCCTGACCAACGTGCAATGCCCCTGGAGTTTGGAACAGTATGGTGGCGATCAGGTCCATACCCCATTGCTCAGCAAGCGGCCGCCCAGTGACAAACCAGGGCGTTGCTGGCCAGGTGGGCATGCCTCTGCTGGTTTCTCATTGCTGGCGTTGTTTTTCATGCTGCGTGATCGCCGCCCTCGTGCGGCCCGCGCTGCTTTGATCGGAGCGCTCGCTTTGGGGGCAGTGTTCTCCCTGGGCCGCACCATGCAGGGCGCGCACTTTATGTCGCATAATTTGTGGACACTATTATTTGATTGGTGCATCAGTCTGATCTGTTATCGTCTGGTGCTGTATCGTGATTCAGTGAGCGCTTCTCATCCAATAAAAGAATACGGAGAAATGCAACATGAACCGAGTTAAGCGCATTGTGCGCCATGCGAGATGGCTTGCGCTGCCGCTGGGGATCCTGGCGATAGTCGCGCTGTGGCGCCCGGATGTGCTGCGCAGTGATGACGTGGATATCCCACCATCTACCTTGGCAGCGCAGGAGCCGCGACCTGAGGCTTGGGCCATCTCGGTGGATGAAGCTTTTCGTTTTTATGAACTCAGCCCCACGCTGTATCGCAGCGCACTGCCGCAAGCAGATGATCTAGCTGAGTTGCACGAGCGCGGCATCAATACGGTGATCAACTTTTACCAACAAAGTGATTCAGACTGGCTGGGTGATAGTGAAATACGCGCTATTCATATTCCCCTGCGTGGTGACCGTGTTACGGATACCCAAGTGATTGAAGTATTACGCGCTATCCGTGAAGGCGAGCAACATGGGAGTGTGTTGGTGCACTGCAAGCACGGCCAAAACCGGACCGGACTGATCACTGCCATGTACCGCATTGTGTATGACGGCTGGAGTCGTGATGAGGCCATGGCGGAAATGCTGGAAGGCGGCTTTGGCACGGCGGAGCGCATGGAAGATGCGATTGGCTACCTGAACCGCGTGGACGTTGGCGAGGTAAAGCTGGCGATTGCCGATGGTGAATGCAGCACCAATCCTTTGGCTTGGTGCCGATTGGGTGATTGGTTTGCGGATAAGGATGAAGCGCCGGCGGGCCATAAGGTAGCGGCACGTTAAAACCAGCTGCGCCGCCGGCTTTCTCAACTGCCTGCTACGGATCTTTGAACATCATCCTGGCTACGCTTGGTTGGTACTGCAACGCGGCTGATTGCTAACTAAAAGCGACCTAATTGGGCGCAGTCGCAGCAGGCGTGCTGGCGTCTTGCTCCTAACCACCACCCAAAGCCAGAACAACTGGATCTGCCGCAAGGTAACCGCGGTATTGGCCTGCGCCAGTTGCGCGCGCACATCGGTGTAGGTGCGGGTGGCTTGCAGGTCTTCTAGGAATGACGCGCGGCCTGCCTGATACAGCTGGCGCGTTTGCTCTGCGGCGCAGCTGGCGGCCTGCCGCGGGCGAATTTCCAGCTCCCCGTCATACAGCTCAAACCGGCTCTCGCTCTCGACCTCGCCCACGCTGAAACGCTTGCCAAGTGCCTGAATGTCGCCCGCTGGGGTTTCCACTATCAAGGGACGGTAAATGGGTGCCGGGTCTTGGACGCTGGTGATGAGCACCTCCCCGGCCAGCAAGCGGATGCGCCGTTCGCTGGCGCTGAAATGGGAATGCTTACCGATTGGATACCATCGTTAGTTTGAGGAGTGTCGTCGGGTCATTGAGGGTAGTGTAGGTAATGATTAAGGCAGGACCGACCGAGTGTATAAGTTACTCCAGGAGCGGCGCGGGTAATGCCCCGCCTGATGGCCTCGCTGAGCGAAACCGCTATGTTCAACACCTCGGCGGATTGTTTAGCACCGGCAGCGCAATCATTGGCATGCTGAGTGGTAAACAGCAGATGTGTTGTTTGGGCAGGTAAATTGGCGTTGTGAACTGCTGGATAGTAGATAGCATCTTTTATTTTTGCCAGTCCTAGCGCGCACCTTTCACAAAAAAACACTTTGCCGTTCCAGTCTCAGGCGGTCCATGTTTAATTAGCTCTTCTAGGCCTCGACGCTCAGCTTCCTTAATGAGCATGTTTGCAGCAGTGTCACAATGCTTGATCATATTGTTGGCAAATATTTCAGGCTTATCGCTGGATGCGTATATCAGAGACACATTCGGGGGTAAGAAAAAATCAGCGTGATAGGGGGTTTGGCGTGAATTGATATCCAAGTGCTTACCTAGTTCGCTGTCCACTATGATTCCAATGCGTTGAGAGCGGAGAAACGGGGTCTGTATGTGGTGCTTGATCAGAAGATGCCATCCCAACGACTCATGCTTCGCTTCGATGTTTGTGTCTAAGATTACATACGAAGCCAGATGCTTATATGGGATTTGGTTTGTTAGCGTCTGAATCGGCTCGATAATGCAGTAGATTGATGCTGCACTGAGAGCATAACCATCTTGAAAAAACGTCTTCTTATCCGTATTAGTGTCCACTGCTAGTAAGTAATCAAATTTTGTTTTCAGTTGTTCGAAATGGTCCAGAAACAGGGAGAAATCATCAGCCGGAGCTGAGTAAATAACCTTGTCGTCCTTGTCTTCCCTTTTGTAGGTGATCTTTCTTGTAATCGTAGTGGGGTCTATTTCTGCAATGGAAAAACTTCCAGCCACGGGATCAACAGTGAGGGTGAGGCTTGATACAATATCTTTGGTAATGCCATAGACATAATCATCCCTTGGAATTTTTGGTGTTACTTGTTTGTGTTTTTTATTTTTAGACATGTTGGATATCCTTAAGAACACTGGCTCAGTGTTAGCAATTCATGTGTGCCAAACAGACCATTAAAATAACATCATCGAATTTAATCTTTATTACATGGCTACGCAGAATTTAAGTGATTATATTGTTTGATGTGGTGATTCCGGCTTGCCGGGCGACCGTGCTTGGCATTGACGTACATTGTCAATCAGGCGTTTGACGACCGCTCGCTAATGGCGGAAAGCACCCCTTTTTTTGTGCTGGTATCTGTCTTTTCACGCGACCAGACTGCTAAATTTGGAACTCTCAGATATTAGGGGGAGCTAGGTTTGAGCATCTTGCGATTCATTCCGAGCAGCCATACAAAACTTCTGGCATCTGATTCCAAAGGAAACCCATCATGAACCAATTCACTGGCGGTTGCCTTTGCGGCAAGGTGCGCATCGTGGCGTCGGGGTTGCCTTACCGGGTGGGCGTTTGCCATTGCCTCGATTGCCGCAAGCATCATGGAGCGCTGTTTTATGCTGCGGCGGTATTCGCTGAGGATGCGGTGAGCATTGAGGGTGAGGTGCACGATTACGCGGGGAGGTGTTTCTGTCCTCGTTGTGGCTCATCGGTTTTTGCTCGTAGCGCAGATGAAATTGAAGTGCATCTGGGCGCTTCGGATGACCCCAATCAACTGATGCCTACCTATGAGAGTTGGACTGCTCGACGGGAGGCTTGGTTGCCGCTGTTTCCGGTCGTCTCCAAGCGTTACGAGCATGATCGTGAAAGTGCGGGGCGTTCTGAGGAGTAAGGCGAGGGAGGGTAGTTTGGTAAGGCCCGGTAACGATGTTTTTGCTGCATCATTGTTACCGGGCACCATCGTGCTTTTGGCAGCTAATCAGGCCAGCGGTATTCTGTCCCAGACCCAATACATGCCGGTGCAGGCGATAAGGGTAATGCCGACGGGCAGTATGACTCGTTGATAAATCCATTGGTGTCGCAGTAAAAAAATCAGCGGTACAAACACCACCACAATCGCTAGCTGAGCCAACTCTACGCCAATGTTGAAACTGGCGAGGGCGACGGCTAATGAACCCGTGTTCACCAGAAAGTCAGACAACACGCTGGCGAAGCCAAAGCCGTGAATCAGGCCGAAGCCAAAGCCCAGCAAGTAGAGCCGTCCGCCGAGGAATGGCCAGACGATATTCGCCGCTGCCGCCACGATAGATAGCGCAATGATGGTCTCAATCCAGGCGATATCGAAACGTACCCAACCTAGCGTTGCCATGACCAGCGTGATTGAGTGCGCGAGGGTAAAGGCGGTGACAACCAATGCGACTTCCTTGACCGCGGCGCCCATGCTGTCAACGCTTACCCAGCGACCGTTTTTTCGCTTGAGCACGGCAGGCAACATAAGCGCGAGCAAAAACAGGATGTGATCGTAGCCGATCCAAAGGTGCACCATGCCTTCCCAGAGGAAGGTTTTCGCGGTCTGGAGCAGGCCTGGATTGTCTGCCAGCGCCAGACTGCGTTGACCGGGGCTGAGTACAGTGAGTCGCTCGTTGCCGTCCTTGCGCACCATGACCAAAGCTCGATGCTGTGGGTCTTCTGTAAAGAGCAGGTTGTAGTGCAGCTCTTGGCCTGCAGCGCTTTCAGTTGGGCAGTTGGGCTTTACCTCCATGGCCAAATAATTGCCGTCACTGTGCTGGGTCAATCCTGCCATTCGCCAATCCATTGAGCAGTTTTGCTCTCCGGCGGTCATGCTGATGCGGCTTGCAAGATACTCGGTGATGTCGCCCTGCTGGTCTTGCAGCTCACCCCAGGTCACTTGGTTATCGCCATTGCTATCCAGCACCATCACGCCGAGGAGGTCGACCAAGGCGATATCCAGACGCCCCGGTGAGTCCTGGTTTGCGGCATCCCAATATAAAAAACTGTCACTGGCTTTGTGTGCGTGTGCTGAGCCGCAGACAAAGAGCACCAGCAGTAAAATCGATACGATGCGCGTCATAAGGCTGCTCCGCTTTCAACGCCTAAACGCTTGAGGTCGTCTTGTTTGCCCGCAGCTATAGCAGCGCGCACTAACAGTTGACGATCCGGATAGGCTCGCTGGGTCTGCCAGTTTGCCTCGGCCATCTCAAAACCTGCCCGGGCATCACCCTGCACGTCTAACAGAAAACGTGCGTATTCCCATTGATGCAAGAACTCGCCGCGCCAGCTGGCCTCCTGAAAGCGGCGCTGCAGATCTTCGGTCAATGTTTGGCGCTGCGGGTGCTGCAGGTCGGTCATTGCCACCGCTCGTAAAACGGCAAGTGTATCGACTGCTACATAATCACGGGTGAGGGGTAGTACTGCTTTGGCTTGATCGTTTAGAAGCAGCCAGTCGGCAAAGCGGGCTCGCCGATACAAATCATCCGGAGCTTGCAATAGCGCCTCAGCCCAGAGCTTGCCAGCCACGGGCATGTCTAAGCGGCTAGCCATATCGGCCAAGGTTACCAGCGCGTAGTCACGCTCTGATGAATGTGCGTTGCGGCTATTTTGAATGCTTAATTGCAGGTCTTGAAAGGCCTGTTCCGGCGCGTCGCCCATGCTTGCCAACTCTGCCGAGCAACTTTGCGCGACCAAGCCTGGCAGCACTTTCTCAAGCCGACCACAGGCCTGTTCGGCACCCTGAATATCGCCCCGTACCAATGCAATGCTGTAGCGGGTAAGCCAGGCTTGATGATTATCCGGGTCGGCTTGCAATACGCGCTCAAGGTCGGCCTCGGCATCGTCAAAGCGATGCAAGCGTTGCAATACGGTGGCGCGCATCAAATAAACATCGGGCGTCCACTCTGACTCTGGCACCTGAGCGAGCAAGCCTTCGGCCAAGCCAAGCGGCCGAGGGCTTCCGGTTTCTCGCGAACGCTGGATAAGCTCGCGCACCTGCAGCGCAAGTATCGCCGGGGACAGTTCGGGGCTATTGCGCTCGGCCTTTGGAATGACTGGCAAGCTGTTGTCGATGCGTAGCACTACCTCTTCGCGAGACGGTATCTGCACATCAGGACCAATCGGTGCTGCCATGCCCGTAGTGGGCATCAGCAACACAGATAAAATGAGGGGGTAGAAGCCGGGGCGAACGCCCCGGCCTCCTTTACTGCTGGCTAAGAAGATCGTTGAAGGCATCCTCGTTATCCTGATCGTCATAGGTGATGTCTAGCGCATTGATATCCACAGGCTCAGCGGTATCACTAGTCTGTGCAAAAATATCCTGCACCAGAGCGGTAAAGGTCGTTGGCTGCATTCCGCCGCCCCCGTCACCGCCACCACCATCTGCGCTGTCATTTCCGCCACCACCGCCGCCGCTGAGGCAGCCGGTAAGCACCAGGCTACTGAGCGCCAACACACCTAAGGTTTTGACTAGGTACATGATGATCCCTCCTTAGTTAGGTGCGCCGGGCAAAGGCGTATTCAGGTAAGGGAAGCTCACCATCAGGTTCGCTGGATCTACCTGCACACCATCGGTGAACGGTGCGGTATTGTTCGGAGCAACCGTGGCGTCAGGTATCAAGGCGCCCATGGCAACGCGCAAAGACGCATCGACGACGTCGTCAATCGGGCGACGACCGTTCGGGAAGCCTGCGTTATCGCCACCAAGCACACCCAGGTCGTTCTGCATACCGAAGGCCGTCACTTCAATGGCCGGGTTCAAGCGCAGCATTTCAGAGCCTGTTACACCCACTGGCATATTGACGCCGGGTACGCCTTCCAAAAAGGCTGTTACCAGGTCGGTGCGGGGGAACATGTTGGGCGCTACAGCGGTACCGGCAAACAGAATTTCCAGTAACTCAGGCAACGTAGGGTTGGTAACGTAAGTAGCAAACTGGCCGTCGTCCATAGGCTGGCTCGCATTGAACGCATCCTTGTCTTTCAGACCGATCACGACTTCGTTAACCAATGGCATGCCCAGACGTGACACCTGTGTATAGGCACCGCCGGATACGCTGGCGCCAGTACCGTCAGCCATGGGCTCTGGGTTAAGCACGCGTGCCTGACGCAGGCTGGCAGTGGTCCACCCGCCAAGCACAGGCTGCCCGGCCGAGTTAGCCGCTACACCCGTCAGGCAGGAAATAGGTACTTCCAGCGCTAGCGAGGTTACGTTCTTGTCTGCCAGATCATTGGTCTCCGCATTGCGCGGCCCCAGCGGATTGGTGTTAACCAAGTCAAAAATTTCACCCAGGTTGACCGCAAAGGCTTCCTGACGCTGGCCGGCGAAAACGCGAACGTCGCCGTTGCAACCGGAAAAAGCCCCGGCATAGATGTGCTCTTCAGCGTAGCCTTGGTAGTCGGAAAAGGATTTACCACCGATGTTGTCCACCGGCTTGATGAAGGTATTGCTGCCATCCAGGGTGTTCATCATTTTTTCTGCGGTGCCGGTGCGTCTGTCGCCTCTGATGACGGAAACTTCATACGTCTGAGTCATCTGAACCGACCCGGTATCGCCTGGCCCTGGGCCAATGCCACCGATGTTTTTCAACGGCACGGAGACTTGCTCGGTAGCGCCGGAGTCGCCTACTGCCAGCTGCAAGTCTTGCTCTACGTCGGTGAATTTGAATTGGAAGGTGATGTCTTCCTGTGCGTTGCCGGAATTGTCGATATGAATTTCGTATATCGCATCCTGGTCCAGATCAAAGTAGTTCGGTCCGCCGTACGCATCCTGCAGGGGCAGGTAGTTAGCGATCAAAGTCACGGTATTTTCGCGACCAATTTCATAACTGCGGAACATGTAGAAATCAGTCCCGTCTACCTTGGGCGCCTTGGTAATGAAAGGTGCTTCACGGTGGCTTGAAGCAAAACTGACTGCCGAGCCAAGGCATACACCCAGTACAGCGGTGGAGATTAAAGACCGTTGAAAAAGACGGTTCATGGGGAAACTCCTTTTTGATTGTTTTACCGTTACCTCCATGTAGTTACGGACACCAGCAAAAAAAAGATGCACTTGTGGCGTTTTTTTTAATCAGCGGGGAGTGTATGCGCGGTGGAGCAGGGGGGCTATCAGGAAGTACGAGGCCAGCGGGAGGTGGCTGGCCAGCAGGTATCTGCTGGCCAGCCAATCATCGGTAAGGCTTAAATCTCGGTCAAAGCGCCCTGCGCCACCACCGGCCCAGTAGGCAGTCCAGTAGGCGAGCCGCCAGCTGGTTCCAGCGAGATTGCAAAGACATTGGCCGCCTCAGCCAGTGCGCGCATATCGGCTGGTACACGGACGGCGGTCGGGCGAGCATCTGATAGTAATCCCAGGGATAGGGGTTGTGCGTTGCCTGCGATCAACCACAACTGAGCCACCCTGCCATTCAAGTCCACGTCTGCTACAGGTATTACTATCATCGTCTCCCGATTGGCATCGAGCGCGACAGTAAAGGCAGTCTGACCATTTTCCAGGTGCAGCGAGACGGCGATAAGCGAGTCGGCAACTGGCTCTTGCGCAAGGTTGTTCCACAGCAACGCGCTTAATACCAAGGTTGCGGCAAGACTGGATGCGGTCAGCCAGCGCCACAGCAGCAGACTCGACCACAAGGTGCCCGGCTGCTGCGCGGCTTGCGGAGCCTGTGTTGGCGCCGACCTTAGTTGAATCTCTTCACGTATCCGAGCCCAGATAAACTCCGGTGGCACGACATCGGATATCTCAGCAAGCATCGGGGCTAACCGCTCCTGCCACTCAGCCAAATGCTGGGCGTACATTGGGTCGCTTTCTACACGCTGCTCTACTGCAGCGCGCTCGTCCGCATCCAGCACGCCCAGCACATACTCGGCCAGGCGGAGGTCGTCACCTTCATCAATATTCATAGTGTTGTTCATTTTTCGAGACAAGCCTTGAGGCTTTGCAAGCCCCGGCGTATCCAGCTCTTCATAGTGCCGAGTGGTACCCCGGTGCGCTTGGCCAAATCGTCATAGGTGCAACCGTCAAAAAACGCGATCTGGATAACCGTTCGATGTTTTTCCTGGAGGGTCGACATGCACGTCTTCAGGCGGCGCTGAACGCCGTCTTGGTCGAGCGTAGCATCCGCATTTAGCGGGTCTTGTTCGTCGAGTTCTACGGGATCAAGGTGGTTATCGAAGCCCCCCGACCTGATCCGGTCAATGCATTTGTTTCTGGCCAGCATCGCCAACCAGGTGATGGGGTTGCCTAGCTGGCCATCGTACTGACCCGCCTTGCGCCAAACCAGGATGTAAATTTCCTGAAGCACATCTTCGGCGTCTTGACGCCGCGCCAGCATGCGCTTGCAGATGCCAAACAGCTTTGCACTGGTGAGCTGGTACAGCTGGTCAAAGGCATGTTCGTCGGCCCGCCCAACGGCCTCCAGCAACTGACTTAGGCGTTCAATATCGTGAGATGCAGCCATCACTAACTTAATCCGTTATGTATCTGACTCAGCGCGAGCCAAATTGATGCGAATCACGTTAGCAGCAAATTGTTGAAGTAACTATCTTGGCGGCTGCAAAGGTATTCAGTCATACCGAATTCTGTGGCGGACTCGGCTTTTGGGGGATCGTCTTTGGTTGCGGAGGCGCATCAGGTTGGCTGGTTTAAGACGAAATGAGCTTTAACAATAGGGGTTACCTTTTTTGCGCCTAAGCTAAGGCAGTCTGCTGTCTTAACGGATGAGTTACCGAAGGCATAAGCGTTAGGGAAGAGTCAGATGGCGGCGCAGGTCAGCGGAATGAATAGCCCAAGTTTAGTAGACACCTCCAGGCCTTATAATCAAGGCACCCATAGAGGGCTGCAAGCGCTGACTGGCCGCTGAACCCTGGACGAGGTCAGATGATTCATTAGCATGACTTAGTATGCACTCAATGACAGGCAAAAAATCACACCTGAAACACGGGTGCAAAGCCACCGCCAGGCGTGCGGAAGTTAGTGGTCTGGCCCTGGTAT